>CAFBNE010000043.1_pt1 | contig 23645 bp, 20 predicted proteins | sample 7269181 | NCBI WGS metagenome assembly CAFBNE01 (sample SAMEA6814085, study PRJEB35770) | uncultured Actinomycetes bacterium | biome: Freshwater; feature: Freshwater reservoir; material: water | place: Czech Republic | collected 2017-05-23 | depth 30m m
GCCTGCGCGATCCGCGAAGATGTCGAGAAAGTCAACGTCGTCGTCCGTCAGGCTGATGCTCAGTTTCATACCACAATGCTACTCGACTACTACTGAAGGAGGAGGAGGAAGGTGCGATCCTGCCCGGCATTGACATCGAGCGTCGCTACCAGCGCGGTAATGCCTTGCCCGGGTTCAGGATTCCTTCGGGATCCCACGCCGCCTTGATCCGCGAGTGGAGGTCGATCGCGACGGGGTCGAGCTCCTCGGCAAGGTGTCGGCGCTTCAACGTACCGACGCCATGCTCGCCGGTGACCGTGCCGCCGACGAGCAGGGCAATGTCGATGATCTCGTCGAAGGCAACCATCGCCCGCACAGCGGCCCCCTCGTCGCCGCGTGGCACGACGATGGTCGGGTGGAGGTTGCCGTCGCCGGCATGGCCGAAGGTGCCGATGAGGACGTCATTGCGGGCTGACACCTCGGTGATCATCTGCATGGCCCGGGCGAGCTCTGACCTCGGCACCGCGATGTCGTCGAGGAGCCAGTCGCCCATGGTCTCGAGCGCCGGGATCGCCATGCGGCGGGCACCGAGCAGCATCTCGGCCTGCTCCGGATCCTCCGACCGGTAAACCTCGGTCGCCCCCGCGCGCTCGCAGATCTCAAGCAGCGCGTCGGCCTCGGCGATACCGGCATCTCCCGGAAGGTCTGACTGCGCGATGAGGAGGGCCTCGGCCGTCGTATCGAGACCCATCGGTCTCCAGGTCTCGACCGCCGTGATCGTCGTGCGGTCCATGAGTTCGAGCATGCTCGGCGTGAGCCGGCTCATGATGCCCTCGACAGCCCTGCCCGCGGAGAACAGATCCGGGAAGACCGCGACCGCCGTGGTCGGGGTCGGAGGGAGCGGACGAAGCCGGAGGCGCGCCATGGTGACGATGCCGAGCGTGCCCTCGCTGCCGACCATGAGGCCGGCGAGGTCGTAGCCCGCTACTCCCTTCACCGTTCGGCGGCCGAGCCTGGTGATGCGCCCGTCCGCGAGCACGACCTCGAGGCCGAGGACGGCATCGCGCGTAACCCCGTACTTCACGCAGCACAGCCCGCCCGCATTCGTGTTGACATTGCCGCCGATCGAGCAGAAGTCCTTGCTCGCCGGGTCAGGCGCGTACCAGAGGCCATGGCCGGCGACATGATCACGCAGATCGGTATTGAAGATGCCCGGCTGGGTCTCGACATAGCCGTTCGCGACATCGACCTCGAGCACCTTGTTCATCTTCTCGACGCACACGATGAGGGAGCCGTCGATCGCGTTCGAGCCCCCCGACAGCCCCGAGCCCGCCCCACGGGGCACGACCGGGACCCGATGCTCGTGAGCGGCCTTCATGACCGCCGAGACCTGCTCCGTCGTCCGCGGGAAGACGACGGCAAACGGCTCACCCACCTCGGACCCAGTCGAGCGGTCCTGCCTGTAGGTGGGGAGGCGATCCGGATCGGTCACGACATCGCCATCGGCCAGCACTGCAGCACACGCTGCCAGCACAGCATCCTCGTCAGTCACACCCCAAACGGTAGTACGACCCGGCCTCGGGGCTGCTAGCGTCCCCGCGTGAGCACCAATCCCGCCGGCAGCCCGGCCACCGTCACCGCCGACCGGCCATCCCGCAGTTCGCTCGTCCTGCTCGCCCTCGTCACGGGCGCCATCGTCGCCAACATCAACCTCGGCATCGCCAACGTCGCGCTTCCAACGATCGGCCGCGAGCTTGGGGCGTCCCAGGACCAACTGTCCAACATCGCAGACGCCTTCGCTCTCGGCCTCGCATCGACCGTGCTTTATCTGGGGTCAGTCGGCGATCGCTACGGACGCAAGCTGATGTTCATCCTCGGCGGCATCCTCACCATCCCCACCTCGATGATGGCAGCCTGGGCGCCGAACGCCGAGTTCCTCACCCTGAGCCGGTTCCTCTGCGGGCTGTCGGCCGCGCTCCTGTTCCCGACCACGCTCTCACTCATCGGATCCCTCTACCGGGGCGGGGCGCAGGTGAAGGCGATCGCCCTGTGGTCCGGGGTCGGTGGCGGCGTTGCCGCCGTCGGCCCCATCATCGGAGGCTGGCTCCTCGAGAATTACTGGTGGGGCTCGGTCTTCCTCGTCACCCTCCCGCTCGACATCCTCGCGCTCGTCGTCGGCATCATCGTCCTGCCCTGGCATTCGAGCGAGGAGAAGTTCTCGATCGACCACCTCGGGGGCGTGCTGTCTGTCCTCGGCGTCGGCGGCCTCGTCCTGTCGATCGAGAAGGCCGACCAAGGTCTCACCCCCACGCTCATCGCCTGCATCGCCGTCGCGATCCTCGCGCTCGTCGGCTTCTTCTGGCGCCAGACCCGCGCGCCGCGCCCGCTCGTCGTCATCCCGCTCGCGAAGGCCCGAACCTTCTGGGTCTCCTTCCTCGCCGGGGCAATCACCTTCGGCTCACTCATCGGCGCGATGTTCGTCGGGCAACAGTTCACCCAGAATGTTTTGGGCTACAACACGCTCACGGCCGCTGCAGTCGTCCTTCCCGCGGCCCTCATGACCGCGGTCGGCGGTCAGCTCGCGGGCCGCGTCATCGCGCAGTTCGGCTCCCGCATCTCCTACATCATCGGGCTTGGCGCGGTCGCCCTTGCATTCGCCGTCATGCTCGTCACCTGGCAGGCGGGGGCGCCGATCGGCTGGATCCTCGGTGTGTATGCCCTCGTCGGCACGGGCGTCGGCTTCGCCGCGACGCCTGCGTCGCACTGCCTCATGTCATCGGTGCCGTCGAGCAACGCAGGCATGGGCTCGGCCTTCCTCGACCTCACCCGCGACTTCGGCGGTGCGATCCTCCAGGCCATCATGGGTGGGCTGCTCGCGACCGCTTACGCGGCGAGCCTCACCAATGCCTTCGCCGCTCTCCCCGCCGACCAGGCGTCAAAGCTCAGCGACGACGCAGCGGACCAGATCACGTCTTCCTACGCGGGCGCCGAGCAGGTAGCGGCGTCCTACCCGCAGGCCCCGGCGAGCGAGCTCATGGCCGCCGCAGCCCAGGCCTTCACCGACGGCAAGTCGCTCGCCATCGGCGCAGCCCTCGCGCTCACGGTTATCGGACTCCTGCTCGTCATCATCGTGTTCCCGCGCAAGGCTCGCGAACTCGCCTACTACGAGTCGATTCAGCAGTCTGCGTAGCAGCCGCTGGCTCTAGAGCCGCGCGAGGATGGCGGCCGCAAGCCGAGGCGCCGCAGTGTGGTCATGCTGGAAGAAGAGTGACGGCTCAGTCAGTTCGAGTTCGAGGACGACGGGCGCGCCGGACGCGTCAGGGATGACGTCGACGCGCGCATAGAGCACGCGGTCAAAGCCACCGGGGATCGCAGCGAGCGCAGCGTCAGCAACCGCGCGCTCGGCCGGCGACGCGGCTCGCGGGGTGATTTCCTCGACCACATACAGACCGGCAACCTTCTCGCCCTCGGTGTCGAGCCGCAGCATCTGCCCCTTGCACACTGCGTGCGAGAACTCACCGCCAATGAAGACGAGCGCAGTCTCGCCGATGGTGTCGACGGCCTCGAGATACGGCTGGACCATCACCGCCTCCCCCGCTGCGAGGAGCCTTCGGACGTGAAGGTCCGGCGCATCGCCCGAGGTCGCAGGTGAGTAGCGCATGGTGTCGCGCGAGCCTGCAGAGACGACCGGCTTCACGACGAACTCGGCGAACCCTGCGGGCGGTTCCCAGGTGACCGGGTCGGACGAGGAATGCGGCACTTCGATGAAGACCGTGGGCACGATCGGCACGCCAGCGGCAGCCAGGTCAGTGAGGTAACGCTTGTCGGTGTTCCACTCGACGATGTCGGCCGGATTCAGCAAGACGCTCACCGATGCCACCCGACGCGTCCATGCGATGAACTCCTGGATACGCCGCGAGTAGTCCCACGTGGCGCGCAGGATTACCGCTTCGAAGGTCGACCAGTCAATCGACGGATCGTCCCAGCAGGCCGGGACCCCCTTCGCCCCCAGCGCCGCGAGTGCATCAAGCAACTGCCGCTCGTCCTCGTCGAGGTCGGGCAGTTCCGCGCAAGTGGCGATTGCGATTGCGAAAGGCATGTGCAAGACCCTACCCAGTCGCAGTCTGCGCCCAGGCTCGTCCGCTTTGCGCTAGGCAGGCCGGACGAGCCCTGACGTCGGCGGGTAGAGCGAGTACGACGGAAAGTTGCCGAAGAGGGTCTCGTCGGAGCCGTCCGCGGGAACCGTGACGGCCTGGACGAGCAGGTCGCCACCGACGAACGCGCCCTTCCAGGAAGCGCCCTTGCCGCCGAAGATCTCATCGCGGTCACCACGGGAGCGGGGCGCGTTGATGCCGATCTTGAAGGCCTGCAATTCATCGCCCACCCGATGCGCGAACTCATGGTCATCGGTCGCGATAGAGCTGACGAGTGATCCATTGCTCGCGTTCATCGCGGCAAGGAACTCCGCCTCGGTGTCGACGATGACGATCGAGTCGAGCGGTCCGAACGGCTCGCTGTGATGCAGCGCCCACGAGGTGGGCGGCTGGAGCACGCATGCGGGTGCGACATACGCGGAGGTGTCCTGGTGCGGGAGGAACTTGCCGTCGCGCAGCGTGCGATGGACGATCGGGATCCCGCCGCCGCGAACGGCGTCGTCGAAGTTCTGACGCAACTCGGTGGCCTTCGCCGCGCTGATGACCGGGCCGAAGTCGAGCTCAGGGAACGGAAGGTCCTCGCTCTCGACTGCGAGCGGGTTGCCGAAGCGCAGGCTCTCGACGACCGGCAGGTAGGCCTGGAGGAAGTCGGCGAACATACTGCGCTGGACGACGAAGCGCGGGTAGGCGGTGCAGCGCTGCTTGCCGTACTCATAGCCCTTCTTCAGGTGGCCGGCGAGCAGATCCCACTGGGAGAAGCCCCAGACGCCCCAGGTGTTGAGGCCCTCCTGCTCGAGGAAGTGGCGGCGGCCGGTGTCGGCCAGAGTCGTCGCGGCCTTGCGTCCGTTCGCGCGACCGCCGACGAAGGCGAGCGCGCCGATCCCCTCGCCACGGATGAGGATGTCACCGAGCGATGACCCCATGCCCGAGACGAGCGTGACGGGCAGGCCCTCGCGACGCATGAGCGCGTGGGCGAGGGTGAGGCAGTGGAAGCCGCCCTGGCTCGGAGTCTTCGCGATGACAGCATTGCCGGCGAGGAGTTGCACGAGCTCTGCGTGCACCTGCACGCTCATGGGGTAGTTCCAGCTCGCGATGTTGCTCACCGGGCCCGGAAGCGGCTTGCGGCCGGCAAGCTGGCGATCAGCCTCGGCGAGGTACCAGTCGACGCCATCGAGAGCGCGGTCGACGTCGGCGCATGCGAGGCGCCACGGCTTGCCTATCTCCCACACCAACAGCAGCGCGAGGAGATCGCGGTGCTCGCGCATCGCTGCGACGGCCCGTCCGACCCGCTCACGGCGCTCGTCGAGCCCGACCTTCACCCACTCCACATGCTCGCGAACGGCGCCATTGACAGCCTCGACCGCCTCGTCGTGGTTGATGCGCGGCGGGCCCTCGATCTCCATGCCATCGACCGGATTGCGGTGCTCCCCCGGCACGCCCGCCCGCACCCATTCGCCGCCGATGAGGTTGCGGCTGCGGTCAGGGTCAAAGGCCTCGGGTGCCACTGAGACGCACCGAGAGTAGGTCTCCGCCCATGAGGTACCGGCCTTCATGACGTTGCTCATTGGTGCTCCTCGACTGGGTGGGGGTCAGCGCGTGCCGAAAGGAGGCTGGGCATCCAAGGCTCGACTGGGCTGTCGTGAGACGGACTATCCCATAGGTCGGCGGTTGCGGCCAGTGCACACTCACTGACCTTCGAGCCCGGAGATCGTGGTCCGGCCGGTGGCAACGATGAGCGGTCAGCCGTAGCTCTCGCAGCCGCACGAGGGCGGGCGATACGACCCAAATCGTTCGGCTCGACCAGAGTCCGGCAGAATAGCCCCACTATTGCGCGACGGCCGGGCACCCCCCGGCGAATGCGCAGCACAGCGGCCCCGTAGCTCAGGGGATAGAGCGTCGGTTTCCTAAACCGTGCGTCGCAGGTTCGAATCCTGCCGGGGCCACGTGCAGGTGTCGGACCGGGTAAATCGGCGCAACCAGACAGCACTGAGCCCGGTGCGGCGGGATTGCCTCCCACCGCACCGGGCTCAGTCAGTCCGCGGATGCGACCCTCGCTCAGGAAGCGGGTGTTGCCGGCGTTGTGGTGGTCGATGCCTTCTTCGCTGCCTTGGCCGCCTTGATGGCGTCGGCCTGGCTCTGGGTGATCGTGCCCTTCGAGACGAGCGAGGCCAGAGCTGCGGCCTTCGCCTCCGCGCAGGTCACGCCCGCGGTCTCCTTCTCAAGGTCGACAGCGGCCTTGAACGCATCCTTCTGCGCCACGGTGATGGTGCCGGCGGTGACGAGCGCCGAGATGCCGCCCGAACGACCGCCGGGCGCTGCCTGCGCGGTCCCGGCCATGGACACGACCATGGCGAGGGCTGCTGCGACTGATCCAACTGCGATGAGGGTCTTCTTCATTTCCATGCTCCTTGGCTCGGGCCGCTCCGGTGAGCGGCTGACTGGGTACGAGAGAACACTCCCGCAGGATTGTCAGAGGAGCCTTGGAGAAGTTTGCGTGTTTCGTGTGAATGCGCGGACGGCTCAGACCCACCGCCACGACCCTTCGCCTAGTCGCGAACCCAGAAGTCGGTGGGGTCGCTGCTCGGTCGGAAGCCCGCTGCCCGCCCCCAGCCGGCCGCTTCGGCAAGCCCGGCGGCGAGGGCATCAGGGGTGTGAGCATCACTGGCGAACGAGATAGCGGTGCCACCCTCCTCGCGCCACCACTTGATGATGACGCGGTCCAGGGGCACGCGGGTGTTCACCTCGAGCACCTTGCCCCGGGCAGCGAGCGCCCGAACCGCGCCGCGGTATTCGTCCTCGAAATCCCGCGCGTCGAAGGGACGCACTCCATCGGGCCAGTACCTGACCGGGTAGTCGATATGGGCGAGGACGGTGAACGGGTCGAATCCGTCGATGAGCCGGATCACCTCGCGGAGGTACTCGCGGATCACGCCAGCGGGGCCCCGCGCGTCGAAGAAGGAACCGACATCGCCGAAGCCGCCGCCGTCGATCGGCGAGGAGTGAACCGATGCGAGCACCCGGTCGAACGGGGCCGAGCCCAGCAGCGATCCAGCCTGCGCCCCATGCCAATGCGGTTCTCCGAGTTCGACCCCGGTGCGAATCGACAGGCCCGGGAACGTGTCTCGGCACCGCTCGAGGCAGGCGAGGTAGCCCTCGACGTCGAGCCGGGGCGGCAGGAGCACACCCTGCTCGAGGTGGCGGGCCCAGTGGCCGGGGATGTCGGCGTCGATCCCGTACGTCCAATTGGTGAAGTCAGCGTGCTCTGTGAACGAAAGTGAGGGCAGCCCGATTTCGACGGCGCGAGCGCATGTCGCCTCCATCGCGCCAGCGGCGGCGTCCCACGACCACTCGGAGTGGACGTGATCGTCGGCGGGGAGATTTTGGAGGTCCGGCGAGATGCCCTGATGCACTCGCTCATGATGCCCTACCGCCTGGTGCGGGTCCTCGTGTTGCCCCCGCTGAGACGGACCTGCTCCGATTACCTCACAACGGTTTCCGCTGCATCGTGCATGCGCTGAGCCCACTCAATCGCTTTCTCCGCTTGGGACGCAACGGTCTCCATCGCGAGATACTGCGACGGCGTCTTGAGTCCAAGGAGTCGGGAAAAGGTCGGTGCGAGCGCGGCACCGGTGGGACCCGACTCTCGTAGTTCCTTGACCGCTCTGGTGTGATCTTCGCTCTTCGAGGTCGTGCCAGTGACGGCGAGACAAAGGGCGTCCTTGGAGTTGATGCCAGACACCACTGCCGACGACGCAGCGGCGTCATGAAGCTCGTTCCCGTGACTGAGGTGGGCGGATTCGAGGAACTGCCTGGCTTTACGGAGATGGACACGTGCGTCGGATAGGGCGGTCATCGTGTCTCCACCCTGCATCCGAGAATGTTCCGAACCGGGCTGCCAACCAGAACCACGGCATCCGAACGTAGATCATCAATGAGTCGCTCACTCCCGTCGCGAAGATGACGCAACTCATCAGCGCTCAGATCCAGTACCTCAAGTTCATTCCCGGACCATTCACGGACCCGTCCTCGTAATCCGTCAATCTGCCCGGACCACAGGTCGACATCCTCAGCGCTCGTCAGTGTTGGCCGCACCAGCAGAAGGTCGATATCGCTGCCCGAACCGGCTTCCCCTCGTGCAGCAGACCCAAACAACCAGGCCGCCTCCGGCAAAACCCGCCACTTCGCGAGTTCGTCGCGCAGGCGGGCCAGCAAGCAGTCCCTCATAGATGCAAGCGCCTCGATGCCGGCGGCGGCGACATGATGGCGGTTTAGTCGATACAACTTGGCCGGGGGGACCTCCTGCACGTCGGCGATGCCAGCCTTGGCAAGCGCAGCGAGCACGGCATCGACCCGTCGCCGGCTGGTCTGCCCTCGCGTGAGAGTCGCCACCTTACGGCCCGAGAGCCACACGTCGGTCCGCGCCAGAACGGCGAGCACGTCCCCGTATGCACCGGGTATCACCGATGAGATCGGATGTCCCAGATCCACGATCCACCTCCATATTGGGCACTTTAGTGCCCAATATGGCACTTTAGTGCCCAATAAGCACTTCTGTCCGGTTAGCAGGTGGACATTCTCTGGAAGACCTCCTCGACGAGATCGTCGGCACCTTGATCTCGATGGCGGTTGGGCCGAACAGCAGTTGAGCCCGTTTGGGCGGGATGATCTCCCACCCAAACGGGCTCATTCCCCGAAGGGTGACACTGTTCAGGACGCAGGCGTGGTGGTCGTCGAGGTCGTGGTCTTCTTCGCTGCCTTGGCTGCGGCAATGGCGTCGGCCTGGCTCTTGGTGATCGTGCCCTTCGCGACGAGTGAGGCGAGAGCAGCGGTCGTTGCCTGCGCGCAGGTGACGCCAGCAGCCTGCTTCTCAATGCTGACGGCTGACTTGAATGCCGTCTGCTGCGCAGAGGTGATCGTGCCCGCGGTGACGAGGGCAGAGATGCCATTCGAACCGCCCGGGGCTGCTTGGGCGGTCCCGGCCATGGACACGACCATGGCGAGGGCTGCTGCGACTGATCCGACTGCGACGAGGGTCTTCTTCATTTCCATGCTCCTTGGCTCAGGCCGCTCCGGTGAGCGGCGACTGGGTACGGGAGAACATTCGCGCATCTTTGTCAGAGAACCGTGGCGCGATTGTCAGGAGAATGTCTGTGATCCTGTGAGTTTCCTGTGGACCCAGGGCCCATTCAGGCGTCAACGACCTCGACCGTTTCGAGGGTCGGATCACTGCAGTAGGCGACCCGGCCGATGCGTCCGGCCTCCGCGATATCGCGCACGACCTCGGCGGTGATGCGCTCCCCGGGGGCGAGCAGCGGAACCCCCGGCGGGTACGGGCAGAACTGCTCCGCACTGACCTCGCCAACGGCATCGGCGAGCTTGATCCGCCGCCGCGGCGCGAAATAGGCCGCGCGCGGAGTCATCACCACCTCCGGCACCACCTGCCACAGGGCAGCCGGGGCCGGGGCCCGAGGCTCCCCGCGCAGCCGCTCGACGAGGCCGACGAGCATGGCGGTGGTCTCCTCGCAGAACGCCGGCTCGTCGAGCAGCGAGATCGTCATGACGATCGAGTCGACATCGGCGACCTCGACCCCGTTTCCCTGCTCCCACAGCAGGTGGGCGAGTTCGACTCCGTTGACGCCAGTCCTCGGCAGCCAGAGCGTGAGCTTGAGCGGATCACATGCCTGACCGAGCTCACCCTCGTCAATGACGACGAGCCCGGGAACCCGGCGCAGAGCCGCACGCATGCGGCTCGTCGACTCGATCGCGGACGCCAACGCATCCTCGCCGTTCCGGTCCATGACGGCACGCGTCGCATCGATCGAGGCCATGAGGGTTGCCGAGGGTGATGTCGTCGCAGTGAGGTCGACCGCGCGATCGAGTCTCGTCGCGTCGATCCGGTCGCCCCGCACGGTGACGACAGCTGTCTGGGAGTAGCCCATGAGTGCCTTATGGACGCTCGTCGTGACGATGTCAGCACCCTGGTCGATCGCCCCACGACCGGGCATGAACCCGAGGTGAGCGCCCCACGCCTGATCGACGATGAGCGTTCGGTCATCGGCATCGCATTGCTCAGCAAGTCCCCGGACATCCGAGATCGTCCCCACGTACGTGGGTGACGTGACGAACACCGCGACCACGTCACCGGCCAGCCGGGCGAGCGACTCCGGGCGCACCCCGAGCGGCAGGCCGAACTCAGGGTGGATCTCCGGGAAGACCCAGACGGGGTCGCTTCCGCTGATCACCAAGCCGGCGAGCGCACTGCGATGCGATGTACGGTCGACTGCGACACGTCTCTCGGGCCCGCCTGCCGCGACGAGCGAGGTGATGTTGCCCTGCGAGGAGCCGCCGACGAGGAATCGGGCATGGTCGCCGCCGACGCTCGCCGCCCACAGGGCCTCGGCCTGCGCGAGGTAGCCACCGGTGTAGCCGTTGTCGTCAGCGCCCCCCTGGAGCGGAAGGTCATCGCGGATGAGGTCGCCGAGCAGGTCGCTGCCCAGGACGACGCCGCCCTCGGCGAACCGGTTCTTGTGACCGGGCACCTGGAGGGGACGCATCCGTCGGGCCCGCGCCCGCTGCCACGCATCGACGAGGGGGGCGGCGGTCACTCGCGGATTCGGGCCCATGCTGCGTTTCTCCTCAATTGAGCGAAGCCGGGACGACGTGACGTCAGTGTCCACCTTCGGCAATCTTGCCCAGGCCCAGGAGCCGGACATCGAGGGCCCGCTGGATGGGCCGAACCATCGAATCAGGCAGCCCCTCCTCATCCCGGATCCGCAGGATCTCCTCCTGCTCCGCTCGGATCAGGAGTCTTCTCAGTTCGGCCTGCAGGGCCAAGGCATCGGGCGCATCGGCCTGGGGCTCCACCTGCAGAGCCCGCAGTCGCTGCTCGACGCTGTCGCGCAGCACGCCTGCCACCTCCGGTGGAATGGGCCGGCCACGCATCGCGGCCTCCTCCTCCACTGCATCGAGCCGGCGCAGGGCGGCGCGAGCGAGCGTTGCGTCGATGCGCCTGAGCTGCTCGGTGTCGTCGGGCGCCTGCACTCCCAGCCGGCGCGCGAGCGGCGCGAGCGTCTGGGAGAGGAGGAGCGTCACGAGGATGATGACGAATGTGGTCGCGAGCAACTCCTCTCGATACGGCAGAGCCGACCCGTCGACGAGGACAAGCGGTATCGAGAACGCCGCCATGCCCGAGACGGGGCCCCTGGCTCCCGCCCATGCAGCGAGCATCGCCAGCCGCATGTTCTGGCGTTCACCCCTCCGCAGGCCTTCGATCCGGATCGTCACATAGATGAACACGACCCTCGTGAGGACGAGGACGACGGTCACGACGACGACGAGCAACCCGACGAGCTCGAATTGCCCGCGGTCGAGTTGCAGGAGGGTCGCGACGAGTTCCATCCCAACGAGGAAGAAGGCCATGGCCTGAAGGGCGAAGGTGAGGTGACGCCACAGCGTTGCGCTCTGGAGACGTGCCGCGCTGCCAGCGTCCGAGGTCTGGGCATGGGCCAGGTAGAGCGCTGCTGCGACGACCGCGAGGATCCCGGAGCCCTCGATCCATTCCGCCGCGAGATACAGCACGAACGGAGCGATGAGGGTCAGGCTGTTCGCCGCGACAGCATCCCTGCTCCGTGATGTCACCCAGCTCATCCCCCATCCACCGATCAGCCCGACGACGATTCCGCCGGCGACCGCTAGGACGAAGGTGGCGCTCACCTCCAGCGCAGTGACGCTGCCGGCCACGGCTGCTACGAGGGCGACACGCAGCACGGTGAGCCCGGTGCCGTCATTCACCAGGCTCTCGCCCTCGAGGACCGAGACAAGCCTTCGGGGCAGTGACGCTCGACGGGCCACCGCGCTCACTGCGACGGCATCCGTCGGCGCGAGGATGGCACCGAGGGCCAGGGCGAGCGCAAGCGGAATGGCGGAAATCGCGGCGACGGTCAAACCGATCGCCGCTGTCGTCGCGATGACCAGGCCGATCGCGAGGATGAGCACCGGACGTCGAACTCGCCGGATATCGAGATACGAGGAGCCGAGCGCCTCGCCGAATACGAGGGGAGCGAGGACTGCGATGAGCGCTAGCTCGGGATTGAGCGGCGCACTCGGAGCGAATGGCAGGAGCCCGGTGATCGCCCCCGCGGCGAGCACCGGCAGGGCCATGCCCCAGCCGCGCTGCCTCGTGAACAGGGCAACCCCGATCGCAAGCGCCGCTGATACCGCGAACCAGGACAGCGTGTCATTCACCGCGGCTCCAATTCTGCGACATCCGATTCTCCGCGCCGGGCAGGCTCTCCTTCGGCACGGCCCCGAGGCTATCCGAACCGGTGATGCCCTTTCGGATAGTGGCCATCACGGCCGTGGTGCTTGGCAGCCGCACGCCCATCTGGCACGGTAACGGCATGACCTCGACGCTCAATGGGAACCGCGACCGCACGAACGCCTCCACCCCCGGCCGCAAGGCGGTCTGGCTGGCGATCGGGGTCGCTGTCCTGTGGCTCATCTTCGGTAGCGTCGCCGGCCCGCTCGCGGGCAAGCTGAACGAGGTCCAGACGAATGACAATGCGTCGTTCCTGCCGGCCTCCGCTGAATCGACCCTCGTCGCCAACGAGCAGGCCCTCTTCAGCGACGACAACGCCTTCCCACTTCTCATCGTCATCACCCGGCCCGACGGCAGCGCACTCAGCCCCAGCGACCTCGCAGAAGCGGCGACCTTCGCCGGGGAGATCCCCTCGATCGAGGTCGAGCCGGGCGCGACGATCGAGGACTTCCTCCAGCCGGGGCCGATCGTCCCGATCCCATCGCAGGACGGCAAGGCCGTCCTCATCAACGTCTCACTCGACGGCGACAAGGCGAGCGAGAACCTAGCGAATGGCGAGCTCGGGATCGCCGGAATCACCGAGGCAGTACGCGGGGCCGCAGAGCAGGTCACCGACCTGCGCATCAATGTCACCGGTCCGGCCGGCATCCTCGCGGACCTCATCAAGGTCTTCGGCGCGATCGACAGCACGCTTCTGGGCGCCACTGCGGTCGTCGTCGCCATCATCCTCATCCTCGTCTACCGCAGCCCCTTCCTGTGGCTCATCCCCCTGCTCGCCGCAGGCATGGCGCTCTCCGCTGCGAGCGCAGCTGTCTACGTCCTGGCGAAGAACGACATCGTCGTCCTCAACGGCCAGAGCCAGGGAATCCTCACCGTGCTCGTCTTCGGAGCCGGGACGGATTACGCCCTACTGCTCGTCGCCCGATACCGGGAGGAACTCCACCATTTTCCGACCCACACCAAGGCCATGCGCGCGGCGCTGCGAGGTGTCGTCGAGCCCATCGTCGCGAGCGCCGCAACCGTCGTCATCGGCCTCATGTGCCTGCTCCTGAGCGAGCTGAACTCCAACAGGTCAACCGGCCCGGTCGGTGCGACCGGCATCATCGCCGCCCTCGTCGTCATGCTCACCTTCCTGCCGGCGCTCCTCATCATCCCCAGTGTCGTCCTGCCGATCCTCGCCTTCCTCGTCCCGACGATCATCGGTCTCGTCCTGAGTTTCTTCACCGATCTCGAGGTGGGGCCGTTCGCTGCGGTTGGTGGCCTGCTCGCCGGCATCACGATCATCGGCTGGATCATCTTCGGCATCATTCGAGTCAAGAGCCCGAACTGGGGCCCGTTCTCCCGCAAGCGATTCCCGGCCGGCCGCTGGGCGTTCTGGCCGAAGGTCCCCCGGGACGACGACACCGACGAGCGGCTTTCCGGGGCGTGGTCGAAGGTTGCGAGCGGTGTCGGACGTCGTCCCCGCCTCACCTGGGTGATCACCGGAATCGTCATGCTCGTCTTCGCCGGCTTCGCGACCACCCTCAAGGCCGAGGGCATCACGACGACGCAGGCCTTCGTCAACGAGACCGACTCGGTCGTCGGCCAGGAGCAGCTCGCCGCCCACTTCGCGGGAGGGCTCGGCACCCCGGCCATCGTCATGACGAACGAGGCGGCGCTTGCGGATGTCCTGAGCACCGTGGCGGCAACCCCCGGCGTGGCCGCCGCATTCCCGTTCACCGGCCTGCCGCCGCAGGATCCGGCCGCGGCGACGGCACCACCGAAGATCGTCGACGGCCGGGCTCAGATTCTCGTCACCCTCGCCGACGCCGCCGACAGCCCTGCCGCGGAGCAGGTCGTCAACGAGTTGCGCACGAACGTCGACGCAGTCGAGGGCGCCGACGCCCTCGTGGGGGGGCAGACCGCCGCATCGCTCGACATCGACAATGCCTCGATCCGCGACCGCAACCTGATCATCCCGGTCGTGCTCATCGTCATCTTCATCGTCCTGATGCTGCTGCTTCGTTCAGTCCTCGCCCCCGTGCTCCTCATCACCACGGTGCTGCTGTCGTTCTTCGCGACGCTCGGGGTATGCGCGATCTTCTTCGACAACGTGTTCGGGTTCGCGGGCGCCGACACATCATTCCCGCTCTTCGCCTTCGTGTTCCTCGTAGCACTCGGGGTCGACTACAACATCTTCCTCATGACCCGGGTGCGCGAGGAATCGATCAACCTGGGCACCCGGCCCGGCATCCTCAAGGGCCTCACCGTGACCGGTGGTGTCATCACCTCGGCCGGCATCGTGCTCGCCGCGACCTTCCTCGTCCTCGGAGTGCTGCCTCTGGTCTTCCTGCGCGAGCTCGGGTTCGCGGTCGCGGTCGGGGTGCTGCTCGACACGTTCGTCATCCGATCGACGCTCGTGCCCGCCCTCGCCTACGACATCGGTGCGCGGATCTGGTGGCCGAGCAAGCTCGGGCGTCCGGCACAGGAGCCGGTTTCGGATGAGGCGCCTGCCGACGTGTCAGCGGGCGCTCCGGAGTGATGCTTCCTGGGTCGGGCCATCCGGCTGGGCCTGGCCCTCGATGAAGATGTCCCTCACCCGCTTCTTGAGGTCGAACAGCGGCGGCTCGGGAACGGCCTTCTTCAGCAGCGGCTCAGACGCCATGAACGTCGAATCGATCTCGGGCTGGTCGACGAGCAGTACGTCGGGGTCCTTCGCTGAGGCGCCGAGGTAGTCCTGCCACGCCTGGTTGTGGATGACGTACGCCTGCTTCCCGGCGGCGATGTTCCCGTGCCACGGCATGATGACAACCTCGCGCACGCCCCTTCCGGCAGCGGTCACCCGCTCGTCGCCCGCAGCGGCGGCCGCCTTCAGCTTGTCGGTGAGCTCCGCCTTCTGCGGAGCCGTGAGGGTTTCGAGGCCCTCGTATTCCGCGAAGATCGCCGCCAGCTCATCCTGCGTCTGCTGCATCGACGACTCCGACGCCTCGATCCGGGTGACGAGCAGGTTCATCTCAGTGTTCCGCGAGATCCAGTCGCCAGCGGTCAGCCCGGAACCGGCGAGCACGAGGAGGAATGCGAAGGCCCCGATGAGCACGGGCACCCAGCCAGGGGTGCGTCGCTTCAACCGGGGCTGGCTCACGGCAGTGGCTCCGGCGGGAGTCGCGTCAACCGGAGTCGCGTCGGCGGGATTCGGGACGGCTGAGTTCGGGTCGATATTCACGAACTTATGATGACGCACCGGGGCCCTTTAGCCGTCATCAGGGACCCGTTGGGACTAACGTTGCGCCGTGCAGGACGCAGCGACCGAAGCCGGCCCGGGCTGGCGTGAACGATACGGAGCACTGGCCGCCGAGGTGTGCCGCCAGTATGCCGACATCCCTGCGGGAGCCCCCGTTCGACTGAAGAAGCGCACCTCGAACCTGTTCCGTCCGCGCGCTGCCGTCTCGAGTCCCGGGCTCGACGTCGCCGCTTTCGACGGAGTGCTCGAGGTCGATCCCGTTCGACGCACCGCCCAGGTGCTGGGGATGACGACCTACGAGCACCTCGTCGATGCCACGCTCGCCCACGGCCTCGCGCCCATGTGCGTCCCGCAACTGCGCACTATCACCCTCGGCGGTGCCGTCACCGGCCTCGGCATCGAAAGTGCCAGCTTCCGGCAGGGCACGCCTCACGAGTCGGTGATCTCGATGGACATCCTCACGGGTGCCGGCGAACTCCTCACCGTCACGGGCGACGCAGACGACCCCAACCGCGAGCTCTTCTACGGCTTCCCGAACTCCTACGGCTCCCTCGGCTACGCCCTGCGACTGGAGATCGAACTCGAACCAGTCCGCGCGTACGTCGAGATCCGTCATGTGCCGTACCCTTCTGCGGCCGCGATGGCCGAAGCCATCTCGCGATTCGTCCAGACTCCGCAATTCGAGGGCCGCACTGTCGATTTCATCGACGGAACGGTGTTCTCGCCCGGCGAGCAATACCTCACCCTCGGGTTCATGGTCGACGAGGTTCCACCCGGCCTCTCCGTGAGCGACTACACGGGGATGGATATCTACTACCGGTCGATCCAGCGAAACGACCGCGACTGCCTGACCATCCACGACTACCTATGGCGCTGGGACACCGACTGGTTCTGGTGCTCACGAGCCTTCGGAGCCCAAAAGCCCCTCATTCGCCGGCTCTGGCCGAAGCATCGGCTCAGGAGCGACGTCTACTGGAAGTTCGTCGCCTTCGACCGGCGGCATGACGTCTCTGGAAAGCTCGCGCGGCTGCGCCGGCAGCCGCAGCGCGAGCCCGTCGTCCAGGACGTCGAAGTCCCGGTCGACCGTCTCAAGGCCTTCCTCGACTTCTTCCACCGCGAGGTGGGTATCGAGCCAATCTGGATCTGCCCGCTCAAGCAGCGCGACCCCAACGCCCGCTGGCCACTGTACGAGTTCGACCCGTCCGTCACCTACGTCAACATCGGATTCTGGTCCACCGTGCCGCTCCCCGACGGCGTCAGCCCCGAAACCGGGAGCGTCAACCGGCGCGTCGAAGCGGTCGTAACAGAGCTCGATGGTCGAAAATCCCTCTACTCCACGGCGTTCTACGATCGGGCGACATTCTGGTCGATCTATGGAGGGCAGGAGTACCCCGCACTCAAGGAGCGCTACGACCCAGACGGCCGGCTGCTCGGACTGTACGAAAAGGTGGTGGAACGGCGATGAAACTCGCAGAGGTGTTCACGATGGTCGTGCCCGAGGAGAGGGGCGTCGGCTTCAAGGCATTCGACGGATCAGTCGCAGGCCCGCCCGACGCGAGCGTCGTCCTCGACGTTCGCACCCCGCGCGCCGTCGAGTACCTCGCGGGCGCACCATCGCAACTCGGACTCGCCAGGGCATACGTCTCCGGCGACCTGGAGATCCTAGGCGACCCCTACGAGGCGATGATGCGCCTCTATCCGCCGGCGCGGCCCCGGCTCGGACTCGGTGAGCGGATCAAGCTTCTCGGCGCCTTCCTCCCCGCAGCACTCAAGCGCCCGACCCCTCCGCCGCAGGAGCGCCGGCTCACCGGATCCCGGCACTCCAAGGGCCGCGACGCCGATGCGATCCAACACCACTACGACGTCTCGAACCGCTTCTACCGATGGGTCCTCGGACCGTCGATGGCCTACACCTGCGCGGTCTTCCCGAACGCTGAAGCCTCGCTCGAGACCGCCCAGGACGAGAAGTTCGATCTCATCTGCCGAAAGCTCGGCCTTCAGCCCGGCATGACGCTGCTCGACATCGGCTGCGGCTGGGGCGGGATGGTGCTCCACGCTGTGAAGAACTACGGAGTGAGAGCGATCGGGGTCACCCTCTCGGAGCGCCAGGCCGAGTGGGGACAGGAGGCCATCGAGGCGCAGGGGCTGGCCGGGCAGGCCCAAATCCGGTTCAGCGACTACCGCGATGTGCCGGAGACCGATTTCGACGCTATCTCGTCGATCGGCCTCACCGAGCACATCGGCCGCGAGAACTACCGCTCCTACTTCGCCTTCGCCTTCGGCAAGCTGAAGCCCGAGGGTCGCATGCTCAACCACACGATCACCCGGCCCAATAATGCCGAGCCCAGCCACTACCGGGCCTCGTTCATCAACCGCTACGTCTTCCCCGACGGCGAGCTCTCCGGCCCCGGTCACATCATGAGCACCATGAATGATGCCGGCTTCGAGATCCGTCACGAGGAAAACCTGCGGGAGCACTATGCGCTCACCCTTAAGCACTGGTGCCAGAACCTCGAGGATCACTGGGATGAGGCGGTCGAGGAGGCCGGGCTCGGCACCGCCCGGGTGTGGCGGCTCTACATGGCCGCGTCAAGGATGGGCTTCGAACTCAACACGATTCAGTTGCACCAGACCCTCGGGGTGAAACTGGCGGCGCGGGGTGTGAGCGGGTTGCCACTGCGGCCGGACTTCGGGACGCCGCCCCGATAGCACTGCGGCCGGACTTCGGGACGCCGCCCCGATAGCACTGCGGCCGGACTTCGGGACGCCGCTCCGATAGGAGGCCCCGTCAGTCACGTACCTTGGCCATGCACTACCCGGATTGGGTCAAGTGCGCTTAGCATGGCCACACCTCAGGCTGACGAGCATAAGCAAGCGACCGAATTGGACCCAAGTGAACATTGGCAAGCCACGCCTCATTGCGGCCGGTGCCCTATTTCTTGCCGCAGCAACTGCCTCATATGTGGTGATAGGAACCAGCGCCGAAGCTGTCGAGCCGGCCCCGGTCATCTGGGGCTACAGCTACATCACCGTCGATTCGATCTGGGCCGATCTCGCCACAGACATGAGCGGCACCTGGGTCGCCGTCGGCACCAAGGGCAAGTTGGCAACATCAAAGAACGACGGGGCCAACTGGAGCATTCCGACCCTGCCGAGCGCGGTCGCCACGGCCACCTTTACCTCGATCACCCAAGCGGACAACATGTGGGTGGCCGCAGACCTCACCGGAAACATCCTCACCAGCCCCGACGGCCTCGCCTGGACACTCGCCTTCACGAGCGCGAGTTCAACCGCATGGACGGGAGCGGCATACGGGGAGGGGATCTGGGTCGTGTTCTCGGCTACCTCAACTCAGACCTATGTCATGTCAAAGGACCGGGGGGTCACCTGGACCACGCAGAGCCTTCCCTATGGATTCACCGTCGATGAAGTGGCCTACGGCAATGGCGTCTGGGTAGCCGTTGGAGCGGGAGCCGTTGAACGCAATATCGCCACGAGCGAGGATGGCGTCACCTGGGACTGGGTGCGAAATGCGAACTCGAACTGGTCCGACGTGGAATTCGGACTCGGGAAGTTCGTCGCCATGTCAGCCTCCGGAGGGGTCTCCACCAGCAGTGACGGCCGCACGTGGTCCGACGCCAGTTATCCGCTGCAACGGGCCAACAGTGGCACGACCTGGACAAGCGTTACGGCGGGGCCCGACGGGTTCATGGCGGTCGGCTTCGGCACGGGTTCATCAGGCTCTACCGAGGGCCTGTCCGCCTACAGCACCGATGCCATCACCTGGAAGCCCACGCCCATCATCCATGCCACCTGGAAATCCGTTCAAGCGGACGACGACGGCTTCGTTGCCCTCGGCTACTACGCGGCTTCCGGCCAAACCGTGGTCGTGCGTGGCGCCCTCGGGGCTCCGTCGAGCGCCGGCGGCTACGCGGTGAGCCCCTGGGTCCAGTCGTTCGCGCGGCCGTCATCAGACATCCCGTGCCCGCTAGGTTGGGCTGGAAGTTGGGCACAGTGGCCGTCGAGCAGGCAGGGTGGCTACGTGTGCGATCGAACGATCGCCAACTCCGCGACCCACGGCGGGTGGATGGTGTTCGCCGGTGGGCAGTGGTGGGACGTTCCCGACAGCATCTACCGACGGGGTTGAGTTCCCCGGACAGGGCGCCGCTCAGGACGTCGCGTCGACGAGCAAGTGACCGGCTGTCTCGAGCGACACCTCGGTGTACTCACCGCTGCTGCCAATGAGGATGCCCTCGGCCGCGCGCTGAACCTGAATGCTCGCCCCCGGATTCGCACCGACCCGACGCAAGGTCAGCATCGACTCACCATCGGTCTGGAGTGGTTCGGCGATCCGGCGTAGGACAACGGTGCGGACGTCGCTGCCAGCAACAGCCGCAACGGAAATGAGCGGACCCCCTGCCGGCGCCACGAGATCGGGCACGAGTTCGTCAAGGCCGGGGATCGGGTTGCCGTAAGGTGAGACGGTCGGATTTCCGAGGACCTCTAGCAGTCGACGCTCGACGGCATCGCTCATTACGTGCTCCCATCGGCAGGCTTCGACGTGGACGTCCTCCCACTCCATGCCGAGCAGGTTCACGAGCATGCACTCCGCGAGGCGGTGCTTGCGCATGACGCGGGTGCCCGCCTCACGGCCGAGGGCGGTGAGTTCGAGGTGACGATCGCCGGAGATGACCAAGAGCCCGTCGCGCTCCATTCGCGCCACCGTCTGCGAGACGGTCGGACCGCTTTGGCTCAGGCGCTCCGCGATGCGGGCGCGCATCGGGATGATGCCCTCCTCCTCGAGTTCGACGATCGTACGCAGGTACATCTGCGTGGTGTCGATGAGATCGCTCACGGGGTCCTCGTCGGTCGTCGAGCATGTCGGTGGGGTGATCCAAGGATCGCCCTATATGGGCAATCTAGCTGAACACCGACTCATCCCAACGACGTCGATTCACATGGGTGACCGCGGGAGGCTCCTACTTCGGGCAGTCGAGGCCCGAGCCAGGGCCGCCTCCGTATGAAGACGTGGGCGCTGCGATGAACGCATTGAGGGCGTCGGCAACCCCGGTGGAAGCCGAACGCACGGTGAAGGCGAAGGGTTCTGAAGCTTCTGTTCCGTCGGGAAGCATCATGCAGTGGATCCACGTCGCCTCGATCCCCGGAATCGATGCCGCGAGCGTGTCAATGCTCCCAACGCCGGCCGCAAAACCGATCGGGCCGCCTGGACCCCCGTCCGCCACGCGCCTCGTGCCCACCGCCTCGTCATTGACGTACTCCACCTTCACATCGGTCAAGCCCGCGGCAGCGATTCTCGCGAGGAGGTCGATGTCGGCCGTCGCACCCTTCGTTGTCACGACCGTCTGGCCTGCGAGGTCCTCAACCGATGTGATCTTCGTTCCCTTGCGCACGGCGAGCGAGCGGGCGACGCTGTAATAGTTGTCGGTCCAGTCGATCGCCGATCCAGTCTGCTGGGTTCGCGCTTCGGTCACCGTGATGCCCGTGCCCGCGACATCGCATTCATCATTGCCGGGTCGCATCCAGATGTCGCTGAAGGTAGCGACCTCAACGGGTTCGAACCGAAGGCCTTGCGCCTTGGCGAAGGCCGCAAGGTAATCGGGGTCCCAGCCCGACCAACCGTCGTCCCCCTTGATCGCGAACGGTGAGAAGCCGGGGTAGAGGCATACCTTGAGCACCCCGGCCTCAAGGGTCGTCACGCCCGATGTCACTGAACCACTGCTGGAGCCTCCTCCACCACCACACGCGCTCACCGGGAGAAGGAGTGCGACTCCGAGGGCTGCGCCCACGACTCGATTCATCATGGCTCGTCCTTCTGCAGTTCCAACGTGACGGCAAGTTCAAGTTCAGTTTGAGGATACACATCGGCGCGGGCCATTGAGCAGCCTGCGGAGTAAGGTCCGTCGGGTGATCAGCGTCGACGACTACCGGGCCCGGATTCTCGCAGGCATCTCTCCTCTGCCACCCACAACGACCCCCCTGCTGAGCTCGCTGGGGCTGGTCGTAACCGAGGACATTCTCACAAGCCGGCCGATGCCAGGGTTCGACAATTCCTCGATGGACGGCTACGCCGTGCGTTCATCAGACTTCGCCGACGGGACTGGAGAAGTCGTGCTGACGGTCGTCGACGACCTGCCCGCTGGCGCCGCACCCGGCGTCACGATCACGGCTGGATGCGCCGCCCGCATCATGACTGGGGCGCCGGTGCCTGCCGGCGCTGACTGCGTCGTACCGATCGAGGAGACCGACGGCGGGGCATCGACCGTCACCATTCGAGCGACCCCGACTGCCGGGGCATACATTCGTCTGGCCGGGGAGGATCTCCCCCAGGGCTCCCTGGCGGTACCACGCGGCAGCATCGTCACCACTCGAAATCTCGCACTCATCGCGTCATGCGACCTTTCGGCCATACCAACCCGGCCCCGCCCGAGGGTCGTGGTGATGTCGACCGGCAGCGAACTCGTCGCTCCGGGCGACGCAGTTGCATTCGGTCAGGTCGTCGACTGCAACAGTTACCTGCTCGCCGCTGCGGCTGCCGAGGCGGGCGCAGCGGTGACCCGCATCGGCCCGGTGAACGACAGTTTCGACGAGTTCACGGCCGCCCTGGAGCAGCATGCCGCGAATGCCGATCTCATCATCACGAGCGGCGGGGTGAGCATGGGCGCCTACGACACGGTGAAGGAGGTGCTCACCGCCCGCGGAGGAGTCGAATTCCTGAAGGTCGCGATGAACCCCGGTATGCCGCAGGGCTTCGGCCGTGTTGACAACGTCCCGATCATCACCCTTCCCGGAAATCCGGTGAGCACCTACGTGTCCTTCGAGGCCTTCGTGCGTCCGGCGATTCGCAAGATGCTCGGGCATGCCGCCCTGCTGCGTCATGAACGGACCGCGACGATCACCGAGTCGATCACCTCACCGAGCGGTAAGCGGCAGTTCGCCCGCGGCACGCTCACCGGGGGTGATCGCCTTGAGGTCGTACCGGTTGGTGGTCAGGGCTCGCATGTCATCGGCGGGCTCTCCCGGGCGAACTGCATCATCGTCATCCCGGAGACCGTCACCGAGGTCAGGGCTGGCTCATCAGTGAGCGTCATCGACCTGCGAACTGACAATGGCGAGTAACCGGAACCGTTGCATCAGGCCCATCGGGTAGTGAATCCGCTGCATTTCACTACATGAGTGCACCTCTATCCATTCGGTTCAACGACGATCTCCTTGATCGGCTTCTCAAGCGGGCCCGGGGGATTCCTGGAGCGACTCCTTCGGGCCTTGCCCAGCTGCTCATCGATGAGGGGCTGCGCCTGGCCGAACACCCCGGGATCGTCTTCAAGGACGGACCCACGGGTCGACGCGCCGCCCTTCCCATGGGCCCCGATCTCTGGGAGGTCGTGACCTACATCAAGGAGTCAGGGGAGCGCGGCGACTTGGCTATCGAGGCAACTGCCAAGGCTCTGTGCCTTCCTTCTGCCCGAGTTCGGGCGGCACTCGACTACTTCGCGACATACCGTGACGAGATTGAGGAGGAAATGGCCGAAGCAATCGAAGCATCCCGGATCGCCGAGGCTGCCTGGGAGTCGCGCCGGTGTTGGCCGCGGAATTACGCCGACGCCGCCACAGCGTGACTGCGGTCACGGAGAAACCCACATCCGCTCACCGAAGCGCTCACCGCGTGGCTGGAACGTCCCATCGCTCGCCCGCCATCCGCAGAGGAATGGCTGGCTCGCGGGATCACATCAGATTGAGGTTAGAAGTGCGCTGGAGGCGACATCGTCTTCATGTCGTGCACAGCACCACCGTCTGCCAGCCCCGTCGCGTACAGCACCACGGTCGCAACGACGACTGCCACGCCGACCATTCGGATCGACTGCGTCGAGGCCCTCGGCGACTTCTGCCACATGATGAATGCCGCGACTCCCACCATGACCGCGATTCCGAGGGCGCGCAACACTGAACCGCCAGA
>CAFBNE010000044.1_pt1 | contig 23359 bp, 23 predicted proteins | sample 7269181 | NCBI WGS metagenome assembly CAFBNE01 (sample SAMEA6814085, study PRJEB35770) | uncultured Actinomycetes bacterium | biome: Freshwater; feature: Freshwater reservoir; material: water | place: Czech Republic | collected 2017-05-23 | depth 30m m
CGGCTGCAACCGAAGGGCCGACCACTGCCAGATCGACCACGCCCACCCCTGGAACGACGGCGGCCACACCAGCCCCGCGAACCTCGGCGCCCTGTGCACCAGGCACCACCAGCTCAAGACCCACGCCGGATGGGACATCACCGACAGCAGACCCGACGGCAGCTGCACCTGGACCTCACCCCAAGGACGCCGATACGACCACCACCCACCACCCATCGGCACCACGGCATAACCGGGTTGTCCGCACATGAGCCGGTTCCTCTCGCGTGAGCGGCACGTCGCACATGCGCGCCTGTTTGTCCATGAACGCAGAATGGCGCGATTGCCAACTCACGTCACCGCCTCGTTTGGCAGGAGTGTGCATTCCCGGTTGGCGGTTCCCCTTCAGCGTGCGTCGCTGAGCGAGGTGAAGTTCATGCCGTCCACGACTACCGCAGGCATCGCCACGTTGTTGGCATAGTCGGCCATCTCGCGGGGCAGGGTGCGCCCGGAAGCGGTCGAGGCCGTGATCCGATTGAGCATCGAGAGCGGGGAGTCGTTGAACCTGAAGTTGGATGATGCCCCGATCACCTCGCCGCCGCGCACGACATATACCCCGTCGCGGGTGAGCCCGGTGAGGAGCATCGTTTGCGGATCGACCGTCCGGTTGTACCAGACGCACGTGAGCATGAGGCCGTCCCCGAGGCGCGTGGCAAGTTCGCTCACGGAGTCCGCGCTCACGGAGTCCGCGCTCACGGAGTCCGCGCTCACGCTGTCGCTGCGAGCCTCGAGCCGTATCGTGTCGATGATCGGGGCCTGGCCTATCCCCAGGCGTGCAGAGTCAGCGCCTGTCGCGATGAGGGAGTCGAGCCGGCCATCACGGATCCAGTCCGTGCGGTCGAGCGAGCGGCCGTTGTCGAAGACACTCGACATCCGCCCGGATGTCGACGTCACGGCAAACGGTGCGGTCGGGACCAGCGGATCGTCGGGGTCGCTCGTGACGAACACGCCTGGCGCGGCGACGAGCTGGCCGATCCGCGTTTTCGAGTCGGCATGCTCGTCGTGGAATGCCGATCGGCCCTCCGCCGCGTCCCGCGCGCCAGCGGACCAGTACAGGTCGATGACGAAGTCGCCGATGGCCGATGGCGACAGCAGTGCGTCATGTCGCCCGGGGGTCACGGCGATACTCGTCGCCTGCCAGTCGAGTGCCGTGGTGATGTCCGATCGCAGTCGATTCCAGTCACCATCAGCGAGGTCGACGGCGGCGTAGCCATGCCAGGTGCTGCGGGTGCGAGCGTGGCTCTTCGCGGTTATCTCGAGGCGATCCGCTGGGGCGCAGTATCGGCGTCGCACGCCGCTGCTCGTTGCCAGCCAGGTCGTGGTCGATTCGCGCTCGAGGTATCCGAACAACTCGATGCCGTTCGACCGGCCCCATGCGATGAGCTCTCCGAGATGCGCCGTCGGGGCGGTGAGAACGTCGGGGGAGAGCATGACGGCGGAGACGTCGAAGTCGGCATCGACACTGGGGACTGCGAACGGAGAGGCGTCCTCAGCCGGTGAGGCGAGCAGGGCGACGGCATCGGCGGCGCGGACGGTGGCGAGCACGCCTTCCACATCGCTCACGCTCTCGGTGACAGATGCTGTTGCGATCCCATTGGGTCGAGCCGCGAATGCGATCGCCGTGACGGTGATGTCGGTGGTGCTGCCATTCGTCGTGAGCGAGCTGCGGGCCCAGCGCTGGTTGAGGTGGCTCGTGACTTCGATAATGACGTGGCAGTGCGACGAGGTCGAGGCCGCGAGTGCCAGTTCGGCGAGGGCTCCGCCGGCACCGGAATCGAAGGGGTTGCCAGCGTGGCTGCTCATGATGCGTCCGATGCGTTGAGGATGACGACATTCTCGAAGACGGCCGTCGGGCAGCCGTGGGAAACGGCGGCGACCTGCCCGGGCTGGGCCTTGCCGCAGTTGAGCGCGCCACCGAGGACATAGGTCGAAGGGCCGCCGAGGGCGACGAGCGAGCCCCAGAAGTCTGGCGTCCTGGACTGGTAGGCGAGATCGCGTACCTGCCCGGTGATCACGCCCGCCCTGATTCGGTAGAAGCGCTGGCCGGTGAACTGGAAGTTGTACCGCTGCATGTCGATGGACCAGGACTTGTCGCCGGCGATGTAATAGCCGTCCTCGACGCCCGCGATGAGTTCCGCGGTCGAGGTTTCGGCGAGGCCGGGGCGCAGGCTGACATTGGGCATCCGCTGGATCGGGGTGTGCTGGGGCGAGTCGGCGTAGGAGCAGCCGTTGCTCCGGGGCAGACCGAACTCCCCGGCCATCGCGCGGTCCAACTGGTAGCCGACGAGTACGCCGTCGCGGACGAGGTCCCACTCCTGGGCGGCGACGCCCTCGTCGTCCCAGCCGGTGGTCGCCAGGCCGAATTGTGTGGTGCGGTCGCCCGTGACGTGCATGAGCGCTGATCCGTAGCGCAGGGTCCCGAGCTGGTCCGGTGTCGCGAAGGAGGTACCGGCGTAGTTGGCCTCGTAGCCGAGCGCCCGGTCGAGTTCGGTGGCGTGACCGACGGACTCGTGGATGGTCAGCCACAGATTGGACGGATCGAGGACGACGGTCGCTGAGCCGGGCCGGACGCTCGGCGCAGCAAGCTTCTCGACGAGGAGTGCGGGCATCGACTCGATCTCGGCATCCCAGTCCCAGCCATCGCCGCGCAGGTACTCGAAGCCCCGGGCAGTCGGCGGCGCGAGCGAGCGCATCGTGTCGATGACGCCGGTGCGCTCGTTGCCGCCGAGGGCGGTGATGTCGGCATGCACGCGGGTCTTGCGCTGCGAGACTCGCGTTCCGCTGGAGGTAAGGAGCAACGTGGCCTCGTCGACCGCCATGAATGATGCGTCGGTGTGCTGAACTCCGCCAAACGAGGCAATTGCCGACTCCCGGCCGCACAGGAGGGCCTCGACCTCGGCGTTCGATACCTCGAAGGGGTCCTCGAGGCAGGCTGATTCCCAGTGGCCGACGTGGGCGGGCTCGGGGGCGAGGACGACGGCGTTCGTGGCGAGCGGTCGGCTCGCACGCGCGAGAAGGACGGCGTCGCGCACAGCGCGGTCGAGGTCTTCACTGCGGCGCGAACTCGTTCCAGCGAAGCCCCAGCACCCGTCAACGAGCACTCGGATCCCGACACCGCTGGACCGGGACAGGCCAGCGGACTCGAGCTGACGGTCGGCAGTCGACACATGGCGCACGCGCGTGCGCATCATGCGCGCCTCGACGTGCTCGGCTCCGAGGGACCGAGCCGTCTCGACGGCGGACTCGAGCGGTCCGACGAGGTCTGGGGCGTCGAATCTCAAGGGCTCACCCGTCATTCGCGGTTATCCAGCATCTTCTCAAGCCAATCTCCCGCGGCGGCCTGCCGATCGGGTATGCGGACGGAGTCTTCCAGCACCCCCTCAACCTATGGCAGCACGCTATCGTTCGGTTTCTGAAAGGGGACCTCAATGACTGGAGTCGCACTCGTCACCGGCGGTAATCGCGGCATCGGCCTCGCGATCGCTCTTCGCCTCCGCGAAACCGGATATTCGGTGGTCGTCGGAAGCCGCTCGGGCACGGCACCGGAGGGACTCTCCGCGGTCGAGCTCGACGTGAGCGATCCTGCGTCCATCCTCGCGGCATTCGAGCGCATCGAGGCGGAGTTCGGCCCGATCGAGGTCGTCGTCGCCAACGCGGGAATCACCCGCGACACCCTGCTCATGCGAATGTCGGATGACGACATCGACGCCGTGCTCAACACCAACCTCGGCGGCTCCATTCGCCTCGCGCGGCGAGCCCTCCGCTCGATGCTGAAGGCGAAGCACGGGCGGATCATCTTCATCTCCTCGGTCGTCGGGCTCATGGGTTCTGCGGGTCAGGTGAACTACGCGGCGGCAAAGGCCGGTCTCGTTGGCGCGGCGCGATCCCTCGCCCGAGAGGTCGGCTCGCGCGGCATCACCGTCAACGTCATCGCCCCCGGCTTTGTCGACACCGACATGACTGCCGAAGTAGGTGAGGAGCGGAAAGCCGAGATCCTCGGCGCCGTTCCCCTCGGTCGGTATGCTCAGCCCGCTGAGATCGCTGGAGTCGTCGAGTTTCTCGCCGGTGAGGCAGCCGGCTACATCACCGGGGCTGTCATCCCGGTCGATGGCGGGCTAGGGATGGGCCACTAGGAGCGGCCCGGCGGCCTTGGCTGAGCTCGTCACCCGCTCGACTGCACGCTCGTCACCCGCTCGACTGCACGCTTGACTCCACGCATGACCTCACGCACGAATCGAACGAGGGAGACCCCCATGGGACTACTGGACGGCAAGCGAATCCTCGTTACCGGCGTGCTCACCGACGCATCGATCGCCTTCTCAGTCGCGCGCCTGGCGCAGGAGCAGGGTGCCGAAGTGGTCCTCACCTCGTTCGGCCGGACCATGGGCCTGACGAAGCGGTCTTCGGGTCGGCTCCCGAGCCCGGCTCCTGTCGTCGAGCTCGACGTCACGAACGACGATGACCTCGCGGCCCTCGCAGGTCGGGTGTCCGAGTACGTGAGCGGACTCGATGGCGTGCTCCACAGCATTGGATTCGCCCCGGAGGCCGCGCTCGGCGGTAACTTCCTCAACACCGCATGGCCGGACGTGAGCACTGCGGTGCAGGTATCGGCTTACTCGCTGAAGAGCCTGGCGATGGCAGCACGACCGCTGATGGGGGCCGGTGGATCAGTCGTGGGCCTCGACTTCGACGCGACCATCGCGTGGCCGAAGTACGACTGGATGGGCGTCGCGAAGGCGGCCCTTGAGAGCTGCTCCCGATATCTCGCCCGTGATCTCGGCCCGGATGGGATCCGCGTGAACCTCGTCGCCGCCGGCCCGATCCGGACCATGGCCGCCAAGAGCATCCCCGGATTCGACGAGTTCGACGCCGTCTGGTCGACCCGTGCACCCCTTGCCTGGGATCTCGACGACCCGGAGCCAGCGGCGCGCGCCTGCATCGCGCTCATGTCCGACTGGTTCCCCGCCACCACGGGGGAGATCATCCATGTCGATGGCGGAGTGCATTCCCAAGGTGCCTAGTCGACTCCTGCTCCTGCGCCATGCGAAGTCCGATTACCCGCTGGGGATCCCGGACCATGACCGTCCGCTGAACGAGCGCGGCCAGCGCGATGCGCGGGCCGCCGGTCGCTGGATCGCCGAGCACCGCGATGAGCTCTTCTCAGGTGAGGCGATAGCGATCGTCTCGTCCGCGCTGCGAGCCCAGCAGACCTGGGGGCTCGTCGAGGAGCAGTTGCCCGGCCTGCCTTCGATGACCGAGCCCCGCCTGTACGAGTCGGCCTGCTCCACGCTTATGTCGATCGCTGACTCCAGCGATGCCGACACCGTCCTCATCGTCGCGCACAATCCGACGATCGAGGAGACTGCGCTCTTTCTTGCAGCGCCCGATGGTCGGGGGCTCACCGAGCGGATTCGCTCCAAGTACCCGACATGCGGGCTCGTTGTGCTGGACCTTTCCCCGGTGGATCCCTGGGCGGGCGGATCAGCGGACCTTGCGGCGTTCGAGGTTCCGCGCGGCTGATCAGACGCGCGGCGAGGGCGTCGGGAATCCGGCGAGGGCATCGGCGTCCTCGATCTCCTCGCGCGTGATGCCCAGGAGGTAGAGCACCGAGTCGAGGTAAGGGACCGATACCGATGTATCCGCGGCCGCCCGAGCCGCCGCCTTGCCGTTGAACGCGACCCCGAGCGCGGCTGCCTCGAGCATGTCGATGTCGTTGGCCCCGTCGCCGATCGCGATGGTCCTTCTCATCGGGATTCCATACTCGGCTGCGAAGGCCTCGAGCGCCCGCCGCTTGCCAGCCCTGTCGATGATCTCGCCGATGACCTGTCCGGTGAGGAATCCGTTGGTGATCTCGAGGGTGTTCGCGCGCACGTTGTCGACACCGAGATCCGACGCGAGAGGGCCAACCACCTCGATGAAGCCCCCCGACACGAGGCACACCCGGTAGCCGAGATTGTTCAGCGTTCGACACAGGGTTCGGGCGCCGGGAGTGAGGGTGATCCGTGATCGCACCGTGTCGAGGGCTGACTCTGGCAGTCCCTGGAGCAAGGCGACCCGGGCGAGCAGGGACTCGGTGAAATCGATCTCGCCGGCCATCGCGCGGGAGGTGATGGCCGAGACCTGCTCAACGACCCCGGCCTCCGCCGCAAGAAGGTCGATGACCTCTTCCTGGATCACGGTCGAATCGACGTCCATGACGACGAGGTGCTGGCCGCGCCTGTCGAGTCCCGCAGCCTGAACGGCGATATCCGCACCGATGGTCCCAACGGCCAACGTGAGGGCGTGCCGCAGTTCGATGACATCGGCCCCGGAGCTCTCAAACACGACGGCTGTGACCGGATACGACGCAATGCGGCGGATCCGGTCGATATTGCCGCCGCGGTCAGCGATGACCTGGGCGACCTTTGCGATTGCAGACGGCCGAAGGGGAGAGCCGAGGACAGTGACGTTGATCCGGTCACGACGATGCGCGCTGTCCTCGCGCGCCCCGGCCACGGTGGCCAACTCCATGTCAAGCTCGGCTGCGACGAGCCGAACGGATCGGCGCAGGTCCGCGAGCACCACTTCGTCATGGGGTGCATCATTTCCGTGCGACGCGTCATTTCCGTGCGCCGCGTCCATTTCGTGGGGTGCATCAATCGACAGGAGCACCGACAGGACGAGGCGGCCGCGGACAACGAGCTGCTCGATGTCCTCGACGGTGACCGGATACTTGTCGACTGCGGTGAACAGTTGCCTCGTCACGCCCGGCCGATCAAGGCCCGAGAGGGTGAGGAGGAGGGTCTGGTGGCTCATCGGGCCTAACGCTAGTGCGTTCGGGCGGGGGCCCTGCGGATAAGGTCTCGCCTAACGAAGGCCGGGTGATCGAATGCGCGGACCGGAGCGGATGCAGGAGGAGGCGGGCGAGTGACCGAGGTCGTGGCCTGTACCGGGGTGAGCGTCCGTCGCGGCACCCGGCTCCTGCTCGACTCCGTTACCTGGAATGTCGGATCCGATGAGCGCTGGGTCGTCATGGGACCGAACGGCGCCGGCAAGACCACCCTCATGCAGATCATCGCCACCCGCATGTTCCCGACAACGGGTGAAGTCCGGATCCTGGGCGAGCAGCTCGGCGGGTTCGACCTTGCCGAGCTTCGACCCCTGGTCGGATGGGCGAGCAGCGCCCTCGCGAATGACATACCGCCCGCTGAGTCGGTCGCCGATGTCGTCCTCACGGGCGCCTGGGCCGTGACCGGGCGTTGGCGCGAGCGGTACGAGAGCATCGATGACGAGCGAACGTCGCGGCTGCTGACCGCCTGGGGCATAGACCAGCTCGCGAACCGAACGTTCGGCACTCTCTCCGAGGGGGAGCGGAAGCGAACCCTCATCGCGCGGGCCCTCATGTCGAATCCGGAACTCCTCATCCTCGACGAGCCCGGTGCCGGCTTGGACCTCGGCGGCCGAGAGGATCTCGTCGAAAGACTCCGGCTGCTCGCCGTCGATCCCCGATCGCCGGCCCAGGTGCTCGTCACCCACCACGTCGAGGAGATTCCTGCTGGGTTCACGCACGCACTGCTCCTCCGTGAGGGCCGTATCGTCGCCCAGGGGCCGTTCGACAGCACGATGACCGAGGCTCACCTGAGCGAGTGCTTCGGGCTGCAGATCCGGGTTACCCGGATCGGCGACAGGCTCGCCGCCCAGCGGTCTGCCTGACGGATGACCGGGCTCCTCATTGCAATGGGGGCGGGAGTCCTCGCCGGAGCGATCAATGCGATCGTCGGATCCGGCACCCTCCTCACGTATCCGATCCTCCTCGCCGCGGGGTTACCGCCCGTCGTGGCCAATGGCACGAACAACGTCGGCCTTTCGGTCGGCGGAGCGGCCTCGGCCTGGGCGTACCGTGAGGAGCTCCGTCCCCGCATGCGGGTGCTCGCTCTGCCGATGCTCCTCACCGTCTGCGGGGCGGTCGTCGGTTCCTCGCTCGTCGTCCGGCTGCCCCAACGGGTGTTCACCACGATTGTGCCGTGGCTCATTCTTGCGGCGGTCGTCCTTGTCGCCGTTCAGCCGATCATCACCCGCGGACTCGCGCGACGTAAGCACCACCTCGTCGAGGCAGGCAGGGACCTTCCGGCGTGGACCGGAATCCTCGGCATTTACGGCGGGTACTTCGGCGCGGGCCAGGGAATCATGTACATGGGCGTTCTCGGCCTGCGATACGACGCCGACATGCAGCAGGCCAACGGTGCGAAGAACTTGCTCGCAGCCTCAGGGAACCTCATCTCGGCGGTCGTGTTCATCGCGGCCGGCGTCTGGTCCTGGACGTTCGCGCTGGCGATCGGCCTTGGGTCGGTAGTCGGGGGATACGTAGGCGGCCGCTTCGCACGTCGGATTCCCGCGCAGGCGCTGCGGTTCGTCGTGATCGGCGTCGGTGTGTATGCAGCGGCATACCTGTTCATCGCCTATTAGGCTGCTCAGGGATCAAGGGCAGCCCGCCTCGGACGGGCTGCTCGTCGAGGCAGGGGCTGGCGCCCGTGCGGTTGCGGAGGTTCACCCGATGGGGACGATGGGATGCTGAAGCGCGTCATCACCGGGTTCATCGCGCTCGGCTTCCTCGCGATCGCGGCGGTCGGCCTGTTCGCGGGCGGCTGGGTCTGGTCGACATTCGGCTCCCAGGGCTTGGTGAGCGAGTCGATGGGACGACTCACCGGGAGCGCGACGAGTCAGGCAATCGTCATTGACGTGGAGCGCGTTGGCGGCGAGATTCCCTACCTGCCGGTCACAGGCGTCGCCGGCCTCATCGCGACTCCTGCGATCGGGGCCCCGGGCCCGCCGGCGATCTTCGTCGCACAGGCTCCGGCCGAGACCGCGAATGAGTACCTGTCAGGAGCCAGGTACGACGTCGGGCGAATCAACGACGGCGAATGGTCACTGACCTCCGTTCCGGGCTTTCGGGATCTCGATCCACCGCAGGATGCGAACTGGCAGGCGAGCGCGAGTGGCCCTTCTGCCCGGCTGGCGCTCGAGACCGCTACACCGATAACGGTTGTCGTGATGAATGCGGACGGCTCGCCGCCTGTCGATGTGCTGCTCACCCTGCAACTGGCGGTCCCTGATGCCGTGACGATCGCCGTCGTGCTCGGAATCGTGGGCCTCGTCGCGCTCATCATCGGGCTGCTGTTCCTTCGCGCCTGCCTCGGACGCGGGCGGCAGCGAGGCGTCCACGAGGCGACGAGCGCATGACTGAGCCGTCGGAGCGGGTGATCACCCTCCCCAACGCACTGAGCTTTGCCCGCATTCTCGGCGTACCGGTGTTCCTGTGGCTCATTCTCGTGCCGCAGGCGGACCTGTGGGCACTTGCACTGCTCGTGCTCGCGGGCATCACCGACTGGCTCGACGGGGCGATCGCGCGGGCCACCGGTCAGACGAGCAAGCTCGGGGCAATGCTCGATCCGCTTGCCGATCGCCTCTACATCGCCGCCACGCTGCTGGGCCTGGCCGTGCGATCGATCATCCCCTGGTGGCTCGTCGGGCTCCTCGCCCTCCGCGAGCTCATGCTCCTCGCCCTCGTCCCACTGCTGCGAAGGCGCGGACTCCTCGCCCTCCCGGTGACGGTCACCGGGAAGGCCGCCACGTTCTGCCTCATGTGGGGCTTTCCCTTTCTCCTGCTCGGCTCGGTGGGCGGGTCTGTCGGCACCGCCGCCATGGCGTGCGGCTGGGCGTTCGCGCTGTGGGGCACGGGCCTGTACTGGTGGGCCGGCATCGGCTACGTCGTGACGACCCTGCGGATGCCCGCGAAGGCGTGACTAGTCTTTCCACGAAGACACGCGTGTTCCGCGACCAACGGTTGACCTGCACGAGTCGACCGACACGAGAGGACCTGCCATGGTGCCAAACGACCTCCGCTACACCGCGGAGCACGAGTGGGTGCGAATGACCGCCAGCGGCCTTGCCGAGTTCGGGATCACCGACTTCGCGCAGGCGGCGCTCGGTGACATCGTCTACGTGAGCCTCCCAGCTGTCGGTGACGTGCTCGCAGCGGGTCGAACCTGCGGCGAAGTCGAGTCGACGAAGAGCGTGAGTGACATCTACGCACCGGTCGACGGTGCCGTGGCCGAGCGCAATGAGGGCTTGGACGATGCTCCCGAGACCGTCAATGCCGATCCCTACGGAGCGGGCTGGCTCGTGCGGGTGTCGGTCGACGGGGGCGAGGTTCTCGAGGGGCTCCTGAGCGCGGCCGAGTACGAGGCGCTCATCTCGGCCTCCTAAGTGCTCCCCCTTCATGCCCAAGCGCGCCGGTTGAGCCGTGATTCGCGCGCGACAGGGTAGATTCAGCACATGAACGAGTGCGTCTCGTGCGGACAGCCGATCGAGGGACAGGGCAGGCTCTGTGCGTCCTGCAGTACGCCGGTCGACAAAGGGCTCGAGCACACCGGGGCCATAACGGCCATCACCGGGACCCTGGGCCAGGGAAGTTCCGGCCACCTCAGTCCCGTGGGCTCGGGGCACGGGGGGTCGCTCGCATCCGGATCCGCCATGCTGATCGTGCTCCGTGGCCCCGGCGAAGGCACCGAATTCCCCCTCGAGGCCCGTGCTGATCTCGTGACGGTCGGCCGTTCGCCGAACGCCGATGTCTTCCTCGACGACGTCACCGTGAGCCGCCACCATGCCGACATCCGACGCGGGGCGCAGGGCTGGAGCATTCGCGATGCGGGGAGCCTCAACGGCACCTACGTCAACCGCAGGCGAGTCGAGGACCACCAGCTCGGCGGCGGCGACGAGATCCAGATCGGCAAGTTCCGGTTCGTCTTCCTGGTCGGGGTTGAGACCGGTCGATGAGTCAGCCTGCAAGCAGCCGGGTCGTCGGGACCCTGAGCATCGGCGAGGTGCTGAGCCTGCTCAAGCGCGAGTTCCCCGACATCAGCATCTCCAAGATCCGATTCCTGGAGGCCGAGGGCCTCATCGCGCCTGAGCGCACCGCGTCCGGCTACCGCAGGTTTGCCGAGCGCGATGTGCTCCAGCTGCGAAGCGTCCTGACGATGCAACGGGATCAGTACCTGCCCCTCAAGGTGATCCGCGAGCAGCTCGAGGACGGCGCCGACGAGTCGGCGCCCGTTGCCGGCACGGGCCTGCGACCGGACGACTTCCGGCCCGGTGCAGGGCGGGTCCGGCTAACCCGGGCCGAGTTGGCGGAGCAGGTCGGCCTCCCTGAGCCGAGCATCGCCCAGCTCGAAACCCAGGGGCTGGTGTGGGCCTCCCCTGCCGGGCACTACGACGAGGACGCCCTCGCGATCGCGACGGTGATCGCACGGCTCACCGGGTTCGGGGTCGAACCCCGACATCTGCGCTCGTTTCGCGTCGTGGCCGACCGTGACAGCGGCCTCCTCGAGCAGATCGCCAAGCCCTATGCCAGGCCCCGGGATCCGGATGGCCAGGCCCTGGCCCAGGAGACCGTCCGGGAGCTCGCCGCCCTGTTCATCCAACTGCATGCCACTTTGCTGCGAGCGGAACTGGTTCGCGGCAGCAAGGGGTAGGGGTTACCCTTGAAGCGTGCAGTCCCTTGACGTTGTAGGCGTCCGAATGGAGATGCCCTCGAACAATCCGATCGTGCTCCTGCGCGAGAAGGATGGCGAGCGGTATCTGCCGATCTGGGTTGGTGCAGTGGAGGCCACCGCGATTGCCTACGCCCAGCAGGGAGTCGTGCCGCCGCGTCCGCTCACCCACGACCTGCTCCGCGACGTCCTGGCGGCCGTCGGAGCCCCGCTGGCGGAGGTGCGCATCACCGCTCTCAAGGACGGCGTCTTCTACGCATTGCTCGTGTTCGAATCCGGCATCGAGGTCAGTGCCCGACCCTCGGATGCCATCGCACTGGCATTGCGTACCGAGGTCCCGATCTTCGGGGCCGAGGAGGTTCTCGACGAGGCAGGGATTGAATTGCCCGGCGAGGAGCCCCAGGAGGAGGAGGTCGAGAAGTTCCGCGAATTCCTCGACCAGATCTCGCCGGAGGACTTCCAGTAGCGAGAAGGCCCGGGAGCGTGGCGAACTCCAACCCTCAGCCTGAGGTCCAGACTTCGGTCCCCGCCGCGCCCGTGTGTCGGATTGACCCGTCCCCTTGGCCCTTCGTAACGTCAGCACTGCAAGGTTTCGACGCGGCACCCCTTCCCCGGGTCTCGTCAACGTACCGAGGAGGCTGCTTGTGAACGCTGATCGTCCGGTCGTCGCCCAGAATCCGCAGGGCGCGCTGTTTGACGATGCGGAGCTTCGGCCCCTTCCCGCCGGCATCGGCTACCGGGGACCGATCGCCTGCGCGGCAGCGGGCATCACATATCGCCAACTCGACTACTGGGCCCGCACGGGCCTCGTCGAGCCTACGGTTCGGGCAGCCGCCGGCTCCGGTAGCCAGCGTCTCTACGGTTTCCGCGACATCCTCATCCTGAGAATCGTCAAGCACCTCATCGATACCGGGGTGAGCCTGCCGAATATTCGGGCCGCCGTCGACCACCTCGCGACCCGTCCGGGCGAGGACCTCGCCCGCATGACCCTCATGAGCGATGGCGCGACGATTTATGAATGCCGGAGTGCCGACGAGGTTATCGATCTCGTTCGCGGCGGTCAGGGCGTGTTCGGCATCGCGGTCGGGAGTGTCTGGCGAGAGGTTGAGGGCACGCTCGCAACGCTCCCGGGGGAGCAGCCGGACGGTGACACGGTCGCGCCCATCTCGGCGAATGATGAGCTGTCCACTCGCAGGGCGCGTCGCGCCGCAGGCTGATCGCCGGTAGTATTGGAGCGCTGATGGACCCCGGTCGGGAGAGCGTTGCGCACCCCATGCGCAGCCGCCGAAGGAGCAATTCTCCCCGATAATCTCTCAGGCTTGCGGACCGGTCGGGGTAGGCGCCTCTGGAAGGCGGGAACTGCCGGCTAGATGGCGATTCCCCACCGACGGGGAAAGCCGCGACGCAACCAGCGTCGAGGTGAATCTCTCAGGTCGCAGGATGCTGCGGGCAACAGAGGGGGAGAGCAGTCCGCGAATGCGCGGCTGACTTCGCTGGTGCGCCCGCACCCCGTCAGAGGGATCATCGATGACCACTAACCTGCCGGCCGGCCCGAACCTTTCCGCCGACTTCGCGGCCCGGCATATCGGGCCCGACGACCCCTCGATAGCGCGCATGCTCGAGGCGATCGGGTACGCATCCCTCGACGCGCTCACTGAGGCTGTCGTGCCGGATGCCATCAAGTGGCGGTCAGCGCTCCAGATCCCCGATGCGATCAGCGAGCGTGGGGCGCGCGAGGAACTCCAGGCCCTCGCCGGACGCAACTCCCAGTGCGTGAGCATGATCGGCCTGGGGTACAGCGATACCCAGACCCCCGGGGTCATCGTTCGCAATGTGATCGAGAGCCCGAGCTGGTACACCGCCTACACCCCGTACCAGCCGGAGATCTCCCAAGGCCGGCTCGAGGCGCTCCTGAACTTTCAGACGATGATCGAGGATCTCACCGCCCTTCCGGTGGCCGGGTCCTCGCTGCTCGACGAGCCGACCGCGGCGGCCGAGGCCATGACCCTGTGCCTGCGCAGCGTGAAGCGCGACGTCCATCGGTTTCTCGTCGATGCCGACACCCATCCGCAGACGCTGGCCGTCCTCGCGACTCGAGCCGAGCCGATCGGGGTTGAACTCGTCGTCGCCGACCTGGGCAATGTGGGCGAGTCGGGCCTTCCTGAGGGCGACTTCGCCGGGGTCCTCGTCAGCTACCCGGGAACGAGCGGCCGCATTCGCGATCCGCGACCGGTCATCGACGCTGCGCACGAGCGGGGCGCACTCGCCGTGTTGGCTGCAGACCTCCTTGGCCTCACCCTGCTCACGCCCCCGGGGGAGATGGGTGCCGACATCGTCGTGGGCTCGGCCCAGCGGTTCGGGGTGCCGCTCGGCTTCGGTGGCCCGCATGCCGGCTTCATGTCGGTTCGCGCCGGCCTCGAGCGGAGCATGCCGGGCCGACTCGTCGGCGTGAGCGTCGATGCCGACGGTGCACCCGCGTATCGCCTTGCGCTGCAGACGCGCGAGCAGCACATTCGCCGGGAGAAGGCCACGAGCAATATCTGCACCGCACAGGTGCTGCTCGCCGTCGTCGCCTCGATGTATGCCGCGTACCACGGCCCGGCTGGACTCACCGGGATCGCGCGCCGCGCCCATCGGCATGCAGCCGTGCTCGCGGCTGGGATCGTCTCATCCGGGGGAGCGGTGCATTCGGCCGACTTCTTCGACACGGTCCGGGTGAGCACCCCGGGACTCGCGCATGACGTCGTGGCCGCGGCCCTTGCCCGCGGCGTGAACATCAGGCTCGTCGACGAGGACACCGTCTCGATCTCGGCTGACGAGCTCACGGTCGCCTCGCATGTCGAGGACTTCTGGGCCGCGTACGCCCTCGTGTCCGGCGAAGCTGCCAGCCTGAGCTTCGCGTCGGTCGATGCAGGGCTACCCGCCGATGCGGGCCTGCCCGAGGCCCTGCGGCGCACCTCGCCGTTCCTCAGCCACCCGGTCTTCAACGACCATCACAGCGAGACATCCATGCTGCGGTACCTACGCCGACTCGCCGACCGCGACATCGCGCTCGACCGTTCGATGATCCCGCTCGGCTCGTGCACGATGAAGCTGAACGCGACGACCGAGATGGAGCCGATCACCTGGCCCGGGTTCGCTTCGATCCACCCCTTCGCTCCGCTTGATCAGGCCCAGGGCTACCTCGAACTCATCGCACAGCTCGAGTCGTGGCTTGTCGATATCACGGGCTACGACGCCGTGACCCTTCAGCCAAACGCCGGGTCGCAGGGCGAGTTCGCGGGACTGCTCGCGATCCGTGGATACCACCGCTCGAGGGGCGACGGGTCAAGGAATGTCTGCCTAATCCCGAGCAGTGCGCACGGCACGAATGCCGCGTCGGCCGTGATGGCCGGGATGCGAGTCGTCGTCGTCTCGTGCGATGCGCATGGCAATGTCGATCTTGCGGACCTCCGGGCGAAGATCGACGAGCATCGCGCTGTGCTCGCTGCGCTGATGATCACCTACCCCTCGACCCATGGCGTGTTCGAGTCGGCTGTCGCCGATATCTGCGTGATGGTGCACGACGCCGGCGGGCAGGTCTACGTCGATGGCGCGAACCTCAATGCCCTCGTTGGCCTGGCGAAGCCGGGAACATTCGGGGCTGACGTCTCGCACCTGAACTTGCACAAGACCTTCTGCATCCCGCACGGTGGCGGCGGTCCCGGGGTCGGTCCCACCGCCGTCCGCGAGCACCTCGCGCCCTTCCTGCCCTCTCATCCCCTCCGACCGGAGGCAGGTCCCCTCGGCCGCGGCCACCGCGATGGGGGAGTGGGTCCGGTGAGCGGCGCCCCATGGGGGAGTGCCGGAATCCTGCCGATCCCATGGGCCTATATCCGGATGATGGGCCCGGATGGACTACTGAAGGCCACCCAGGTGGCGATTCTCGGGGCGAACTACATCGCCCACCGGCTCGCCGACCACTACCCCGTGCTGTACACGGGTGCAGGTGGCCTCGTGGCCCACGAGTGCATCCTCGACGTCCGCGGGATCACGGCGGCCACCGGCGTCACCGTCGACGACATCGCCAAGCGACTCATCGACTACGGCTTCCATGCGCCAACCATGTCGTTCCCGGTGGCCGGCACCCTCATGGTTGAGCCGACCGAAAGCGAGAACCTCGCCGAGCTCGACCGGTTCATCGAGGCGATGGTGTGCATCCGTGCCGAGATCGACCGCGTCGCCTCGGGGGAGTGGCCCGCAGACGATAGTCCGCTGCGCAATGCACCGCATACGGCCGACTGCCTCATCGGGGAGTGGGATCACCCGTACCCGGCGCGTCTGGCTGCCTACCCGATTGAGTCGCTGCGCCGCGACAAGTACTGGGCGCCGGTGCGCCGCATCGACGGTGCGTACGGAGATCGCAACCTTGTCTGCTCGTGCCCGCGGCCGGAGGAGCTCGCGGACGCCTAGCAGCCGTGCACGATGCTGGCGACGGGTGCCATGCGTGCCATGCGTGCGAAGCGTGCGACGCGTGCCATGCGTGCGAAGCGTGCCATGCGTGCGAAGCGTGCCATGCGTGCGAACCGTGCGATCAGGCGAGCGGTTCGGCGCAGCCGCTCGCCTGCGAGCGCAGGGCGGCGTCGAACACGCGGTGGGAGTCGAGGGCCTCGCGGGGGGTCGCGGTGCCGAACCTCGAGCCGAGCTCACCCTCGCGCTCGGCGAGGTAGGACGCCCACATCTGCAGCAGTGCATCGGCGAAGCCGAATTCGAAGATCCCGCCAGAGATCATGGGCCAAGCGGAGACATTGCCGGGCTGCAGCTGCTCCCACACCTGCTCGCCGTCGCGCCGGGTGAATCGGTCGAGGGTAGTCGGGGTGCGAGTGCTGAAGCGGACTCCGCCATCCATCCCGAGCGCCTCGAAGGACCAGGAGTTCATGTTGCCCGGGGCGATGCGCCGGGTTTCCCAGAGCATCGAGAATCCGCGGCTCGAGGCGGAGGCTGGGACGCGGTTGGCGAGGAGGGCGTTGTCCCAGGTATCGCAAGCGACGGTGCCGCCATCGGCGGTCGGTCGGGTCGTGACAATGTCATCGAGCAGGGCATACACGGACGATGGCAGGTAGCCAAGGCGCAGGGGCACGTGGGCGACATGCATGCCGAGGTCGCCCATCACCCCGATCTCGCCGCATGTCTCGGCGCGACGCTTCCAGTTGATCGGCTTGCCGCGGTCGATGTCGGACGAGTGCGCGAACTGCGACCGGACGTCGATGATGTCGCCGAGTGCGCCGGATGCGGCGTAGGAGATCGCACGCAGGGCGCCGGGGAAGAACGGCATCTCGCTCGACACCCGGACGAATGAGCCGGATTCGTCGATTGCTGCGACGATGCGCTCAGCGGCGGCAAGGTCGATGCCGAAGGGCTTCTCGCCGAGGAAGTCGCGGCCGGCCTTGGCTGCGGCGATGTAGAGCTCCTCGTGGAGGTTGTGCGGGACCGCGAGGTAGAGGACGTCGATCGAGTCGTCGTCGACGAGGGCACGCCAGTCGTCGGCGAAGGTCGTGCAGGTGGCAACCGACCCGAACCACTCGCGTGCCGCGGGATTGGGATCAGCGACCGCGACCACCTCCGGCCGGACCGGATGATCGACAAGGTGCAGCCACCGGCCGCACAGTGCCGCGAGCTCGCGGCCCATGAGCCCGCCGCCGACGACTCCGATCCGCACCGGGCGCGGGGTCATGAGGCAGCGGCCAGGATCGCGAGCGCGCCCGCGGCATCGACCCCGTCATGGAGCATCGCCATGAGCGCGCGGGTCATGCCGGCGGGGTTCGGATGCTGAATAATGTTGCGCCCGTACACGATTCCGGATGCACCCTGCGCGAGCACCGCTTCTGTCCGACGGAACAGTTCCTCGTCGGCGACCCGCCCGCCGCCGCGCACGAGCACCGGGATGCCGGTCGCGATCCTGATGACCTCGTGGTAATCGTCGGGGTTGTCGGTGGGGTCGGCCTTGATGATGTCGGCGCCGAGTTCGACGGCCTGGCGTACGAGCGGCACGATCTTGCTCACGTCGCCGTTCACGCCGTAGCCACCGGTGCCGGAGTCCTTCATGACGAGCGGCTCGACCATGAGCGGCATGTTGTAGCGCTCGCAGTCTTTCTTCGCCTCGAGCACCGCGCGGATGCAGGCCTCGCGCACGCGGGGCTGGCCGGGCAGGTCGAAGAGGTTCACGACCACGCAGGCTGCGTCAAGGCGCACGCCCGCGAGGCCAGGCTCGGGAATCGTGAGGTCGAACATGTGGTCGGGCAGGGGGCTGCCGTAGACATTGGCGATGTCGGTGCGAAGCACGAGCGCCGGGCGCTCCCTGCCGCCGCGGCCCTGGAGCAGCCGGGCCTGGCCGACGGTGAGCTGGATGGCATCGGGAGCTGCCTCGATGAGGGTGTCGACTGCGGACCTGAGGTCCTCGATGCCGGGCAGGAATGCGGCCTCGCCGAAGAAGCCGTGATCGACTGCGATGTCGAGGCAACGACCGGAATCGGGGTTGAACAATCGGTTCATGCGGGCGGCAATGTCTGACACGTGCTGCTCCTTTCCTATCGGAATCGTTAGTGTATTGAGCGAATGACATCGATGTCTTCGGCTGCAGACTCCTTGCAGCCTGCTCGCAGAATGGAGTCGGGCCATGGGCGCGGACATCCTCGTCGGGGTCGATGTGGGCACGACGTCGGTGAAGGCCGTGGCCGTCTCGCTCGCGGGCCAGGTGCTCGCGTCGGCATCGCGACCGACGCCGTGGCGCCGAAATGGAGCGCACGCCGACATCGATCCGCGCGAGCTGGCCGACGTCACGATCGCCGTCTGCGCGGAGGCGGCGGCCGATGAGCGACTCGGATCACCCGGTGAGCACGTCGTGCGGGGGATCGGAGTCACCGGGATAGCCGAGACCGGCGCGCTACTCGACAGCGCCGGCAACCCGTGCGCCCCCGCCCTCGCGTGGTTCGACCCGCGCGGTGATGTCCAGGCATTGCGCGATCGGATCGACCGCACGGAATTCCAGCGGGCCACCGGGGTCAGGCTCAACTCCAAGCCCTCGATTGCGAAGATCATGTGGCTGCAGCGCAACATCCCCGGTGCCGATCGGGCCGTGCGTCACCTGTGCGTGGGTGAGTGGATCGTCAGGGCACTCGGAGGCGACGAGGTCACCGAGTCCTCCCTCGCGTCACGCACCGGACTGTTCGACGTCCATGAGCGCACGACCTGGCAGACGGCGACCGACATCGTCGGCCCACTCATGCCCGAGCGCCATGTGTGGGCGGGGGAGCGGGTCGGCACTGCCTCGGGGGATGTGCCGCAGGCGCTGCGAGGTGCGGCGCTCACGGTTGCCGGCCACGATCACCAGACGGCAAGCCTCATCGCCGGTGCCTGCCGCGATGGCGCGCTCTTCGACTCGATGGGCACCGCCGAGGCCCTCATCCGCACGGTTGCCCGCACGCTCACGCGTGATGAGATGCAGCGTCTGACCGACCTCGACATCTCGGTGGGCTGGGGTGTCCTGCCCGGCCATCAGATTCTCCTTGCGGGCCGCCTCACCGGGCTGTCGCTCGAACGGGTCTCGTCGCTCCTCGGAGCTACCGACCGCGCCTCGCGGCTCGCGCTCGGTGTGCAGGCGCTGAAGACGGAGCGCGGGGCGATGTCACCCCGCATCGAGCAGGTGGACAACGAGTCCCTGTCGATCACCGGGATCACCGATGGCGTGACCCCCGGGCTCATGTGGCGCGTCGCGGTCGAGGACCTCACGCGAATCGTCGATGAGCCGCTGGGCCAGATGGACGAGGCGGTCGGCCCGCGCCTTTCTTCGGTCGTCGCCGGCGGCTGGATCCACAACGCGATGGTTGCTGATGCGAAGCAGCGCCAGCTAGGTGGCTACCGGGTGAGCGAACTCGAGGAGCCGGGTGCGCTCGGCGCCGCGTTCCTCGGCGGGGTTGCCGCTGGGCTCCTTCGCCGGCCGGACTCAGGAGGCGTGGCGCATTGGCTCGATTAGCCGGTGAAGTGCTCGGCCGGGTAGCCGGCGGCGAGCAGTGCCGCCACGACCCGCTCATCATCGTCGATGACGAGGTGCATGGCCGTCGGCCCGCCGAGGCTCGCGAGCGCCTCCACCTTGAACTGCGGGGCCGGACGGTAGTCCCGATCAGGCCGCAGGTAGACCGGCAGGCCTGCGATGCCATTGGACTCAAGCCACGTGATCGTGGCAGCGCGCGTGTGCTCTGGACGTCCTGACAGCAGGACGCACGGGTTCAGCTGGCGCAGCTCAATCAGGCGTTCGATGCCTGCCGCTATTGGCGCGTCATCGCCGAGCGTTGCGAAGAAGGATGCCCAGTCCCGCGGTTTCGCGGCGAGGAAGTGCTCGCGGTGGTGGCCGTCGGAGAGGACGCCATCAATGTCGAAGACGACGGTCGCGGCGGAGCCCATGCGGGCGAACCTAGCCGTTTCGCCCAGATCATGCCCAGTCGTCCCGTCGGGGTCACGGTGAATTGACATAATGCACATTATCGGCGGTTTGTGACTGCCGCGGTTGTCCCGAGTCCGGTCAGTGACGCATGCAATACTCGCGGTCCTAGAGGAAGCAGGATCGACCCCATGGAACTCAACCGCCGCCGACTCCTCGGCATGTCTGGCCTTGTCGTCGCTGCGTCCGTAGTCCCGATGAGCGCCGGATGCGCGTTCATCCGTGATGATGACGGACTATCAGCCTTGGCTGCAGATTTCGACGGATCGATCCTGCTGCCGAACGATCCCGGCTTCGCCCTTGCGGCATGGCCAAACAACGCGAACTATGCCGGGGTAATGCCCAAGGCCGTGGCCATTTGCGTCAGCACCGCTGACATCAGTCGATGCATCAGTTGGGTGCGTGACACCGGCAATGAGTTTGCCATCCGATCCGGCGGTCACAATTACGCGGGCTTCTCGACGACGACGGGTCTGCTCGTTGACGTGCGTTACATGAATGCCGTGACATTCGACCCTGGCACCGGAATCGTTCAGATCTCCGCTGGTGCGAACAATCAGGAGGTTGCCGAGTGCCTTCGTCCGCATGGAGTCTCGTATCCGGCCGGCCGCTGCCCGACAGTCGGTATCGGTGGGCTCGTTCTGGGCGGCGGTTGGGGCTTTTCCGCGACGCGTCACGGGGCCACCTGCGACTCCCTCGTTGCCACCGATGTGGTACTTGCTGACGCCTCAGTGGTGACCGCAACGCTCGAGTCGAATACCGACCTGTTCTGGGGTGTGCGGGGTGCTGCCGGCGGGAATCTCGGAGTGAGTAGCGGTTTTTCACTCAAGACGTACGCGGCGCCCAACGTGACCGTGTTCAACCTCTCGTGGCCTGCCGTGAAGCAAGTCGAGCTCATGGATGCACTCCAGTCCATGCAGATCGATCACCCGACGGACCTGTCGACACGCTCGAAGATCGTCATGACGGTCGCCACGTCCAATCCAACCCTCGAGCAGTTGTGCGTGACCACAACGGGCCTCTATTGGGGGTCAAAGGCCGATTTCATGGAAATCCTTCAGCCAGTGCTGGCCGTCGCGAAGCCGGTCCCTGACGGCGACCAGACGGGCGTACCGCGAAGCGAGCGCTCCGGTCCGGTGAAGCGGGAGGGGTCCATCTTGGAACTGGGCTACTGGGAGGGGCGGGACTATCTGGCAACCAATGATCCGCAGGGTCTTTACGTGTCGAAGAACAGCTTCCTCGGGGAGCGCATGAGCATCGAGGGACTGAACGAGATGATCTCCTGGATGAGGCGTTGGCCAGGCGGTTCGCTGGCGCAGTTGAACATGGGGCTGATGTTCGCCTTCGGTGGGGCAGTCCGCGACCTGCCGACCGACGCGATGGCATACGTCCATCGTGACTCGAACTTTCTGTTCCAGATAGAGCCGGAATGGACGCCAAGGGACTCCCCCGAGACAGTGGCCGCCATGACCTCGTGGATGGCTGACTACTGGGCGGCCATGCAGGCGTACATGCTCCCCCAGTCCTACCAGAACTTCCCTGATCGCAGCCTCGTTGACTTCGCCAGCGCTTACTACGGGACGAACCTTCCCCGGCTTCAGGAGGTGAAGCGCGCCTACGATCCGGACAACGTCTTCTCATTCGCCCAGAGCATCCCGATCTGATGTGGATGGCCTACCCCTCGCGGCCGATGTGGGCCAATCGTTGACAACCGTGACACCTCCGTCGGCCGTCGATATCGGCCGACGAGTGAGCATCCGAATCGTCGCAGCCGATGGCAGCAGCCGCGACCTCGTCGGAATGCTCACGGACCTGATCACGGTCCGCGGGCGCGATGGATCGGGCATGCCGTTCGACCCGGCCGCCATATCTCACTGGCGCCTCATTCCTGAACGGGCGGCCCGGGCTGGCATGGGTGCACCGTTGAGCGTTCGGGTGCGTGAACTCGAGGCCGCTGCGGCCGCCACCTGGCCCGCTGAGGTGTCAGTGATGTACGGCGATTGGCTTCTACGGGCATCCAGCGGCATCACGCAGCGGGCGAACTCGGCCCTGCCGCTCGGAAAGCCCCCGGGTGCGATCGAGCAGGGCATTGCCCGGGTCATCGAGTTCTCGGGCGCGGAGGGCATCACCCCGGCCATCCAGGTCCCGCTCCCGACCTGCGCCGAACTCGACCAAGTCGTCGGATCACTCGGCTGGGCCGTCCGAAGCGAGAATCACGTGCTCGTTCACGACACCCGCTCGCTGGAGTTGCCTGATCCGGGGCTGGTCATTCGACATGATGGCGAGCCGACCGATGACTGGCAGTCCGTCCAAGGACCCGATGAGGCTGCAAGCATCATGAGGCGATACCCCGCCGACTACGCATCCGTCTGGGTCGACGGACGGGCCGTGGGCGCCGGCCGTATCGCCATCGCAGACGGCTGGGGCATCATCAGCCGGGTGTTCGTCAGCGAGGAGCACCGCGGACGAGGCATGGGCGCGGCCGTCATGCGGGCGCTCGCAGCGACGGCGCAAGGTGCCCGCATCGAGCGGCTCGCGCTGCAGGTGAACGCTGATAACGCCGCAGCGCTCCGGCTGTACGCCCGTCTGGGATTCAGGCGACACCACAGGTATCGTCATTGGGTACTTGCTGAGCAGGAGATCGCCGACTGACCCCGAATTCATCGAGCAGACGAAGGAACCATCATGACCACCAGCCCCGATCCATTCGATGACATCGTCCTCGATGAGAGCTTTATAGCCGGCGGCCCGAGGGAGGCTGCTGCGGATGAGCGGATCGCCAAGGCGTCGCGGATCGCTCGCGGAAACGACCGGCTTGCCGCAGCCGGCGAGATCGCCGACGGCACCGGCAAGCCCGGCAACCGGCGGTTGCGTCGGTCGACCCCGTGGATACTCATGGGCGTCGTTGCCGCGGTCGCAATCGTGGTGGTCGCACTGCTCGTCCGCTGACGGAGCCACGCCGGCTCTTGTTCGAGACGTCAGGTCCCCCGCGACGCGTCCGCTCCCCCGCGAGGCGCCCGGTCCCCCGCGACGCGCCGGATGCCGGCGATGTATTTGAGAGTTCAACTAAAAGTTGTGATACTCAGGATATGGAATCGTTCGATCACCCCCGAGCCGCGCATGAGACCGCACCTTGGAAGCCGGGCGATGCCGCCCTGCCTGCGCTCTTCCTCGGCCACGGCGCCCCACCGCTCCTCGACGACCGGCTCTGGACCGCTGAGTTATCGGCGTGGGCAGCAGGACTCCCGACGCCGGCGGGCATCCTCATCGTCTCGGCGCACTGGGAGCAGGCCCCGGTGAGCCTGTCGGCGACTGC
>CAFBNE010000045.1_pt1 | contig 23165 bp, 29 predicted proteins | sample 7269181 | NCBI WGS metagenome assembly CAFBNE01 (sample SAMEA6814085, study PRJEB35770) | uncultured Actinomycetes bacterium | biome: Freshwater; feature: Freshwater reservoir; material: water | place: Czech Republic | collected 2017-05-23 | depth 30m m
CCACCGGGCCTTCGGGAGGCGGTCGAGCTCCCCCAACCTCGATCGATGGGCAGGCCCACGGTGGATCTCACGCAGGCACTGTCGCTCATTGAGGGCTTGGACGACGAGAGCCTCAGCAGCAGATTGCGGCCATCACGTGATCGTTCCTGACGTCAATCTGCTCCTTCACGCGATGAATGCGCAGAGCGATCACCATGAGCGAGCCTGGTCATGGTGGTCCTCTGCATGGAGCGGCACTGAGCACATCGGCTTGGCATGGTCTGTGCTGCTCGGATACCTGCGCATCACCACGCACCCTCGGATAATGCCGGTCCCTCAGCCCTTTGACGTCGCCATCAATGATGTGCGGTCCTGGATGAGCGCACCGATCAGCGTGATACTGACCCCGGGCCCCGATCATCTGCACGTCATGGACGCGCTGATGGCGGGTGCGGGCCGGGGCGGTGACCTCACGCCGGATGCGCACCTTGCCGCGCTCGCTGTGGAAAACGGTGGCACTATCTACTCACAGGATGCTGACTTTGCCCGTTTTCACGGGGTGCGCTGGATCGATCCCTGCGCCTAGTCCACCTGCCCGCAGACGGAGGTCGGAGTCGTGGAGCACATGAACGAGCAGCAACTCACATCCGTGGAGAGCACCCTGACATCCGCGTTGCTGGCCTGGTCGGCTGCGAGCGTGGCGGTGGGAGCCGCGCTCGCCGTGGCTGGTCGTGCATCCAAGAGCGATGAGGTGACGGCCTTTGGCCGACAGACCGCCGCGTGGGGTGCCGTCGATGCTCTCATCGCGGGAGCCGGTGTTCTCAGCAGGCGTCGTCGTGGCCCATTGTCCGGCGACGAAGCCGACAAGAAGATCCGGTCATTGCGCACCCTGCTCCTCGTGAATGCCGCTGCAGATGTCGGCTACATCGCCGGTGGTGCTCTCCTGATCGCGCGCGGGCGCAGGGGTCGCAAGACCCTTCGAATGAGCGCGGGTGACGGAGCAGCGATTGCGCTTCAAGGAGCATTCCTGCTTGTCCTGGATCTGTCGCAGGCCCGACAGCTTCCCTGATCAATCGCGCACGTGCAGGGCATTGAGCAGGGCCCACTCGTTCGTTGTGAACTGGGATTCTGCCGAACCGGGAAAGACCCATCGGGCGGAGTTGCGATAATCCCAGTTCGCAATGGCCGCGGCGCAGGCTCCAGGTGTTCGCGCGACCTCCGATCACGCCGCTCGCGGTCCGGTCGCTCATCATGCCGAGCATGAGGCGCAAGCCTGAATTCAACCGGCCGTGGTCAACTTCGCGCCTGTTGCTCTCGTACTGGTGGTCCTTGTGGAACGCCGCCGGCATCAGCCCCTCGATCACATTCGCCTGGGCCAGGGTGCGGCCGGCGAAGACCTCCGCCCTCGTGGGGAGAACGCCGAATCTCTCCGCATTTCTGCCCGAACTCAGGTTGCATACCATCGTGAGGTGTCACTGCATCGCAATTGGACGCAACCAGCGCCGGTCAAAACTGTGCCTAGTGCCGCGCTAATCGTGATTCCGCTCTGCGGAGCAATCTCTTCAATATCTATGCCTTGAACCAAGACTTCGGCGGGCCCAATCGCCAGTCCTGGCTAACAAACTGCCCTAATTGCACTCACCACCATCACAGCAGGGCTGAATGTAAAAGCACCTAGGGCACATGTCTTTACCGCCCCGACGCTCCAGGGCTACGGTCTCGCAGGCCGGACACGCACCCGGGTCACCCATCACCCTTCAAGTATGGCGCGCTGCATTAACGACTTCATGCCCCGCGCCGTGCCCGGGCACACTACGCCTGCGGTGACAGCCAGCCGCTATTCGTGCGCTGCTCGAGGGTTCGTCATAGTCGCCACGTCACTCGAAATCCGTTTCGAGTTCAGCAAAGCGAAGGGGTCCGACAGTTGCACTGACGCCTATAGAAGACAGGTACCGGCGTCCTCAGATCACATGGTGTTGGTGGTGCGCCACTGCCAAAGCAGGGCGGCCAACGTGGCCGCTGCCCGACGAGTTAGCGGTGCCGCGGGCCCCAAGCCAAGCATCCCCTCCAATATCTGACTTCGATGGTGCATGGTTTGCCGGGTAACCCCCAGGCGCTCGGCGGCTGCGACCTTGCTGTCACTACTGAGCAAGGCCAGCAAAGTCGGCATTAAGGGTGGTCGATTTTGCGCGTCATGCTCGAGGACGGGGCCGAGTTCACGAGATACAAATCTCTCGATGTCGCTCACATCATCTAGGTGCGCCAATAGGCGAAGTAACGTAGTGTCCCGCCGAGAAATAGCAATGTGCTTACTTCTGCGAACCGAAGCGTCCGCGACCAGAACCTGAAGGTCATGCAGTTCGCGCACCAAGTCACTCATGGTCCGTTGAGGTTCACCCTCGATTAGAACGCTACCGGGTACTTCGCGACGCACATCACTGGCAAACTGGAAGAGGAGATCTTCAGCTGATCCGGAAGTCCGCAGTGGATCTCGTGCCAGGACCAATACGCCCAGTGCGGTCTCGCTTGCCACGGCAACAACAAAGAACCTGTGCGCAATTCTTTCGACAATCTGGTCCGATGCGGCGCTGTCTCCCGTGATGATCATGAATGCATACGTTGGGCGGCGCGGTGACGGGTCAAGCGCCAATTCTGTTAGGACGCGACGATGTTTCGAGTCAAAGTTGGGAGCCGCCGTAACGAAGTCATTGAGTCGCATGCGTAGGTGCAAGGCGCGGTGACCATCTCCCACAGTGGCAGCGCTGACTATCGCTGCTACCGCACTCGCGGCTGCATCTAAGAGTTCGGACTCGGCAAATGCCGCGTCAGGTACGCGAATCTCGCCGACCGCCCCATGTGAAGTCTGAACTATCCGCGATGTATACGGCTCACTGGGCAAGTTGCTGGTGCCGCTTGACCACACTTCTGACTCGTCTTTGCCTATGAATCCAACCGGCATCCCTACTTCGCGAGCGATTACCTCCAAGATCCCCGGTAGGTCACTTCCGCGCGCGACACCGGCAAGGAGATTGCGGCTAATGACGCTCATCCGACGCAAGCCGGCTACTTCCTTCGAAACGAGCAGTCGGTGCGCCGCTTCGGTTACTTGCACCCAAGGCACCACTTCATGGAAAGCAATAAGCAGTAACTCGCGCGCTCTCGCCGCCTCCACCATCGCCTCGGGTACCTCGGCAAATGGCCGGCCCAACTCAAGTGCTACTCCGGCGACTCTCCGTTCGGCAAGGCCTTCCATATATGCCGCCAATCTATGAGGCGGCTCCCGCACCAGCCCCAAGCCCGTCGTGAGGAGTAGCTCACCGCCTTGGAGCAGTGCGTCGATCTCAAAAATCTCTGAAGTGTGCACCCACCGCACCGGGACATCGAGGTGTCCACTCAGCACCTCGGGGCGCGCCCGGCGCAGGATTGGGAGGGCCAGGAGTTCGCGAGCGGTAGTAACCATGGCGTGACCGTACGGCCATGTACACATCGGAAAACAGTTTTCACATTAGTTTGTCGTTTTGTCAATTGACCCCGGTGTGAATCAGGAACACACTGAACCATCATTTTCCCTGATACCAGTGAGAATTCTTAGGTGTTGATCAATGAGGAGGGTTATGGCAGCCAACTCGGTCGAAAAAGGGGTTCCACTAATCGACCTGACCCCCATGTTTGAAGGCAGTGAAGACGAGCGGACCGCCCTAGCCAAAGAAGTGGACGCCCAACTGCAGCGGGTTGGATTCCTTCTGGTAACCGGGCACGGAATCTCTCCCGACATGATTTCGGCTGCACGAACAGCCGGAAAAGCCTTTTTCGGACTTGCACGTGACACGAAAGCCAAATATGCAACGCAGGTGGGCGGGCGCGGTTGGCTTGCAATTGGCGCGGAGGCAAATGGCTACTCCGAAGGTACTGAAACTCCACCAGACCTCAAGGAATCTTTCATTGTTGGACCCGAAGGGGCTGCTGGCGCTGAAGTTGAAATCGGCTGGTTCATGCCAAATACATGGCCGACCGAGACACCCGAACTCCAGCCGGTCTTGGAAGCCTACTTGGTCCAGATGCGCCTGCTCGCAGACGCCATTCTCGAGATTTGTTCCCTGGCATTGAAGCAAGATGAGGATTTCTTCTCTCAAGCAACAAGAAATCCAAGTTGGTCATTTCAAATCAATTGGTATCCGTCCGTTCGAACTATCGGGCAAGCGGTCGAAGGCCAGTATCGAATTGGTCCTCACACGGACTTTGGCACATTGACGTTACTTGATAGACAGCCAGGAGATGGCGGGCTGCAGATAGATATCGAAGGTGAAGGCTGGGTTGATGCTCCCTACATTCCAGGGGCGCTAGTGGTCAACACCGGAGACCTCTTGGCCAGATGGACCGGCGAGCGATGGAAGTCGAATAGGCATCGGGTTTTGCCGCCGCCCAAGAACTCCCCCGACGAGGAGTTAATGTCTTTGGTTTACTTCTTTGAAGCCGACCCAGAAGCAATAGTTGAACCGCTTGCACCGCCACTTGGACATCGAGGCGACCTGCCTTCCGTGGCAGCTGGTGACTTCATCAGACAACGCTACGACGCCATCACCATGAATTGAACCGAGTTTAAGTTCCACGTCAGCGTCATTTCTTGTCTGCAATCGCCTCCGTCACAATCATCATCCAGGTCAGGAGAACAAAATGGCAACGAACGAGACCAGTTCGACCTCCATGAATAGCGTCGTGGCCGAAGTTCGAGGGGGCACCTACGGCACGAAAATCAATAGCGTGGAGCCGGGTGGAGCCGGATTCATCCCATTAGACGAGCGCCACGGTAAACCGCACTCGCTGTTTTGGACGTGGATGTCGCCCAATCTGGAGTTCACGACCGTATATGTCGGTGTCATCGCCGTGCTGTTCTTCGGCCTCACTATCTGGCAAGGGATCCTTGCGGTTGCCGTCGGGAATCTTCTCGGAAGCGTCGCTCACGGGTTTCTCAGCGCGAGGGGGCCAGCCTTTGGTGTTCCGCAAATGGTCATGTCGAGAATCCCATTCGGCTATCGCGGAAACATCCTGCCGGCTGGCCTGAATACCATCATTGCCGGAATCGGCTGGTTTGCGGTAAACAGCGTGAGCGGCGCTTTCGCCTTGAGCACCCTCACCGGAATGTCGCGGGAGATTTCGCTGGTTCTCGTCGTGGCAATTCAGATAATCATTGCCTTCTTCGGCCATAACTTCATTCAAGCGTTTGAAAGAATCGCCTTCCCCCTCCTCGCCCTCGCTTTCATCCTCGCCATTTTCACCATCGTTCCAAATGCCGATGTGAGTCTCGCCCCAGGCGGCGGCGGCATCGGCGGATTCCTTCTTGCGCTGGGAACGGCCTTCGGATACTCAGCAGGCTGGAATCCATACGCGGCCGATTACACAAGGTACCTATCTCCCGATGCGCCTAAGGTCGCGACTGGAGTGTGGGCCGGACTCGGGGTGTTCGTTTCCTGCACGGTTCTGATGTCACTCGGCGTCGTCTCCGCGACGCTAGTCGCAGCACCGGATGCATCTCCAACAGACGTTTTCACGAGCACCATGCCCTCTGCGATCGCCGCATTTGTGTTGTTAGCAATTGTCATCGGCGGAATATCGGCCAATGCCATCAATATCTATTCAGGATCAATGTCATTCGTTGCCCTCGGTTTCGGTGTACTCCCCGAGCGACTTCGACGAGCCATGGTCGCCCTGATTCTCGGAGCGCTCGGCGGCATCATCGCCTTCATTGGGCTTTCTGATATCTCGCAGTATCAAAATTTCCTATTCGTCATCGCGTATTGGGTAGGGCCATGGCTCGGAGTCGTCTTCGCTGACTGGTTCCTGCGTAGGCGTAATCGCATCGATGGGTTCTTGTTCGACAAGAAGCACAACCCTTGGGCGGGTTTTCTCGCTATGGCACTAGCCATGATTCTCTCGATTTGGCTATTTTCAAATCAGGTTCAATTTGTAGGTATTGTCCCGACGGCAATCCCGGAGTTCGGTGACGTTGCCTTTGAATTCGGCTTCATCTTTGCGATCATTTTCTACGCCATTCTCTTCAAGTTCCAGCGTGAGCGCAGAGACGAGAAAATGGTCCTGCCCACTCCGTGAATTAGCCGCACATCCATATGGAACTGGACACACACCTAAGGAACAAGAGTGGATGACGCAACCGCATACGCCGCAGCACTAGCATCCGCCCGGCAGGGCATGGCCGAGGGTGGTATCCCTATCGGGGCCAGCCTTATGGTCGATGGTGAGTTAATCACGGTAGGGCGCAACATGCGGGTGCAACTTGATAGCGCCATCCATCACGGCGAAACCAATTGCATCGAGAATGCCGGGCGCCAGCCGGCAAGGGTGTACGCCCGCTCCACGATCTTCACGACTTTGTCACCTTGCTTCATGTGCGCGGGCACCATCTTGCTTTATAAGATCCCTCGGGTCGTGATCGGCGAGAACGAGAACTTTCAGGCCAGCGAAGACCTCCTGCGCAGTCACGGCGTAGAAGTCGTCGTGCTTGATGACGCTGAAACCAAGACCATGTTCAAGAATTGGATCGAAGCGAACCCGCGCCTGTGGAACGAAGATATCGGCGAGGAGGACTAGAGCGTGTCTCCGAACTCATGCGGTGAGCCACCGGACGATTGAGTCGAGGACCAGGCCGCGGTAGATCCAGGCACACGGTCGGTGACGACCTCGGCTGAGACGTCATGTGCCATCAGCGACGCGGGGGAAAGTGCCTGGGCGAGGCGCTATTCCCTGTGCTCGCATTCGTACATGTCGACCGACTGGCCATGCTGGTCCACCGCCAGGTACTCCCGCCGCCGCGGTCGCCGCTTCGGAGATCACGTCCGTGAGCGACGCGAGGCCGTCGAAATAGCCACTGCTGTTCGTCGCCAGCGCCCTGCTGACGGGCGGTACGAATGACGTGGCCTCGTTGCGACGTCCAAGGGTGCCGTGAATCAGCGCACGGCCAGTGCGCCCGTGGCCATCGGCGAACGGATGGAATCTCCAACTGGGCGTGGACCAGACCGGCCTGGACGCCCGCTGGACAGTCGGCGTCGCACGGATTGGAGTTGTTCCCTCCGAGCCAGTTCTGCGTGGTTCGGACGACTCCACCCAGTTCAGGGCTAGGCGACCTGTCCATGAGTGCGCGATGCAGCGCTCGGACTTGATCGGCATTCGTTTCTCGCACCTTGGCAATGCCGTCGACAGCCTTCCGCATCGCCTCAATGTCGTGAGCCGATCGTGAGGCCTTCGTTCTTCGAACATGCGACTGCCTCAGCTCGAAGGAGAAGAATCACGCGCTCCGACAATCCAGGATTCCGATCAGCCGTCGAGTTGGATCTGCCATACTCGCGAAACCATTCAGGGCCAAGGTCGACTCGTATCCCCTGTCCACCAACCTGTTCGGTTCCAGTGACGGATCGAGGTTCGCAATGAAAACTCAGCGGGACGAGACTGCCCCCGGGACACCTCCCCCCGACACGAACCAGATGAATGCATCCTTCGAGATTCCGCGCCACCTGCTCGAACAGATCGCTGCCGGGCGTTGCATCGCGTTCGTGGGCGCGGGTTTCTCCGCACCGACAGTGCCCGCCTGGAAGGTGCTCCTTCAGCAGCTCGCAGAGCGCGCCGAGCTCGATACGGACACCTCGGAATGGGTCGAGGCGCTGGTTTCCCAAGGCGGTCACCGCGACCTCGAGGCTGCCGCCCAAGTGCTCCAAACGACGATGGGGCCGCAGTTCGACATCGCCCTCGCCGACATCCTCAGCGAGGAAGGCGCCGCAGAGCGAATCAAGGAACGGCTCCGGCTGCTTGCAGGCATCCCCTTCGACGCAATCCTCACGACGAATTTCGACCTCTTCCTCGACGGCGAGGTGCCAGGACCCCACGCCTACCAGCGCGTGCTGCGCGACCCACCGCACCGATGGTGGGAGCCCCGCTTCTGGAATGGCACCCAAGGCGCACCGATCGTCAAGCTGCACGGCGAGGTCGGGCCGGTCGGTGACGCCGTGGTGTTCACCCAGCGCGACTACCGAGAACGGCTCTACTCCAGCCCGGCCTACATGACGTTCCTTAGATCGCTGTTCGCGACGCGCACCGTCCTGTTCATCGGAGTGTCGTTCACAGATGCCTACCTCAACGAGCTCCGCTCCGAGGTACTAGCGATGCTCGACCAAGACGGGGGCGACGAGCCGGTTGCGTACGCGATCCTCAGCGACGTCCAGCCGCACCAGGTTCGCTATCTGCGCAGCCACGAGGGCCTGGGAGCAATCAGCTTCGACACGGCAGAGGGCACGGACTGGAGCGGCTTCGAGGCGATCCTGAGTGCGATCCACGACGCGACCAATCCCCGCGCGCAGCTCGGCCAAGCGATCGCAGACCGCACGATTCTGTGGGTCGACCCCGAGTCGGACGACACCGTCGACGGAGCGCGCCTCCTCGCCTCCGCCGCGGCATACGCGGGGGGTTCGACGCGCGTGCTCGCCGTGCGTACCGCCGACGAAGCGCTTTCCGCTATCCGCGAGCATGGCGCCGACCTGCTCGTCCTCGACTGGCCGGTGGGCGAGACAGTGCTCACTGCAATGCGAGCGGAGGACCTCCGGGCACCAGCCATCGTGTTCGCCCGATCAGCGCGGGAACAGGGCGTGCGTCGAGCGGCGCTGGCACTCGGCGCAACTGACACGATCGCCGACTGGCCCGACCTATTTCGCGAGATCGAGCGAGTGCTCGGGCCCCCATAGCCATCCATCTTGCTCCTCGAACACCTCGGCCGGCGCTTCCAGCAGCAGATCTTGCGCAGCCGGCTTTTGATTCCGGCTGATTCGGAACTTCACGCTCAAGCACGCCCGTAACCCCTCCCCTGCCTTAGCCGGGGTGTGAAGGCACTGATCCCGGAGCAGACCGACCAGCAAGCGCACCGCAAGAACAATGGCTCCGCCGCGGTCACGGGCCAATCGGCGGTCGGCGAGCGCGTCGTTGTCCCGGTTCCGCTGCGCGCCATCCTCCCGGCCTCCTCGCCCGAGCCGATGCCCCGCGGCCCGATGGCTTCTCTTGCCCCATCACGACTCGGGTGGCCCGCCGACCCTCGACTCCTTGGTATCCGCGCCCCTCGGCCCCGACGGATGGAACGTCATCAACGGAGGGCTCATCGCCGCGCGACAAGCATCAGACGAAACGATCAGACCCGTCTCAGTTGATGTTGACGCAGAGGGCTGCAGCGACACGTTCACCGGGAGCGGCAGGCCACTCTGCCGGGCGCAACCTCGAGGACTAGTGCTGCGGACTGCGCCCACGATGTGGGAACAACCACGTCTGCCTTCTGTTGTGGCTCGGTGCCGGGATCCGTTGGGTACAAAGCGGTTCATAGCACCGCTAGCGAAGGGCGCCGGCCACGCGGGAGTGTTGCACGTCGGTTATTGTGATCGCGATTTCACGGTTGGATGTCGCGGCCGTCACCACGATCCTGCTGCGCGAGGAGCCCCATGCCGTCCACGGGATCGGTGATCAATCGCAAGGCACTGATCCGGTCACTGATCGCGATGGGCCTGCTCATGCCGGGCATCCTGCTCTTCCCGCTCGGCATCAGCCTCGCCATGTGCCTGTTCACCTACGGCGTGATGCTCGGCTTCCTCGTCGCGCTGCTCATGGACCTCCGCCGGGCATTGCTGATGGTCGGCTCCTTTACCGTGGCCAACCTCATCGCCTACGCCGCGTCACCGCATCCGCTCCTCGCGGCTCTGGTGATGGCGGGGGCCGTCCTCGTCTATGGACTCACCCTTCGCGTGGGCCTGGCCACCTTCATCGTGGTGGCACCGATCTCGGTCGCGTTCACGATCGCTCAGCCGCCGACCGTCCTGCCGCACAGCAGCGTGGCGGCGAACATGCTCGTTCTGGGGGCCGTATGCATCGTCGCCGGGCTATGGGGCACAGCGGCCGGCACGGTGATCGGACGCAAGGTGCCGCACCCGCCGCTGACACAGATGCCGTGGCGCTCGACTTGGGTGTACACCGGTTCGTTGACGCTGGTGTGCGGAGTCATCGCGTTGGTCGTGGGCCTGACGAAGTTCCAACAGGACGGCGCCTGGGTTCTGCTGACTATCCTGATCGTCGCGCAGCCCGGAGTGCGCCGCACCTGGCGGAAGGCAGGGGCTCGAGTGCTCGGCACTTTCGTCGGATTCGGCGTGGCGCTTGTGGTCGGCATCCCGCTGAACGGGCACCCGTTGATGCTGACGCTCGCCGCCATCCTCCTTTTTGGCATCGCTGCCTACCTCATGCTGTCGGGCCGGCCGTACTGGCAGTTCGTCACGTTCCTGACCCCCGGTGTCGTGCTGGTCGTCGGGGCGTCGTCGAATATCTTCACGACGGACATCAATCGCGCGTGGAGCACGATCGTGGGCACCGCGCTCGCTGTGGGCGTGCTGATCGTCCTCGGCGCGATCGGCATTCAGGATCGGGAAGAGAAGGCTCAGTCGCTCGGTCACTGATGTTGGAAGCTGGAACGTACAGCTCCTCGATGGTGGAAGTGGCCAGGGACGGGGTCGAACCGCCGACCTTCCCATTTTTCGGTCGTGGTCGACCCCGCCATTGCGCTTCAAGACGTTGCAGCAATGTGTCTCCCATGAGGAGCCAACGCCATGGTGGTAGAGAAGACCACGGCTTTTGAGGCCGAGGGGCTGGATCGGTTGTGAGCAGGCCCTACGGGACCGCGTGCGCTGCTCTTGCGTTGTTCAGCGGCCGCGCATGGATAAATCCCCGACAGCGACGCGCAGCTTTGATAGTGCTTCAGTCACCTCTCACAAATCAGCACGCCCGACGGCAGGCTCGGCTCAGGCAGTAGGCGGTGCAGCCGACAGTAGCGCTCCCGGCTGCGGTGTCGAGCGCCATTGCGAGGTGCCGAGTGGGTCGCCCCGTTGATCAGGCCGAGGCCGCGAATGGCGCGGTCCTGACCGAAAGGCCCGTCGTCGTCCTCAGCACCGCTGCCGCGATGGCTGGCGTGCTGGATTGGTGCGCAAGCATCCTTCTGGAGGACTCGCCGCGACCGATCGGCACTCACCTTTCAGTCGTCCGCGGGCCGGTGCTGGATCATCTTCGTCAGACAGGTCGTCGTGCTGGCGCATGCGCACTAGTCCTTCGTCAGCCCGAGCAGGGCTGACTGAGCACGCGCCTCGTCTGGCGCAGGCAGGTTGGCATGAACCGCGGCACGCACATCGGAGTCAGGATCGAGGGAGAGCTCCCCGAGTAGCGTGGCCGGTGTCTGCTCCTGTGCGGCGATGCGCACCGAAATATCCTTGACCTTCACGAGCACTGCCAGCGCCGGTAGGTCAGGGCGCTGCGCCAGGGAATCACGTAAATACTTGCTGCGGGCCTTGCGCAGTTTCATGAGACTCGCTTCCCGGGTAAGCGGGTGGAGGTCGACGATGACCTGTGAATGGCAGGTCACGAAGCGACCAGGGACGCCGACACCAGCGACAGGCACCTCGCCCGGCTCGAGACCGAACTCGCCGCGATCGCCAAGAAGACCGGCGACGCCCGCCTCGCCGCCGAGGGCGAAACTCGACGGCAAGTACCTGCTGCCATGCACCGACGACAACCTCCCAGCAGCAGACGCCGCCCGACTGTTGAAAGGACTCCTCGACGTCGAACGCGGATTCCGGGACCTCAAATCCGTCCTGGAGGTCCGCCCCGTCTACGACCGCAAGCAAGACCGCATCAAGGCCCACGTCACGCTGTGCTTGCTCGCACTGGTCCTCATCCGCGTCGCCGAGCACCACACAGGCGCCACCCGACGCGTCATCGGCCGCGAGCTCGACCGGATCCACGCCATCGACCTCGCCCGCACCGCCGGCACCGTCCGCCAACGAACCGAGATCACCCCCGACGCCCAGGCGATCCTCGACGCCTGCCACGTGCCCGCCCCGCAGCCGGGCCCACAAGAGCGCATAGATACGCACCACAAACCCGTCAAAACACTGATACTCATTGCCCCGCAACAACTATCAGCGATTCTCTGACCTATCAGCTGTCGAACTCGGGATTCACAGGCCGCACGTCCACGCGACAGCCGTCTACGCCCTAGCCCTAGCCCTAGCCCACCTGAGCCCGACGTGCGAGCGACTGCCTTGCCCGTCGTCGATGGCGCAGTGCGAGTGCCGGACGAGCGCACCTGGGCGGCAAGCGACGAAAGCGGAACCCCAGGCGATAAATCATGGCTTCCTCCATCCGGCGCCGCACTAACCCTTGTAGCAGAGTGCTACATTGGCAGCAAGGTGCAGCAAGGAGGCTTCGGTGAAGGCAGTCACGGATCGGCCCACGCGGGTCGCAGCGGACCTGATGGACGCCGCTGCGGTTGAGGGCGAGCGGCAGTCCCGCTCAGCCAAGCAGCAACTCGATCACTGGGCGCGGGTGGGACGCGCGGTGTCGGCCCATAGTTCTGCGTCGCGCCAGCGAGTCGAGGCTGCCCTGCGCGGGGCACTCCCGGAGCGAGAGCTCACCGCCGACGAGCGTGTGGTGTTCAACGCCGAAGTCGATGCCGCCATCTCCGAGACCACTCGCTCGGTCCGTTTCGGGGAGGTCCTGACTGCGCGAGGAGTGACCACGGTGGCACTCGACGACGAGGGCCGGCTCACGCGCTACCACCCTGACGGCACCACCAGCCTGCTCCCGTAGGACGACTGGGTGCGCCTTGACCTGGTCGTCGGCCCGAACGGCTCCGGCAAGTCCACGTTCGTCGAGCTCGTCATCGCCCCACGTCGCCCTGGCGTGGCGTTCGTCAACGCCGACGCCATCGCCGCGGCCCGCTGGCCTGCGGACCCGACCGGGCACGCGTATGACGCGGCCCAGGTCGCAGCGGCCACCCGCGACGCCCTCATCGACGCCCGTGAGCCCTTCATCGCCGAGACGGTGTTCTCCCCCCCGTCCAAGCTCGAGCTGATCGGCCGGGCCCGGTCCGCCGGCTACAGCGTCGCCCTCCACGTGCTGCTCATCCCGGAAGACCTGGCGGTTCACCGCGTTGAACACCGCGTCGCCGCCGGAGGACACCCCGTCCCGGAAGACAAGATTCGAGGTCGCTACGCGCGCCTGTGGCCGCTCGTGGCAGCCGGCATCGTCGCCGCTGGCACGGCACACGTCTACGACAACTCGCAGGTCGACGGGCCGCGGGACATCGCATCCTTCGCGTCCGGCTTTCCAGATGGGCCCTGCCATTGGCCGGCGTGGACACCCAATGCGCTTGCCGGTGGATGGCCGACGCAAACCTGATTCGGCTACCGGTCGTAGCGCCCGTGCAGCGCTTTCCTGCTGCTACTCGGGGCGTCCTGGGTCACAAGGCCACGAATGCCCGCGGGTTCATCCCCTTGCCTGCCGAACCCGCAGCCCAGCCCGCGGGCGCGTGCCGCAACCGCCGTCACAGTCGGAGGAAAACGCGACTCCGGCCGATGGATTGACGGCCGGACACCGTTGGTACTAAAGGAGTGGGGCGGGTCGGGCTCGAACCGATGGCCCCCAGATCATGAGTTCTCTGGTGCCCGCTCACGCCCGTTCGCCACTGCCTATGCGGAGCGGGCGCGTCGTTGGATTCTCGCGTCGAGGTCTGCAAGTTCGTCGAGCAGTGGGCGCAGGATCCCCGCCGCCTCGTGTCGTTCGATGGCTGTGTGGACGACGGTCGTGCCCGAGCCAAGAACGTCTTCGGCGTCAGCCGCTGAGAGAACTGGATGTGCGAGCAGGAAGTCCATCAACACCCGTGGTGCGCTGCCGCGACTCGATCTTCCTAGATCGGCGAGCCACTGGTCTGGAAGCTCCCGGATCCTGATGGCGGTCACGCTTGATTCCTCAGAGGCGGCGAACGATGCAAAAGCAAACAGGGCAACGATCGGCGCAAGCTCTCCCGATCGATATGCATCGAGGGCTGCGAAGTAGGCGTCACGCGGAGCTACCAGCGCTGAGTCGATGGGCACCACGACTGTTGTTGTCGTTCCTCGCGCGCGCTCACCTTGCGGTCCATCCCCTTGGGATACAAGGTCGCGGCCGTCGACGCGAAATGCGACTGGGCCCGATTCGCGCGAAGCTACGGCGGCGCGGCGATCAGCATCGGTCCCGGACGCGGCAACCGGCTCAATCCACTCGACGTTTCGATGCGCTCCTGCGCGGCGGGTCGACGCCCAGGGCAACCGGATCGACCCCGCGATCCTCGCGCAAGCACCCCAACTGCGGCTCCTCGAAGGACTCATCGAGATCCGCCTCGAGCGATCACGACTGTCTCAGCAGAGATTGACAAAGAGGGTGGTACGGGTTCTGGCCGGCCCCGGCGGCCGGTCGCGCGTCATGGCACTGGCGGATCAAGCCCGAAGGTTCGATGGGCCGGAGTTCGTCGTCGTCACCGACGAGCGTGAACATGACGTCATTCGCGGATGCCTTTCCCGGGAATGACGAAGTCCTCCAACGTTGGCACTCGACCACCCAGCACAACAGCCCTCAATCGAGCGAGCACATCATCGATCCCCTAGCCGAGAAAAGGTGCGATCGCGGCATGCAGTTCCAGGCGCCGCTCCACCTGAGGAATGTGCCCGCACTGCGGAATGATCACCTTGCTCGAACGTGGGATTCCGGCCACGAAGTCATCGGCATAAGCGACCGGGCACAGTCGGTCGTTCTCACCCCAGACAACAAGGGTCGGGGTCGTGATCCGATGCAGCCGTCGAGCGAGCCCCTTGTCGGGTATCGGCCAGATGAATCGCGCGGTGCAGCCGATCGACCAGTCGGCTCGCGACAGCGACTCGATCATTTCTTCGTGATCATCTGGAAGGGCGAGCAAGGCGAGGGCGTCAGGGGTCTGTGGGTCGTGGAACAGCAGGCCGGGCATGTCTGCAGGGGAGGTTGCGGTCCAGTTCACGACGGGGTAGTCGTCGTTCCAGAGCCCAATGGGATCCAAGAGCACCATGCGTTCGAACATTCCCGGGAAGGTCGCTGCGAGCTCGGCGGCCATCATGCCGCCGAAGGATTGCCCGATGGCCACGGGACGTTCGAGGCCCAGCGCCGAGAGGACCTCCTGGTAGGCCAGGACGACCTCCCAGAGACTGCGCACTGCATGGATGGCGTACGGATCGCCCGGCGCGGTACCGGGGAAGTGGGGCGCGTAGACCGTGTAGCGCTCGGCGAGGTCGAGCACGAAGGGATCGACATTGAAGCCGTCGGCTGGGTGGAAGTAGACGAGTGCGGGGCCGGCGCCGAGGCGCGTCACGTGAATGTCGAGGGCTCCACCGTATGCCGGGATCGCGAGGTCGACCTGGTCAATAGTCATGAGCGGGCTGCAAGGGTCGCTGCCGTTGGCTGGCGTGGGCGGCCGCCGAGTCGTTCTGGCCACCAATGATGCTCGTGCTCCGACTCGTCCCAGATCCCGCGTAGGTGCGGGAGGACTTCATCCGCAAACAGCTGGATGTTGTTCATGGCTAGCTCGCGTGGCAGCGAGCCAAAGTTGAGCATGGCCAGCAGGTTACCGATCCCATACTCGGTGCAGTAGCTCGCCAGTTCCTCACGCACGGTGGCAGGGCTGCCGACCGTCACGCATCCCGCCTCGACCAACTGGTCGAATGTCACGGTCTTCATCTGAGCGAACAGCCCGTCATCGCTCGAGTCTCGAAGCATCGCTCGGACCCCATTGATATCCGTGGCGCCGGGCAGGGAGAGCATCTCACCCGGAATCGCACCGAGGGCGCGCCTGAAGAAGTACTCGGCATGCTTCGCGTACAGACGGCGTGCCTCGTCATCGGTGTCGGCGACTCCGATGATCTGCATGAAGCTCATCCGGAACGGGTTCCTGGCGACCCCGACCTGATCGGCCAGGTCCCAGAATCGGTCAAAGACCTGACGCCCCGTCATTTTCAGGCCGAACCAGCCGAAGTAGTTGAACCCAAAGTCCGCCTCGAGGCTGTGGCGCATCGTCACGGGATTCCCCGTCCCCGTGAGATACACGGGCGGACGTGGGTGCTGAAGTGGGCGCGGCCAGATATTCACGGACGGATACTGGCTGTAGGTGCCATTCCACGCGAAGGGCTCCGAATCTTCCCACGCTCTGAGCACGAGGGCCAGATGCTCTTTGAATCGCTCACGGGACTCGATGGGCGCGACCGCGTTATTCAGGCTCGCGTCATAGCTCAAGCCAACCGGAAATCCTGCAATGAGCCTCCCGCCCGACATGACGTCGACTACCGCCATTTCCTCTGCGACCCTCACCGGCTCGCGGCTCTTGCCAAGCGAACGACCCATCGGGTAGATCGCCACCGGAAGTCCTTCGACCTCCGTCAGGTAGGCGAGCGTGGCAGCGATCAGGCTGGGATTGGGCATCATGTCGTAGCTCGACTGCCCATGCTCCGTCACGGCAACCCCGTCGAAGCCGCATCGAGCGGCGTGAACAAGTTCGTCCATGAAGTCCCGATAGGAGTCATAGATGGTCGATGGAGTGGTGAGGGAGTAGGGAGTCGTCACGCAGGACAGATGATGCTGCTCGAAATCATCCGGGAGTTCCCGGTAGGCGGCTTGAGAAAAGAAGCTGACCTTCATGGCACCTGCACCTATCGCGCGTCAGAATCCAGGGTCCGCGACTCCCAGAGTCTGAATCCTGCCTCGTGCAGACTCCGCTGACAAGAGGAGCAGCACCCACGACGACTGGACGACATCGCAGGACGATCAAGTTCGATGATCTGCACCGCCTTGAGCAACGCGCTCTTGCGCAGATCGTTACTGCTCACGAAAAGGGCCAGCCCGCGTCCTTCGGGCACGGAAGCATCCAGGCGAACACCGCCGACAAGCGACAGGTCAACGTCGGCGTCGATCGACAGCGAATGGTCGGTGACGACCGGCATCCGCACACAGGTTCCGGAAAGAAGGAGATCTGGCAGGCCGAGGACCGTGCTGCTCTCGTCGCGGATCTACTGCTCCTCGTCGGTCTCGAGGCAGCCGTCGGAGACGAGGATGCCAGCCAGCGGGATGACCGTGGGAGCGGTCGCCCGGACTCCTCCCCCTCGGTCGACTACAGGCGCTTGCTCAACCCGTCGCCGCCCTGAGTCTTGCCCAGCAGGCGAGGGCGACAGGGTCAATGGGTGGTCCCTGGTGCGGGCATCACACAGCGATCCCGATGCCCGGGCCGGGATCGATTCGCAGTGGCAGGGGCGTGCGCAGGACGTTGTGGGCGGTCGGCTGCTCGGTGAATCCGCGGGCGGCGATCCGCTCGGCGGTCATCGCGATGACGGCGTCGCGTCGTGCGTCGGGTCCGGCTGCCATGAGCGCGGAAATCTGGTCGCCGTCGGCGATGTCGGCGATGTTCACCACGGCGAGGACGTCGTCCCGGTGGCGGGTGAATGCGACGTAGGCGCTGGAGAGGTCCCGGTCGGGGCCGACGTCGATGACGAGGGAGTCGACGGTCTGCCCTTGGAGCTTGTGGGTCGTCATGGCATACCCGTGGCGGGCATTTCTCATCACCTGCACGGCCGTCAGGGTGCTCTCCCGGATCCGGTCCCCGTCCCGGTACGCGATGTCGATGCCGGTGCCGGTGACCCCGGTGACGATGGCGCGGGTGCCGTTCGCGAGCGAGCGGTCCTGGCCGCGGGCGATGTTCCTGGTGATGACGAGTTGGTCACCCACGGCGACCGCTCGGGTGCGTCCGCGGTCTCGGAATACCGTGTCGTTGCCGTAAGGCTATCGCCTGCAGCGGACCGGGCATCGAATAATTCGCCGTACGCTCCCCTTGCCTTGCACATCAGGATGCATCCAGTAAATCGGCAAGCACATCTCGGCCCCCATTTCTTACCGAGGATTAGCGGCGAGCCGTAGGCATTCTGACCCTTGTGTTGGGCATTTCAGGCCGCCATGGTGAGGCCCTCGGGGAACTCGGCCTCGAGTAGGAAGTAACTGCATTGATACCGCTGGCGGGTTCCGCCGAGTTTGAGACCGACATCAGTGAGTCGTACGGCGAGTTCGCCTCCCACACCGAACGACGTGTTGGACTGAATCTCGAGTCGCACCTTCCGGGCTCGATTCACCAAGACCTGGACGCGGAGCGCTTCAAAACCGGGTTCGTCGGGGAAGGCTATGGCGCCAGGGTCGCGAGGCGCGCAGCCTGCGCCCTCGGACTCGAACGTGGTCTCCCAGACAGCCTGTGACTGGTTGGTGAAGTCAACGCTGAATGGCCCGATTCCGGCGTAGAACTTGTCCTTGGTCATGTACCCCCTCAGCGCCTTGGCGACCATCTTGCTGGCGCCAAGGTCAGTCACGATTCGCAGGGCCTCGGTGAGCTTCTCGCGACTCAGGACACCTTCGTAGTCGGCGAACGGGATAAGCCGAAGGCGGTCCTGGGGATGCGAGAGGTAGACAGTCTTGGGAACGGCAGGGCTGTCCATTTTGAACTCACCTGCGGAGACGATGGGGAGCCGGATAACGCCGAGCCATTCATTCGTGGGCTCCTCCTTGCCTGCGAAGAAGGTGATCAGCCGACGGCCATTGACGACGTCCATCGGTCTAGTGGTGCCGTGCCCTTCCATAGGCCCTCCCGGGCGTTGATCTTCTGTACCGGAGTGGTTGGTGGAGCCGGACGTGGTCATGGTGTCTCCCTGCTGCTTGGTTTGGATGCGAACGCGTAATGCGTGGTGGAGCATGTGCTTATGGCCTGGGTCGAGGGTCGTCGGCGTGGCTGGAAGATTGAGACGATGGCGAGGATGAAGAGGCCGACCAGCTCCGTGGCGTAGTCCCGGCGCCAGCCTTGGGTCATGTGATCATGGTGCCTCATGCTGTGCTCGCTAGAAGTAGTTCTTGCGGACTTCGGTGGTGCAGGTCGTCTCGGTCTTCGGGGGAAGGACGTGGTCCAGAACCCGGCCGATGACGCCGCTGCGGGGCACCTCTGATGTGGTGCAGTGCTCGACTGGCTCCCAAGTGCCCTCAGGAAGGGGAACCCAGTCGGCGCCGCCGCTGCGGGGACGAACTGTGGCGCCGCCGGAGCCGGGGTGCTTGTAGGGGTTGGAGTGATTGATCTTCGACATTTCTTCTCCTGATGTGGATGGGACCAAGACGCTTGGTGTTAACCGCTAGTGTCAGACGGGTACGAGTTCAGACGCGGTAGCGCGTAGACGCCACGAAACCTGCTGGCCAACGCGGGTGATCACCTTGAGACTGCCGAGTCGGGAGATCTGGGCGAAATAGCCGTCGGCGCTCGCCACGGTGTAGTGGGTGAAACCGTGGCCGGAGAGGTCGAAGGCAGCCTCAACTATGCGGGCGTCCGCAGCATCAGGCCCGCAGGGCACGACGTCCCACTGCATCCCAAGCTTTGCCAGCGTGGCGCCGTACCGCGTGATCGTGCCCCTGGGCGCGACCGCGAGTTGCCAATCGACGGGGCCTGCGGCCATTACGATTTTGAGAAGCACCTGCTCGGCCTGCTCGGCCGCCAGTGACTGGCCTTTGCTAATCGTCACGTTGTCCAGATCGATGAAGAGCGCCGATCGGCCAGGTGCCTGCATAACCCACCGTTTGGGTGACATTCGCTTGCCTCCACTCGCCTGGGTCCTCGAAAGGACCATGTGCTTCATTTGCTGGTAGAATTTTCACTCATGAGAGTGATAACATCTTATCAACTGAACTTCAGTTTTTAGTATGAAGGTGGATGTCGACCATGTCAACTGCTCTTGAAGACGACTTCGTCGAGGAGTTGAAGTCCGTTCCGGTCGGTGAGCGGCTTCGCCGGATTCGTGTCAGGCGTGACTACGAGACGCAAGATCAACTGCGTGTTGATCTCAACAATTGGCTGGCGGATCGGGGCCACAAGGGCCTGAGCCAAGGTTGGCTGTCCGGCGTGGAGTCCGGCCAATTGCAGCTCACGGCCAAGCGCCGCGATCAACTCGCCGAGGTCCTGAACCTGACCCCTGAGGACGCGCAACTCCTTGACCCGGAGGCAGTCGGTGTGGCCGTTCCTGACGCGATCCAGCGGTATGCCGCGTGGCAGGGCCTGCGGTTGAAGTTAGCCGAGGAGAAGACGCGTATGGTGCGGGACCAAGACGTGAAGTTGAGGTGCAAGTCAGCGCGGAACCGAATCCAGGACACGCTGAACGACGACGACGACCTCCGAGACGCCACGGACGGGCATGTCGAGCGCCTCCACCGGATTGATACCTTGCCCTTGTCCACGCGGTGGATGCTGCTGATCGAGGCGGCCTACATGGAGCCCTTCGCACCGTTCGTACCCGTTGAGCCCGACTTTCGCTCCAGTCGCCTATCGATCTTGGAGACTCTCGTCGAGGAACTCGGGATCGCCATCCCCGGCGATCCCGCGCCCGCCACGCACGACCCAACCGGGCGTTCGGGAGCAAGCGGTGGGCCGGGTGACAATCGAGGACATCGGATGCCCTTCGACGACGCCCGCCTCCTCCTGAAGACAATCGAAACGAACCGCCGCCATTACCCGGATTCCGGGGTCGTTGACCGGGATCCAGCCGGCATCAGCCGCGCCTTCGCTGCGTTCGTCGATAGCGACGAGAAGCTCGCGATCTTGCGTGGTGGAGGTCTCGTAGGTGCACTGGGATGGGACGCAGCTTGCGGACTGTTCCTGACACGCATCGAAGTAGCAATCAGCGGCCGCAGCGCCGACGGCGACCCGAGGCGCGAAGTCAACCTCAAGTGGCCCACGTATGCGGCATCAGCGGTTCCTGCGGGTCTACTGGTGGGCGCCCTCATCGGCATGCCAACCCTCGGCGCGCTCGTTAGCGGGGCAGCAGCGGCTGCTGTCGTCAAGGCCCGGAACAAGGCCGCTCATGGCATCGAACGAAGCGAAGCAGAGGCCGCCGCCATCGATGCCGCGGTCCTCCTCACCGCCGTGGGCCCAGCCATCCTCAACCTCGAGCTAGGCAAACTCGTCACCCTCTGTGCTATTCGCGACCAAATCGGAGAGTCAGCCGGTTGGGCCTCCGACGAGGACCTGCCCAGCACCCTTTCGGTGATCGCGGGCCTGGACGCCGTCAGGGATGCCCTCCGCGATGCCCGCAAAGAAAGGGAGAAGTATGAACGGAGTAGTGCGCCCACAATGGTCGCTCTCAAAGAGATGATCGCGGCCCTGACCAAGCAGTCAGCGGCCCTCCGCACCCTGGTGAAGGCCTGACTCGATACTTGCGGCAAGTCAGTGAGTCCGAGGATTTGAAAAGCGAACTCGTCGGTGTCGGGTCGCTGCAACGAGGAGATTGCTAGGGCGGCGAGGATGCCATTGCCAGTATTGTCCAACGTGAGGGGGTGTGTTCACGAAGCGCAACGCCTAGCCAAGCCATGACATAGGTCTGAGTCGCAAGCAGTCATGGGCAAGGAGGCTAAGAATGAGCAGCAAGAAGGACAGTTGGACATGGTCAAAACTCTCGAACCTAGTGACGATGGCCGCGAGACAGCGCACCTTCCATGATGTCGCAGGGATGATCGCGTTGAGCGCCGTATCCGGAAGATGGAGTGGGCTGCACAGCCTCCCGAAATCCGCAAGATCGACTAGAAGTCGGGTGACGCCTGATGCCGAGGTGCCAGTTGCCTTCCAGTTGACGTTTGCGCGCCGTCATCCAGTCGGAAGGCGATAACGTCGGGCGCAGTTCGACACCGACGTGGTGACGATCTTGCCGCCGATGACATGGGCATCAGAAGCCCGTGGAAGTTCAATGCGTCCAAGGCCAGCAAACCGGGCGTGAGTTCCGATAAGGAGTTGCGGCCAACTGAGACCGCTCGTCGATCGCTCGTCGCTCAGAAGCAAAATGACCCTGAACGAGGGGATTCCATGGCCAAGCGCAAACAACTGTTGACCTAGAGCAACCGCGATCAAGCGCGACGCCGATGCCCTCCGTCGACGAATTGGCCTGCCCACTTCCCGCAGCCCTGAATCGGTTATCGGCTCCGTCAGAGGGACCCCTGGCCATGGACCCCGACCGAGCCGACGAGCTCTTCGCCCCCCGAAGGGCCTACGCGCGCTTCACGCGGGTGGAGGGTGAAAACAAAGTTCCCGGCTCAACGTTTAGGTCCCGAAGTGGCGGGCCATGACTGTCTCGAGATGGTGTCAGGCCGATGAGCCCTGAGCTCGAGGAGACAGCAATGTGGAGGACGAGCACACGCGCGTGGCTAGCGAGGATCGTCATGGCCACGATCGCCGTCGTCGGGATCGCGGGAGCACCCGCTGCGGCAGCAGCAGGAGAGCCGGTATCAGGAGTGTCGATCGCTTCATCAATCATCGCGCAGGACATCATCCCAGCGCCTATGGCGCCAGTGATGCTCGTTGTCGCTGCTGATGCTGACACGTCGTCGGGGCTGACGGTTCGCTGTTCACGTGGCAAGCCGGTCGCGGTGCAGGCACGAGGTGAGAAGACCCGCACCGCGATGGTGTCGGCGGCGGGTGCACCCGTCGTGTTCACCGGGCTCACCGTCGGCAAGTCATGCACGGTGTCGATCGACCGAACACGGATCAGGACCGCGACCCCGGTCGCGACGCCGAGCCCGGGATGGGGGTTGACGGTGTCCACGACTGGCACAGCCGGCGTGGTAGCCCATGCATGGCAGCATCAAATGACACGTCCACAGGGCACCGTCACGTACCGCGTGACCGCCACCCCCGTGACCCCGGACGGACGAGTCCTCACGTCGCCGGAGACGGTCGCGGCGACAGCACCGGGCACGGCGTGGATCCTTGAGGGCCTGGACCGGTCGGTGCGGTACGCGTTCTCCGTGGCACCGGTGAACAGTGCCGCATCCGGTGCGGCAACGACCGCGGTCATGAGTCGCACGCTCGGCGACATTCTCGGGACCGGAAAGGCACCGGCCACTCCGAGCCCGCCAGCAGCACCGACACCGGCACCAGTTCCGGAGCCGGAGCCGGTAGCGCCCTCTGGCTCGGGTGGGCCCGCTGCTCCGTCAACGCGGACGATCTACGTCTGCCCCGCGGGGTACGCCGATACCGGCAACGTCTGCACACGCGCGATCGCCTACACATTTCATTCCGAGACCGTGACGCAGCCCTACACGTTCCACAGCGGCGTCGTCGGATCGCATGTCTTCACCCACCCGCCGACGCACTGCGGCTACCTCCCGAACCCAACCTCCCCGACCGGCTTGGACATCTACTGCTAGGGGGTGGGTAGGACGAGACGGTTATGGACGTCGGCAGCGTCCAGGATCCGTCGCCGGCC
>CAFBNE010000046.1_pt1 | contig 22796 bp, 24 predicted proteins | sample 7269181 | NCBI WGS metagenome assembly CAFBNE01 (sample SAMEA6814085, study PRJEB35770) | uncultured Actinomycetes bacterium | biome: Freshwater; feature: Freshwater reservoir; material: water | place: Czech Republic | collected 2017-05-23 | depth 30m m
ATCATTGGTCCATCGCGCCGCGCGGACTGCCGGCCCCGACCAGGCAGCAGGAGCGCAGTGACGAACCGACTCGACCAGGAGACCTCGCCATACCTGTTGCAGCACAGGGACAATCCGGTCGACTGGTGGCCGTGGTCTGATGAGGCATTCGACGAGGCGCGTCGTCGTAACGTCCCGATCTTTTTATCCATCGGTTATTCGGCTTGTCACTGGTGCCATGTGATGGCGCACGAGTCCTTCGAGGACGAGGCGACGGCCGCCTACCTGAATGAGCACTACGTGAGCATCAAGGTCGATCGCGAGGAGCGACCCGATGTCGACGCCATATATATGGACGCGACGATCGCGATGACCGGGCATGGCGGATGGCCGATGAGCGTCTTCCTCGATCTTGATGCTCGTCCGTTCTATGCGGGGACCTACTTCCCGCCGGAGCCTCGGCATCAGATGCCGTCGTTTGGCCAGATCCTTCAGTCGATTTCGACGGCCTGGACGGAACGACGCAGCGAGGTGGAGTCAACGGCGACGCGGATGATCGAGGCCTTGCGTTCGCGCGACGGCTCCGTTGGCGATGCGCCTCCTCCGGACGACGAGGCTCTCACTTCGGCGGTCGCGCTCCTCGAGGGCGACTTCGACACTCGCTGGGGCGGGTTCGGGTCGGCCCCGAAGTTCCCGCCGTCGATGCTCCTTGAGTTCCTCCTGCGCGAGGCCGCTCGCACCCGCAGCCTCGAGGCGATCACCATGGCCGAGTGGACGCTGACCGCCATGGCGCGCGGGGGCATCTACGACCAGCTCGGCGGCGGGTTCGCCCGCTACTCGGTCGATGCCGAATGGGTCGTTCCGCACTTCGAGAAGATGCTCTACGACAACGCCCTTCTCCTGCGCGACTACGCGCACTGGTGGCGCCTGACGCGGTCGCCGCTCGCCGAGAGGGTGGTGCGGGAAACGGCCGAATTCCTGCTGCGCGAGATGCGGACACCTGAGGGTGCGTTCGCGTCAGCCCTCGACGCCGACAGCGAGGGCGAGGAGGGGCGCTTCTACTCGTGGACGCCGGAGCAGCTCATCGAGGTGCTCGGTCCACTCGATGGTGACTGGGCTGCGACGCTGTTCACCGCTACCGCCGAGGGCACCTTCGAGCACGGAGCCTCGACCCTGCAACTGCCGCACGACCCCGAGGATTGGGACCGCTGGGCCAGGGTTCGCGCGGCCCTCATGGCGGCGCGAGACCTGCGAGTGCGTCCGGGGCGTGATGAGAAGGTGGTCGCCGAATGGAATGGGCTCGCCATCGCGGCGCTCGCTGACGCGGGTGCGATCTTCGACGAGCCTGCCTGGATCGACGCGGCGGCCCGGGCGGCCGGAGTGATCACCGCGGTGCACCTTGGAGCGAGCAGGCCGGGCCGCCTGTCCCGCACATCACGCGATGGCCGCCCCGGTCGAAACGATGGGGTACTGAGCGATTACGGCGGCGTCGCCGAGGGTTTCGTCACGCTGTTCCAAGTGACCGGCGATGTTCGCTGGCTTGAGATCGCCGGACAGCTCATTGACGTTGCTGTCGAGCACTTTGCCGACGGTGATGGCGGGTTCTTCGATACGGCTGACGACGCGCAGGTGCTCGTTCGCCGGCCGCGCGATCCGGCGGACAGCGCTGAGCCCTCGGGCTGGTTCTCGGTCGCGAATGCCTGCGTTTCCTACTCGGCGATCACCGGCGAGATGAGCTACCGGGCGGTTGCCGAGCGGGCACTCGGGGTCGCGACCCTCGCCGCGCAACGCTCACCGCGAGCGGCCGGATCGGGGCTCTCGACGGCATCGGCGTTGCTTGCCGGACCGCTGGAGATAGCGATCGTTGGAGACCCGGGAGCAGATGACACCGCACTGCTGCGTCGCATTGCCTTCGGGTCCACCTCGCCGGGGGCTGTCGTCGCGATCGCACCTGGCGCCGACAGTGGATCGGGCGAGCAGGTTCCATTGCTTCGCGACCGGCCGCTCGTCGGCGGCGGTGCCGCGGCGTACGTGTGCCGGGGATTCGTCTGCCAGCGCCCGGAAACGTCCGCCGAGGGACTTGCCCAACTCGTCCAGACGCACCCCGCTTTCCTCCCACACAAGGGGACAGGCGGCGGGAACCCTGGGACAGATGGCTGAATCGGTGAGGAATCAGGCGAATTTCCCCCGGATCTCCCATGTCAGGGGACAAACGGGAGGCTAGGGGATGTAGTACATGGGGTTGGGGAGGAGGAAGCCGGCTGCGGCGTGGCCGCCGGCGAGGTCGCTCACCTGATCACCGATGTTCAGGGCCAGACGCCAGCCGTCGAGCTCCCACTGGGCCCGCTGCGCCGACTTGAAGTCGTTCGCGCTGAGCGACTCTTGTTTAGCTGACCGCAACGTGAGCTTGGCCCAGCCGGTGATGCCGCGCTTGCGCAGGCAGGCCTCCGTGTCGGCGCGCTGGCCCTCAGAACGGCCGCTGAGGAGGAAGACATCGGCCCCGAGGACCTTCGCCTCCTTGAGCAGCGCGCGGACGGGGGCGATGGCCGGGGTGGTGCAGTCCTTCACGGCGGCGGCTCGCTGGGCGGACGTCGAGGTGAAGTCGTGGGCCGTGAGAACCGGGTACCAGTTCAGCAGGGTGTCGTCGATGTCGAATACCGCGACCGGACGGCAGGCCGCCTGCGAGGTATCCCCGCACGTCGTGGCGAGCCAATCGGCGAGGAAGGCCTCGGCCTTCGCGGCCACCGCCTGCTGGTCCTGCGCGTACCTGCCCGATGACTGGTACTCGCGGATGACCCGGGTCGGCCCTCGGCCCGCGTCGTGGTACCGGGTCTGCGAGAGGGGCGGCAGGTGGATGTCCGCGCCGAAGACCGGGGCCGCGGTGCCGGGAACGATCAGGGGCGTCACCTCAGCGGGGAGCGCTGCGGCAGGGAGCGCTGCACCAGTGAGCGCTGCACCAGTGAGCGCTGCGGCAGGGTGCGCAGTGAGCAGCAGCGCGAGTGAACCGGTGAAGAGTCCGATGGCGGCGATCGTTTCAGCCCGGGGAAACCTCACGAGAAGGTAACCTATCTACTTGTGGGCCTTTCGGATCTGATCTACCGGGTGTACGAGCGACAGCTCGCCTCCCAGATACCTCCCGATCGCCGCCCGCGCCACGTCGGGATAATCCTCGACGGAAACCGCAGGTGGGCGGAGGCGCAGGGATCCACGTCCTCAGCCGGCCACCGGGCCGGCGCCGCGAAGATCGTCGATTTCCTCGGCTGGTGCGATGAGGCGGGCGTCGAGGTCGTCACCCTGTGGCTCCTGTCGACAGACAACCTTGCCCGTCCCCCCGTCGAGCTCGAGGCCCTCGTCGGCATCATCGAGGACACCGTCAGCAATCTCGCCGAGCAGGCTCGCTGGCGTATCCACCCGGTTGGCGCACTCGATCTCCTCCCCGATCACACGGCGCGCCTGCTCAAGGAGGCCGAGGCAGCCACCCGCAATATCGACGGCGCGATCGTGAATGTCGCGGTGGGCTACGGGGGCCGGCGCGAGGTGGTCGATGCGGTCAGGTCGCTCCTGCAGGAGCATGCGAGCCAGGGCACGTCGCTTGACGAGCTGGCCCAGTTCATCGACGTCGAACACATCGCGGAGCACCTGTATACGAAGGGGCAGCCGGATCCCGACCTGGTCATCCGAACGTCGGGGGAGCAGCGGCTCTCGGGGTTCCTGCTCTGGCAGAGCGCCCACTCGGAGTTCTACTTCTGCGAGGCCTACTGGCCCGATTTCCGGAGGGTCGACTTCCTGCGCGCGATGCGCGCCTACGCCGAGCGGCAGCGACGCTTCGGTAGCTGAGGGTTCCACCATTGTCCATCCGAAGGTGCGGCGTGTCGTTCATGGCCGCCCGGACGCGCGCCCTAGCGTGAGATGACGGGAGGGCAGCCGCCCTTCCCCTATTCCGTTCCGGGCCCCAGCCGGCGGTGGCCCCTTGGGGGGGCCACGTGTCAGGTTCGCTCAGACTCGTTCAGGAACGTCGCACGTACGTGCTCGATACGTCCGTCCTGCTCTCCGATCCCAGGGCGCTCATGCGCTTCGACGAGCACGATGTCGTCATCCCGCTTGTCGTCGTGATGGAGCTCGAGGCGAAGCGCGGCCACCCGGAACTCGGCTACTTCGCGCGTGCAGCCCTGCGGATGCTTGACGACCTGAGAATCGCACACGGCAGGATCGACGACCCGATGCCGGTCGGGGATGCCGGGGGGAGCGTTCGAGTGGAGCTGAATCACACGGACACGTCCGTGCTCCCGATGAGCCTTCAGATCGGCGACAACGACAGCCGGATTCTCGCGGTGGCGCGCAATCTTGAGGCCGGGGGCTGCGGCGTCGTGCTCGTGAGCAAGGACCTGCCGATGCGCGTGAAGGCATCGGCCGTTGGCCTCGCCGCCGAGGAGTATCGCGCGGAGCTTGTCATCGAGACGGGGTTCACCGGGATCGCTGAGATCGAGGTCGCAGCCGAGGTCATTGACCGGCTCTATGACGATGCGGTGATTGATCTTGACCCCGGACGCGACCTGCCGTGCCACACCGGACTCGTCCTCGTCTCTGATCGCGGAAGCGCGCTCGGCCGGGTGACCCCGGGCAAGCGGGTGCGTCTCGTTCGGGGTGACAGGGAGGCGTTTGGCCTGCACGGGCGCAGCGCGGAACAGCGCATTGCCCTTGACCTGCTCCTCGATCCTGAAATCGGGATCATGTCGCTCGGCGGCTGTGCTGGGACGGGTAAGAGCGCCCTGGCCCTGTGCGCGGGACTCGAGGCCGTCCTTGAACGGGGTCAGCACCGGAAGGTCATTGTGTTCCGCCCCCTCTTTGCTGTCGGGGGCCAGGAGCTCGGATTCCTCCCTGGTTCGGAGGCGGAGAAGATGTCGCCGTGGGGTCAGGCGGTGTTCGACACGCTGGGCGCAGTGACAACCCAGGAGGTGGTCGAGGAGATCATCGACCGCGGGATGCTCGAGGTGCTCCCGCTCACCCATATTCGCGGTCGCTCGCTCCACGATTCGTTCGTGATCGTTGACGAGGCTCAGTCCCTTGAGCGCAATGTGCTGCTCACGGTGCTCTCGCGGATCGGACGTGACAGCCGGGTGGTGCTCACCCACGATGTCGCGCAGCGCGACAACCTGCGCGTCGGGCGGCACGACGGAGTAGTGGCCGTGGTGGAGAAGCTCAAGGGACATCCGCTCTTCGCACACGTGACGCTCACCCGGTCCGAGCGATCTCCGATAGCAGCCCTGGTGACGGAGATGCTCGAAGATCTCGAACCGGCGTGACGGTTTGGCTCGGGCCTGCAGGTGGTCACCGAGGAATGACCGGTCGCTGGCCGTTCGGTCGTTCACGAACGGGCCGGTCGTCCACAAGGCCGCTCGTCCACTAGGGGATTTGCTGTGGACACCCTGTGGATAGTGGTGTGAGCCCCATCACAGCGATATGTCCGAATCGCCCTGTTCTGCCCGTTGAAAGAACCGTACTATGACCGAATTGTCATACTTCACCGTGATATTGAACACGCTTCACCTACGTGACAGATGCGCGTTCGCAGGGCAAGTTAGGACGGTGCGCGTTGGACGACGCGTCCGGAGTTGGGAGATTCTGCATGCACCGGTCTCGGAGGATCATCTCCGTTGCGACTGCTGTGGCCATCCTCGTCGGTGGGCTCGCGGCACCGGCAGCCCTCGCGGCTGACCCGGAGCCGACCACGTCACCTTCAGCGCAGACGACTCCCGATGCCGTGGACAGCGCGGCAGACACGGGCGCAGCGGTAGACGATGAGGTGGGCGCAGAGGCTCGCGCCAAGGCAGCCGTCGAGGCTCTCCGGGTACGTGAGTGGGGCTATGCCCGTGGTTTCGGCGCGGCACGCGACACCAAGGGCGCCATGCTCAGCCTGTACCGCGGCAAGTGGTTCGTGAAGAAGGCCGACGACCGTCGCAGGTGCATCCTCAAGCGCGAGAGCCGCGCCGACTACAAGGCGGTGAGCGTCGGCGGGAAATACCGCGGCGCCTACCAGATGAGCCGGCCACTCATGCGCGGTGCGGCCTGGATGATGATGAAGGAGGTGCGCGCGGAGATGGGGCCCAAGGGGGTCGCCATCGTCAAGGACCTCTTCACGACGAAGAGCCACCTGTGGAATCGATACTGGCAGGATCGCGCCTTCTGGACGATCTGGTCCAAGGGCGAGGGCCGCAGCCACTGGCGCAGCGACGTCTACAACTGCTAGCCCCCTACGGGCGGGCCCACCGGTATGCGGCTGACCATCGGTCGCATCGTCTCGGCGAAGAAGTCATTGCCCTTGTCGTCGATGACGACGAAGGCCGGGAAGTCAACGACCTCGATGCGCCACACCGCCTCCATCCCGAGTTCAGGGAAGTCGAGCACCTCGACCTTGGTGATGTTGTCCTGGGCCAAGACCGCTGCAGGGCCGCCTATCGAGCCGAGGTAGAAGCCACCATTCGCCTGGCATGCCTGTGTCACGACCTTGCTCCGGTTGCCCTTCGCGAGCATCACCATGGATCCGCCGGCCTTCTGGAACTGGTCGACATACGAATCCATGCGGCCGGCCGTCGTTGGGCCGAAGGAGCCTGAGGCGTAGCCGGCCGGGGTCTTGGCTGGCCCGGCGTAGTAGACGGCGTTGTTGCGCATGTACTCGGGCAGCGGCTCGCCTCGGTCGAGCATTGCCTTGATCCGCGAATGGGCTAGGTCCCTCGCGACGACGAGGGATCCGGTGAGCGACACGCGGGTCTTCACCGGGAGGGCGGAGAGCCGGCTGCGGATTGCATCCATCGGCTGGTTGAGATCGATCGCGACCACGTCGTCGTCGAGGTGAGGCTCGCGGACGTCGGGGAGGAACTGGGCGGGATCACGTTCGAGCTGCTCGAGGAAGACGCCCTCGGGGGTGATCTTCGCGAGGGCCTGGCGGTCGGCCGAGCACGAGACTGCGATCGCCACGGGCAATGATGCGCCATGACGCGGCAGGCGGATGACCCGGACGTCATGGCAGAAGTACTTGCCGCCGAACTGCGCACCGATGCCGAAGGCCTGGGTCATGCGCCAGATCTCCTGCTCCATCTCCAGATCGCGGAAGCCATGCCCGGTGGCCGACCCATGAACCGGGAGCGAGTCCAGATAGCGCGCACTCGCATACTTCGCGGTCTTCACGGCGAACTCGGCGCTCGTGCCGCCTACGACGACCGCGAGGTGGTACGGCGGGCAGGCCGCGGTGCCGATCTCACGGAGCTTCTCGTCGAGGAACGCCGCGAACGAGGCGGGATTGAGCAGGGCCGCGGTCTGCTGGTAGAGGTAGCTCTTGTTCGCGCTGCCCCCGCCCTTGGCCATGAACAGGAACTCGTACTGCGCCTCGTGCTCGGCGTGGGTATTGGCGTAGAGCTCGATCTGGGCGGGCAGGTTCGTGCCGGTGTTGCGCTCCTCCCACATCGACAGGGGCGCCATCTGCGAGTAGCGAAGGTTCAACTGCTGGTAGGCGTCAAAGATGCCGCGAGAGAGGTGCTCCTCATCCTGACCGGTCGTCCATACGTGCTGTCCCCGCTTGCCCATGACCACGGCGGTGCCGGTGTCCTGGCACATCGGCAGCACGCCGCCCGCCGAGATGTTCGCGTTCTTGAGAAGGTCGAGGGCGACGAATCGGTCATTCGCGCTCGCCTGCGGATCGTCGAGGATCCGGGCGAGCTGAGCGAGATGGCCCGTGCGGAGCAGGTGCGAGATATCGCGCAGGGCCTCGAAGGCGAGAAGGCGAAGTGCCTCGGGCTCCACGTGGAGGATCGTCCGGCCCTCCACCTCGGTGGTGCGGACCCCTTCGGCCGTGACGAGCCGGTAGGCGGTCTCGTCCGGGCCGAGCGGAAGCAACTCCTGGTATTCAAACTCAGTCATGCCCGCAAGCGTAGACGGGCAGCCGCGGCCACCACGAGCGCGGATCAGGTGCTGGAGGAGGCGAGGAGATGCAACCGGCGATCGGATCGGGAAGGACTACCGCACCCCGCCATGAACCCCTACGGTCGCATAGTCGGCGAGCTTGTCGACCCGGTGCTCACTTCGGATATCGCGGATCGTCCCGGTCTTGCCCCGCATGACGATGGAGTTCGTCACCTGCCCCTCGGGCCGGTAGCGGACCCCGTGCAGGAGCTCTCCGTCGGTGATGCCGGTCGCGCAGAAGAAGATGTTGTCGCCGGTCACGAGGTCGCTCGTGGTGAGAACGCGGTCGAGGTCGTGGCCGGCATCGAGGGCCTTGCGCCGCTCGGCGTCATCCTGCGGCCAAAGCCTGCCCTGAATCACGCCCCCCATGCACACCATTGCGCACGCCGCGATGATGCCCTCCGGCGTGCCGCCGATTCCGGCCAGCAGGTCGATACCTGTCCCAGGGCGAGCCGCCATGATGGCCCCGGCCACGTCGCCATCGGTGATGAACTTGATGCGCGCCCCGGCCTCACGGACACTGCGCACGAGGTCCTCGTGGCGTGGACGGTCCAGGATGCAGACCGTGAGGTCGCCAACCGCCTCGCCCTTGGCCTTCGCGATCTGCTCGAGGTTCCACTCGATCGGCGCGGTGATGTCGATGATGCCGACGCAGTCCGGCCCGGCTACCAGTTTCTCCATGTAGAACACTGCGCTCGGATCGAACATCGCGCCGCGCTCGGCGACGGCGATCACCGAGATCGCGTTCGGCATTCCCTTGGCAGCCAGCGTGGTGCCGTCGATGGGGTCGACCGCGACGTCGGCCTCAGGCCCGGTGCCGTCGCCCACGTGCTCGCCGTTGAAGAGCATCGGAGCGTCGTCCTTCTCGCCCTCGCCGATCACGACGACGCCGTTCATCGAGACGCTGCCGATGAGCGAGCGCATCGCATTCACCGCGGCCCCGTCAGCGCCGTTCTTGTCGCCCCGTCCTACCCATCGGGCCGAGGCCATTGCTGCCGCTTCGGTGACTCGCACCAGTTCGAGTGCGAGGTTGCGGTCGGGAACAACGCCCGCGCTCATCGGTCGGTCGGTCTGGCCCTGATCGGACATGGATTCCCCTCTCGTTGTGCGCAGCGTAGCCTCCCGAGGTGGCGCATGGGGGGCGCGCGGAGCCGGAATGGCGCATGATGTGTCCGTGAGCTCAACAGCCCCGAGGCCGACCGGACGCCGCAATGCCCGACTGGGTCAGACGGTCGGCGACATGGTGCGATCACTCGCCATCGTGCTCGCCCTCGTCGGGTTGCTCGTGGCGGTCACCTACCAGTCGCAGTCCGCCGAGGTGCGAAGCGTCGACGTGGCCACCGCTCAGGCGCAGGCTCAACGCCAGGCCCCGTTCGACCTCCAGACCTGGACCCCGGGTCCGGATGATGCGGCCACGAGCGTGCGATGGCAGGCCACGGAGGGCTCAGGGGGCATCCCCGTATGGCATGTCGGATACCTCGTCGACGGCTCGGAGTACCTTCAGGTCGCCCAGTCGAAGGCCGCCGAGGCGAGCTTCGTGCCCGAGCAGACGTCCGGCGGAACACCGCAGGGGGAGGCGACTGTTGGCGGCCTCCGCTGGCAGCGGTACGAGTCCGAGGGCCGTCGCTCACTCGTGAGCGTCGAGGGGGGTGTCACGACTGTTGTCTCCGGCACGCTGACATGGCCGGGGATCGAGGCCGCGGCAGGAGCGCTCGGGCCCGGGAGTGTCGTAAGCGGTTAGTACCTGACTGAAGGCGGGCGATTCAGCCCTGCGATGCCGGCTGGGCAGTGTCGAGCCGGTTGCGCGCTGAGTCGAGCCAGGCCTGACAGGTGGCTGCGAGCTCCTCACCACGCTCCCAGAGCGCGAGGGATTGCTCGAGGGTGAGCCCGCCGGCCTCGAGTTGCTGGACGACGGCTCCGAGCTCGTCACGGGCCGATTCGTAGGACACCGGGGCCGTGGGGGTCGGTGGGGTCTTGCTCATTCGCTGCTCCCTAGCTCGGTGGCCTGCTCTGCGATCCGGGTCGAGGTGAAGGCGCCGGACGCAACCCGCACGCGGATCGCATCCCCCACGGCCACTTGGGCCTCGTCGCGGATGATCACCCCGTCGGCGCCCGTAACGATGGCGTAACCCCGGTCAAGGGTGGCGGCCGGCGAGAGTGCACGAACCCGTGCCGCGAGGTGCGCGATGTCGCTTGTCGAGCGCTCGAGCAGATTGCGGATGAGACTGGCGCTGCGCCGCTGGCGCTCGGCGAGCAGCGAGCCCTCGCGGTCCAGTCGATGGACCAGTTGCGTACTGAGGCGGCGGCGCATGCCGGCGATGAGGTCCTGCTGCTCGCGGAGCGACGGGACGATCCGCTTCGCGGCATCAGTCGGGGTCGAGGCCCGTAGATCAGCGACGAGATCGAGGAGAGGCGTGTCCTGCTCGTGGCCGATGGCCGACACGACCGGGGTCGCGCAGGCGGCAACTGCGCGCACGAGGGACTCATTGCTGAAGGGGAGGAGGTCCTCGACGCTGCCGCCACCGCGGGCGATGACGATGACGTCGACCTCGGGAAGGGCATCGAGCTCGGCGAGAGCCTCGGTCACGGCCGGGACTGCGGCCACCCCCTGGACGGCGACCTCGCGGATCTCGAACTGCACGCCGGGCCAGCGCTCGGTGGCATTGACGACGACATCGGTCATGGCCGCGCTTGCCCGGCCGCAGATGAGGCCGACGCGCTGCGGGATGAAGGGCAGGGGTCGCTTGCGTGCCGGGGAGAACAGGCCCTCTGCCGCGAGGACCCCCTTCAACCGCTCGAGCTGGGCGAGGAGTTCCCCGATGCCGACGGGCCGGATCTCCTTGGCACGCATCTGGAGGCTGCCCCGGCCGGACCAGAACTCGGGTCGGGCGAAGACCACGACCCGCTGGCCGGCCTCGAGCGGGGGCATGACCGATCCGACGAGGGCGGCATCGGCGACGATGGTCAAGGACATGTCGACATCCGGGTCGCGCAGGGTGAGGTAGACGTTCCGGGCGCCGGGCCTGGGGCGGAATTCGGCGACCTGCCCGTCGATCCAGATCGGACCGAGCCGGCCGATCCAGTCGGAGAGCATGCGGGACACCGTCCGGACTGGGGCCGGCTTCTCCGGGCTCGACTCGAAGGCCACCGCTAGTCGCGGCGATCTGCGGCGGCGGTCATCTCGGCGGGTGCAGTCATGCGGGCCGAGTAGTCCCACGAGGTAACGGCGAGCTCGCCGATCCTGATCGCCACCTCGACGTCGAGCCGGGAGAGGAGCCAGTCTGCGAGCTGAGAGGGCGTCTCGCCGAGGTACCGATCGATGAGGAGCGGCAGGATGCGGGCGGCCTCATCGGCGTGCAGGCTCGCTTGGCCAGTCCCCCTGACCCCCTTGTACGGCGGAAGGTCGCCGGACACCTCGAATGCGCAGCGTGGGTCATTGCGAAGCCGTTGCGCAAGAACGGAGTCGGCCTGGGCGCAGCACCACAGCGCGTTGTCCTGGTAGAGGTACCACTGCGATTGGACGAGCGGAAACTCGCGGCCATTGGAGGCCAGGCGCACAGGAATGGCAGTCTGCTGCAAGAAGCGTTCGACGTCGGCGAGGGGCCAGGGCCCGGAGCGCAGCGTGGGTGGAGTTTCGAATCCCATGGAGGAATTGTCCTGCACCGCGGCCTACGATGGAACCATGCCTGAGCCAAAGCGCGTCCTTCTCGCAGCACCGCGTGGCTACTGCGCTGGCGTTGATCGTGCGGTGGTCTCGGTTGAGAAGGCGCTGGACCTCTACGGACCCCCGGTCTACGTCCGCAAGGAGATCGTCCACAACAAGTATGTGGTCGCATCCTTGGAGTCGCGGGGCGCAGTTTTCGTCGACGAGGTCGAGGAGATCCCTGAGGGTGCAACCGTCGTGTTCTCCGCCCACGGGGTCGCGCCGACCGTGCACTCGGAGTCGGCGGAGCGCGGATTGAAGACCATCGACGCCACGTGCCCGCTCGTCACGAAGGTGCATGCAGAGGCCCGGCGTTTCGCAGGTGAGGGATACCAGATCGTGCTGGTCGGCCATGAGGGCCACGAGGAGGTTGAGGGCACCACTGGCGAGGCCCCCGACGTCATCACCCTTGTGCAGGACCCGACCGAGGCGGCTTCGGTCATCCTCCCGGAGACCGACAAGCTCGTGTGGCTCTCGCAGACAACCCTTTCGGTCGACGAAACCCTCCAGACGATCGAGGTGCTGAAGGGTCGCTACCCGAACCTCATGAGCCCGCCAAGCGACGATATCTGCTACGCCACCCAGAATCGCCAGGTGGCGGTGAAGGAGATCGCTCCCCAGTGCGATGTCCTCATCGTCGTCGGGTCGGGGAACTCATCGAACTCGGTGCGACTGGTCGAGGTGGCCCTTGATGCGGGGGCCCGGGCCTCGTACCGGGTCGACACTTCCGCAGAGCTTCAGGAGGTCTGGTTCGAGCAGGCATCGACGGTCGGTCTCACGAGTGGCGCATCGGTGCCCGAGGTACTTGTCGACGAGGTGCTCGCATGGCTGGCATCGCGGGGCTTCGGATCTGTGGAGCTCGTGAAGACGGCGGAGGAGACCCTCGTATTCGCCCTGCCGCCGGAGTTGCGCCGTGACATGAAGGCCGCGGCCCTCAAGCAGTAGGCGTGTTACTCGGAGCGCCTGCGCCGCCAGATGACGATGCCGAGTGCCACCGCGGCCGGCCCCAGCACCCAGTACCACCCGGACGCGAGCATGAAGAACACGTCGATGACACGCCCCGTCAGGCCGGCCGTGCCGCTCAGGCCGATCTGCCCGACAGTCAGGCAAGCGACGAAGTAGGCAATCGGCGGGGCGATGACTGCGACGGCAGCATCGGGGAGCCTTACCCGTGCCGCCACGAACGCACTCGCGATGAGCAGCACCAGGCCGGTCACCCATCCGGTGCCGGTGCCCATGAGCAAGGCTGAGGCTAGCCCGGCAATGAGCGTGGCGCCGATGACGATGGTGTAGGCGCCGGTCGGCCGTAGGCCGGTGTGCCAATCGAAGTCATGCATGGAGTCAGCTGCCCAGAATCCCTCTGCGGCTGGCTCGTACGAGCCACGCAGATCGTCGAATTGCTCGAGAGGAGCTGGAACCGGAATCGGCTCGATGGAGCGGTGTGACGCTGTTTCGGCGATCACGATCGGCCCGACCGGGACCTCAAGGGGCTCGAGGAGTTCGGGCTCAAACTCCTCGATCGGCTCGGCGAAGGCTTCCTCGAAGTAATCGTTGCGGGGGAGGGGCTCGAATGCCCGCGATGCGAGGATCGGGGCAATTGGCTCGCTGTGCTCAAGTCGCAGCGTCCGAAGGTGGTGGACTTCCGCAGCGGGTACCGCTGTGAGCGCGGAGGCGTCTGCCTGAGCATGGACACTGCGAAAGAGCCTGCCAGTGTCGACGAGGTTGCGGCCCGCAGGTGCGGCTACCTCGGCCACATCGGGCACGAGGTTGGGGGTGGCGTACGTGTTGTGGAGCATGTCCTCGGGCTCCGGGCGGAACAGCCGGTCATAGGCGTCATCATCCGAGACATCGCGCACGGCCCCAAACCCTTCGCTCACGCCCCTACGTTACTCAACCGGTGCGCTCAATACGTGGAGCGTGGCCGAAAGCTTGCTCCGCGTCGGCCATCTCAGGGGAGGAGAGGGAGCGCACCCGCTCGGTGAGCACCGGAATCTCGGCGAGCGGGGCATCGGTGACCCCGAAGTCGTTGAAGGCCCGTGCGGTGACCAGGACCCGGCTCTCGAGCGAGCCAACCGCCTTGTTGTAGTTGGTGACGGCTGCATCGAGTGAGGAGCCGACCCGGGTGAAGTGGACGGCCATCGTGGACAACCGAGCGTGCAGCTCCTTTCCGAGCTGCTGGATCTCCTCGGCGTGCTGCGCTAGGCGCTCCTGGCGCCACGAGAGGTTCACCGTGCGCAGGAGGGCAAAGAGGGTGGTCGGGGTTGCGGGGACCACATTGCGTGAGAAGGCGTGGTCGAGCAGGTCCGGGCGGGCGTCGAGAGCGGCTTCGAGCAGCGACTCCGATGGGAGGAACATGACGATGAAGTCGCAGGTATTGGGCACGAACTGCTGGTAGTCCTTGCCGCAGAGTGCATCGATGTGCCGGATGAGGTCGGCGGCGTGCTGCTTCATGAGGGCATTCGTGGCTGCCTCATCGGTGCTGCGCTCAGCCTCGAGGAAGGCGTTGAGCGGAACCTTGGCATCCACGATGACGCACCGGTCGGCAGCGAGGCTAATAATCATGTCGGGCCGGAGGAGGCCGGCCTCCCCTTGGTGGGGTGCCTGCTCCGTGAAGTGGACCCGTTCGAGCATGCCCGCGGACTCGACAAGGCGGCGGAGTTGCATCTCGCCCCAGCGGCCTCTGGCCCCCGTTCGACCGAGGACTGAGTTGAGCCGTGACGCCTCGCGACGGACATCGTCGGTCGACTTTGTCAGGGAGGTGACGTGGTGACTGAGTTGCGTGGTCAGCTCGGTGCGCAACGTGGCCTGGGCTGAGACGTTCTCGCGCTCGGTGCGCTGGACCTGCTCTGCGAGGGCGCTGAGCGATGCGGTCACCGGGACGAGGGCATCGCTCCATGGGGACGCGGCTGATGCGCCAGCGGAGCGCCGGACGAGCATCACCCCCATGATGATGCAGGCGACGACGGCGCAGGATGCCACGATCGCGAGGATGATGAGCGGGAGCAGGTTCGCCGTTGTCATGCAGGCAGGCTCCCACGCCCCTGTGACATCGAAGTGCTGCCATGCCGGGTTCGGCAGGCGCCCTACGGGGCAGTGTCGGCGGATCCGCGCCCATGAGCGTCTACCCTTGACCTTCGGCGGGTCTGAGCATCTCCTCCGCTGGACCTTTGAGCCGCATGGACCTCCCGGGGCCAAGAACAGAATGGAACGCCATCGTGGCCCTCACAATCGGCATCGTCGGACTTCCGAACGTCGGGAAGTCCACCCTCTTCAACGCGCTGACGAAGAACAATGTCCTCGCCGCGAACTACCCGTTCGCGACGATCGAGCCCAACACCGGGGTGGTCGGGGTTCCCGACTCGCGACTCGGCGTGCTCGCTGGGATCTTCGGCTCCCAGAAGATCCTGCCCGCGACCGTCACGTTCGTCGACATCGCCGGCATCGTCAAGGGTGCGAGCGAGGGCGCGGGCCTCGGCAACAAGTTCCTCGCGAACATCCGCGAATCCGACGCCATCTGCCAGGTGCTGCGCGCCTTCACCGATGACGATGTCGTCCACGTCGAAGGACGGGTCTCGCCCGAGGATGACATGGAGACGATCAACACCGAGCTGATCCTCGCCGACCTGCAAACCCTCGACAAGGCGATCCCGCGGCTCCAGAAGGAGGCGCGCACCGACAAGTCCAGGACCGTGATCGTGCAGGCAGCTGAGGAGGCGAGGGCGCTCCTCGACCAGGGCACCACGATCTTCGCCTCGAAGATCGACCCGGCGCCGCTGCGCGAGCTCTTCCTCCTCACCGCCAAGCCCTTCGTATACGTCATCAATGTCGACGAGGCCGAGCTCGGCGATGCCGCCTTCATCCAGCGGATGAAGGACCTCGTCGCCCCCGGCGAGGCGGTCTTCCTCGACGCCAAGCTCGAGGCCGAGCTCAGCGAGCTCGACGATGACGAGGCACTCGAGCTACTGCAGTCGGTGGGCCAGGGCGAGCCGGGCCTGAACGCCCTGGCGCGGGTCGGCTTCGACACCCTCGGCCTGCAGACCTACCTCACCGCAGGGCCGAAGGAGGCCCGTGCCTGGACCATCCCCAAGGGGGCGACCGCGCCGGAGGCCGCCGGGGTCATCCATACCGACTTCCAGAAGGGCTTCATCAAGGCCGAGGTCGTGTCGTTCGACGACCTCGTCGCCTCCGGGTCCATGGCCGAGGCAAAGGCCAAGGGCAAGGTGCGGATCGAGGGCAAGGACTACGTGATGCAGGACGGCGACGTCGTGGAGTTCCGCTTCAACGTCTAGCCGAGTTGGGGTCTGACGCAGATCCCCCACCGCAGACGCCGAGGGGCACGATGCCGATACCCTCCACGCGCCTGTAGACGGCAGGGCCGGTGTTGATGACGATGGAGTCGACCAAGCTGTCGCCCAACTGTTCGCCAAGCCGCCGCACATCCGAGTCGTGGACCGTGTTGGCGACGAGGTCGACTTCATGGTCGCGGTTGCGCGTTCGTGTGTGGGCAAGTTCCGCCTCGGCTGCCTGAGCGGGGACTCGCACGCACAAGGTCACCAGCCAGAGTGAGCGGTCGCCTCCGCCTGCGGCGAGGCGCTACCCGTCAGCAGGAACTGTCCGCCGACTGGATCGGCATCAGCAACTGTTCGCACGACGTCCCATACCTGTGGCACCCTGTGTCTTTCGTCGATCAAGAGGGGCCGAGGTCTCCGGAGAATCAGTTCGGGTCGGCCGCGATCGATTCCCGCACTGACGCCGAGCAACGCGTCGCGAGCCCCACGACGCGTTGATCCGCAGTAGTCGTCTTCCCGACGCCCAACTACTGATCAACAGGCGGCAGCACTTCTATCAATCAACGAGCAGTATTTGCATTGGACGGTCAGCAGCATCGAGAAGGCGCACGATTGGGCTACAGGTTGCCATGCAGGCGTTGCCGCGGGTCATCGCTGATATTCGCCTGACTGCCTACGAGCGGCGCGCATGTGCGTCAGGGCGGAAGCGATTGCCAAGGGCCTACGACGTGCCTGAACCGGCAGATGCGGTTGGCCATCTCGAACGGACAAGCGGGCCTTGGGTAGCCTTCCCTCGCACAGGAACGAATCAACGGCACGACCCACGAACGGTTATCAGAAGAGGCACCCGTGAACATCGCACTTGTCATCCTCACCACCCTGCTCGGGCTCGCGACGGCATTCTCGGCCGTCGGCAAGTTCACGATGAACCCGAAGGCCGCCGAGATGCTCCGTCACCTGGGCCTCACCGACAGCCAGATCCGCGGGCTCGGCGCCAGTGAGGTCGCTGGGGCACTCGGCCTGCTCATCGGCACCTGGATCCCGATCCTCGGCCTGCTCGCGGCGATCGGGTTCGTCCTGTACTTCCTCGGCGCGCTCATCATGCACGTGCGCTCGAAGGACCCGGCCAAGGACATGGCCCCGGCGCTCATCCTGCTCGTGCTCTCGATCATCGTCACCATCCTGCAGTTCGCCCGATAGATCGCGACTGCCCCTAGGCCGGGCTGCGACTCGGCAAGCGAAGGAGCCACATGACCCTCGATCCGCTCTATTCAGTCGAACGCGAGTTCGCGCACCCGGTCGAGGGCATGTGGCATGCCTGGACAGATCCCGCTGCGCTTGAGCAGTGGTACCGCCCACTCGACCTGTCGGTCGTTCCCGGGAGCGTCACATCCGAGGTCGAGGTCGGCGGCTGGTGGACGGTCGCGGTCGACGTTCCCGACCACGGCTTCGTCGCGTGCTTCTATGGCCGCTACACCCGGATCGAGCCGCTGATCGCCGTTGAGCACACGATGCACTTCACGATGTCTGCCGAGGAGTTCGCGGCGCGAGACGAGTCGGGCCCGAGTCACCGCATCGTCATCGACTTCGAGGATCGCGGCGGAGCGACCTGGGTGAGGTTCTCGCAATTCGGCGAACTGCCGGAGGGCGAGCCTGATCGCGCGAAGGCGGGCATGGAGAGCTACTTCGACTCGCTCGGACGATTCCTCGACCAGTGACCTGCGAGCCGGCCATAGGGTGACGGCGTGACGAGTCGAAACGGGTACATGCTGTCCGGGGGCCTCGCCGAGCGTGGCTACGACTGGTGGTGGCATTCGCTCACGGCCCATCACGAGGTTTCCGGTGAGCCACGCGGCTTCTTCTTCGAGTACTTCGCCGTGAACCCGTTGCTCGGCGGTGACGAACCAGTGCTCGGCCAGTTGCCTGCAAACAGGGCAAGCGGGAAGCGTCCGTCCTACGCAATGCTCAACGCCGGTGCGTGGGGCGTCCGTCCCCTTCAGATCCACAACTACTACGGAATCAATCGCTCCTCGTTCGACCCTGACCGACTCAATGCGCGCATCGGCGACGCCTTCGTGACGGAGACCTCGCTCTCGGGCCGGGCCGTCGCGACCGCCGAGGATGTGCGAGCCCACCCCGAATGGATGTCGGATGCAGGCGACATCGAGTGGGACCTCAGCGCGAAGAAGGTGCTGACCTACGATCTCGGATTCGCCGCGAGCCGGCCGTTCCGCTGGTCGCGCGCCTTCCAGATGTTCTGGCACGTGCAAGGGGTGAAGACCGAGTACGCCGGCACCATCACCCTCGACGGCGAGCGTTACCTCGTCGAGCCGAGCACGAGCGCCGGCTACCAGGACAAGAACTGGGGCGAGGACTTCACGAACCCGTGGATCTGGCTCAACTGCGCGAACTTCACCCGCATCGGCAGCGATGAGGCTCTCCCGTTGACCTGCCTTGATGTCGGCGGCGGAACCCCGATCGTGTTCGGGCGCCGGTTGCGACGCAAGCTCATCATCGGCTTCTTCCTCGAGGGTCGGCTCTTCGATTTCAACTTCTCGAAGTTCTGGACGCGCCCGGGGCAGAGGTTCGAATGCACGACCGACGGCGACTCGATCACGTGGGAGATCGAGGCCTGGACCCGATCGGCACGTATCGAGATCGAGTTCAGCTGCCCGAAGAACGAGATGCTCTTCATGAACTATGAGAATCCCGACGGGGAGCACAACCACCACGAGCTCTGGAATGGCGGCAATGCCCGCGGCACCGTCCGGATCCTCTCTCGAAAAGGGCGGCGCGAGACCCTTATCGGGGAGTTCGCTGGGACGCACGGCGGGGGAGAGTACGGCGAGTACCCGTAGGGCCTTGTTGTCGAAGGAATACGTCAGCGGAGGAATAGAGCCGTGAGGCGTCGCGTCGTGAGGCCTGCTCCGACGACGGAGAATGCCACGAAGTACAGGACGTTCACCGCCAGGCCGAGATCGAACTGGCCGAACCAGATCGATCGGACCATCTCGATGGCCTGGGCGAGCGGCGTGATCTCGATGACGGGCTGCAGCCAGCCGGGGTACGAGCTGATCGGGAAGAATGTTCCGGAGAACAAGAACATCGGCAGCAGCCAGAAGTTCAGCCAGTTCAGCTGCTGGAACGAGGTCATGTACGACGTGCAGGCCATGCCGATCGCCGAGAATGCGAAGGCGATGAGCACTGCGGCTGGAATGGTGAGCAGGGCCCACCAGGTGGGCACGAGCCCGAAGACCGCGGTTACGGACATGAAGCCGACGGCATAGGTGGCCCCTCGCAGCATGGCCCAGCCGATCTCGCCGAGCGCGACATCGAGCGGGCCGAGCGAGGTCGACAGCATCCCTTGGTAGATCCGTCCGTAGTGCATCTTGAAGTAGACGTTGTAGGTCGCGTCGAAGATCGCGCCGTTCATCGCACTCGAGGCGAGGAGGGCCGGCGCGATGAAGGCCGCGTAGCTGAGGTCCTGGCCCTGCGCATCGACGCCGCCGACGAGGCCGCCGAGGCCGTAGCCGAAGGCGAGGAGGAACAGCACCGGCTCGACGAAGCCGGTGAGGAAGGCGAGCATGTTGCTCGTCCTGAGCGCGATGAACGCTCGCTGCACTATTGCGTGCGGCCGGCCTGCGTAGACGCCGGCTCCCGGGTAGGCGCCTCGCCGCTCCGCTATCTCGACGGCGGCCGAGGTAACGACTATTTGCGTGATCATGTGGTGAGCCTTCGCTCGAACCTGCGCCGGGCGACGACTATGCCGACAACTCCAAGGGCGAGCAGGTAGGCCACGCTGACCGCGACCTGCCACGCGGGCATCGCCATGCCGTAGGACAGCCACCGGCCGAGCTCGGTGGCGTGCCACAGCGGGGATATCCAGCCGATCCACTGCACCGCGAGCGGCAGGGTCGAGAGCGGATAGAAGGTCCCGGAGAACAGGAACATCGGCATGATGACGATCCGCATGGCGAGCGAGATGAACCCGCTGTCGTCCTTCACGTTCGCGGTGGCCGCGAGCATCACGGCACCCCAGCTGAGCCCGGCGAGGATTGCGACAGGGATGAGGGTGACAGCGGATGCCCAGCCGACGGCGCCGAAGGCGAGCAGGACGAACCAGTAGACGACCGTGGTGAAGACGATGCGAGCGGACGCCGCGATGAGCAGGCCATCGGCGATCTGCCCGCCGCTGATCGGGGTGGCGCGCATCGCGAAGAACCCCTTGTCCCAGAGAAACCCGGCGAGGGTCGGGAACATGATCTCGTTCATCACGCCCTGCATCGCGGCGGCCGTGATGAGGGCGGGTGCGAGGAAGACGAGGTAGGGGACACCGTCGATTCCGGTGGGGCCAAGGTTCGCGTTGACGAGGGATCCGACGCCGAGGCCGATCGATGTGAGATACAGGATCGGGTTGCCGAGGCCGTCGGTGATGATCGACCGGCGCCACTTCCACATGCTGCGCAACCGATATTCGGCGACATACAGGGCGCCGCGCCGGGCGGCCCGGCGGTCGACTGCAGGGCTGGACACCGGCGCCCGGGTGACGAGGCTCACTCGTCCTCCAGCGTGCGCCCGGTCAGCCGGAGGAAGACGTCCTCGAGGGAGGACCTGCGCACGAGCGAGGTGACCGGGGCGAAGCCGCGGGCGACGATCGCCTGGAGGCTCTCCTCGCCGGTCTCGGTGTAGATGAGGATTCGGTCGGGCAGGACCTCTGTGCGCTGGCCGATGTCCGCGATGAGCGGGGCGATCTCGGCGTTGCGATCAGAGCCGAACCGCACCTCGACGACCTCCTTCGATGCGTATTCGCGAATGAGCGATGCCGGCGTGCCCTCGGCCACGATGCGTCCACGATCCATGACGACGAGCCGGTCGCACAACTGCTCGGCCTCGTCCATGTGGTGGGTGGTGACGACGAGCGTGGCGCCGTCCTCCTTGAGCCGAAAGAGTCGGTCCCAGAGGATGTGACGGGCCTGCGGGTCCAGGCCCGTGGTCGGCTCGTCGAGCATGAGGATCTCCGGGTCGTTCACGAGCCCGCGGGCGATCGTGAGGCGCCGCTTCATTCCGCCGCTCAGGGCGTCGATCTTCGTATCGCGCTTGTCCTCGAGCTGAGCGAAGGCGAGGAGCTCGTCGATTCGCGGATTCAGGTAGGAGCGGGGCAGGCCGAAATAGCGGCCGTACACGTAGAGGTTCTCGCGGACGGTGAGCTCGGCATCATTGTTGTCCTGCTGGGGGACGACGCCGAGATGCGCGCGGATCGCCGGCCCCTCCTTGCTCGGGTCCTTGCCGAGGATCGTGAGGTCGCCGGACGTGCGCAGCAGCGTTGCGGCGATCATGCGCATCGTGGTCGATTTTCCGGCACCGTTCGGCCCGAGGATTCCGAAGGACTCGCCCCGGGCAACCTCGAAGTCAATGCCGTCGACGGCCGTAAAGTCGTCGTACCGCTTGGTGAGTCCACTGGCCCTGATCACGCTCGGCGCTCGAACGATCGGTAGACGTCCTTGCGATCAGCCAGGGCGAGGACCAAGATCAGGAGCCGGGCGTCAACGATGGTGTAGACGATTCGATAGTTGCCAGTTCGGACTCGCAGGTAGCGGGGATGACCAACGAGCGCTTTCATTGCAGGCGGTCGTGGCTCGGTCTGCAGCACCTCTAGAGCGGTGACGATGCGCAGTTGGGCAGCGCTATCGAGTGTGCGCAGTTGCCTCGCGGCGGCACCTGTCAGTTCGACCTTGTACGTCGGGGGCACGGCTACAGGCCGAGTTCGCGGCGGATCTCATCAAGGGTGACAGTCTGCTCGCCGTCCTGCATCGCCTGCTCCGCCTGCGTGGCCAGGGCTGCGTCCTCAGCGTCTTCGAGCGCCTGCAAGGCGCGGTGCGCGACTTCGGCGTCAAGGAGAATGACGGATTCCCGGCCATGCTCAGTGATGCTCACCGGGCCGCGGTGCGCGTCATCAATTGTTTGCGCCCAACGCTGCCGCGCCTGGGTTGCTGGAATCTGCTTCACCGCTAAATTGTACGTTATCGGGTGATCGCGTCGCGCGGCGGCGGGCGGAGTCCCTCGGCACGGAGTTCGAGGCCGGCGAGCGCATCGACGATCTGGCGGTCCCCTCTGCGCCAAGCGCCGGCCGGGTCATCGTCGATTCGGGCAAGCACATGGAGGGGTTGACGGGCCAGGGCCCGCAGCGCGAACAGGTCGAGGTCTGCGTCCGCATCGACGAACCTGCGCGCGGCGGTGGCCCGGCGCATGAACGCGATCCGTATCGGCAGCCAGACCGCGGCGAACGAGGTGAAGGCGAGCACTGCCAAGGTCACCGACAGGAACATGGCAAGGAGCGTCACGGCGTCGACCTGCGCCTGGCCCGCGGCTGCCATGACGCGGGCGGCTGCGCTCATGCCGTCGAAGGGCAGGCTGAGGCCGTCGCCGACGAGCGGCACGCCTGCGATGGCGTCGCCCGCCGAGTCGATGCTCGTCGCGAGATCTGTAGCGCCCTCGGCGATCGCGATCCCGGGCGCCGCGAGTTTCATGATGAGGCCGTGGAGGGTAAATGCGATCCAGATCCAGCCGGCAGTCCACACGACCAGCCACAAGTCCCCGGCGAACTGACGAGCCCGTCGAGCGGGCAATTGCGAGTAGATCTGCACGACTCCTCCTCCTCATTCCCTCATAGGATTTCAGCCAGCCCCCAATGTCGCCATAGAGTCACCGGGTGGAACTTAGAAAAGACCTTCGTAATGTCGCCATCATCGCTCACGTCGACCACGGCAAGACCACCTTGGTCGATGCCATGCTCTGGCAGTCGGGTGCCTTCCGCGAGAACCAGGACGTCAATGACCGCGTCATGGACTCCATGGACCTCGAGCGCGAGA
>CAFBNE010000047.1_pt1 | contig 22766 bp, 18 predicted proteins | sample 7269181 | NCBI WGS metagenome assembly CAFBNE01 (sample SAMEA6814085, study PRJEB35770) | uncultured Actinomycetes bacterium | biome: Freshwater; feature: Freshwater reservoir; material: water | place: Czech Republic | collected 2017-05-23 | depth 30m m
ATGGATGCGATCAACGTCGATCAGGGGCTCGCTCGCACCGCTGGAAGCAGTCACGACGATGACCACGCGCTCGCGACTCGAATCGTTCAGACTCGCCGCCAGCGAACTGGCCTCTTCCACGGTCGTGACCTTGCGCACCTCCACTTACTCCCCCTCCCTCGTGCCTGCGAGGCTACCGCGACCGCCTGACAATCACCGGTTGAGCGGGTTTCCCGTAGGCACGAGGCGCGCGAGCCCGCTGATCCGATTCTGCAGGTCAGCCGGCGGCAGGGAGAGGTCGAGCGCGTGGGCATGGACGCGGACGCCGCTCCCGCGAATCACATAGGGCGAAACAGGCTCGCTTCCGCGCGCGGTCCATGGGAAGGTCACGATTGTGTACGTCATCCTCGCACTCTCCAGCGCGATCCTGCTCGGCCTCTGGAAGTTTGGGATCGGCCAGTTCCGCGGACGAATCTCGATCTACAGCGTGGTCCTTGTCAGCGCGAGCTCAGCGGCGGTTGTCTACCTCCTCCTCGGCTTCACAAGTAACGGCCTCGCCTTCGACCGCTGGGATGCATCCCGGGGATTGATCGGTGGGGCCTTCAACGTCACCGGAACGATCCTCGTCCTCAAGGCCTTCGAACGGGGGAAACTGGGGGTCGTGACCGGGGTGGCCTCAGCCTCGACACTTGTGCCATTGACCTACTCCGTCCTCGCGGGCGAGCCAGTGTCCCGCCTTGCGGCATGCGGGATCGTGGTGATTCTCGTCGGGCTCCTGACCTTCTATGTGCCCAACATGAAGGCCGAGGCCGGTGCATCGAACTCCAAGGCCGCCATCGCCATGGCGGCGGCCGCGGCACTCAGCTGGGGTGTGGCCATCGTCGTCATCGATATCGGCTCACGGGTGAGCGTCACCGGCACTATGTTCATGTCGCAGCTCCCTCAAATAGCGTTCACCGTCATCATGGTCGTTGTCGTGACGGACTCCCTTCGCGGGTTGACCGGCCTACCCCTCGCCGCGATCGCCGGTGCTGGGCTTGCTCTCGCACTCGGCAACGTGGCGTTCTTCACTGCAGCCAATGAGGGAAACATCGGTGTCGTCTCGGTGATCGGATCCCTGAGCCCGATCGTCGTGGCGCTGCTGGCGCTCGCGATTCTCGGGGAGCAGATGGTGAGGTCAGAGCGATTGGCGCTCCTGATCGTCCTTGCCGGCACCTGCCTGGTGGTCTCCTAGTCGATTGGACACGAGTCGGTGGCGTCACATGCTCGTCAATACGTAATCGGCGACGAGGATGTCGAAGATGGCCAGGCCATAGTTGAACGAGAAGATCGTATGCGCGGCGCTCTCCCTACCCGGATGTTCTCCGGCGACCACGTCCCCAAGCTCGAAATCTGGATTCAGATTCGGATAGGCATCGGTGAGGCCGCCCGTTGGGTCAAGGAGTTGGCTCCTGTCGTCACACGAGATTCGATCGACGAGGCTGGTGATGCTGGGGGGCCACCCGCGCCCGTGAACGTTGAGCACGTTCTGCCCGGGCCTCAGCCATTCCGCTTTGAAGATGGGTTGCAGGAGGTTCGATGTGCAGACGATGAGGACATCGCATTCCTTGACGACGGCTTCCGGGTCCATTCTGACGACCAACTGACAGGGCACTTGGTCGAATTCCCAGAGCAGGTGCTCACATCGTTCCTGGCTGCGCGAATTCACGACGACCTGGCTTCCCGGGAAGATCGCTCCGATGGCCTCGATGTGCGCCCTTCCGGAACTGCCCGTTGCACCGACGATCCCGAAGACGGGGTTCTCCTTTGCGAGGAGCTTCGTGTCGACCATGCTGACCATGGCCGTGCGGGTGTTCGTGATCCAGCGAGCGTCAAGGATGTCGCTCACGATCCCAGAATCGGGGTCCATCATCACGATGATCCCTGTCGTGGCATCCAATCCACGTTCAACGTTCTCCGGGTAGACACTGATGAGTTTGGTTCCAGCGAGGCGCTTGGTCGGGAGGTAGGCAGGCATGGCGTGCATGAATGATCGTGCTCGGGTGTGCACCCCCTGCTTCGGCGGCATCTCGTATTCGCCGAGGCTATGAAGGAGGAACCCCTCGAGGACAAGGTCGTAGACATCCTGAATGGGCAACCGCGCATCGGAAATGTCCTGACCTGACACGGATCGAGGCGAGCGCATACCCGGACCCTACGGTTCAGGCCATCGTCCTACCAGCATGGATGGACGAGGTGACGACTGGTAGACCATGGCCCGCTCGCGGTTCCCCGTGTTGCACGGGAGTCCAGGGCTTGGCTCAAATGAGGTGGCTAGCCGGTGGCGGTGAAGCTGATGGTGATGTCGACGCGGCGAGCCTCGGCACCGCGTTGCGCCGCAAGTTCTCGCCCGCTGACCGAGTAGGTGCCCTCAATTCCCTTGTCTCGAAGGGCAGCGACAACGACGTGGGCTCGCTTGGTGGACAGCGAGATGTCGTTGCCGTGCAATGCACTTGGCTGGACGTAGCCGACGGCCCTGACCTTGACCTGCGTCGCCAACTTTGGCACGAGCTTCGCGGCGGATGCGAGGATCTGTGTCGACTCCGCATCGAGTTGAGCAGACAAGGGGGCGAAGCGGACCGTTCGCTTGATCTGCTTGATGAGCACCGATGACATGGTCCGGTAGGCGGGGCCTTCGGTCGAGTGCGAATTGACCCCAGGCGAGGAGTGCTGCGGCTGAAAGACCGACGGCGGTCGTGACCCGTAGCCTCACCGTTTCACCCTTGTTCCATGAGGCGCATATTCACCTCAGTCAGCGCAGGATACCGGGCGGGAAACCTTATCTGCGGTGAGCCGCCGCCGATGAGCCCTCGCTCGATGACCAAGACACCGGAACCGAGGGACAAGTTGGACACCAAAACGAGCCAACAGGTTGCTACGGCCGCGATCAGCAATTCACTGACCTACCAACTGTCGAACTCGGGTGACAATCACCGGTTGAGTGCGTTTCCCGGAAGCACGAGGCGCGCGAGCCCGTTGATCTGATGCAGCAGGTCGGCCGGCGGCAGGGAGAGATCGAGCGCGTGCGCATGGACGCGGACGCCGCTCCCGCGAATCAGATAGGACGACACAGGCTCGTTCCCGCGCGCGTAGACAAGGTGTGCATCGGGAAGTCCGAGCGCCGTGGCATAGGCGAGGGCCCGATACACGTCAGCATTCGGGTAGCCGGAGCCCGATCTCAGGACCTGCATAAGTCGACTCGGGTCCGACTTCGCCAATCCGGTGAGCGAGTCGAGGAAATCAGGTCCGATCGGGTAGGCCCCGTCTATGGATGTCGTCCGTTCGATGACGGTCCATCAAGATTGAAGTCTTCGGTCCGGCCTCAAGGAGACGAGACCGGACCGTTGACGTGAATGATGGAACGTATTGTCAGAATGCCCGCATCGCCCACACGTTGACCGATGTGCTCTTCGTGCCCTTCGCGTCACAGCAGTCGCCGCCACCCAAGTAGCCCGAATCCGCCTCGGTGGGGCCGGTCTGCGATGAAGTCCAATAGTAGCCCGAAACCTTCTTTGGGCCGTTATTGTCCAACTCATTGAGTTCGTTCTGTGCCGGGAGGAACCAATCGGTATAGCCGCCAAATGACGATGCAAGGGCAGCACCGGCGGCACTCGATGAGCAGTAGCCCGAGAAGGTCGCGATTGTTTGGGTGTTTGAGTACCCGGTACCGATAGCACCGCCAGTGCCTGGCGCGACGCTCGTTGTCGCTCCTGGACCCACGCACCACGGATATGACCCCGGCAGGGCGGAGGGCTGTGCCTCCAAATAGTTGCAGTCGTTACTGCATGCCGCCGAGTAACCATTGCTCAAGGAAAAGCCATCCTTAATGACATAAACGATGATGCCACCCGCTGGACCAGTGTCACCACAGGAATACTCCATCCCATTGTCACAGGGCCCATCGCTGCTACTGCCCAGCAACGGTGGACCGGATGACGCCGGTGCCGCAGTCGGTTCAACAGGGACAGGCGCCGAAGACTGTGACGGACCCGCTGATGCGACCGGGGGGCTTGCCGATGCCGGTGACCCTGATTCAGACGCGACCGACACGGATACATCGTCCTGCGCGGCACCGGACTGGCTTGAGGTGGTGGAAGCGCACCCGGCCACGCCGGAAATAGCAAGTGCGACGCCTATTGTTAGCAGTTTCGGGCCTGTTCTCATTGCATACCCCAACCCTTATCGTTCGTGGGGATGCACATCATCCCGAGACCACGAGCACGCACTGTATCGGCGATCAGTTCCCGGGAACAAAAAGTTGTACAGACTCGTAATTCCTATATCGTTGCGGAAATCAGACTGAAGGGCCTACCGGTATCGATCACCAGCTAGCGTGAAATGTTTAAGGTTGACGTGAGCCTTGACGTGACATTATGGGCACCCCCTCCGCGCTTGACGGACCAAAGGAACCCATGACGCGTGCACGGTCCTATCTGCGGGGCATTCATTCAGCCAGCACTGCTGCTCTCGTTGCATCCGGGAGCCGAGGGCCACGATGAACGCGTCGGGTCAGGGGCGAGGCATCGGCATGACCTGGGTCACCATGGCCCTCCTCACGACAGCAGCCGTTGCAAGTATCCGCGTGCTGCCGGCGATGGCTCCCTACGGCTTGGCCTCCATCTTCATGTACGTGCTGCCGGCGATCGTCTTTCTCGTACCGGTGGCCCTGGTGGCCGCCGAACTCGCCAGCGGCTGGAATGGTGGGGTATTCGGCTGGGTTCGAGCGGCGTACGGGGATCGGCTCGGATTCCTCGCAATCTGGCAGCAATGGATGTCCGTGGTCGTCTGGTTCCCGGCGCAACTTGCCTTCTTCGCCGGGGCCTTGGCCTATGTCTTTCAACCCTCGCTAGCAGCCAACGGACTTTTCGTCGGATCGACGATCCTGATCGTCTACTGGATTGCGACGATGATCTCGCTGCGGGGTATGAGTTACACGGCGTTCGTAGGAAGCAAGGGGCTCGTCATCGGCACCCTAGTGCCAGCGGCGATGCTCGTCGTGATGGCGATCATCTACCTTGCTGACGGGGGGCAATCGCAGTTGCCGACAGGGTCGGCTTCCGACTACCTACCAGCCTTCACCGGTATCGCGAGCATCGTGCTCATCGTCAGCAACTTCCTCGCCTACGCGGGGATGGAGGTCAATGCGGTGCATGTGCCCGACATGATCAACCCACGGAAGGGTTTCCCGAAGTCGATCGGCTTGGCGTCGATCCTCATCCTGCTCGTGTTCATTCCCCCTACCCTGGCGATTGCAGTGGGCGTGCCGGCAGCGGGCATTGACCTCACCACTGGAGTGATGCAGGCGTTCGACGCCTTCTTTGACCGCGCCGGCATCCCTTGGGGCACCAGTGCCATGGGCCTGCTCATCGTGGTAGGAATCCTCGCCAGTGTTGTCACCTGGATACCCGGACCGAGCCGGGGCTTGCTCCTTGTCGCCAGGAGTGGCTACCTGCCAAGGGCCCTGCAGAAGACCAACGGCGCCGGCGTTCAGGTCAATATCCTCATCGTTCAGGGCATACTCGTATCCATCCTCGCGCTGTTCTTCGCGATCATTCCCGATGTCAATTCCGCCTTTTGGATCCTGACGGCGATTGCTGTCCAACTCGACATGATCATGTACATGATCCTGTTCATGAGCGCACTGAAATTGCGGCGCACCCAGCCGGAGGTACCGCGCGGATTCAGGGCGCCTGCAATGCGACTGGTGGGCTGGGTTGGTTTCTCGGCAAGCCTGCTGGCTTTCGTCATCGGGTTCTTCCATCCCCCAGGATCGCCCATGAACAACGTCGTCCATATCTCACTGCTGCTCCTCGGAATCGTGATCCTCGGTGGCGGGCCGCTTCTCTTCTACCGGTTCAGGAAATCCTCTTGGGACCCCTCCAACGGGGGCAAGGCCAATTCGGAGGGTTGATTTCCCATCGACCGCGCATTGCTGGACCCCATGCCTAGACTGAGCGCATGCATTCAACCCCTCGACGATTCGTATCAGCCCTTGTCTGCGCCGCGCTCGCCTGCGCAACCCTCAGTCTCACCGCTGGTCCCGCGGGCGCAGCCACGACGGGCGGGTCACCAAGTGACCTCATGGTCTCGCTGCTGTCGCCGCATGCCGGGAATACGACAGGCGCGAACATTACGTATACCAGCGATTCCGGCTGGTCGAGCACGAATGTCGTGTTGACGATGCCCGGCTGGACCGCCCTGAATCCGTTCGTGAGCACGGGCTCAGCGCCCTGCCCTACCTCGATCACAACAACTGCCAAGCCCGCTTCTGGCACCGCCAAGCCGGTATTCAGTGAGTGCACCTGGACCCAGTCGAGCAGCGGCGCGGTCTTCTCCGCCGTCGTCACATCCTCAAGCGGGCTTGACGGTCCGGTGTCGATCGGCCTGTCCCAGGGAATGCTCAAGAATCCGGTGGCGCCGGCCGAGTATGCAGTTCGGCTATCGGAGCAGTCCGATGCCGGCTGGGTGACCCTCTCCAACTGGACCTCGATCGACGCTCCGTCCTCCTTCACCCTGACTCCGAGCACCTACATTGCCGGGGCGCTCACGTCAGCAACCGCGACCTACGTCAGTGCCTCCGGTTGGGCGAACACGAATGTGATCCTCACCCTGCCGGGATGGAGCGCACAGAACACCTTCTCAAACACCGGCAGCGCGCCCTGCCCGTCTTCGATCACGGTCTCTGCGACCCCCAAGAACGCGACCGTCTCCCAATGCAGTTGGACCCAGACGAGCGGGAGCGCAATCTTCTCCGCCATCGTGAGCGCTCCGAATGAAGGTCTCGCGGGACCGGTGACTATCCAGTTTGGCGAGGGCACCCTTCGAAACCCGATCGTCCCAGCCCAATACATGGCACGTGTTTCTGAGCAATCCTCCGCCGGATGGGTCTCGATGAACTGGTGGGTCAACATCGGGGTGCCTGCCAACCTGAAGGCGGCCCTCCGGTCGTACGACCAGGGCGCATCAACCGGCGCGGACATCACCTACGACAGCGCCTCATCCTGGGCCGGTACCAACGTGACGCTCGTGTTCCCGGGCTTCACCGCGCTCAAGACCTTCGAGAGCACTGGCAGCAAGCCATGCCCGTCGACAGTGCGGGTGGTCGCCACTCCGTCCACCGCCACCACTGCGCAGTGCTCCTGGACCGCAGGAGTCAACCCGCAGCTGAGCTTCGTCCTCAACTCCCCCGGCTACGGCCTCCAGGGCGCCGTGCGAGTCGTGCTCGGCAATGGACTCCTCGGCAATCCCGACAACGCCGGGCCGGCAGCGATTCGGCTGGTCGAGCAGTCGGGAGCAGGGTGGGTCGGACTCGAGACCACGGTGACGCTCAACCCCCAGTAACTCCAGCCAGGAAACCGGCGGCGCCAGGCGCTGCCGGTTTGGGCGGGTTGATGTCGCTCGAAGCGGACGTTGGTTGCCGCGCAGCGACATCAACCCGCCCGAACCGCGTTCAGGTCCGCTGGACCGGGCGCCTTGACCGGATTGCGACACTGCCGACCGCACGATCGTGCAGGCCGCGCCCCGTGTTGTCGTAGACGACCGCCGGGATGATGAGGCAGATGAGGAGCGTGCGCACAACGATGCGCCAAAGGGAGAGCCTTCCGCCGTCGAGTCGCACGACCGAGATCCCGAGCAGCCGCTGACCGAACGACGCCGACATCAACCAAGTGAACAACACGACCTCGGCGATGAAGATCATGAGAATTGCAAATGACGATTCGGCCGAGCCGTAGGTCAGTTGCCCGAAAATGACGCGCGACAGCAGGATGCTCGCAAACCAGTCGATCGCAATGGCTGCGACCCGCCGGCCCAGCCCCGCGACCTCGCCCGGCAGCTCGAGCGGTTCTGGCAGCGTCGACGGCCCGGGCTTCTGCGTCACGGGGATAACGGTAACGGCCCTGCGCCCGGTCGCCAGTCGTTAACACGGGCGAAACAACCGAGACACCCTCGCGTCACGGCCGGTTCCTAGTGTTCAGACCGTCACCGGGGCCGACCCCGGCGGTATTCCAGCAGCGAGGCGAGCCCCCCGCGGGCAAGAGACAGCATCCGGCAAGGGTGTAGGAGGAATAATGTTCAAGAATTCGCAAGAGGTCCTGAAGTACATCAAGGACGAGAACGTCCGGTTCGTCGACGTCCGATTCATCGACCTGCCCGGCGTCATGCAGCACTTCAACATGCCGGTCGAGTCCTTCGACCAGGCGGTCTTCGACGACGGCCTCATGTTCGACGGATCGTCGATCCGCGGCTTCCAGGCCATCCACGAGTCAGACATGAAGCTCATGCCCGACCCGTCCACCGCCTTCATCGACCCGTTCCGGTCGGCGAAGACCCTCGTCATGAACTTCTCGATCCGTGACCCGTTTACCGACGAGCAGTACAGCCGCGACCCGCGCAACGTCGCCGCCAAGGCGGAGGCCTACCTGATCTCGACCGGCATCGCCGACACCGTGTACTTCGGTGCCGAGGCCGAGTTCTACGTGTTCGACGACGTGCGGTTCGAGACGAACCAGCACGAGTCGTACTACCACATCGACTCAATCGAGGGGGCCTGGAACACCGGCCGCTCGGAGGAGGGCGGCAACCGCGGCTACAAGACCCGCTACAAGGGCGGCTACTTCCCCGTCCCGCCGGTCGATCACTTCGCCGATATCCGCGACGACATGGTGACCAAGCTCCTCGCGGTTGGACTCCACGTCGAGCGCTCGCACCACGAGGTCGGCACGGCAGGCCAGGGCGAGATCAACTACCGATTCAACTCCCTCACCGCCTCGGCCGACGAGCTGATGCTCTTCAAGTACGTCATCAAGAACGTCGCATGGGCGCACGGCAAGTCCGCCACCTTCATGCCCAAGCCGCTCTTCGGCGACAACGGGTCCGGCATGCACTGCCACCAGTCGCTCTGGAAGGACGGCAAGCCGCTCTTCTACGACGAGCGCGGCTACGGTGGACTCTCGGACATCGCACGCTGGTACATCGGCGGCCTCCTGCACCACGCGCCCTCACTGCTCGCGTTCACGAACCCGACCGTCAACAGCTACCACCGCCTCGTGCCCGGCTATGAGGCCCCGGTCAATCTCGTCTACTCGGCCCGCAACCGCTCGGCCTGCATCCGCATCCCGGTGACCGGCAACTCGCCGAAGGCCAAGCGGATCGAGTTCCGAGTGCCCGACCCGTCGAGCAACCCGTACCTCGCTTTCTCGGCCCAGCTCATGGCCGGGCTCGACGGAATCAAGAACAAGATCGAGCCGATGGCCCCGGTCGACAAGGATCTCTACGAGCTGCCCCCGGACGAGATGGCGAGCATCCCGCAGGTTCCCGGCTCACTCGATGCGGTGCTCATCGCCCTCGAGTCGGACAACGACTACCTGCAGGCCGGCGGGGTCTTCCCGGCGGACCTCATCGAGACGTGGATCAGCTACAAGCGCACGAACGAGGTCGATCCCATCCGACTGCGCCCGCATCCGCACGAGTTCGAGCTCTACTACGACATCTAGTCGACACCGTCTCCCTCCGCGTCGATTCGCCTCGCGCGTCAGGGGAACAGGAGAGCCCCCGAAGACTCAGTCTTCGGGGGCTCTCTCATTGGCCGGCGGCGGCCGGGTCCGGCCTTCGCATGAGCGGCGTCTATTCCGTCGTTCGCCATCCGATGTATGCGGCCGTCCTCCTCATCGTCATCGGCGTCGTCATCGTCGCCGGCTCCATCTGGGGTTGGCTCTGGGGGTCGTGATCGCGGTGTTCTTGCTGCTCAAGTCGCGTTGGGAGGACTCCCTGCTCAGACAGGCGTACGGGGCCTCATGGGAGGAGTGGGCCCAGGCCACGGGCGGGCTCGTCCCGCGGCCTGGCCTGCGCGGCCCCACGACCCAGGACTAGCCGGTCGCCTGCCGGCAATCACTCCCCTTCGACGGCACCGTAGAACACCCGCTCAACCACCTGGCGAGCCCGGCGCGTGACCCGCCGGTAGTCCTCGAGCAATCGGCCCGACTCGCCCAGCGGGTAACCGAGCACATGGGCTATGCCCGCGAGATCACGCAGGTCAGTCGGCACCATGTCGGACGCCCTGCCACGTACAAGCATCGTCGCATCACGGACCCCGGTGGCCAGCCGCCAAGCGGCGCGAAGGGCCGAGGCGTCCGGCTCGTTCACGAGCCCCGCCGACTCCGCGGCGCCGAGGGCATCGAGCGTTCTCGTCGTCTGCAGTTTCGGGATCGCGTGGCCATGCTGCATCTGGAGGACCTGCACCGCCCATTCGACATCGCTCAGCCCGCCCCTGCCCAGCTTCGTATGGAGGGCGGGGTCGGCTCCGCGCGGGAGCCGCTCGGACTCCATCCTCGCCTTCAGCCGCCTGATCTCGCGCACCTGATCCTCCCCGATCCCATCGGGCGGGTATCGGAGCCCGTCAATGAGTCGCAGGAAGGCCGCCCCGAGTTCCTCGTCGCCTGCCGCGACGTCCGCTCGAAGAAGAGCCTGGGCCTCCCAGCCGGAGGACCAGCGCTCGTAGTAGGCACGGTAGGAGTCAAGGGAGCGAACGAGCGCCCCTTGTTTCCCCTCTGGTCGCAGGTCTGCGTCGACGTCGACCGGCGGGTCCTGCGAGGGCACCATGAGGAGGCGCCTGAGTTCATTGGCGACCGAGAAGGCCGCTGAATTCGCTGCCTGCTCGTCAGCGCCATCGATCGGCTCGTAGACGAACATGACGTCGACGTCGCTTCCGAAGCCAAGTTCATGCCCACCGAACCGGCCCATGCCGATGATCGTGAAGCGCATCGGCAGCACGCCGCCCGTCGATGCCTCGACCACGCTGATCGCAACGTTGAGGGCGGCCGCCATCGTGGCGCTCGCGACATCGCTCAGCGACACCCCGGCCTGGTCGACCCCGGAGACATGGACGAGTTCCGCGACCGCGGTGCGAAACAGCTCACGGCGCCGAAGCGACCGGACTGCGGCCACTGCCGCCTCCGGGTCGTCGTGACGTGCCAGGGCCGCATTCGCCTCGACGAGGAGCATCGCGAGCGATCGCGGAGTGAGCTCGCTGTCGTCGGCGAGCATCGCGACCGACTCCGGGGCTCGCAGGAGCAGGTCGGTCGCGTACCTGCTGCTCGCGAGCACCTGCGCCATCCGCTCGGCAGCGGCCGACTCGTCGCGCAGGAGCCGCAGGTACCAGTGGGTCGAGCCGAGCGCATCGCTCACCCGGCGAAATCCGAGGAGTCCCGCATCGGGGTCGGGGGCGTCCGCGAACCAGCCGAGGAGCACCGGCAGCAGGGTGCGCTGGATGGCCGCCCGGCGGCTCACCCCCGACGTGAGCGCCTGCAGGTGCCGCAGCGCGCTCGCCGGATCGGCATAGCCGAGGGCTCGGAGCCGCTGCTCTGCGGCCTCGGGCGTGAGTCGCGCCTCCCCGGCGTCCAGTCGTGCCACCGCCTGGAGAAGGGGCCGGTAGAAGAGCTTCTCGTGGATGCGCCGCACCTCGCGGGCGTGCCGACGCCACTCTGCGACGAGCTCCGCGATCGGCTCCGAGCGGTAGCCGAGCGATCGGCCCAGTCGCCGCAGGTCAGGGTCGTTGTCCGGCATCGTGTGGGTCCTGCGCAGCCGGTGCAGCTGGATGCGATGCTCGAGGGTCCGCAGGAACCTGTACGCCGCAGCGAGGGTCGATGCGTCATCGCGCCCGACATACCCCCAGGTGGCGAGGGCTTCGAGGGCGACGAGGGTGGTGGGGCTTCTCAGCATCACATCGCTACGGCCATGCACGAGCTGCAGCAGCTGAACCGAGAACTCGACATCACGCAGGCCACCGGGGCCCAGCTTGAGCTCGCGATCGCCGATGCGCGCCGACACGTTCTCCTCCACCCGGCGACGCATCGACTGGACGTCCTCGACGAAGCCCGGATGATCGGCCGCCCCCCAGACGAACGGCGCGACGGCATCGACGTAGCGGCCGCCGAGCGCGAGGTCTCCTGCAGACGGCCTGGCCTTGAGCAGCGCCTGGAACTCCCAGGTCTTGGCCCAGCGCTCGTAATACCCGACGTGCGACTCAATCGTGCGAACGAGCGCGCCCTGCTTGCCCTCCGGCCGCAGCGCCGGGTCGACCTCCCAGATCGTTCCTTCGGAGGTAACCGCCGTGCAGGCCCGCATGAGGCCGCTGGCGAGGGCTGTCGCGGTACGCAGGGCCCCGGCCTCGTCGTCATCGTGAACGGCCTCGGCGACGAAGATGACGTCGACGTCGCTCACGTAGTTGAGCTCGCGACCCCCGCACTTGCCCATGCCGATGACCGCCAGCCGGCAGGGCACCGAATCGGCTGGCAGCCCGGCGCGGGACACGGCGAGCGCGGCCTCGAGAACCGCATCAGCGAGATCGGAGAGCCAGGCGGCCACCGTGTCCATCGATGCGAGCCCTGCGAGGTCGCGGGCGGCGATACCGAGCAGGTGGGCGCGATACCCGACGCGCAGCGCATCGAGCGTCGCCGGGAGCCCACCCGACGCAACCGGCTCGGCCGCGGACGGTTCGGCTCCGACGGCCAAAAGCAGCTCCCGGAGGGTGCGCGTCGCCGACGGGGCGACGGCCAGCGCCTCCGCATCGACGAGGATCTCCCAGTGGCCCGGATGCCGGACGAGGAATTCGCCGAGCGCCTCCGACATGCCAAGGACGTCGAAGAGCCGGCCGCGCAGGTCCTCGTCCGCGAGGAGCGCCGACGCCATCCTCCGACGCGCCGGGATGTCGAAGGCCTCGAGGATCCGGCCGAACAGCAGCAACGCCTGATCCGGGTCTGCCGCGAGCCCCAGTCCTTCCAGCACCTGGGGATCGGCCTCGCCATCGCTCGTGAACGCAGCGAACGACTCCGAGGCGATGATCCGCTGCGCGCGGTCGAGTTCTATGAATCCGAGCCGCGCGAGGGCAGCGTCGCTCGTCATCGTCAGCGCCGGTCGGTGGCGTAGGCCCAGACCAGCTCGGCCCAGCCGAGGATCATCGGCCGCCAGGCTGCGATGAGGGCTCCCTGCTCGGCTCGTACCTCGGCGGCCGCCTGGGCACCTGTGCGCCCGGAGCGCTCGAGGGCATCGTCGTGCTCGGTCGACCAGCCGTCGAATGCGTCAGCATCGACCTCCGGATGCATCTGCAGCCCGTAGGCGTGCTCGCCAACGCGGAATGCCTGAACGCGACAAGCCGAATTGGTGAGGAGCACGACCGCCCCGTCGGGGAGCTCGGTGATGTGGTCATGGTGCCATTGGGTCGCGGGGATGCGGTCCCCCGGGGCCTGCAGACTCGAGACGAGGGGGTCGGTGAGGCCCGCCTCCGTCCGCTCGACATAGACGAGGCCGACCTCCGTGATCGGCGAGAGCTCAACCCGGCCGCCGAGGGCGGCCGCGAGCAGTTGGCCGCCGAGGCACAGTCCAAGGACCGGCACATCGGCGGACACGGCGTCGGCGAGCAGCGCTCGGACATCGGCGAGCCAGGGAGCAGCATGGTCGTCGTGGGCGTTCGGCGCTCCCCCGAGGACAAGGATTCCGGAAATCACGGGCTCGACCCGCCGGGGGACAAGGTCACCCGCCCATGCGTTGAGCACGGTCAACCGAATGCCCGCCTCGCTCAGCCACTCCCCCGCAAGCAGCGGCGGATCGCTCGCGTCGTTCTGGACGACGAGGACGGTCGGATGCAGGGTCGGGTCGAGGATGCTCACAGCATCGGAAGGTAGCGGTCCAGCTCCCATTGCGTCACCTGACGTCGGTACTCCTCCCATTCGGCCTGCTTATTGCGCAGGAAGAAGTCGAAGACATGCTCGCCGAGGGTCTCGGCAACGAGCTCGGATCGCTCCATCGCGGTGATGGCCTGGTTGAGGCTCGACGGAAGCGGTTTCATGCCCATCGCACGGCGCTCAGCGGGCGTGAGCGCCCACACATCGTCCTCTGCGCCAGCGGGCAGCTCGTATCCTTCCTCGATGCCCTTGAGCCCAGCCGCAAGGAGCACGGCGAAGGCGAGATACGGATTCGTCGCGCTGTCCAAGGAGCGCACCTCGATGCGGGTGCTGTTGCCCTTCGCCGGCTTGTACATCGGCACGCGGATCATGGCCGAGCGGTTGTTGTGGCCCCAGCACACCCACGCCGGCGCCTCGGCGCCCCCGGCGAGCCGCTTGTAGGAGTTCACCCACTGGTTCGTCACCGCAGTGATCTCGGGAGCGTGCGTGATGAGCCCGGCAATGAAGGACCGGGCGACCTTCGAAAGCTGGTATTCGGCGCCAGCCTCGAAGAACGCGTTTCGGTCGCCCTCGAAGAGCGACAGGTGCGTGTGCATGCCGCTGCCCGGGTGGTCGCGGAACGGCTTGGGCATGAAGGACGCGAACAGGCCCTGCTCGAGGGCGACCTCCTGGATGACGAGCTTGAAGGTCATGAGGTTGTCTGCGGTCGTCAGCGCATCGGCGTACCGCAGGTCGATCTCCTGCTGGCCGGGCCCGCCCTCATGGTGGGAGAACTCCACCGAGATGCCCATCTGCTCGAGCATCGTGATGGCCTGCCGCCTGAAGTCCTGCGCGACGCCATGCGGGGTGTTGTCGAAGTAGCCGTAACTGTCGGCCGGGATCGGCTGGCGCCCGGGGCCGGGGGCCTCCTTGAACAGGTAGAACTCGACCTCGGGGTGCGTGTAGAACGTGAAGCCGAGATCGGCCGCCTTCGTCAGGGTCCGCTGGAGCACGAAGCGGGGATCGGCATACGAGGGCGAGCCGTCGGGCATGAGGATGTCGCAGAAGAGCCGCGCGACCCCCGGACCCTCGTTCCGCCACGGGAGCAGCGAGAAGGTAGACGGGTCCGGCTTCGCAAGCATGTCGGACTCGTAGACCCGCGCGAAGCCCTCGATCGCGGACCCGTCGAAGCCGATGCCCTCGGCGAAGGCGCCCTCGAGTTCCGCCGGCGCGATCGCGACCGACTTCAGGGTGCCGATCACGTCGGTGAACCAGAGCCGGACGAATCGGATATCACGCTCCTCGATGGTCCGGAGCACGAATTCAGACTGCTTGTCCATCGCCCACCCTCTCGCCGAACTGCCCTGCCAGCCGCGGTCATGTCCATCGCTGACAAGCCAATACTGGCCCCTCGCGTGTTACGGCGGGGTTAACCGCCTGATGCGCGAGGGTTAGGCGCCTGCCGGCGGGACGGTCACCGTGACGGCTTTCATCACACCACTCGTCTTGTCGAGCACTGCGCCATCGCGATTCTTGCCGCTGATCGAGAACCTCTCACCGTTGGCCGCGATGATGATCGTAGTTCGCGGCGCCTGGTCGTCCCCAGGAGTCGCGATCGACGAGTTGATGACGATATTTCCGCCGACCTGCTTCATGCTCCACTTCACGCCGAGGCCACCGTCTGCGGTCCAGGGGGTGTAGGGGTTGTAGGCGTAGAACCGATCCACGTCGCTGACAGGGTTGACCCCGGCGGCGAACTTATTCGTCTTCCACTTGACGCTCGGCAGGTCGCGGAACCACTTGCGGGAAGCGTCGGCATTGGTGACGATCTGGGTATCTGCGTTACCGGGGATCTTCACGATGCAGTCCGACGCCTGAGAGGCGTCTATCTTGCAGGTGACCGTGGTGTCCTCAAAGCTCGTAGCGCGCGTCGTCATCGATGCCTTCGATGCCATATCGATCCAGGAGGCAACGCTCGGCTTGGTGGGCTCCACGGCGGTTGCCGCATGCGCTGCGGGGGCGGCCATGGCGGCGACCGCCAAAGCGATGCTCGCGCCTGCAATGAAAAGCTTCATGCGATCTCCTTCAACGTTCCCCACGCGGTAGCCGGGCGACGGATTCGTCACGGGGCAAGTGCCGGCATCATGCCTGTGCCCGCCAACCCTACGCCTTCATCGGCGGATGACTGGGCGGCCGGGCCGCGGTGATTCGGTAGCCTCGCCTTCGTGCCCATCATGCGAATCGCCCTGGCCCAGGTCAACGCGAAGGTCGGAGACATCGCCGGCAACGCGGGCGAGGTTCGCGCCCGAGTCGCGGAGGCCGCGGCCCGGGGCGTCCAGCTCGCCGCCTTCCCGGAGATGATGCTCACCGGCTACCCGGTCGAGGATCTCGCGCTACGGCCCTCATTCCAGCGTGCATCGGCAACTGCCGCCGAGCAGCTCGCTCGCGAGATCGACGCCGACGGAAACGGCGAGGTCATCTGCGTCGTCGGTTACCTGGCCTTCGATACCGCTCCGGTGAACGCGGTGGCCGTCATGCATCGCGGCTCGGTCGTCGCCACCTACGTCAAGCACCACCTCCCCAATTACGGCGTCTTCGACGAGGCGCGCTACTTCCGCAGCGGCTCGGAGCCGCTCCTGCTGCGCATCGACGACGTCACGGTCTCCCTGGCGATCTGCGAGGACCTCTGGCAAGAGGGCGGGCCGGTCGAATGGGCCCGCGATGCCGAGGCGGGCCTCCTCCTCGTCATGAACGCATCCCCCTATGAGCGCGGCAAGGATGACTCGCGGCTGGACCTGTGCACGCTGCGAGCGCTGGAAGCCGGTTGCACCCTCGCGTACGTGAACCTCGTCGGGGCGCAGGACGAGCTGGTGTTCGACGGCGACTCCATCATCGTGGGCCCCGGTGGCCATGTCATCGCGCGCGCTCCCCGGTTCACGCCGATCCTCATGGTGGCCGACATCGAGGTGCCGACATCGCCGGCGCCTGCCGCCTCGGTCGCGATGACATCGGGCGCGTGGCCTGCTGGGATCGTCGAGCGCCCGGGCATCTCGGCTCGGATGCCCGAGCTCGAGGAGGTCTACGCCGCCCTCGTCCTCGGCCTTGCCGACTACGTCGGCAAGAACGGGTTCACGAGCGTCATTCTCGGGCTGTCGGGCGGGATCGACTCGGCGCTCGTCGCCGCGATCGCCTGCGATGCCCTCGGCGCCGACCGCGTGTTCGGGGTGTCGATGCCGAGCGTCTACTCATCAGAGCACTCGAAGGACGATGCGCACGACCTCGCGAATCGCTGCGGGCTCTCAATCCGCACGGTCGCGATTGCCCCGATGGTCGAGGCCTTCCTTGAATCGCTCACCTTGACCGGCCTCGCCGAGGAGAACCTCCAGGCCCGCGTGCGCGGCATCACGCTCATGGGCATCTCGAACCAGGAGGGCCACCTCGTCCTCACGACCGGGAACAAGAGCGAGCTCTCGGTCGGGTACTCCACCCTCTACGGCGACAGCGCCGGCGGGTTCGGGCCGATCAAGGACGTCTCGAAGACCCTCGTCTGGGAGCTCGCGCGATGGCGCAACGCCTTCGCCGCGGAGCAGGGCCAGACTCCCCCGATCCCGCCCAGCAGCATCGACAAGCCCCCAAGCGCCGAACTGCGCCCAGGGCAGGTCGACAGCGACTCACTCCCCGACTACGCGGTCCTCGACGCAATCCTCGAGGGCTACGTGTCCGGCGACCAGGGCGCTGCCGAGCTCGTGGCCGCGGGCTTCGATCAGGCCCTCGTCGAACGGGTGCTGCGCATGACCGACGCCGCCGAGTACAAGCGACGCCAGTTCCCGCCGGGAACCAAGATCTCGCTGCGCGCCTTCGGACGCGACCGCCGGCTGCCGATCACCAACGGCTGGCGGGAATCGGCCGGCTGAGCACCGACTACTCGCCGGATCGGCGAGGATCCTGCGAGTACTCGCCGCCCGCCTCATCGACGTACGACTCCGCCTCGCCGATGACGAGGGCATCCGCCGGGCTCCCTGGTGCGGGGGCGATCCCATTCTCGATGGGCTTCGTGGGCGGGGTGATGTGAGGCAGGAGGAATCCGACGATGATGGCCGCAAGTCCGACGATGGTCATCGATATCAGCGACGTGAGATGCGAGGCGCTGAGAAAGGCGTCGAATGCCCCGGCCTGCGCCTGCGCAGCAACTGACGCGGGCAGGCCCGCCTCCGAGACCTGGCCGAGCACGGTCACCGTCGCGATGATCGACTCGCTCGCCGCCTCCTTCGCCGCATCCGGGACAACGGAGGGCAGTCGCTCCAGCACTGGCCGGAGATTGCTCGAGTACTGGGTGGCGAGGATCGTCCCGATGATTGCCACCCCGAGGGCCCCGAACACCTGTCGAACGGTGTTCTGAACCGCCGACCCGGCACCGGCCCGCGCCAGCGGCAGCACGTTCTGCATCACCGTCGAGCCTGGTGCGATGACATTGCCCATCCCGAACCCGAACACGAAGAAGATGACGAGCAGGAACCACAGGGGGCTGTCTATCCGCAGCGTGGCAAGGCCGAGCAGGGACAAGGTGACAAGGACGAGACCGGTCGTCATCACCGCTCGATACCCGAACAATGCCACCATCCTCGCGCTGCGAGGCGCTGCGAGCAGTTGCCCGACGGCGAACGGCACGAAGCACAGGCCGGCCACCAGCGTGCTGTACCCGCGCAGGATCTGCAGGTAGAACGGCAGCGAGAACGTGATGCCCGAGAGCGCGAAGAATGAAAAGCTCACTGCCACGAGGCTGACGGCGTAGCCGCGATTGCGAAAGAGCGAGACATCGAAGCTCGAATGGTCGCTGCGCGCCTCGAGCACGAGGAACAGGGCGATGATGAGGATGCCGGCGATGACCGGGATGAGGACCGAGGCCGCAAGCCAGTCCTTCGTCTCGGACGCGTGGATGATGCCGTAGACGAGCAGGACCAGCCCAGCGACGGAGATGACAAGCCCAAGGACGTCGAGCCGGCGCGGCTGGGGATTTCGCGTCTCGGGCACGATCCGCACGATCGCGATGATTCCGATGAGCACGATCGGGACATTGATGAGGAAGACCGAGCCCCAGTCATTACCGGTCAGCCAACTCGACCAGTCCGGGTGCTCGAGGAGGAGCCCGCCGAGCACCGGCCCGAGCGCCACGGCCGCCCCGACCGCGCCCGCCCATAACCCGATCGCTTTGCCGCGCTCATGCGGCGGGAACACGACGGTGATAATCGCCAGCGTTGTCGGGAGCACCGCTGCGCCACCGACGCCCATGAGCGCCCGAAAGCCGATGAGCATGCCCGCTGACTCGGAGAAGGCGCAGATCATCGACGCGATCCCGAACACGGTGAGGCCGATGAGGAGCACCTTCTTGCGCCCGAACCGATCACCAAGGACGCCCCAGGTGAAGAGCAGCGACGCGAACGCGAGGATGTAGGAGTCGACCGCCCAGACGAGCTCCCCCTGGGTCGCATTGAGATCGTGCTGGATCGTCGGGAGCGCAATGTTCAGGACAGTGTTGTCGAGGACGACGATGAGCAGGCTCACGACCAGGACACCGAGGATCGCCCAGCGGCGCGGGTGGCCCTCCCCCGATGTCATCCAGCGCGTATCTGTTACCGAGCGTGAATCGTCCATCGGGTACCTGCCAATCGTCGCCCAAGAAATACTCGGTAACGCCTCCCATTTAGCGCGGCGACGTGTCATCATTATTCCTGTCCGGGGACTCCGCATGGGAGCCTCGAGAGTGGAGAATGAAATGCCCGACATTCCCAGCGTGCGCACACCCCCAGAGACCTTCTACGGCGCTCCCGTCGGGCGCCGCGTGACCATGCGCGACCTCGCCCAGGCGACTGCCCGCGGAGAGCGCTGGCCCATGATCACCGCGTACGACGCCCTGACCGCCGGCATCTTCGACGAGGCCGGCATCCCAGCCCTGCTCGTCGGCGACTCAGCCGCCATGGTCGTCTACGGCCACGACAGCACGCTGCCGGTCACGGTCGATGAGCTCGTCCCGCTCGTGCGCGCTGTCGTCCGCGGCTCGAAGCGGGCCGTCGTCATCGCCGACCTTCCGTTCGGCTCCTACCAGGAGTCGGTGGCGCAGGCGCTGCGAACCGCCTCCATCTTCATGAAGGAGGGCGGAGCCCACGCCGTCAAGCTCGAGGGCGGCGCATTCGTGCTCCCCCAGGTCGAGGCACTCGCGGCAGCCGGGGTGCCGGTCATCGGCCACCTCGGCCTCACCCCCCAGTCGGTCAACCTCTTCGGCGGATATCGCGTGCAGGGTCGCGGCGAGAGCGGTGACATGCTCGTCCGCGACGCGAAGGCGATGGAGGCTGCCGGTGCCGCGGCCATCGTCCTAGAGGTCGTCCCGGCCGAGTTGGCAGCGCGGGTCAGCGAAATCCTCACCATTCCCACGATCGGGATCGGCGCGGGGCCCGACACCGACGCGCAGGTCATCGTCTGGCAGGACCTCTGCGGCCTCACCGCTGGGCCGGCGCCGCGATTCGTCAAGCGCTACGCCGACATCAGGTCGACCATGTCAGACGCAGTCGGGTCCTGGGCGGCCGACGTGGCATCCGGCACCTACCCGGCCAAGGAGCACGAGTACGCCTGATCCGGCACCTGCTAGACGTCGGTGACGCGTACCCCCGCGTGGCACTTGTAACGGCGGTTGACCGAGATGAGGTTCGCCGTCATCGCCTCGACCTGACCGCAGTTGCGAAGGCGTCCGGCGAATACGCCGCGCATGCCCGGGATCCGGTTGGCGAGCGCCTGCACGATGTCGGTCGCCTCTCGATCGTCGCCGAGAACGAGGACATCGGTATCGATGGTGTCCGTGGCCTCGTCGAGGAGCAGCACCGCCGAGATGTGATGGAACGCCCCGACCACGCGGCTGTCGGTGAGGATCGACGCAGCCTGCTGGGCAGCGGATCCCTCATCGACCTTCAGCGCGAACGCGCCCTGCTTATCGAAGCCGAGGGGGTTGACGCAGTCGACGACGACCTTGCCCGCGAGCGCAGAACTCAGGGACTTCAGCAGGTCGCCGTGACCATCCCACGGAACCGCGACGATGACGATGTCAGCGCCTGAAGCGCATTCCTCGTTGCTCGCGCCATCGACCCGGCCGACGCCTGACACGCCCACGCCAAGCTCGTCCGCAGCGGTCTGCGCGCGAGTGGCGTCGCGCGATCCGAGGGTGACCCGGTGCCCTGCCAGAGCGAGGCGACGAGCGAGGCCGCGGCCCTGCTCACCGGTGCCGCCGAGCACACCTACCTTGAGGCCGGAAACGTCCGGGAGGTCACGGGGGTCTGTAGCCTGGGCATTCGGGGTTGACGTCATGGCAACGCATCCTGCCACACTCTGCCGGTGACCCGCCTGCGCATGGACCTGACTCCCTTGCGCCAGTCGCGCGACTACCGGCTCCTGTTCTTCAGCGGGGTCATCACCTATCTCGGTTCGATGATCACGTACGTCGCCCTCCCTTTCCAGGTTGCGCACCTCACCGACTCATACCTCGCTGTCGGGCTCATCGGCCTTGTCGAAATCGCTCCGCTCATCATCTTCGGCCTCTACGGCGGCTCACTGGCCGACTCGATCGACCGCCGCATCATGGTCCTGGCAACGGAGTTCAGCGCCCTGGTTCTCGTCGCCGTCCTGCTCGTGAACGCGTTGCTGCCTGAGCCCAGGCTCTGGGTGCTCTACGTCATCGCCGTCCTCCTCGCCGCCAACAACGGACTCCAGCGGCCATCGCTCGATGCCATGACTCCGCGGCTGGTGCCGCATGATCAACTCGCTGCTGCTGGCGCGCTCAACACCATCAAGTGGAATCTCGGCAGCATCGTCGGCCCCGCCGTCGGTGGACTCCTCCTCAGCGCGGGCGGCGCTGCGTCGGCATACGCGTTCGATGTCGTGAGCTTCGCGGCGTCGTTCCTTCTGCTCTGGCGGCTGCGCTCGTTCCGGCCGCTGGCTGACAACATCGAGAAGCCAACACTTCGTCACATCGTCGAGGGGATGCGATACGCGGCGAGTCGAAGGGATCTGCTCGGCACGTACGCGGTCGACCTCATCGCCATGATCTTCGCGTTTCCTTATGCGCTCTTCCCATTCCTCGCTGTCGAACTCGGTGCTCCTTGGGCGCTTGGATTTCTATACGCCGCAAGTGCTGCCGGTGGTCTCATCGTGACGTTCACGAGCGGCTGGGTGCCACGCGTGAATCACCACGGACGCGCCGTTGTCTTCGGCGCTCTCCTTTGGGGTGCCGGAATGGCGTTGGTGGGTCTCACGGAATCGCTGTGGTGCGTGCTGTTCTTCCTCGCCATCGCAGGAGCAGGCGACATGGTGAGCGGGATCTTCCGCGGGCTCATCTGGAATCAGACGATCCCCGACGAGATGCGCGGACGCATGGCCGGCATCGAGATGCTCAGCTACTCAATCGGTCCGCAGCTCGGACAAGTGCGCAGCAGTGCAGCAGCAGCACTGACAAATTTGAGAATGTCATTCGTCAGCGGCGGCGTGATGTGCATCGCCGGCGTAGCCATCGCCGCATTCACGATGCCGAGCCTCTGGAAATACGACATGCGAAATAGTGTTGATGCGCAAAGGGAATCTCAGATTCGAAAATACATTACTGGTGAGGCATCATCGCCAGAAGAGAAAAGCTGAGGTTCCTGAACGATCGCATGCTTCGCGAACGGCCGACACGAGCGCGCTCCTCAACATGTATGTGCGTCAATTTTCTGTCATGCTCTGTCAAAGTTCAGCATGAGGAATCTGCACCGAGCAGATCCATCGACACGGGAGGCAACGTGGCGGTCGCTAAGAAAGCAACGGTTCGCAAGACAGTAGTCAAGAAGGCAGTAGTCAAGAAGGCACCCGCCAAGAAGGCACCCGCCAAGAAGGCCGCAGTCAAGAAGGCACCGGCAAAGAAGGCTGCCGTTAAGAAGGCCGCGGTCAAGAAGGCACCGGCAAAGAAGGCTGCCGTTAAGAAGGCCGCGGTCAAGAAGGCACCCGCCAAGAAGGCCGCCGTTAAGAAGGCCGCAGTCAAGAAGGCACCCGCCAAGAAGGCCGCAGTCAAGA
>CAFBNE010000048.1_pt1 | contig 22634 bp, 19 predicted proteins | sample 7269181 | NCBI WGS metagenome assembly CAFBNE01 (sample SAMEA6814085, study PRJEB35770) | uncultured Actinomycetes bacterium | biome: Freshwater; feature: Freshwater reservoir; material: water | place: Czech Republic | collected 2017-05-23 | depth 30m m
ATCGGCGGGGAGGACACCCTCGGGGTCGCGACGAAGCTCACCGAGCACGGCTTCCACGTCATCGGCGTCCCCAAGACGATCGACAACGATCTCTCGGCCACCGACTACACCTTTGGCTTCGATACCGCGGTGACCGTCGCGAGCGAGGCCATCGACCGCCTGCACACGACAGCCGAGTCGCATCACCGCATCCTCATCTGCGAGGTCATGGGCCGTCACGCCGGCTGGATCGCGCTGCACTCCGGCATGGCCGGCGGCGCCAACGGCATCCTCATCCCCGAGGTCCCATTCGACCTCGAGGAGGTCATCGGCTGGGTCGATTCACGGTTCAAGGCGAGCTACGCCCCGATCCTGTGCGTCGCAGAGGGTGCGCTGCCAAAGGAGGGCAGCCTCATCACGAAGGACGCAACGCTCGATGCCTTCGGCCACGTGAAGCTCTCCGGCATCGGCGAGTGGCTCGCCACCGAGATCGAGGGGCGCACCGGGCATGAGGCGCGCACGACCGTCCTCGGCCACATCCAAAGGGGCGGATCGCCCACCGCATTCGACCGGGTCCTTGCGACGCGGTTCGGCCTCAACGCGATCACCGCGGTGAAGGACCAGGCGTGGGGGACGATGGTGGCCCTCCAGGGAACCGACATCGTCCGGGTGCCGCTCGAGGCCGCCACCGGCGTGCTCAAGACCGTGCCGCTGGCCCGCTACGAGGAGGCGTCGAGCTTCTTCGGCTGAGTCATCTACCCTTAGGTCCATGACCGTGTCCCCCCGTATTTCCGCGCCCGCCATCACGTGGCCGGATCTCCCTGCACTCCAGCAGCCCCCGTGGCCTGACGCGCAGGAACTTGACCGCGCTGTCGCCGAGCTGCGCGTGCTCCCGCCGCTCGTGTTCGCGGGGGAGTGCGATCAGCTCATGCAGCGCCTTGCTGCTGCGTCCGTCGGCCAGGCGTTCGTGCTCATGGGCGGTGATTGCGCCGAGACCTTCGAGGCGAACACCGCCGACTCGATCCGGGCGCGGCTCCAGACAGTGCTCCAGATGTCGGTCATCCTCACCTACGCGGCCTCGCTGCCGATCGTGAAGGTCGGTCGGCTCGCGGGCCAGTACTTCAAGCCGCGGAGCAAGCCCATCGAGGTGCGCGACGGCGTCGAGATGACCTCCTACCTCGGCGATGCCGTGAACGCCATCGAGTTCGACGCCGGGCTGCGCCGGCCGGATGCGCAGCGACTCGTTCGCGCGTACCACGCATCGGCGTCCGCATTGAACCTCGTGCGTGCGTTCACGCAGGGGGGCTACGCAGACCTTCGCCAGGTTCACGCGTGGAACCAGGATTTCGTCCGCGAGTCCCTCGCCGGCCAGCGGTACGAGGCGATGGCCGCCGACATCGACCGGGCGCTGTCGTTCATGCATGCATGCGGGGCGAACCCTGATGAGTTCCAGCGTGTCGAGTTCTACGCCGCGCACGAGGCGCTCTCGATCGACTACGAGCGCGCGCTCACCCGCATCGACTCCCGCACCGGCCTGCCCTACGACGTCTCCGGCCACTTCCTGTGGATCGGCGAGCGCACCCGGCAACTCGATGCGGCGCACGTGCACTTCGCCTCCCAGATCCGCAACCCGGTCGGCGTCAAGGTCGGGCCGACGGCGTCTCCCGACGAGATCGTCGAGCTGGCCGAGATCCTCAACCCCGAGCGGATCCCCGGCCGACTCACCCTCATCACCCGCATGGGCGCGGGTGCGGTACGCGACGTGCTTCCCGGCATCGTCCAGAAGGTGGATGCCTGCGGTGTTCCGGTCGTGTGGATCTGCGACCCCATGCACGGCAACACCCGCGAGGCGACGACCGGTCACAAGACCCGGCTGTTCGACGACGTCATCGATGAGGTTCTGGGCTTCTTCGAGGTGCACCGAAACCTCGGCACCTTCCCGGGCGGCATCCACATCGAGCTCACCGGCGATGACGTCACCGAGTGCGTCGGCGGAACCGGGGGCGTCCTCGAGGGCAACCTCGGTGACCGCTATGAGACCGCGTGCGACCCGCGGCTGAACCGCGAGCAGAGCCTGGAGCTCGCCTTCCTCGTCGCCGACATGCTCATCAAGCGGTAGGTGCCGGCCCTGATCTACTCGGTCTTCGCCATCCCAGGCGGGGAGCTGACAGTCGTCTGCGATCTACGGCAGCTCGGTGATCGTGGCGAGCAGGAGTACGGCGCGGTCGTCGCAGCGACCTACCGCGGCCTCGCCGATGCGATGGACCGGCTCGATGAGGCAGCGCGGCCCCGTCGGGCCGATCTCGGGTCGGTGGCCGGCGCCATTGCCGGGTACCTCGACCAGGACCTCACCGCCTTGGATGCGGTGTCGGTGCGTCAGCAGGGCGGGCCCTTCCAGCAGCAGACGTGGACCGCCATGCGCACCATCAGCCCGGGCACGATCGACTCCTACGGCGGCCTCGCCAGGCGCGCCGGCCGGCCCCGCGCAGCGCGTGCCGTGGGCACTGCGTGCTCGTCGAACCTCGTCGCCCTGTTCGTCCCCTGCCACCGGGTGGTCGCGGCCAATGGCATCGGCGGCTACGGGTATGGCCTCGACGTCAAGCGGGCGCTGCTGGCCCACGAGGATGCCGACCCCGATCAGCCGAGGTAGCCGGCGAGCCGCTCGATCGTGCCGTCGATGTCGGCTGTCGTGGTCTGCGGGTTGATGATGCACAGGCGCAGCACGGTACGCCCTGCGAGCACGGTGCTCGTTGCGGCGGCGAATCCGTCGGCGGTCAGGCGCGCTGCCGCCTGTGCGTGCTCCGCGTCTGAGGCGCTCGGGCTCGCGAAGGTCACGATGCCGAGCTGGGCGGGGGTGACGATCTCGAGCCGGCCGTCGGCCTCGATGACCTGCTGCGCGTACTCGGCGAGGCCGATCCCGCGATCGATCGCCCTCGCGAGGGTGTCGAGGCCGTATGCGCGCAGGGTGAGCCAGAGCTTGATCCCACGACCGCGGCGGGTGAGTTCGAGGCTGCGATTATGCATGTCGACGGCACTGCCGGTGACATCGGCGAGGTACTCGGGGTACATCGCGAAGGTCTGCTCGAGTGAGCCGGGCTCGCGGACGAACAGGCAGGCGATGTCGTAGGGCTGGAAGAGCCACTTGTGCGGATCGACGACGAAGGAGTCGGCGCGCTCGAGGCCGGGCATGACGGCGCGACCCCGCTCGCACAGTGCTGCGGGGCCGCCGTACGCGCCATCGACATGGAGCCAGATGCCGTGCTCGTCGCAGATGTCCGCGATCGCGGGGAGGTCATCGACCGCGCCGGTGTTCGTCGTGCCGACAGTCGCGACGACCATGAGCGGCCGCAATCCCCGGGCGAGGTCGTCGGCGATCGCTGCGCGCAGGATCTCGGGGGAGAGCCGGAACCGCGCATCGGCCGGCAGGATGCGGATGGCATCAGCCGGCTGCCCCATGGCCACGAGGCCCCGCTTGATCGACGCATGGGTCTGGTCGGTGAGGTAGATGACGCCCTCGCCGCGCAGGTGCCGTGCCGTGATGGCGCCGGTGATATTCGCCATGGATCCGCCGGAGAGCAGCACCCCCTCGCAGGACGGTGCGAGGCCTATCGCGTCGCGCAGCCAGTCGCAGGCGATGATCTCGACTGCTGTGGGCCCGGACCCGCCGCCCCACGACGACGCGACGGACTGCATGCCGGTGGCGAGCCACTCCCCGAGGACAGCCGGGTAGGAGGACGGACCCGGCACCCGGGCGAAGTATCGGGGGTGGTCGCCGTGCTGCTGGTTTCGCAGGGCGACATCGGCGAGGAGCGCGAGGTCGTCGTCGAGTGCGGACGGGGCGACCGGCGCGGCTCCGCCGAGAAGGGCGAGCAGGCTCGCGGGGTCGGTCTCGGTGATCGCGCGCTCGTCGCCGATGGAGACGGTGCGCTCGATCACCCGATCGACGATCCAGTAGCCGAGCCGGCGCATCGTCTCGGGGTCGATTGCGAGGATGTCGCTCGGAATGTCAAGCGACTGCCTCGTCCCCTCATCCATGGGTGCCATGCCGCTTCCTCCTCGATAGGTGGTCAGAAGATGGTCGGTCAGTACGTGTTCGGTCAGACGATGTTGCGCTCGGCCCGCAGGGCGCCGCCCGCGAACCGGTCTGCGGTGAACGGGCCGACGTCGATGACGGGCTCCCGGCGCAGGTAGAGGTCTCGGAGCACCTCGCCCACGGCAGGCCCCTGGAGGAACCCGTGCCCGGAGAACCCGGTCGCGTAGAGGAATCGCTCGATGCCGGGTGCCTCGCCGATGAGCGCATTGTTGTCGGGCGTGACCTCGTACAGGCCGGACCATCGGTGCGCGATGCCGACATCGAGCAGGCTCGGGCATCGTCGTTCCATGGCAGCGACGAGGTCCGGCATCCAGTCCTCGCTGAAGTCATGGGCGAATCCCGGGGTTTCACCCGCGTACGACATCCCAAGGAGCACGCCCGGGCCCTCCCGGTGGAGGTAGAAGGTCGTTGCGGCATCGATGGTCATCGGCATGGTCTGCGGGAGCACCGATGCGAGGGAGTCGCTGAGCGGCTCGGTGATGAGGATCTGCCGGCGCAGCGGCTCGACGGGGAGCCGTACGCCGGCCATGGCGCCGACCTCCTTGGACCAGGCGCCGGCGGTGCACACGACGGCGCCCGTGCGAACCCGACCCGCGCTCGTCTGCACCGCAACGATCTCGGTGCCCTCGATCTCGATCCCCTCGACGGATACCCCGGTTCGCACGATGGCGCCGTGCCGCCGGGCGCCGGCCGCGTAGCCGTGCACGACCGATTCAGGGCTGCAGTATCCGTCGCGCGCATGGAAGGCCGCTGCGAGGACGTCGTCGACGATGATGCCCGGAGCGAGCTCGCTCGCCTCGCGCGCGGTGAGGAGGCGGCTTTCGACGCCCATCCGCTGCTGAAGGCCGACCGACTCCTCGTATGCGGCGAGATCGCCCGGTTCGGTGATGACGAACAGGTAGCCGACCTGGTGCAGGTCGATCGCCCAGCCCGGGCGCTCGTGGAACTGCTCGAAGGCGGCGAGGCCGCGCGCGCCGAGCGCGATGTTCACCGGATCGGAGAACTGGGCTCGCACCCCGCCGGCCGCCTTCGAGGTCGAGCCGCTCGCGAGCTGGTCGCGCTCGAGCAGGAGGACATCGCGCACGCCCGCCTCGGCCAGGTGAAATGCGGCGCTGGCGCCCATGACGCCGCCGCCTATGACGACGACGCTGGCGCTCTCGGGCAACGGGCAGTCCGAGGCGGCGGTCATCCGAAGTTGACGCCCTGCGCGAGGGGCAGGCTGGTGGAGTAGTTGATGGTGTTCGTGGCCCTGCGCATGTAGGCACGCCAGGAGTCCGAGCCGGATTCGCGTCCGCCCCCGGTGGTCTTCTCCCCGCCGAATGCGCCGCCGATCTCCGCCCCCGATGTGCCGATGTTCACGTTGACGATGCCGCAATCGGACCCTGAGGCGGACATGAATGCCTCGGCCTCGCGCTGGTTGAGCGTGAAGATGCTCGATGACAGGCCCTGCGGGACGTCGTTGTGCATGGCGATCGCATCGTCCATTGCCGAGTAGGTCATGAGATACAGCAGGGGTGCGAAAGTCTCCTCGCGGACGACGGCGGTCTGCCCGGGCATGCGCACGAGGGCCGGCCGCACGTAGACGCCGGCGGACCCCGAGTCGACTCGATCGCCTCCGACGATGAGGGTTCCGCCATCGGAGACGGCCCTGGCGATCGACGCCTCCATGCGGGCGTGGGATGCAGGGTTGATGAGGGGGCCGACAAGCGTGCCCGGCTCGAACGGGTCGCCCACGGCGAGGCCGCGGTAGGCGGTCTCGATGCGGCTGACGAGCTCGTCGGCGATGGACTCATGCACGATGACGCGTCGCATCGTCGTGCAGCGCTGGCCCGCCGTGCCCGCAGCCGCGAAGACGATGCCACGCACGGCGAGGTCGAGATCGGCCGAGGGGGCGACGATCGCCGCGTTGTTCCCGCCGAGCTCGAGAAGGGTGCTGCCGAAGCGGGCGGCCACGCGAGGCGCGATCTCCGCGCCCATCCGCTCCGATCCCGTTGCGCTCACGAGCGCGATGCGCGGGTCGTCGATGAGGGCCGCAGCGCATGATCGGTCGGTGATGACGACCTGGTGCACGTCGGCTGGAGCGCCAGCCTGCGCGATCGCCTGGTCGAGGATCGCCGAGCAGGCGATCGATGTGAGCGGTGTCAGCTCGGAGGGCTTCCAGATGACGCTGTCGCCGCAGACGAGGGCGATCGCGGTATTCCAGGCCCATACTGCGGCAGGGAAGTTGAAGGCCGAGATCACGGTCACGACGCCGCGGGGATGCCACGTCTCCATGAGGCGGTGGCCCGGCCGCTCCGAGGGCATCGTCCGTCCGTCGAGCTGACGGGACAGCCCGACTGCGAAATCGCAGATATCGATCATCTCCTGGATCTCGCCGAGGGCCTCGGCCCGAATCTTCCCGACCTCGACGGTCACGAGTTCCGCCAGATCCTCCTTGTGATCCTCGAGGAGCCGGCCGAAGGACTTGACGAGGGCCCCGCGCTGGGGTGCCGGAACTGGTCGCCACAGGGTGAATGCCGCGTGCGCGCGGGCAATGACCTCGTCGACATCGCCCACGCTCGCCGTTGCGAGGCCGAAGAGGTCCTGGCCGGTAATGGGGGAGCGCGCCATCAATCCGGCGCCGGCAGGCGCCTGCGCGCTGCAGGCGGCGAGGGCTCGTCGGGCGATGGTCTCGAGGTCTTCGTTGGATCGCATGCGGTCAGTCTGCCGGGTTTCCCCGGAGCGGGCGGGAGGTGCCCTCCGGCGGGGCTAGATGATGCGGATCGTGACTGCGCTGCCCTTGGGAATCTGGGTCCCTGCGGCGGGATCCTGGGAGTAGACGCGATCGAGGGGAGTGGCCTCCGCCTCGAGCACGCGGGCCTTGAGGCCGAGGCGCTTGAGCTCGCTGATCGCCTTGCTCTTCGGCGAGTCGATGAGGTTGGGGACGGTCACGGGGGGCGGGCCCTTCGAGGTGACGAGCGATACCCGGCTCCCGGAGCTGACGACGGTGCCCGCCTTCGGCGTCATGGAGATGACATCCCCCTTCTGGACGTCCTCGGAGAACTTCGAGTCCGCGACGACATCGAGCCCGAGTCCCGCCAGGGTCCTCTTCGCCCCCGCTGCCTTGCGCCCGACGACATCGGGCAGCGGCACCGGCTTGGCGCCCTTCGACACGATGAGGTCGACGACAGTGTCGCGCTTGGCCTCTGACCCGATCTTGGGATCGGTCTGGGTCACCTTGCCGGCAGCGACGGTGTCGTCGAACGCCTCCTTGGAGGAGCCGACCGTGAGGCCTGCCCCGGTGATCTCCGACTCGGCATCGGCGGCCGACAGGCCGCTCACGTCAGGGATCGTGAATCGCTCCGGGCCGCGTGAGATGACGACCCCGACCGATCCCTGCTCGCGGATGTCGAAGCCGGCGGCGGGATCGCTGGTGAGGATGAGGTCTGCGGGGACGTCCTCGCTGAAGGCCGTGTCGGTGATGGCGAGGGTGAGGCCGGCTGCCCCGAGCACCTGCTCGGCTTCGGCCTGCGTCATCCCCACGATGCTGGGCGTCGGCACGGACCCGGCTCTCCCGACCGCGAGGTACCAGCCGGCGAAGGCGGCAACCGCGACGGTGAGCAGGACCAGGGCGGTCACCGTGAGCCGCCCCCGCCGGCGGGGGCGCTCCTGCGGAAGCGGCCCCGAGGCGCGGCTTGGGGGGACGGGCGGCTGATTGCGGCCGGGCGATGCCGGGCCGGCCCTCCGTCGGCGCCCCGCACTACCTGCCGCCCCAGTGGAATCGACGACGAGGGTGGCGCGCGAGTCGGTGAAGGGCCGAGCTGCCGGCAGGACGGTGCGCACCCGGCGGACGTCGGCGAGGAAGTCGATCGCACGCTGGTAGCGCAGTTTCGGGTCGCGGCGGGTCGCGGTGACGACGAGCGCGTCGATCTCGGGAGGGATCCCCGACCGGCTGCGCGATGGCGCCGGAACGTCGCTGTTCACATGCTGGTAGGCGACTGCCAGCGGGCTGTCGCCGTCATGCGGAACATCGCCCGTCACCATCTCGTACAGGAGGATCCCGGCGGCGTAGACATCGGATCGGCCGTCGGCGTCGCCGTGCTCGACCTGCTCCGGCGAGAGGTAGGCGACGGTCCCGATGATGAGGCCGGTGGTCGCGCTCGTGTTGTTCGACGAGAGCGCTCGTGCGAGGCCGAAGTCGGCGACCTTCACGCGGCCATCGTCGGAGATGAGGACATTCTCCGGCTTGATGTCCCGGTGGACGAAGCCCGCGGCATGGGCCGCTGCGAGGCCCTCGAGGACGGGCTCGAGCATGACGAGCGCCTGCTCGCCGGAGAGCGGCCCGAACTGGTGGATCACATCGCGCAGGTTGCGGCCCGGGACGTACTCCATGGCGAGGTAGATGAGCCCCGCTGCGGTGCCCTGGTCGTAGACCGCGACGACGTGGGGGTGGGTGAGGCGGGCTGCCGACTTCGCCTCGCGGTGGAACCTCGCGACGAAGTCGGGGTCCTCGGCGAGGTGGCGGTGCATGACCTTGAGTGCGACGGTCCGGTCGAGGCGGAGGTCGAGTGCCTGGTAGACGGTGGCCATGCCGCCACGGGCGAGGAGGGCGAGCACCTGATAGCGCCCGTCGATCGTCTGACCGACGAGTGCCTCCTGCGCAAACGTCACCACAGTCGTGATCCTAGGTCGCAGGCGCGCTGGCGGGCGGCTGCCACGCGCGGGAGGCAGCCGCCATGCGCGCGTGGAAGGCCGCGACCGCCGTGGTGAGCCGGGCACTGACGTCGCCGGTGAGTTCAATCACGCCGATGCCGGCGGGCGCGAGGTGGTCGCGGACGAAGCGGCCGATGCGCTCGTCGACGAGGGCCCGGTACTCGGGGCCGTCTCGCTGGCCCGGGTCCGGGACCCACGGGAGGTCGGGCCGGCACCACAGCACGAGGTCGTAGCATCCGGCGTGCTGGACGGCATCACCGAGCAGTGAGTCGTCGCCGTAGTAGACGTCCGAATACAGGGCGGTCATGGCCGGTGCCGGATCGCCGATGACGACGCGACGGCCGCCCGCTGAATGGCTGCTTACCTCGACCGCGAGCGCCTCCTCGCGGGCGACCTGGTCGAGCATGACCTGCCGCTGCTCGTCCATCCGCGGCACCCGGCCCCGCGTCGCGACGAACTCGCGGAGCACCTCGCTCGCGACTGACCCCGGCAGGCGCTCGGCGAGCATTGCTGCGATCGTTGACTTGCCCGTGCATTCCCCGCCGATCAGTCCGATCCGCGCCGTGTCCCACGAAGCGGAGCAGGGCAAGCGCATAGGAGAGGATATCGAGATGGATCCCGGACGCTGGTCGTACGTTGCCGTCCTCGGCTTCGTGCTCATCGGCTGCCTTTGGCTCGAGCTCGCCCTGCGGACCCGCGTGCTCGTGCGGACACGGCGCCTGCTCGCGAGCATGATCGTTCCTGTCCTCGTCTTCTACGCCTGGGACGCCTATGCCGTGGCCTCGGGCCACTGGACCTTCGACCCGGACCGGATCCTCGGGATCCGACTCCCCGGCGGAGTCCCTATCGACGAGGTGCTCTTCTTCCTCGTGATCCCGCTCGCGTCGATCCTCACACTCGAGGCGGTCCGATCGGTGCGCGGCTGGAAGGCGGGTGACGAGCCGTGACCTACACGCAACTCGGCGTTCTCGCGGTCATCCTCGTCGTCGCCTTCGACCTGTGGGCGGCCCGGACAAGGCTCGTCACCCGTCGGCTCTTTTGGGTGTCGTACGCGATCATCGTGTTCTTCCAGCTCATCACGAACGGGATGTTCACCGGCTTCGGCATCGTCCGCTACTCAGGCGATGCCATCATCGGCGGTTCGTCGCCGGACGCCGGCCCGCCGCCATTCATCGGTGATGGCCGGCTCGCCTTCGCTCCCATCGAGGACCTGCTGTTCGGGTTCGCGCTCGTCCTGCTGTCGCTCTCCTGCTGGATCTGGCTCGGACGCCGTGGCCTCCAGCGAACCCCGCTCGCCGGCCCGCCCATCTGGCGTCGTGCTCCTACTGAACCGGATGAAGGCCCTTGACCTGACCGGGTCCGTAGCGGCGCCTGGCCCGCCTGGCCCGTGCCCACGCAGGCAGGGCGACCTGCAGGCGACGCCGGATCGGCACGCTCGCCCGCTTCGTGAACACCTCGTAGTCGATGCGCTCGACCTCGTCGACGATGCCGCAGTACAGGACCCTCGCGGCCTCGATGCAGTCGCGCGACGATGGGTGGAGGAGCTCGATGCCTCCACGCGACTGCTCCTCGAGCTCGCGCACGCGGGCGATCTGGAAGCGAAGGGCGTCCTTCACCGCTGGAGTCGCCACGCGAGCCTGGAGATTCTCGCGGGTGACGCCGCAAGCGGCGAGCTCGTCGAGGGGCAGGTAGACGCGTCCGCGATCGAGATCCTCGCCGACGTCGCGCACGAAGTTCGCGAGCTGGAACGCGACTCCGAGGTCCTTCGCGCGCTCGAATGCCTCCGGCGCCGAAGGCTCGAGGATCGGGATCATCTGCAGGCCGATGACCGCGGCCGACCCGTAGACATACTCGTACAGCGCCGGGTAGTCGGCGTACTCGGTGACGGTGAGGTCCATCCGCATCGAGTGGAGGAAGGCCGTGAAGTAGTCGACCGGGATGTCCCATCGCAAGACGGTGTCGACGACGGCCCGGCAGACTGCGTCATCGGAGCGGCCGCGGGCGAGGTCGTCGAGGAACTGCTGGCCCCAGCCGACGAGCCACTCGCTCTTCTCGGCATCGGTGAGGGTGGAGCCGAGGTCATCGACGATCTCGTCGGCGTAACGCGCGAACCCGTACAGGGCATGGACGTACGGCCGCTTCCCCGGCGGCAGGAGCAAGGTGGCGAGGTAATAGGTCTTGCCGTGGGCGGCGTTGAGCTCCCGGCAGCGCTCATAGGACTCCCGCATGAGGGGTTCGTGGATGCCGGCCGCGTCGAGGTCTCGTGAGCTCACGCGTGCATCCTGCCTTCCGCGATGTCGCTTGTCGGCGCACCGAGCAGCAGGCGACGTTCACGCGGGCTCGCGAGTGCGACGAGGCCCACGATCGCGACGGCGATGATGAAGGTGATCCCGTCCGTGATGTCGAGGAAGTTGTCCGACGTGGTGCTGCTCTCGACCATGCCATGAACCGTGAAGGCCGTCGTGATGAGGACTGCCACCTGCATGCCGCGATGGGCCAGGCCGCTGACCGCGAAGAGCGGAAGCGCCCAGAGCAGGTACCACGGCTGGATCACCGGGCCGAGGACGACGAGGGCGCCGATCGCGAGCGCGGCGCCGCGAACCGGGCTTCGGCCGGATGGCCGCAGGATGAGCACCGCGATGACGGCGAGGGCAGCGGCACTGCCGATCGCCCTGACGATGAAAACGGCGGGCGCGCTGTCGGCGGTGACCCCGATGGCGGTGGTGAGGTATCCGATCACCTGGCCGACGGCGGTCGTCGGGGAGAGCCAGGTGAGGACGCCGGAGGGCGTGCCGAACGCCGCCGAGAGCACGCCGTAGCCGGAATCGACCGCGAGGAAGAGGGATGCGGTCGTGAGAGCAAAGACGAGGGCGGCGAGGAGCCACGCCCGAGTCCGCTGCGGCCACGAGGCCCCGGATCCGGCCCACAGCAGCCCGATGAATGGCAGCGCGACGATCGCGATGGGCTTCACCGCGAATGCGATGCCGACGAGGGCCGCGCCCCAGACGCACCGGCAGGTCGCCGCGAGCCAGAACGCGGCAACGATGAGCCCCACCATGAGGGAGTCGTTGTGCGCCCCGGAGACGAAGTGCATGATGACGAGGGGATTGAGGACGGCCAGCCAGGTGGCGCGAACCGGGTCAACGCCGTGCACGGCGGCAAGCTTCGGGACGAACACCACGAGCAGGACGACGCCCGCGAGCGATGCGACCCGCAGCAGCAGCGCGGCAAGGTAGGCGTTCGGGTGGGCGAACGACGCGATCGCGCGCTCGATGATGAGGAAGGCCGGACCGTAGGGTGTCGGCGACTCGGCCCACATCGGGTCGGCTCCGTCCTGAAACCAGCCGGGGATGCTGCCCACGCCCATGGTCGTCGGATCGGAGCCGGAGTCCAGGAGCCGGCCCTGCACGTAGTACGAGTAGACGTCGCGGCTGAACATCGGCGGCGCCAGGATAAGCGGCGCCGACCAGATCGCCAGGATCCAGGTGAGCGATCTCAGCGATGGGCGTCGCTCCTCCAAGAGGTCGGCGCCGAGCACCAGCCACGCCTGGAGGAGGATCGCGAGGCCGAGGAAGACGAACCCGCGAGCGACGAGCGAGCCGCCGGCCGATCCACGCAGGAGATCCACGAGCGGGTTGGTCAGCAGATTCGTCTCGAGGGGCAGCCAGCCGACCCCCAGCGCGCCGATGGCGAGAAGTCCGGTGCCCGCGAACCCCGGCAGCCCATGCCGCAGGATGGCATCACGGCTTGCCCTCACCGGTGCGATCACCGTCGAGCGCGAGAGGCGTACCCCGGGTCCTTGCCGAGGATCCGCTCCGCAGCGAGGCGTCCGGAGATGAGGACCATCGGGACACCGACGCCGGGCTGGGTCCCCGAACCCGCGAAGACGACGTTCTCGCCCCACAGGTTCCCGGGTCGAAATGGGCCGGTCTGCATGAACGAGTGGGCTGACGCGAATGGGGCACCGCGCTCCATCCCTCGATCCTGCCAGTCAAGGGGAGTCGTGACGTTCTCGACCTCGATCGCATCGCCGAACCCGACGTATCCGCGCTCCTCGAGGACTCGCACGACCTCGTCGCGATAGCGAGGGCCCTCCGTCCGCCAGTCGATGTCGGCGTCCATATTCGGCGTGGGGAACAGCACGTAGTAGATCTCCTTGCCATCGGGGGCAAGGCTGGGATCCGAGCGCGACGGGTTCGTCACGAGCAGGCTGGGATCGCTCATGAGCTGGCGCTTGTCGATGAGGTCCTCGAAGACGCCCCGCCAGCTGTGTCCGAAATGGATGTTGTGATGGGCGATCTTCGAGTAGGACGCCGATGACCCCGCGAGCAGCAGGAAGCACGAGGGCGAGTAGTCCAGCCGCTTGACCGAGAGGGGTTCGCGGCCGAGGAGATCGCGGTAGGCAACGGGCAGATCGGGGTTGAGCACGACGGTGTCGCACTCGATGCGCTCGCCGGTCGACGTGAGGACCGCGACCGCACGCGAACCGACAGTCTCGACCTTCGTGACCTCGGTGTCGTAGCGGAACGTGACGCCATGCTTCTCCGCAGCAGCGGCCATGGCGGTCGGCAGGGCGTGCATTCCGCCCTTGGGGAAGAAGACGCCGGCCACCGAGTCCATGTAGGCGATCACCGCGTATATCGCGAGGGCGTCGTACGGCGACAGCCCGGCGTACATCGCCTGGAAGGAGTAGACCCGCTCGGTACGGGGATCGGTCATGTACTCGCGGACCTTCGGCGCGAGCTTGCGGAACCCGCCGATCGAGATGAGCTTCGCAAGATCCGGGGTCACGAGGTCGAACGGGGAGTCGATATTGCGGTCGATGAAGTCCTTCATCTCGTAGCGGTAGAGCTGTGAGACGAAGTCGACGTAGCGGCGGTAGCCAGCGGCCTCGTCCGGGCCGATGACCTCGCGAATCTCCTCGGTCATCTCGTCGACGTCAGCGTGGACGTTGAGGACCGAGCCATCCGGGTAGAAGGCGCGGTAGAGGGGCGCAACGGGCTCGAGGGTCAGCCAGTCCTCCATGGTCTCGCCGAGCGCGTCGAAGCAGTCGGCGATGAGATCGGGCATGGTGAGGACAGTCGGGCCGGTGTCGAACCGGTAGGTGCCGTCAGCGGAGGTGATATCCAGTCGCCCGGCCCGTCCGCCCGGGACGGACTCGCGCTCGAGGACCGTGACGGTTCTGCCTGCTCCAGCGAGGCGCATGGCCGCTGAGAGGCCAGCGAGGCCGGCGCCGACGACGACCACGTGATCGGTTGGCCCGGTGACAGTCCTCATCTGGCTGCCCGGCAGCCATCTGGTGATGTCGGTCGCTCGCGGGCTCATCTGGACTCCTCAGTTGGGTATGGCGGGTGAAGGAAGGCGGTTCACAGGCTGCGACTGGTCGCCGCGTGAGCGAGATCGGTGAGGAACCCCTGTGCGACCACCTCGATGAGCGGACTGGCAGCCGCCTCGAGTGCATCGTCGAGTCGAGACTGGATCTGCTGCTCGACGTAGGCAAGCGCACCCGTGTCGCAGATGATGGTTCTCAGCGCCTCGAGCCCGGCTGTGTCGAGGGCAGGGTCGCCGAGATGGGTCCGGACGACGGCAGCCTGGGCATCGCTCGCGCGATCAAGCGCAGTCGCGATGAGGACGGTGCGCTTGCCCTCGCGCAGGTCGTCACCGGCGGGCTTCCCGGTCTCCGTCGGGTCGCCGAACACCCCGAGGACGTCGTCGCGCATCTGGAACGCCTCGCCGAGCGGGAGCCCGTAGGCGGTGTAGGCGGCGGTGAGCTCCCCGCTCGCTCCGGCGAGCGCGGCGCCGATGTGCAGGGGACGCTCGATGGTGTACTTCGCGGATTTGTACTGGACGACGCGAAGGGCCCGCTCGATCGATCCGCCGCCCCGAGCCTGCTCGAGGAGGTCGAGGTACTGCCCGGCCATGAGCTCCGTGCGCATTTCGTCGTAGACGACCTTCGCCCGGCTGAGCGCACCGGCTGGCATCCCCGAGGTGAGGAGCACCTGATCGGCCCACGACAGGCACAGGTCCCCGAGGAGGATTGCCGCGCCGACCCCGAAGGTCTCGGGGGAGCCGAGCCACGCCGATCCACGGTGCAGGCTGGCGAAACGGTGATGGACGGCGGGGCGCCCGCGGCGGGTGTCGGATCCGTCCATGACGTCGTCGTGGATGAGCGCACAGCCCTGGAGGAACTCAAGCGACGCTGCTGCGCGGATCGCGGCCTCGTCGAGCGCCGGGTCGCTGGCATCGCCGCCTGCTCCCCGCCAGCCCCAGTAGCAAAAGGCCGGCCGCAGGCGCTTGCCCCCGGACAGGAACTCGTCGAGGGCCTCTCCTAGCGGGACGAGGTCGGGGCTGATCCGTGCGAGGAGGCCCTCCTCCTGCTCGAGGACGGAGGAGACGACGGACTGGACCCGAGACCGAAACTCCGCTTGGTCGAGACCGGATGCTGACACGCCACAGAGCCTATGGGTAATCGAGCATTCCGGCTTCTCATCCTCGCTCGGCTACGATCGTCCCATGCGAAAAGAGGGGTCGTTCGTCGGCGGCCCGGTCAGTGCCGCGCCCGGCCCCTCGCTGGGCGAGGTGCTCGCGAGCGGCGAGCGCTCCTTCTCGTTCGAGCTGTTTCCGCCGAAGACCGATGACGGCGAACGAGCGCTCTGGCAGACCATCCGCGATCTCGAGGCCCTCAATCCGACCTTGATCTCGGTGACCTACGGGGCTGGAGGGTCAACCCGGGATCGAACCGTCCGGATCGTCGCGGGCATTGCCGCGGAGCCGGCGCTCACACCGCTCGCGCACCTGACGTGCGTGGGCGCGAGCCGAGACGAGGTCCGTTCGGTCATCGATGAGTTCGCAGCCGCGGGGGTTCGCGCCATCCTTGCGTTGCGCGGGGATCCGCCGGGCGGCCCAGGGGCGCCGTGGGCCCAGCATCCCGACGGATTCGCGCATGCCGATGAGCTCGTCGAGCTCATCGCATCGATGGGCGGGTTCAGCGTGGGCGTCGCCGCATTCCCCGAGGGTCATCCCGAATCGCCCGATCTCGACGCTGACGCATTGGTGCTGGCGCGTAAACAGGATGCCGGAGCCGAGTTCGCGATCACCCAGTTCTTCTTCGAGGCCCGTGACTATGAGCGGCTCGTGAGCGATGCGCGCCGCCATGGCTGCACGATGCCGATCCTGCCCGGCCTGCTCCCCGTGACGAATGTCGCGCAGATCGAGCGCTTCGCCGCGCTGTCAGGCGCCGCCTTCCCCGCGGAGCTGGCCGCCCGGTTCGCCCTCGTCAAGGATGACCCTGACGCCGTCCATGCCCTCGGCGTGGAGGTCGCGGCGGCGCTCGCGCAGGAGTTGCTCGACCTCGGAGCACCCGGCCTGCACTTCTACACGCTCAATCGCTCGACCTCGACGCGTGAGGTGTACGAGGCCCTGGGCCTCGGCTCGGACTAGCGAAGCATGTCGCTGGAAGGCCTGGCCCCGGCGCTCCTGATCGGCTCGGCGATCGTCCTCGTGTCGATCCTCGGGGTCCGGCTCGCCGGGCGGCTCGGCGTGCCGGGACTCCTGCTGTATCTCGTCCTGGGCCTCGGCCTTGGCTTCGCATTCCCCGATATCCGCGTGAGCGATGCCGAGCTGGCGACCGTGCTCGGCTATTCGGCCCTCGCGCTCATCCTCGCCCACGGCGGCCTCACGACACGGGCATCCCAGCTGCGGCCAGTGCTCGGGCCGGCGATCGTCCTCGCCTCCCTAGGCGTCCTCGTGAGCATCGCGGTCGTCGCCCTCCCGCTCGTCCTGCTCGCCGGGCTCGATGTCCAGCTGGCGGTGCTCCTCGGGGCCGTGCTCGCGGCTACGGATGCGGCAGCCGTCTTCACCGTCATGCGCGGCCTGCAGGTCTCGCCCCGGCTGCGGTCCCTGCTCGAAGCCGAGGCGGGCTTCAACGATGCCCCGGTGGTCGTTCTCGTGAGCATCGTGGCGAGCGGCCAGTTCGGCACCGCCCCGTGGTGGCAGGTGGCAGGGTTGATCGCGGCCGAAATCGCCGGTGGGGTGGTGGTCGGCATCGCCGCGGGTTTCATGGCCAAGTGGCTGCTCCCTCGGCTGGCATTGCCTGCGGTCGGCCTCTACCCGATTGCGGCCCTGGCGCTGCTCATCGGTGCCTACGCCCTGGCGGACGTGCTGCACGTGTCCGGCTTCATGGCGGTGTACCTGGCAGGCGTGCTCATCGGCTCGGCGAGGAGGCTGCCGCACCGCCGTTCGATCATGGGGTTCGCCGACGGGCTGGCGTGGGTAGCCGAGATCGGCCTGTTCGTCATGCTCGGGCTGTTCGCGGATGTCTCGAGGCTGCCGCAGGCGCTGGGTGTCGCAGCGATTGCCGGCGTGACCCTCGTTGTCCTTGCCCGGCCCCTCTCGGCGCTGCTGTCATTGGCGCCCTTCAGGTGGGCATGGCAGGAGATCGCCTTTGCCGGCTCAGCCGGCCTTCGAGGCGCGGTGCCGATCGTCTTCGCGGCCATCCCGCTCGGCCTGGGCCTGACGGGGTCTGAGCTGGTATTCGACGCGACGCTCATCATCGTGCTGGTCCTGCTCCTCGTCCAGACGCCGCTCCTGCCGCTGCTGGCACGGCGCCTGGGCCTGGACACCCCGACCGGCGTGACGGAGCTGGAGTTGGAAAGCGCGCCGCTCGATGGCATGAGCGCCCTCGTGCTCGGCGTCGACGTGCCGCAGGGATCCGGCCTCGTCGGTACCTTCGTGAGCGAGCTCGGGCTGCCCCGTGGATCGGTGGTGTCATTGATCGTCCGGGGCGGACAGGCGCAGGCGGTCGACGAGCATTCGCGGATCCGGGCGGGCGACCAGCTCTTGATCGTGTCGACGGAGGAGGGCCGCGATGCGACCGAGGAACGCTTGCGGGCGGTGGGGCGCGATGGCCGCCTCGCGTCATGGCTCCGTCCTAGGCCGCCCCAGCCCAAAGCCAACAAGCGCCCAACCCCTTCGCATCCGACCCGGAATCCGGGCAGCCTGAACGAATAACCACGACCCCGGGGTGTATTCGTTCATCTGGCCCGAGTCGCTGATCGGCTACTCGGATTCGGACGGGGCTCGGCCGACGAGCGTGGCAACGATCTCGGCGCTCATCCCGACCAGTGGCAGCCCGCCCCCCGGATGTGCCGATCCCCCGACGAGGAAGAGCCCGGGGATCGGCGATGCGTTCGCCGGACGCTGGAAGGCGGCCCGCGACCCATTGCTCGAGGTGCCGTATATCGAGCCTCCGGGGGCCCAGACGTCGCGCTCGTAGTCTGCCGGGGTGCGAATCTCGCGCCACAGGATCCGGTCGCGCAGGTCGGTTCCGCGCTCGGCGAGCACCGCGAGCACGTGATCGGCGTAGGCATCGGCGACGCCGGGCCTTGACCAGTCGACGGTGCGATCCCGGCCATCACCGTGGCGAGGAGCATTCACGAGCACGAACCACGACTCGTGATTCGCGTCAGGCCGCATGAGCGGATCATCGGGCACGCAGGCGTAGACCGTCGGATCCTGAACCGGCCGGGGCCGGGATCCGAAGATGTCGTCGAACTCCGCGTCATACCGCTCCGGGAACCACACGTTGTGATGCTCGATTCCCGGGGTTCGGCCCTTGACGGCGAGGAGCAGGACGAAGCCGGCGAGCGATGCCGGCGACTTCGCGAGATCCTTCGCCAGCCGGGCGGCCCGCGGATCACCGGCGAGCAGCGTGCCGTACACCTGCCCGGCATCGGCGTTCGCGACGACGATGTCGGCTGGCATGCTCGTGCCGTCATCAAGGGTGACCCCGCAGGCCCTGCCGTCCGAGAGGTCAATCGACGCCACGGAGGTGCCGAGTCGCACGGTGACCCCGCGCTCGGTGCACCGGGCCGCGAGGGCGTCGGCGAGGGTGCCGAGCCCGCCCCCGAGGTGCCATGCGCCGAAGGTCTGCTCGACGTACGGCACAGTCGCGAGGACGGCGGGAGCGAGGCGAGGATCGGAGCCGGTGTAGGTCGCGTAGCGGTCGAGGAGCGTGACGAGCCTGGCATCGTGCAGGTACTGCCCGCCGAGTGCCCGAAGTGACGTGAACGGCGCGACGGTGCGGATGTCCTGGGGGTTCCTCGCGAGCGACAGGACGCTCTTGAGCCCGCTGAGCGGCGACTGGAGGAACGGCTCGCGAGTGATCTGCCACATGGCCCCGCCACGCTGCATGAGTGCCCGCCAGTCCGCCTCTGCCGTCCCGCCGAAGGCGGCACCCAGCGCTGCCGCGCACCGTGCCGGGTCGACCCCCGGCATGACGACCGTTGAGCGGTCTGAGAACCGGTAGCGGAAGGCGGGCTCGAGCGGCTGCAGGTCTACGGCCTCCTCGAACGGGCCGCCGGTCTTGAGGAACAGGTCGCGGTAGACGGCGGGGAGGGTGAAGAGCGAGGGTCCGGTATCGAATGCGAATCCGTCGCGGCGGTAGGTGCGCAACTTGCCGCCGACCTGATCGCCCTGCTCGAGGATCGTGACGGTGTGACCCTTCGCCGCGAGTCGTGCCGCGGTCGCGAGTCCCCCGACCCCTGCGCCGATCACCACCACCGTGCTCATGGGGCCAGCCTAGGATCCGGGGTGGGGTGGCCGGATGTCGGCAAGCCGGAGCCGCCACCGTGAGGAGGCATGGATGCGCGACCTGCTCGGTGATCGGGAGATCGACGGCTTCTGCGCTGCTCACGGCCGCTGGGAGCAGATCGGCCAGCACCTGGTCTGCGCTGCCACGGCGGTGAGCTTCACCGCCGCCATTGCCTGGGTGAACGAAATCGCCGAGGCGGCCGAGGAGCTCGATCATCATCCGGACATCGACATCCGCTGGTGCACGCTCACGTTTCGGCTCACGACTCACTCGGCCGGGGGGCTCACTGACCTCGACCTGCTCCTCGCCGATCGCATCGATGCGATCGTGGACGCCACGGACTCAGGCGAGAGGAACGAGGCCGCCCGCTAGACGGGCCGCCCCTTCCATGAGTTCGTCCCGCGAAGGTGGCGACTCCACGAAACGGCGTTCAGGGCGGCGAAGGCCAGGATCGACGCTGGTTGCGCCGCGGCATCGGGCCAGACCCGCTCGCCCGTGCGGCGGGCGACCAGGGCGCGGCTCGAAACTCCTGCCGCGTAGCCGGCGAACCCGAGGGCGCGCGTGCGCCGATCCCGAGAGGCGAACATCGCTGCGGGTGGCACGACATAGGCGGTGAGGAGGATGGCGTTCACGGCAACGGACCCGGCCGGCCCGCCGAACGCGGACCACAGGCTCTTCGCGTATCCATCGGCCACCTGTCCCGCCCCCTCGTACATGCGGCACTGCGCCAGTGAGGAGCCGTCGACCGTCGCGGTGAGGTGCCCCGCGTTCTTGAAGGCCCGCATGAGCGCGACGTCCTCGACGATCTCACCGCGGACGCAGGCATGGCCGCCCACGGAACGGTAGGCGCCGGCATCGACCGCGATGAATTGCCCGTTCGCGGCGGAGAGCGAGGGGCGATGGGATCGCTCGGCCCAGCCGAGGGGGAGGGTCGAGGCCCAGGACCAGGTCACGAGCGGCTGGACGAGCCGCTCGAGCCATGACGACGCGACCTGCCGGGGATAGGGCGCGACGAGCGCGAAGGAACCTGCGCGCATCTCGGCGAGCGCTGCTCGGGCGGCCCACGGCTCGAGTCGGACGTCGGCATCGACGAAGACGAGGACCGACCCTTCGGCGCGGCGGGCCAGCCGGGCGCACGCCCACGGCTTGCCGAGCCAGCCGGGGGGCAGTGACCCCTGGCCGCCGGTCATGATGGTGAGCCGGGGGTCGTCGATCGATGCGAGGATCTCGCCGGTGGCGTCGGTGGACCCGTCGTCGAGGACGAGGACCTCGAACTCGTCGACGCCTTCCTGGGCGAGCGCGCTTCGAACCGTCTGCTCGATATGTGCCTGCTCGTTTCGCGCGGGGATGAGCAGGCTCACCCGTTCAGATCGGGGAGTCGAGTCACGGCGGGGCGTGCGCAGGGCCCGCAGGTTCACGACGGTGTGCCCGGTGATCGCGACCGCGATCCCAGCCCCGACCGCGGTCAGGGCCCGGATCACCACTGAGGCTGGCTCCAGCTGCGCCACCACCACGGGATGACGACCGCGCCCATGCAGATGCCGCCCCAGAGCGCCACCGCGGGCTCGCCGAAGAAGACGAGGGCTGCCAGCACATTCGAGGCATAGACCCACGACAGCATGAGGGTGGGCACGCCGTCCTTCGCGGTCTTTCGGGGGAGGCGGTCCAGGAGATACATGAGGACGCATGCGGTGAGGAGCCAGCCCAGGAAGTTCTGCAGCGGGATCCGGTCGATCCCCGGCAGGGTCCAGTTCACCGTGTTCCACACCCAGTAGCCCTCGCCGACCATCTGCGGGTCGAGGAAGAGGTCCCATGAGGCAAACAGGAAGCCGCCGATGAGGGCGGTCGCCAGACCCTGGCCGACCATGCGCTGCGTGGCAAGCAGGCAGGGGTAGGCCATCATCGCCCAGGCCATCGGGATGACGAGCGGCACGCCGAGCAGGGCGGGGCCGAGGGCATCGGAATACGCGTAGTCGCCGAATGGGAACTGGGTCGCGACCCCGAGGGCCTCGATGCCCCAGCCAAGCGTGAGCGAGATCCCGAGGAAGCCGGAGGTCCAGGCGAGGCCGCGGGTCGCGAACGCGTGGGTGGTGCTCGTGAGGAAGAACCCCGTGACGGTGATGGAGGTGAGGACGGCGCGTGAATCGCCGGCGACGAGGATCCAGGCGATCTGGCCGATGATGGTGACGGCGGCGAGGCCCCACGGCACGTAGACGAGCCAGGCGGAGGGCGGGCCGCCCCTATCGGAGTGCGGGCCCGTGTACACGCGCACGCTCATGGAGGAGAGTCTAAGGTCCAGCACCCCTGCTCGGCGTTTCAACCGGATTGCGGGCGAGACGAATGAATCAGGCCCTTTCGGAGCGGGATTCGTTCATCCGCCCCGGATTCGGGGTGAAACGAAGTGGGGGACCGGGAGGTTGCTCGCGAGCGACGTCCTCGCAGCAGGCACCTCCTAGGATGACCGGATACGCGTGACGGTCAGGCAATCGGCGGAGGCAGCCCAATGAACACAGTCCGAATCGGCAACCGGCTCCTCGGCTTGGATGAGTCGACCTACTTCATCGCCGACATCGCCGCGAACCACGACGGCGACCTCGATCGCGCCCTCGAGCTCATCACCCTCGCTGCTGCCGCGGGCGCCGACGCCGCGAAGTTCCAGCACTTCCGGGCCGCCCATATCGTGAGCGACTTCGGCTTCCGCAGCCTCGGCGAACAGCTCGACCACCAGGCCTCATGGTCGAAGTCGGTCTTCGAGACCTACCAGGATGCGTCCCTCCCGTGGGAGTGGACCCCGGTTCTCGCCGAGCACTGTGCGGCCATCGGCATCGAGTTCATGTCATCGCCCTACGACGTCGAGGCGGTCACGCACCTCGACCCCTTCGTCAACGCCTACAAGGTGGGTTCCGGCGACGTGAACTGGCTCGAGGAGTTGTCGTTCATCGCGTCGATGGGCAAGCCCGTCATCATCGCGACGGGTGCTTCGACGATGGACGATGTCCACCGCGCGATGTCCTTGCTCACCGCTGCCGGTGTCCCGATCGTGCTCATGCAGTGCAATACGAATTACACGGGCTCGATCGAGAACCTCGGATTCGTGAACCTCCGGGTGCTCACCCAGTTCGCCGCGGAGTTCCCCGGCGTCGTCCTCGGCCTCTCCGACCACACGCCCGGCCACGTCACGACCCTCGGCGCCATTGCGCTCGGAGCCCGCGTCATCGAGAAGCACTTCACCGACGACACCACCCGCCAGGGCCCCGATCACGGATTCTCACTCGACCC
>CAFBNE010000049.1_pt1 | contig 22176 bp, 21 predicted proteins | sample 7269181 | NCBI WGS metagenome assembly CAFBNE01 (sample SAMEA6814085, study PRJEB35770) | uncultured Actinomycetes bacterium | biome: Freshwater; feature: Freshwater reservoir; material: water | place: Czech Republic | collected 2017-05-23 | depth 30m m
CATGGGTTGGGCTGCCGATTGCGCCTGATTCGATGAGTTCCCGAGCCCGCTCAACCATGGGGAAGTTGCGGTAGTTGAATCCCACCGCTGCCTGCACACCGGCTGCGCGTACTGCCGTCACTACTCGTTGGCAGTCAGCGGCGCAGAGTCCAACCGGTTTCTCAATCCAAAGGTGCTTTCCCGCTCGGGCCACCGCCTCACCAATTTCCGCGTGAAGGGCATTGGGAACCGTCACACTGACGATGCCGATTGCTGGATCATCAACGATCGACCGCCAGTCCTCGTACGCCTTCACTGGGCCGAGTTGGTTGACAAAGGCATCTCGAGGCTCAGGCAATGTGTCGGCCACCGCCATCAGTACCGGCCGCAGGGGCAGATCCCCGTAGTGATGGGCTAGCCGAACCGCCGCACGCGCATGAACATGCCCCATCCAGCCGGCACCAATGACTCCATAGCCAAGGCGCTCCTTTGGCAAACCGGACTGGTCGAAGTGGTTCTCGCTCACGATCCTCCTTGGTGTCCGTTTATCAGGGTTGTCCTTGTGTCAGGGTTGTCCGTATGCAGGCGACGGGGAGCCGATGGAAACCTCTCGCCCCGTTCGTGCTGCCTCATGCAAGGCCATGATGACCTGCACATTCATCCGGCTGTCCGACAAGGTGCATGGTGACTGTGCGCCATCAAGAACGAGTTCCTCGAACCCACGCACTTCATCGAAGTAGACATCACTTGGTCCGTAGTCCCACGTGGATACCTCGAGTTGGTCGGGATCATCACCAAAGGTGCCTGCCCCGGCAGCCGACCGCATCAACTGCTGTCGCACTGTAGTCGGGGCTCCCATATTCGTAAGCCAGGGTTGGTCAAGTTCGAGACTGCCGAGCTCGCCCACGATTCGAGCCGAACGGGCCATCGGAGTTGCCATGCTCACCGTGAATTGCACGGCAGTACCGGACTCGTATCCAAGAAACCCGCTGAACGCTAGGTCGATGCCCGTCGGGCCGATGACCGCACGCGCATACGCGCTGATCGGATTCTCTCGAAGGACCGCTTGAAAGAATGCAACCGGGTAGCATCCGACATCCCACATCGCGCCACCGCCCATGTCGGTATTGAGGCGGATGTCCGCGACTGCAGGCAGGGTGAATTCGAAGGTCGCATGACAGAACACGATTCTGCCCAGCCGCCCTGACGACACGATCTGGGCGATGTCTGATGTCTGCCGATGAAAGCGGGTAGCCGAGGCTTCCTGTAGGACGACTCCAGCCTCCTGCGCAGCCTGGGCCATGCGGTCGACATTGACGAGGCTCAACGTGAGCGGCTTCTCGCAGAGGACGTGCTTGCCCGCCTCGCATAGCCGCACCGCCCATTCGGCATGCAGATGATTTGGCAGCGAGATGTACACCGCATCCACCTCTGACGAGTTGGCCAACTCCTCGTACGTGCCGTACGAGGAGGGACTGTCATGGCGCTCGGCGTACGCCTTCGCTCGTTGCGCATCTCGAGACGCGACTGCCACCAGTTCGGAGCGGTCCGAGCGATGGACGGCGTCGATGATGCGCTCGTTGATGCGTGCGGTGCTGAGCAGCCCCCATCGCAGTCGTGACATGGCTCAGTGGCCCCCGCCGTGCACTTCCTCGAGTTCGACGTAATTGCCATCCGGATCGCGCATGAAGCACACCGTCGCGGAGCCATCGGTGAGATGAAAGGTGACCGGATCGGAAACGAACACGACCCCCTTTGCCCGCAATTCAGCGACGACGGAGCCCAAGTCCTCGACGGTGAACGCCATGTGCGTTGAGCCGATCGACCCGAGAGGTTGGACCGAGGTCCCGTCCTGAGCACCGTTAATCTCCATGATGTCGATCAGGATTTCGGGTTGCCCCGGCACCTGCAGACGGGTCGAGGTCCCCGAGGCACCCGTCAATCCGAACACGGTGTCTATAGAAGACATCGGAAGGTGATGCTGCTCGACCTGAATCAAGCCGAGCGTTCCGACATAGAAGTCCAGTGATCGCTGAGTGTCACTCACGGTGACCGCGATGTGGTTGAGTGCGCGAACCTGCATGAATGTGCTCCTTTCGGCCCGATACTGAGATAACATCAGGCAAAGATTGTCAACGATAAACAATCTACATGTTGTGAGATGCCGGACTGAGCCAATTCACAACACTCTGCGTCACTCCGAGGAATCCGATGTCAAAGACAAGCCCCGAGGAAACAACCGTGATCGACATCCCGCCAATCGCAGACGCCCATCACCACCTGTGGGATATGAGCGACTATCACGTGTGGATCCATGCCGAACCGCGAATCATCAACTTCGTCGGTGACTACGAGGCCATCTGCCGCGACTACCGAGCCACCGATTACCTGGCGGATGCAAACGGCCTGCCGCTCGTGGCCTCGGTTCACGTGCAAGCGGAGTTCGACCCTGCCAATCCGGTAGGCGAAACCGCCTGGCTCACACAACAGGCGGAGGAAACCGGGTACCCGACCGGGATCGTAGGTTTCGCTGATCTGTCGAGTCTAAACGTGCAAGGCCTGCTCGAGGCCCATGCCGCGTTCTCTAGGTTCCGTGGCGTTCGTCACATGCTCAACTGGGACACCACGCCCGGGCGATCCTTCGCTGAGCATGGCAACCACATGTCCAGCGAAGCATGGCGATCCGGATTCGCGCTACTGGCCCGAATGGGCCTGCGCTTCGATATGCAGATCTGGCCGAACCAGATGCAGGAGGCCGCCCGCCTCGTCTCGTCGTATGAGGATGCCCGCGTCGCACTCAACCACACCGGCTTCCCCATCGATCGAGATGTGGAGTCGATGCAGTTGTGGCGAGACGGCATGCTCGCTCTCGCAGCGCAGCCCAATGTGTTCGTCAAGATCTCCGGCCTCGGGATGCTGGACCACCAGTGGACAGCCGACAGCATTCGGCCGATTGTCCTGGAGACCATCGAGATCTTCGGTGTCGATCGGTGCATGTTCGCGAGCAACTTCCCCGTCGACAAGCTCTACTCCGACTACGGCACCATCTTCCGCGCTTACTCCCAGATCACTGCGGGCTTCACTGCCGACGAGCGGGCGCGGCTCTTCGCGGGCACGGCTCAGGACTTCTACGCCCTCGGGACATGATGGATGGAGACTGCCCTCCATTGGCATCTGGACAGTGGCGCACCTGGCAGGACGTTCAGTGGTCAGAAGTCCCCGATGCTTCCCGCCTGCAGGTCTGGGCGTATGCAGGGCAGCCGTCCTACCAACCCGGCGAGATCGTGGCCATCCATACGAGCACGAACGCCGACGAAATCGAGATCACGATCGTCCACGACGGTGCGAGTCCGCGCGTACTCGCTCAGCTAGGGCCGCAGAAAGGCGCTTGGTTCGAGACCCCCGCTGACGCACCCAGTGGGGGCTGCGGCTGGCCGGCGACCTTCACGCTGAAGATCGGTGACGACTGGCCTTCCGGAGGGTACCTCGTCTGCGCCCGAGCCAGACGCGGGAGCGAGGAGGTCAGCCAGGATGCATTCTTCGCAGTACGGACCTCCCCTGACCGCCGTAGTCCTCTGGCCCTCATCCTGTCGACTTACACGTGGAACGCCTACAACGACTGGGGTGGAGCCAGTTCGTACACTGCCCTTCGCGACCGATTCCCCAGGGACTTCTCACCCGTCCTGAGCCTGGCGCGCCCATGGTCCCGCGGACAGGTGCGCTGCCCGGTCGGCGCCCCGCGATTCGGGTCCGTGATCAATCCCCCCATCGGTTGGGCCGTCCGCCACGAATGGACCGAGTGGGCCTTCGCGAACGGCTACGCCCACTGGTCCGCCTCAGCGGGTTGGGCCCGGTATGACGGGCTCATGGCCAAGTGGCTGGAGTCCGAGGGCATCGCGTTCGATGTGGTGACCCAATGGGATTTGGACCGCGATTCCCAAACCCTGGACGGATATGCCTGCGTCATCACGAGCGGTCACGACGAATACTGGTCAGCTGTCGGCCGCGGCGCTCTCGCCTCCCACCTCGCCCGCGGCGGGCATCATGCCCGCTTCGGCGGAAACATTATGTGGCAAGTCCGTGCCGATGACCGGACGCAGACCACCGAGTGCTATAAGTTCCTCTCCGACGAAGATCCCCACAGACATGGCCCAGTCTCGCAGCGCACTGGGGCCTTTGAGGGGCCGGCGATTGATCTGCCTCCGGTCATCGAGTTCGGGGGCAATGGAACTCGGGGCATGTATGCAGGATGGGGCGGGGCGTCCATCCGCGGGTCACGCGGCTTCACCATCTTTCGCCCGAAGCACTGGGCATTCGAGGGGCTCGATGCCTATTACGGCGAGGTCATCGGGTCCGCGAGTAACCTCGTCAGCTACGAGGCCGACGGCGTCGACTACAACATGGTCCATGGGCTCCCCTACCCGACCGGGTCGGATGGAACTCCAGACTCCCTCGAGATCCTCGCACTCACGCCCACGGTCGCATTCGAGGAGGACCATGGCAACCCGGGTTCACAGTTTGACCCTCTGGAGAATGACCTTGCGGGGGTCGCTGCACTTCGTTACGGCTCTGACACCCCGGAAAACCGCGACCGCTGCCGCTACGGCGCGGGGATGATCACCTCCATGAGGTATAACACTGCAGTGACGACCGGATCCGGAGAGGTCTTCTGCGCTGGTAGCACGGAGTGGCCGGCCAGTCTTGCCAGCGGCGACCGCGCCTGCGTCATCATCACTCGCAACGTGCTGCATCGTTTCGTCGGAGCGCGCTAGTGGCGGCCGTCGTTCGCGCGATCGGACCACGATCGATACTTGGCGAATCCCCCATCTGGGACGACCGCGCCGGACACCTGACTTGGGTGGACGTCGATGGTCGTCGGCTGCATCGGTGGCACTGGGCGAGCGAGCGGGTCGAGTCTGTCACGACCGTGGGGCGCCCAGGGAGTATCGCCCTCACTCCCGATCCAGACATCATCGTGCTTGCGAGCGAGCAGCGCATCGGACTCCTTCACTGGCCCAGTGGCGAGGTCATCTGGAAGCTTTCGCTCCCGATCGTTCATCCCACTGTGCGGTTGAATGACGGCCGCGTGAGCCCGACCGGGGACTTCTGGGTCGGAACGATGCACGTGCCCGCAAGCGACCGCAAGTTCATCGGGCGCTTGTATCGAGTCCACCCAGACTGGACGTGGGATGTCGTCGTCGAGAAGGTGGGGGTAACGAACGGCCTAGCATGCACACCCTTGGGCATGCAGTGGGCCGACACGTTACTCGGCCGGTGTTGGGTCGCAGACGACCACATCCTCGCCGATGGGCCGACGATCAGTGGGCAGGGCGAGCCACTCATCGACTTCCAGACCTCCGACCTCCCCGGTGGTCCCGATGGCGCCTGCATGGACCAAGCCGGCGGCACCTGGATCGCGTGCGTGCACGGGTCGACGCTGGCAAGGTTTGAAGGTGGCACCCTTACGGAGCGACACGAACTTCGGGTACGCAGGCCCACCTGCCCAACCTTCGGCGGCCCCGACCTCGCGACAATGTTCATCACCACCATCGGCGGTGGTGGCAACTACCCAGTCTTCGATGATGAACCGGACGCCGGCCGCGTCCTCGTCGTAGAGTCCCAGCACCACGGGGTCCCCGAGCGGATCTTCAGCGTGGGCTAGGGCTGGCCGGAGTCAGGCAGATCGGCTCGCACGTCGAGCAATCGAGTCCCACGTTTCGTCCAAGGTCCCATGTCCACCGACCAACTGGCATGCCTCTGCGAGAACGAACGACTCGGCCTCCGGCGAAAGGTAGGTCACGCGCGACACCCCGCGAATTCGCGCCGCGAGGATGGCCCCGGTGTGCTCATTCCATCGCCGAGCATCGACGAGTGAGCTCTCCGTTCGGTAGGCCTCCTCAAATGCCTGTCTTGCCAAGTTCAAAGACCCCGCAAGTTCAGGCCTTGCAACGGCCTTGCATGCGAGGTGCGCTGAGAAGTAGGCCACGTCAAGGGCAGGATCGCCAACGTGCGCTACCTCCGCATCCAGCATCCACGCACCTAGCGCCTGAGCTCCCGGTGGGTTCACTAGAACGTTCTTCGGTGAGAAATCTCCGTGGACGAGGCATGTCTGCGCGCGTTCCAATTCGATGGCCAACTCTCGCAATCGTGGCCCGATCATCGGCACTTCCAGTGCCGTTGCGCGGTGGAAGGGATCAGTGCGAAGTGTCCTCAACCGATCGCCGCTACGCAGCACCTCAGGCAGCGCAGCGATATCTCGAGTGCGCACATGCCACGTCGCGAGTGTGCTGCCAAGGTGCGTTCCGATGGCGCACAGCCGTGCGCTGCCGAGTTCCGGCGATCCGATTTCAGCATGGAGCATCTGCTCACGCCATTCCTGCCAGGTCCGCGGGGCGGCCTCGATGACGAGGAGCGGAGCCTGCGGATGGCGCCACACCACCCTGGGGACAGAACTCGGCGTCAGTCTTCCGTAGCACTCAAGGGCCTCGGCCTCCGCGAACCCCCTCGAAGTGTCTGCTTGCCACAGGGAGGGCGTGCGCAGCGTCGCGAGCGGGGCCTTGACCACGAGACCATGCGTATTTCGCTGCCTGACTTCTTCGACCAGGTCGACCGCGTCGATACGCCACACTTCACAGGACACGCCACCGGCGAGAGGCGCGAGCTGCCCCTTCGCTCGAACAAGCCCGGCCTCCACCAGATCCGACAAGACCTCGGCCGCAGTAGGCACACCATCGAAACCGTGTTCACTCACTGGGTCCTCATTCGTGACTCATTCATCAGGGTTTCTCCCCGCATTCGACCTTTCTGCCAAGTTTGCGCATCGCCGTCTCAATGTCGTGATCGGAGAGGAGCACCGCTTGCTCAAGCACCCGAGAAACCGGCGTGGGAACATCCAAGCCGGTAACAAGTCGCACGGGCGCACGAAGTCGACCGAAATGCCGCTCGTGAATCAACTGCGAGATTCGGGGTCCGATCGAGTGCGACGCAGTCGCATCCTCAACAATGATGGCAGCCCCGGTCCGGGCCACCGACTCGTCTATGAGATCCACATCAAGTCCAGTTGGATCGATCGTCCGTAGGTCAATCACCTCGACATCGATCCCCTCGGCGGCCAGTCGCTCGGCGATGGCGATCACGCGGTGCACCGGATGAGACCAAGTGAACACGGTCAGATCCTTCCCTGATCGGGCAACCCTGCCAACGCCCAGCGGGATCACGGCGTCGAGATCTGGGATCGGCCCGGTCATGGTCCAAAGCCGGTGATGCTCGATGATGAGTACGGGATCGGCACCGGTGATGGCCGCGTTGAACATCCCTACATAGTCCGCCGGTGTCGAAGGGGCGATGATGCGCCAGCCAGGGAAGAGGGAAAAGAGCGCCGCTGGATCGCTACTGTGCTGCGGACCGAAGCCCCGTCCCTGCGCCGTCCGGGTACGCACGACCACTGGTACGTCAATGTTCCCGCCGAACATGTGACGAGCCTTGGGAACGTGATTAAGGAGCTGATCAGCCGCTTCAAGGGCAAAGTCCGGGAACATCAGTTCCACGATCGGACGCATACCGAGCAATGAGGCACCGAGTGCAAGCCCGCTGAATCCATTCTCCGAGATGGGTGCACTGAAGACCCGCTCCGGGAAGCTCTTGCACGCATGCCGAGTTGTCCCGTAGGCGCCACCTCGAAGATGTCCAACCTCCTCGCCGATGACGAAAACCTCCGGATCGCGTCGCATGGCATGCTCGGTCACAAGCGAGATCGCCTGTTGGAACGTCACGTCTGCACCAACAGGCGCCATCGGCTCCACAGCACGGATCGATGGCTGCCTCACCTGCGCGGATCGGACCCCGCGGAGAGCGTCATCTGGATCAGGCCAGCATGAATCGATGATCCGCGGTCCGTCGATGCCCTCCTCGATCACCTCGCCCAGGACTCGCGCGAGGTCGTCGATTGCGCGAGCCTCGATACGCCCGGCCGTCGCGGCGTCGACCAGTTCTGCTTCCTCCAGCGCCGCCGGGAAGCCGATGATTGGGTCGCGCTCCTGCCACAGGGCCTCTTCATTCTTGGTGCGGTACCGGTAGTCGCTCCCGGGGAGGCGACCTGATTGGTGAAGGAACCGGTAGGTCTTCGCCTCGATGAGTACTGGTCCGAGGCCGGCTGCTGCGTGCTCCCTCGCGGCCATTACCGCGGCGCGCATTGCCAATGGATCCATCCCATCGACAATGATGCCCGGCATGTCGTGTCCGGCAGCCCGGATGGCGATGTCCGGGAATCCCACCGTCTCCGCAACGGTCGTCGCCACCGAATAGAGGTTATTCTCGACCAAGAAAATCATCGGTAGCGCCATGACCCGGGAGATCGCCATGGCTTCATGCAGGGCACCGATCGAGGATGCGCCGTCACCGAAAAATGATAGGGCCACACCACCGGTCCCACGCTGGGCAAAGGCGAATGCGGCTCCGGTCGCCATGGGAATGCCGCCTCCGACGATGGCGCTCGTTCCAAGCACTCCTGCCTCGATGCTGCCAAGGTGCATGGAGCCCCCTCTGCCGCCGGCGAAGCCCTGTCGCAAGCCGAGAATCTCCGCCAAGGTTCGCAGAACGGCCAAGGTGACCGATGGGGGCGTCGCGGCTGCTCCAGCGGGATCGAAGTCACCCACGGTTCGCACCGCGTTGGTCACCACCTGAGCAAGGACGTGATGATGCGCGCGGTGGGTAGAGGCAATCTGGTCCCCGGGTTTAAGTGCAGCAATTGCCCCGATGGCAACCGCCTCCTGACCAATGCTGGAGTGCACGGGACCGTGGACGAGTGATTCATGATCGACCAGCCACTGCTCCAGCCTCCGGATGAGCGCCAATTCGTACAGCATCACCTGAGCCTCGGCCTTGCCCAGACCTTCGACGGTGGCGTCCACTCGCATCAAGTTGGGGTAAGACTCCCAGGTCAGGTTCTGGTACGTGGACAGGTGTTGCGCACCCTCCGGCATCGAATCAAGCCCTTCCACCCCGTTCACGAATCGAACCACGTGCGCTGAGCAACCACACCACTGATCATCTTGATCGACTCCTTAGATAGGCCCCAGCCATTGCTGGTGACCAACGCGAGATCAGCAGCAACGGCAGCCGCATCACCAACCACCGGAAAGTTCGATGCCCACATCACGCGATCCGGCCCAAAGCCGTTGACGACATCGCGGACGAGTTCCCGCAACGGCAGGTGCGGCGGGTCGCAGACCATGCCCGCACCTGAGAGCGTGATCATCACCCGCTCATCCGCCACGAGCCGCAGAACCCCTCGTCCTCGCTTCAATGACCCGTGCTCAACCGTTGGAGATCCCAGGTGCGTCACGACGATCCTGCCTGGGCCGGCTCCCAAAGTGGGCAGGACCGATTCGATGTCCTCGGTCCCTTCAGGGCAGTAGAGGATTACGTGCAGCCCCGCCTCCAACGCCCTTGAGGCGATGGCGGGGGCAGCCATCAACATGTCGGCGCTCATCCGCAGGCCCCGGAAGGCACCGGTGTCGATCACCTCTGCGAGAGCATCGTGCGCCCCCGGATGCGTCGCATCGATCATGGCCACGCCGACAAAGGCATCAGGCGCAGACTTCACGCATCCAGCAATGTAGGAGTTGTCATATTGACCGAGATGCTGAACAAGCACCGCCCGGTCTATCCCGACAGCAGCCATCATCTCCTGCACCTCTGGAAAGGGTCGGAACTTCTCCAGTCCGCAATGGGTGTAGGCGTCGATGATCATGGCTGGCTCGCCTTCTGCAGGAGGTCTAGGGCATGCATGGCCGGCAGCACCCCGCGTGCATCAAAATCAGTTGGCCTCCCGGTCCGCAGCCCCCCGAGGATCTGCGAGTTCTGCGCCCTCAGATCCCTGACCGAGGCACCAGCAACAAGCACTTCGCCGTCGACCCCGTACAGCGTTCCGCCATCGAGGAGGTAATCTCCTCGGTCCGCAACCATTCGCACCTGCCAGCACAGGGCTGATGCGTTATAGGTGAGGGAATGGTTCACGAGCACCGCAGAATTGAGAATGAAGGACATGGAGATATCCATCGTCGTGCCGTATTCGGGATGCGTTCGCCCCTGAAGCAGGGACTCATTGGATATGCCATCGGATTCGCTGATCCACAGGCTCGCATCCACGAGGTGGCACGCGTGATGCCAAAGCAGGTTGTCAGCCCACGTTCGCCTGCCCGTAAACCCCTCGTTATTTCGCCTGGGAATGGCGAAGAATCCCACGATCTGAGAGATGGACTCCTCACCGGATGCGAGAAGGTCTCGCATGTACCTGACGCCGGCGAAGGATCGCATCGTATGAAGGGCGAAGAGACGCCGACCCGTCGCATCAGCGAGTTCGACCAATTCCCTCGCATCCGCACCGCTCATGGCTATCGGGATCTCAAGGAGAACATCCTTGCCGGCCCTCAGCGCTCCCCGAGCCTGGTCGGCGTGCAGCGCATTGGGGGAACAGATGAGCACCAGGCTCACGTTGGGATCTGCCAGCGCATCCTCGGCGGAGACTCCGAAGTGCGCGAACCCCCAGCGATCCGCAAAGAGTCTGGCGCCTTCCATAGTTCGACCAACAGACCAAAGCGGCACGAGGCCTCCGAGCTCTTCGAATGCCTCCAGATGTGCATCGGCAATGGCTCCCGGGCCAATCACCGCCAAACCGATGGGGTCGATCACGGGACTTCCAGGGTCGCGATGACCTGACCCACCTTCACCTCGTCATCGGCAAGGACGAGCACGGTAATGAGTCGTCCCGCTGCCGGCGCCGGGATCTCCACCTGCGCCTTGTCTGCTTCGACGAGGAGGAGCGGCGCTCCCTCGGTCATCTCCTCGCCGATCTCCACCAGCCAGTCAACGATGTAGATATCAGTTGGATCACCACCGATAAGCGGAAGCGTTACGTCATGTCGCATTCCTTCTCACTCCCCCGCGGCTGGCAGGCTCATGCCGGTCATGGCTCCACCATCGACGAAGAACTCCGAACCGGTTGAGTAGGTAGCCTCCAGAACGAGATACCGAACTAGACGTGCCGCCTCAGGGGGATCTCCGATGCGCTGGACTGGCTGGGATTTCACCAGTTCGGTCAGTTCGGCATGGAAGGGCTCGGTCATCGGGGTCGAGAAGGGGCCGGGAACCACCACGTGCACGCGGATCCCAAACGGGGCGAGATCGAGTGCGGCCGCCTTGGTCAGGCCTCGCACCGCCCACTTGCTCGCGACATAGGCAGCTTGATCCGCATACCCGATGATTCCGCACGTCGATGAGATGTTGATGATGACGCCGCCGTTACCAGCGGTTGCCATCGCGGCGCCAACGGTGTTGATGCCGAGGAAGGGTCCGTTGAGATTGATCTCCTGGACTCGGCGCCAGTTCTCGTAGGTATCGCCGATCACCGTGCCGAACGAATGCACGCCAGCGTTGTTGATGAGGATGGACGGGACTCCCAGTTCCGCGCTCACGTCGGCAACCAATGCCTGCCAGTTCGCCTGATCAGACACGTCCAGTCGCCGGAAGGTCGCTCGCTCGCCAAGATGGGCTACGAGGGCCCTGCCCTCAGCCTCGAGCAGATCAGCCACCACCACCTGCGCGCCCTCTTCGATGAGCATACGAACGTACGCCTCGCCCAGGCCTCTGGCTCCACCAGTGACGACGGCAACCCTGCCTGCAAGCGGACCAGCCAATAACTCCGGCTGAGGATTCATCGGGCCTCCTTGAAGATGGGGCGAGCACCCTTGCGAGCATCAACATGCTGCCGAAACGTGCGCACTTCCACCGACTATTCATAATCGACTGTCAGCAATATACCGGACGAGTTGCTTGCTAATGCAAACTGTCAGCAGTATGTTGGCATCGCCCGTGAGAATTGGGCGTTCACGGAGCCCCTCCGACCGCAAGGAGAACCCTCATGAGTTTTGTCGATCGCGTGGCAGCTGCCCCCATCACCTGGGGTGTTGACGGATCGCCCGGATGGGGCTTCCTGGTTTCCCGGGAGCGCTACGTCCGCGAGATGACGGGGCTGGGGCTGCGGGCAACTGAACTCGGTCCCGACGGGTACCTGCCCTCTGACCCGGACGAGCTCGACTCCTACCTCAAGGAGCACGACCTCAGGGTCGTCGGAGGCTGGGTGCCCATGGCCATGGCATTTCAAGGGATGTTCGATGAGAGCCTGGACTACCTCCGTCGTGCCTGCCGACAATTTCAGCGCGCCGGCGCCGACGTGCTCATTCTCGGCCCAGTGTGGGACTACCTCGGATACGAGAAGCGCGGTGTCCTTGATTCCGAGGAGTGGGCGACCTTCTTTCGAAACCTTGGGGTCGTCGACGCCATCGCAACCGAGCACGGCCTGCAGACGGCTCTCCATCAGCACATTGGAACGGTCATCGAGGATCAGTCAGACCTTGATCGCCTCCTCGACAACTCCGGAGTCAAACTCTGTGTCGACACCGGGCACATGCTGTCAGCAGGAATCGATCCGGTAAAGGTCGTGCGCGCGGACCCGTCGAGAGTCGCGCATGTGCACCTCAAGGACATCTCAGTTGCTTTGGCCAATCGAATCTCGACCGGGGAGGTGAGTTTCGGGGCGGCAGTCAAGGATGGTCTCTTCCTTCCGCTCGGAAAGGGCGACGTCGACCTCGCCGGAGTCATCGGCGCACTTGAGAATGCGGGCTACCGAGGTTGGTACGCCATCGAGCAGGACTGTTTCCTCACCGAGGACCCGCCCGAGGGGCAAGGCCCCGTCGAGGACTGCCGCATCAGCTACCGATACCTGGCAGAGCTTGCCGACTCACTCGGATGGTCCTGACGACTGACGGGCCAGATCCGGTCCCTGACTCGTATTCGCCCAATCCTCCATCGGCTCCGGCCACGGGATGATCAGCGAGGCAAGGCTGATCAACGCAGCGGCGACGGCGGCTACCCAGATGAAGACCGAGGTGTCCACTCCCTGCAGCACATCGAATCCCAACGGGCCGAATGAAGCCATCATCATCGTGACCGCACCAAAGGTCCCCCTGATCTCCCCGAGATGCAAGGTGCCGAAGTACCGGGGAAGTGCCGCGAGTACATATCCGAAAATTAGACCAGTCGCCAGCCCGAAGCTCAGCCCGAACAGCCACAATGAGCCAAATGATTGCAAGTTAAAGCCCCACCAAAGCGTGAAGACGAGTTGCACCATCGAGATGGCCACGATCCCGCGCAAACGATGCCTGTCCACTAGCGAGCTGACAATGAGGATCCCCACTGCATTGCCGACCATCTGCGGCACAAGACTGCGCGCTGCATCCTGAGCAGTCGCCCCCTGTTCGATGAAGATCGTGGCCTCATGGAACAGATAGCCAGTCGTCACGATGGCAGCCAGCGAGCCGGCCGCCAACATCACCAGTGCGAAAGGCGTCCGATAGGCCTCTGAGGCCCGAACTCCGGTTCGACCCTCATCCGCCGAGGGTGGCTGCCCCTGCGAATCTGTTGCTGAAGGCGGCGCGCCATCGGGGTGCTGGTGAAGTTCCTCCGGGGTGTCAACAACCCCCCAGATGACCATCGGGGTGATGACGAACAAGGTGAGCGTGGCGAGCACCAGAAAGCTCCCTGCTACACCGACATGCTCGATCAGCACGCTGAGGCCGAAAGCTAGGCAGGAGAGTAATGCCGATCCCGCGCCCACAAGTATCCCGAGGGCAAGGCCCCTTCGCCGGCTGAACCACCAGGCGACAAGGACGGATGCTCCAAGCCAAAGGACGATACTCCCGATAAGTCGCACCGCGAGGAGTGCGCCCATGGCAGCCGCCTTACTGGGAACCAGGGCGAGCACACCGAAGGCACCCGCGTAGGCCAGGGTCGCGATGATGAGGATGCGCCGAGCCCCCCGCCGATCAAGGAGGCGACCGACGTACGGCATGAGAAAGGCCCCACCGAAGGCGCCCACCAGGAAGATCAGTGCAATGTCATGGGATCCGAAAGCCATCTCCTTCGTCAGAGGAAGGAGCAAAACCGAGAAGCCCTGAGTCTGCGCCATTGCGGTCCAAGCGAAGATCACGATCCCCATGGCCAGAATCCACCAGCCATAGAAACGTCCGGCACCACGGGGCCCTCGCCGCTTCGGCACATTGGCATGCCGGCGCGGCCACTCCCCGATCATGGGGACCAGATCACCGGAACCTTCGCGGACGCCTGCCCATTCGCCTCCGGGCCGGCACCGAGGTACCCGCCATCGACGTTGAGCTCAGCTCCGGTGATGAAGGTGGCCCGGTCTGACAACAGGAAGCAGATAGCGTCAGCGATCTCGCTGGGTTCAGCCATGCGGCCGAGGTATTGGAATTCCGAGGCAAATTCATCGGCGCGCTCCCTGGTGCCGTACCGCCGCTCAATATTGCGACTCCATGTCCACCCGGGCAGAACGGCGTTCACCCGGATTCCATCATCGGCCAGGGCCTGCGCCGCGTTCCTGGAGAGTCCGAGTAGCGCGGCCTTCGTTGTCGGGTAGAGCAATCGGTTCGGTTGGGATCGACGACCGCTGATCGACGAGACGATCACGACAGAGCCGCCTCCGAGTGCCCGCATATGCGGCGCGCACAAGCCCAGAAGTCGTGCCACGGATATGACGTTTATGTCCATAATCGTGCGCCAGTCATCCCACGTGGCATCCAGCGCAGGGTCGGCAAAAATCGCAGCCGATGTGACAAGGCCATCGATCCCCCCAAACACCTGCAGCGCCTGCTCAACTACCCGCCTGAGGTACGCCTCATCTCGGACGTCACCAGCCACCACGACCAAGGAATCGACCGCCCCCAGTGATTCCAGGAAATGAGCGTTCGCCTCGGTGTCACATGCCACAACGCACGCCCCCCCGTCCAGCAACTCCGTAATCGTCGCCATCCCGATGAGCGAAGCCGCACCAGTGACGACTACGGCGCGACCTTCGAATGCCCCAGTTCCAAGCGCCATGCGTCCCTCGCCGTTCATTCCGGGAATCAATGATTCAGGCAAGTCGCTGATGCTTCTTCTCGGCGTCCAGCGCTCCTCGCGCTACGCGCACGTCGGCACGATCACTCACCGCAGGCACCCCGACCTCCCACCACGCATTTCCCTCCAGCCATGAGTACGCCTGCACGGGGATGATCAAGCCATAACTGCGATCACAGGCCCTCGCTCGCTCGAATGCCGCTGGAAGTTCACTGATTGAACTCACGACCTCACCCTCGGCGCCCATTGAGGTGATGTGCTGCAGGAAGTCGACACGGGCATCGCGGACGCGCCTGCTCGAGGAGTAGAGATTGTTGAACTCAGCGCCGCCAGTGCTCATCTGCAATCGGTTGATGACGGCAAAACCGCCGTTATCGCAGACGATAAAGATCACCTTGTGACCGCTCAGCACAGTGCTGTAGACATCTGAGTTGCCCATGAGGTACGAGCCATCCCCCATGAACGCGAGGACCTCACCCCCCTTGGACCGAGCGTCTTCGGCTAGGGCCATGCTCGCACCCCAAGCCCCGGCAACCTCGTAACCCATCGTGGAGAATCCCCACTCGGAATCGAAGGTGTTCGGGGCAAGGGAATCCCATGCCATCGTGAGTTCACCGAGGATCCCACCGGCAGCACACACCACGTAGTCCTCCGGTCTGGCCAGAGCGTTGCAGCCTTGAATCACCTGGCCATAAGACGGTGGGTCCAGATCCGTGCGCTCCATCCAGCCGCCGAGGTAACTGGACCAATCGGCCACGTGCCCTTGCGCGCCAGTCATCCAAGACGGTGGCGCGACGTAGTCACCGAGGCCGGAATCCAGAGCTTCGATGCAGGTGAGTGCGTCGCCGATGACTGCGCAGTCGGTGCGCTTCGTTGCATCCCACCTGTTGGTGTTCACCAGGATGAACCGTGCATCGGGATCCCGAAACAATGCCCAAGAACCGGTCGTGAAGTCCTGCAACCGGGTCCCGATGGCCAGGATGACATCGGCTTCCTCAGCCACCTTATTGGCAGAGGAAGCACCGATTACCCCGATGGTGCCGACGGCATTGGGGTGCGAGCCGACAACAGTTGACTTGCCCGCCGCGGTCTCAGCGATAGGAATCCCCCGTCGCTCTGCGAGATCCGCCAATGCAGCATTGGCGCCCGAATACCTCACCCCACCTCCGGCGATGATGAGGGGTCGCTTGGCCTGCTTGAGTAACGCAATCGCCGCGTCGATATCACGGGGGTCGGGTGCTGGTCGTCGGATGTAGTGCATGCGCGACTCGAAGAAGCTCGCCGGGAAATCGAAGGCCTCCGCCTGAACATCCTGGGGAAGGGCGAAGAATGCTGGACCGCAACTGGCTGGGTCGAGCATGATAGCCAGCGCCTGCGGGAGTGATCGAATGATCTGCTCCGGCCTGCTGATGCGATCCCAGTAGCGGACGACCGGCTTGAATGCGTCGCAGATGGAAATGGTCGGGTCGGTGAAGGTTTCGATCTGCTGAAGCACCGGATCGACCGCCCGGTGGGCGAAGTAGTCACCGCACAACATGAGCAGCGGCAACCGGTTCACGGAGGCGACCGCTGCAGCCGTCAGCAGGTTGCTGCAGCCGGGACCGACCGAGGTGGTCGACACCATGATTTGCTTACGCAGTCTGGCCTTCGCAAAGGCCACGGCCGCCAGTGTCATGTACTGCTCATTCTGGCCACGCCAGGTGGGAAATTGCTCCTGCACGGGCTCCAGTGCTTCGGCGAGGGCAGTGACATTACCGTGACCGAAGATGCCGAATGCTCCGGCGAACACCGGAGCCTCCTGGCCATCGATGACGGTGCGCTGAGCCAGCAACCACTTGACGATCGCCTGATCAGTGGTGAGCCGAACTGTATGCATCCATCCTCCTCTAGTAGAGGCCCCCGGCGGAGATCGCCACCTCGTCGCGTGCCTTCGCCACCTCCTCGGTATAGGCCGCATGCAGCCACACCGAGTCACTCCCGATCGAGCACATCCCATATCCGATAGCGATCTTCTCCCGGCAGTCGGCTCCTGAAGTCGTGTGGATTGCCGGAATCTTCCCGTGCCTGACACACGCCTCGTAGATACGCCGAAGCAGTGCATCGAGTTCGGCCGAAGGCTTCCCTACCGAGAGTCCATGGCTCAGTGCCAGATCGGCGGGCCCCACATACACGCCATCAACACCCTCAACGCCCAGGATGCTGTCCAGGCTGGACATCGACTGACGGGTCTCAATCTGCACGAGGCACAGAATCTGGCTGTTCACCCACACGGGATCGGTTCCGAGATTGAATTTGGACCGGATCGGACCAAAACTCCGCTCGCCCAGCGGTGGGTATCGGCAGCAATCGACTGCGCTCCGTGCCAGTTCCGGGGTATTGACCATCGGAAACACCACGCCCATAGCCCCTGCATCCAACGCTCGCTGGGCCATGCCGTAATCGCCGAAGGGGATGCGAACAAGGGGTACTGCGCCGGCAAGGCTGATGGCCTGCAGCATCGAGACCAGGTCCGAGTAACCGGTCAGACCATGCTGCAGGTCAACCACCGCGTAGTCGACACCGCTACTAGCGACCAGTTCGGCCGCGAACGAGGTCGGCAGCGTGCACCAACCGCCGAGCAGAAGTTCCGACCCCTCAATTCGGGACCGGAGCGGATTGCGCATTGGCCCAGACATCGACCTGCACACTCCCAACCCTTAGACGGCTCACTCCCCATTTCCAGAGTGAACACCATCATTTCAGTCGGCAATATGATTGTCAACAGTCTGCATTATCTTCCTACGCTTATGACATCTCTGGAAAGGGCTCCGTGGCCCGCCACCGGGCTCTTCGGTAATGCTCGGCAATAGCCGCCGTCGCGGCCTCGGCATCCCCTACGACGATTGCCTCGAAAATCGCATGGTGGACTGCGCGCATATCCTTCCACCCGACGAGTGGCCACCTGCTTGGATCGATGGCACGCACATGATGGCGATTCTGCGAGAGCATCTGTCGGTAAATGGCGGTAAAGCGGGAGTTTCCAGCAAGATCCACCAACGCCTGGTGAAAGTCCAGATCATGGTTTCGAGCGGCCTCGAGTTGCCCCTGATCCTTCTCCTTGTCAATCCTCTTCAACAGATCCCCGAGTCGGCGCAGTTCAGTTTGGGTAACCCCCTCCCCCAGGTTGCACACATCCATCGCCGAGAAGGTCTCGATCGCCTCGCGCACACTCAGGACCTCCTCAAGGTCCACGATGGACGTACTCCCGACGACCGTGCCGTGACGACGAGTGCTGACGACGATGCCTTCGTTCTCAAGTGCCATCAAGGCCTCACGGATCGGCCCTCTGCTGACCCCCCATTTCTCAGCCAACTCGGCCGTGATGAGCCTGGTTCCCGGTGACCTGTCACCGGTGAGGATCGAACTCCTCAACTCGTCTGCGATCTGCTCCCACAAGTGACGTTGCTTGATAGGGCTGACATTGCGCACCTGTGCCATTGATTTCTCCCGCTACGTTGCGGCCGGACTCATGTTGTCCGCCACCCAGTATGACCAATTATGGTCCTAGGAATGGAACCCAGCGCGGCGCAGGTACCGGCAATCAACGTTGGCCATCACAGGTCCGCCAATCGGACCAAATGCTCGGCCGGGCCCCCGTCCAAGGCAAGGCGCACATTATTCGCGGTTATCTGCGCACGTCTTTCCATCGTGGCGCGCGTGGCTGCCGCCCAGTGGGGGGTAACGACGACGTTCGGCATGCTCAGGAGCGGACTATTCAAGGGCAGAGGCTCAACCTCGAACACATCAAGTCCCGCGCCACCCAGATGGCCCGTCTTCAGCGCATCTACCAGGGCCGCCTCATCAATAAGCTGCCCACGCGCCACATTCACCACGATCGCCCCGGCCTTCATCGCCTGAAATGCGCCCGCGTTCAGCACATGCCGGGTTGCCGAGTTCAGCGGCAGATGCAACGACACGACGTCCGCTTCAGCAAGTACCTCGTGCAGGCGGTCAATGCTCTCGCATCGCTCCACTCCAATGGCGGCTTGGTCTGCCGGCGAAACCGCCACCACATCCACCCCGATAACCCGCATTCCAAAACCACTGGCGCGCCTGGCAAGCTCCCGGCCGCTGGCCCCCAGACCGACGATTGCAATCGTTCGCCCGTCGAGCTCAAGTGCATCCCCATCGAAGAAATGCTGCTCCATGAGGGCCGGCCGAGCAAGATTCGCCTGCTTCACTACCGCGAGCAGCAGGTACATTGCGTGTTCGGCAAGAGCGATGGCTGTGGAACTCCCGGGAATCCTAGCAAGGGGAATACCCGACGCCATGACCTCGTCGAGGGCCAGATGATCGAGTCCGTAGCCGACAACCTGCCATAGTTGGACCCCGGCGGCCTTGCCGGCCGCGACATGCTCCGCCCGACCCCAGCCGCCGATGTCGATGACCACGACCTTCCCGGCAAACTGATCCTCGAAAGGTCGATCCGCAGAGAAGAAATCGGACGCTATTCCCCGTTCATTGAGTGCTCCGATGATCTCGGAGTAGATCGGCTCAAGCGCAGAATCCGCGACATGCAGGATGAGGACGTCACTCACGACCGGCCCCTGTCGCCCTGGCCCGAGCCAACTCCGCCTCACCCCCCGACTGCATGAATGCGGTGTCACCGCCCATGCCGATGTAATCGAAGCCACACTCCTGTGCGCCGGCTACTGCCGCTCCGGAGCCGACTTGAATCCCGGAGAATTTGCCGTTCCCCTTCGACACTTGAACGATCGTGCGCAGCGCTTCCGTGAAGGCCTCCGGGATCTTCGTCTCGGCGCCGTCAATCGAATACAGGTTTGCCATGATCGGTCCGGTACCCATGCTGATCGAGAGATCATTTGGCCCGACAAAGACCCCATCCACGCCTGGAGTTCGAGTGATCTCGTCAGCCTTTTCAAGGCCCCCCACCGACTCGATCATCACAAGACAGAGGAGATCATCGTTGGCTGCTGCTAGGTCGGCACCATAGGGCGCCCGATATGGCCCGAAACTTCGAATGCCTTCAGGGGGATATCGGCATGAGATCGCCGCCGCATGCGCATCCGCGCTGGATTCGATGTACGGGAAGATGATCCCCTCGGCGCCCGCATCCAGTGCCCGCTGGGCACCGGAATTGTCACCGAATGGCACCCGCACCAACGGCGTGACCTGATGAGTGCGCAGGACCATGCACATCTCCGGTAGATCGCGATACGTGGCGAGGCCATGCTGCAGGTCGATGAAGACCCAGTCGAACCCAGACTTGGCTACCTGCTCCACACCGAACGGATGTGGCAGGGCTATGGCCGTGCCGAATGCCGTCGTGCCCTCTCGAAGCAGCGACCTCAGTCGGCCCCTGTGCTGGCCGGTCATGCGCCCGCACCTTGCAGATGCCGGCCTGGAATCGACGCAATCAACTGCTTGGTGTACGCGTGCTGGGGGTTCTCAAAAACCTCTTGAGTCAGACCTGATTCCACAAACGCTCCATCCTTCATGACGTAGACCCGATTGGTCAGATACCGAATGACACCGAGGTCGTGCGAGACGAGCGCAATCGAAAGGCCGTCACCCAGGAGCCCTTGGAACAGGTTGAGCAACTGTGCTTGGGCACTTTGGTCAATCGCTGAGGTCGGCTCGTCAGCGATGAGAATTTCAGGATGGGCAGAAAGCGCTCGAGCCACGCTCACCCGCTGTCGCTGCCCGCCGGACAGTTGTCGAGGTTTCTTCCCCGCATCTCGTTCGCTGACACCCATTTGGCCGAGTAGTTCCAGACTCAGCCGATTCGCCTCGGAACGCGAGTGCTCCCCGTGAAATCTCACGGCCTCCGCGACCGTCGAAAGCGCGGTGATGCGCGGATTGAGGCTGCCATAGGGGTCCTGGAACACCATTTGCACCAGTCGCCGCTTCTCACCACGATAGGCGCGGCCACGTTGATAGATTGACTCGTCACCGAAGAGCACCTCACCTTTATCTGGTCTCTGCAATCCGGCGAGAACGCGCGCCAGCGTGGACTTCCCGCTGCCGGACTCCCCCACGATTCCGATCGCCTCTCCAGCCATGATGTGCAACGACACATCACGGACCGCACGCACTGCGCGCGAGCCAGAACCAAAGGTCACACAGACTTCACGAGCTTCAATCAGCGCATCACTCACTTGATGCTCCTAACTCGCTGGCGTGCATACAGGCACTCCAATGGTCTGTTTCAACCTCCAAGAGCGGCGGACTCGCTCCGACCCGACAATCGTCCTGAACGAATTCACAACGCTCACTGAAGCGGCACCCACTCGGCCATTCACCTACTCCAGGCGGATTGCCTCTAATCGTGATCAGCTGACTACCCGGGGTGGCCAACTCGATGCGTGCGCGATTCAGGGCGATCGTGTAGGGATGCTTGGGGCTCTGCGCGACCTCCTCGACCGACCCCACTTCGACACAGGTACCCCCATGCATCACTACGAGGCGATCGCAGACATCGTCGATCAGCGCCAGATCGTGGGACACGAGCACCACCGACATGTTGAACTCCGTGCGGATCTCCCGCAGCAGTTTCATGATCTCCGCCTGCACCGTGACGTCCAAACCGGTCGTCGGCTCGTCGGCGAGGATGATGTCCGGCTCCTGAGCAAGCGCAGCCGCAATCATCACTCGCTGCCGCATTCCTCCTGAGAGCTGGAACGGATACTGGTCGTAGACCACCTCTGGTCGTCTGATGTGCACGAGGTCAAGCAGTTCCATCGCACGCTTGCGCGCGTCACGCTCAGTGCGTTGACGATTGCATCGAACCGCCTCAACGAGTTGGCCGCCGATCGTCATGACCGGATTAGGCCCCGTCAGGGCGCTCTGTGGCACATACCCGATTCGGTTGCCGCGCACACTGCGCCAACGGCGTTCGTCGATCTTCGCAAGATCCATTCCATCGAACATGATCGTGCCGCCGAAGATAGTCGCGCTTCGACGCTTCAGGGTTCCGATCAGGCTTCGACACACCATTGTCTTGCCAGAACCGGACTCGCCAACGAGTCCAAGGATTTCCCCGCGACGAATATCGAAGTCGGCTGAGTCGACCAGGATCAGTCGATCGGCCCTCGTTCGCTGAATCCCTATCACGAGATCGCGGATTTCAACGAGTGCGTCAGACGTGGGTTCTTCAACAGTGGCTGTACTCATGACTTCACATCCCGATCACGCCGCGTGACTCCCTCGGCAATAAATGACAGC
>CAFBNE010000050.1_pt1 | contig 22139 bp, 21 predicted proteins | sample 7269181 | NCBI WGS metagenome assembly CAFBNE01 (sample SAMEA6814085, study PRJEB35770) | uncultured Actinomycetes bacterium | biome: Freshwater; feature: Freshwater reservoir; material: water | place: Czech Republic | collected 2017-05-23 | depth 30m m
GTTGCGGGCCATTACGTCGGCAGGAATCCCGGCCGTTCAAAATTGACCTGTGGGCCGCGGAAGGCAGTTGGTCTGCCGAGATTCCTGACGTGTAATCGCTCCTGGCAATACGGATACTGGGCGCTGCACAGGGCGCGGCGGTTGACGCAAGGTCCCCGTTGGGGGATGCTTGGGCTGCAATGACAACTGTCGGTCATCCGGTATGGTGACGATCGAGGAGGATCCTTTCCCCCCGCGTCTAGCATCGGCTGGCTTTGCCTATTGCGGTGAGAGGACCCGACTCGATCAACGATGTCGACGGGGAACTCGTGGAAAGGGACCATGCTCATGGCCACGGCAGTGCGTCGAAAGAAACTCAGTGCGCCGATACCCCACCCCGAGCTAACAAAGCTTCGCATGACCCTTGGTCGGCTAGGGCGGGTGTTGCGACAACAGACCGACGAGGAACTCTCATACGCCCTGACCAGCCTGCTGTTCACTATCGGCCGCAGCGAGCCAGCCACTGCCAGTGAACTCGCGGACAGCGAGAAAGTGACTCCACCGTCAGTCAGCCGGTCTCTCAACCGACTTGAGGCTCTCGGCCTCATCGACCGGGCCCCCGATGCCCACGACGGCCGCGTCACTCGGGTACGTCTGACCTCGAAGGGGCGAAAGGAGCGTGAAGACATCCTGCGATCCCGCGATATCTGGCTCAGCGAGCATCTCCGACAGTTGAGTGAACAAGAGATCGCCAATCTCATCGCAGCACTTCCTGCGTTGGAGCGACTCTGCGATCCGCAACTTCCCCCGACGTCTTAGTTCCGGATTACGACCTTGCCAAGCACACGCTTGATCATTACTGTACCTAGTTAACCACTTGTGAAGGGTACGGAATGAAAATCACAATTGAGGGCGATGCGTGCATCTGCAGTGGCAGTTGCGTTTTGGAATGCCCAGAGGTATTCGGTCAAGACCCGGTCGAAGGCACTGTCGTGGTGCTCAACGACACTCCTTCGAACGACCTACTGGACCGGGTGCTCGCAGCCGAGAACAACTGCCCCGCTCAAGTCATTATCGTGATTGTTGAGTAGACGAACGCGGCACTAGTACGAGACTCACGACCAGAGCGGTGAGGCAAGCAAAGGCGCAGATCGAGAAAGCCAGTCGGAAGCCCGCCCATTCCGCGTAGTCGTGGCCCGGAGGAGTGAAAGCTCCAAGCGACGCCGCTGTGAGGGCGCTGCCGATGGTGCCGCCCATCGTCCGCAGGAGCAGATTGAAACTCATGGCGCTCCCGGTTTCTTGCTCGGGAACCGCTTCGATCACCAGGGCGGGCATCGACCCGAAAGTCGCCCCAGCCCCTATGGCCGTCAGACTCATGGCCAAGACAAGGACTGGGATCGAGACGTGCTCAGTTGTGAGCACGAGCGCGCCCACCATTGCAAGTCCACTTCCGAGAATGAGTGAGACACGGGCCCCGCCAAACCGGCCGCCCAAGAAGATGATCCGGCTCCCCAAAAGATTGCCGAACACAATCGGGATCATGATCATGCCAGCGACCGTCAGACTCAGTCCGAGGCCATATCCGGTGGATGTCGGAAGTTGCACGAGCCGGCTCACGAGTACGGGTGTGCTGTAGAGGCTCACTCCCATGAACAGCGCAATGACGTCCGCACTGAGCAGTCGGCGGTTAGCCATCAACTGCAGTTTCACGAGAGGGAACGGCGTGTGGAACTCCCATCGAATCCAGAAGGCCAGAAGTGCCGTCCCAGCGCCGAAGAGGACCAGCACTTGAGATGAGAACCAGTGCCAGGAATTCCCGTGCGTGATAGCGAGCAAGTAGGACGTAACGCCGGTAACGAGAAGGAGCATGCCCACCAGATCAGCGCGGGGGGTCGCTACATCGCCAGCGGGTGGCAGGCGGATGAGCACGATGACCGCAACGATTGCTGAGAAGGCGCCAGCCACCCCAAACGCCACTCCCATGCCCATATGGTCGGCGATGTAAGTAGTGATCGGGTAACCAATGCCGGCGCCCAGCGCTGTGGTGATCGAGAGGATCGCGACGGTCGACTGCGCAGAGTGGGCAGGAAGGTAGGCCCGCGCCGCCGCGATGGTCATCGCCACGAGGGACACGCCGAGACCCTGCATGCCACGACCGATGAGCAGCATTGAGAAGGAGTCCGCAAGGGCGGAGATGATGCAGCCGACTGACACGAGACCACACACGAGAACCGTTACAGGCCGTCGCCGTCTGCCATCAGCCATCCGGCCAAAGATGGGCGTGCAGGCCGCGGCCACGAGCAGGGTAATTGTGTAGGACCACTGTGCCTCCTCGCTGGAGATGGCGAAGCGCTCCTGCATCAGGGGTATCAGCGGGGCGCCAAGTGTCACGATGATCGACGAGATGAGTGCGGCGGAAATCAGCACCGGCGCGAGCGGTAGCCACATGCCGATTGCCTGCGGGTGCTTTGGCTCCGTTGACACGCTCACGGCATGAATCCTTCCGAAAGTTTCACTAGCCGAACTGACTACTCAGGGATATAGTTTGTCATGTTAAGTAGTAGTCCAGTCGTGTTTTGGGTGGGTGTGATCAGACATGCAGTTAGACGGAGTTACCGCTGTCGTAACCGGTGGGGCCTCTGGGCTCGGCGCTGCCACGGTTGCGGCTCTCGCCGCCGCCGGAGCCACGGTCGTTGGCCTCGACCTGGTCGTTCCCGGGCCAGACGGCCCTCTGGCGAACTCCGCCATCAACTACATTCCGGTCGACGTTACCGACGCGGATAGCGTTCGGAGTGCACTCGACATAGCTTGCACGGGGGATCGCCCGCTCCGCGTCATCGTGAACTGCGCCGGCATCGCACCATCAATGCGCATACTCGGCCGCAAGGGTGTGCACGACCTACCTATGTTTGCCAAGGTTCTGCAGGTAAACCTCGTAGGTACATTCAACGTCCTGGCACTGGGGGCTGAACGCATCGCTGCGACGGATCAAGACGCAAGCGGACAGCGCGGCGTCATCATCAACACTGCATCCATTGCAGCCTTCGACGGCCAGGTGGGACAGGCTGCATACGCAGCGTCCAAGGGCGGCGTGGTGTCTCTGACCCTTCAGGCGGCTCGCGATCTCGCTGAGTACGGGATCCGTGTGTGCACCATCGCTCCGGGCATCATTGATTCGCCGATGCTCGCCGCGATGGGCGAGGACGTCCGCTCCTCACTCGCAGCCAGCGTCCCCTTCCCCCGCCGCCTTGGTCTGGCCGAGGAATACGCACGGATGGCCCTTTCAATCATTGACCTTGACTACCTGAACGGGGAGACCATCCGAATGGACGGCGCGCTTCGCATGCCGCCCAGGTGATCAGCATGACCCAGTGAACACAGGAGGGAGGTGGCGAATCAAGTGAGAGCTCAGGCCGAAACCAGTCTCGAGGCGCGAGTGCTCGGGCTCCTTGCGGGGAAGCCCGCCCTGCTCGCAGACCCGTTCCCCACGTGGAACGAGGTTCGGGAAACCAGGCCCCTGCTGACCACTGCAGGTGCCCTCGTCCTAACGCGGCATCGCGACGTACGCGAACTCCTCGGCGACAACTTCACCATGTACAGCCGTCAGCAGAGCCGCCATTCCCGCCGATACGACGAGGCCCGCGCCCGATTCAGCTCTCTGGCGCAGACCTCGTTTGACTACGTGATGGACCAGGAGTTCGGCCAACTCGTGCGCATGGATCCCCCGGATCATTTACGGGTTCGCAAGGTGGTGACACCCCCGTTCACTGCACGCAATCTCGCTCGAGAAATGGAGCCGAAGGTTCAGGGCCGACTCGACGCGAAGCTCGATGCGCTGGCATCCGTCGATGGAGTGGTGGACTTCAAGGAATTCGCGTACACCTTCCCTCTCGAAGTGCTCGGAGACCTGCTCGGAATTCCACTCGAGGACCTCGACAGCATCCACGAATGGGCGCACGTCATCGCGGAGAACAAGCTCAACGCGGACTCCGAGGAGGCCGCCATCAGCGCCGATTCGGCCTATCGCGGGCTGCTGGGATACGTCGACCGGCTCATCGCAACGCAGCGGGCCTCGACCGAGTCAACGGGCGTGGTTTCCGCCCTTCTCCTGGCTGAGGGTGACGGTCAGATCAGTCACGACGAGGCTCGGCAGATGCTCGCACTCATGCTCTTCGCCGGGCACGAAACCACGAGCAACCTGCTCGCTATCGGAATGCGTGACCTTCTCCGCCACCCAGACCAGTGGCGCTTGTTATGCGATGCGCCTGACGACCTCGCCAATCCCGCCGTGGAAGAACTTCTCCGATTCGTCACCCCTGCCAACTTCACCCAGTACGTCACAGCCCGTCCCATTGAGATCGACGGGATCGCCTTCGCCCAGGGCGAGGCTGTAATCGGGGTCTCCGCGGCGGCCAATCGTGATCCCGAGGTGTTCGCCAGACCCGACGACCTCGACATCACGCGTGAGGACGCCAAATACCACCTCTCCCTAGGACTTGGTCCGCACTTCTGCATTGGGGCCGGGCTGGCGAGGATGGAGGCCACGAAACTCTTCCGCGCCATGGCCGAACGTTTCCCTGATGCCAGACTGGTCCCCGGAGACATCCAGTGGGGTGGCCGCTCGCTGCGCACGCCCATCACCCTTCCTTTGATCCTTCACCCCTGACCGAAGGACGTGACCAACACGGAGGGCTCCGGTCGCGCGTGGATCGGGCCTGTCCTCATCGCGATGGGAGCCTCTGGCCTGTCGCAAGGGTTCGGCCGCCTCACCTTCGCCTTCGTGCTGCCGTCGATGGTGCCTGGCCTCGTCGGCTCCTTCAGCGCCGCGGGGACGCTGGCAGCTGTCAACCTCGCGGCCTATCTCGTCAGCGTGCTCGCCATGATCAGCCTGTCGAGCCGCGTTGAGGCCACCCGGCTCTTGCGCCTAGGTCTGATCTTCAGTGTGGCCGGCCTCGTCGCTGCGGGTGTCGCACCCAACTACGAGATGCTCGTTGGGTCGATGATTCTCCTCGGTTTCGGCAGCGGGATCTCCTGGATCGCCTGCGTGCCCATCGTGACGGCGCACGCCCCCATGGAAAGGCGGGGCGTCGCATTCGGGGTCATGCACGCTGGAATCGGGCTCAGCGCAGTCCTCATCGGCCTCCTCGCGTGGTTCGTGCAGTCGCTCTTCGGCTCCGACGCTTGGCGTCCTGTGTGGCTCATTGAGGCCATCATCGGGATCGCAATCCTCGCCCTGGTGGTCGGTCGCCTCAAACCCGTGGGCCGCCAAGCGCCTCGGGTCAAGGCCGTCAGCGGATCTGCCGAGCACACAGCACACAGATTCCCGCGCAACCTTCGGTGGTTGTTCATTGGCTACGGGCTCTTCGGCGTCGTGCACGCCCTCTACATTTCGTTCCTGATCTCGGCGCTCCGAACGGACGCGGGACTTTCGATCGGCCAATCCGCTCAGGTCTATTCGGTCCTTGGCCTGCTCAACGTCGCGGGCGGCGTCACCCTCGGGCGGGCCTCCGATGCAGTGGGAAGACGAGCCATCCTCGTGGGGAGCCTCGTCACCATGTCAGCCTGCGCCTTTGTTATCCCAAGTGCGAGTGACGGCGTCGCACTGATCTCGGGTGCAACCTACGGACTGCTCATGAGCGGGTTCTCGACCGTCGTCATCGCCTACATTGGCGACGTCTTGAGCCAGGACCAAGTCGCAGCAAAGTACAGCATCATCACCGCCGCCGTGGGCCTCGGGCAGATGGTCGGCCCGCCTATCGGAGGCGCACTAGCTGACGCCACCGGGACATTTCGCTCTACCTACATGCTGGCGTCAGCGGTGGCACTCGTCGCAGCGGCAGCTGCGGCCATGCTCAAATCTAATACCTCCAGCCGGGAGGGGCGCGGCCCTAACAGGCCATGCGGCCACCGTCAACGTTGATGATCTCGCCCACCACGTATGACGATAGATCGCTGCACAGGAATGCGGCGACACCCGCGATCTCGGAGGGGAGGCCAACGCGGCCTATCGGGGCAATCGCGGTCTCCGCTCCGCCGAATACTCCTACCGAGCGGCGGCTCATCGGGGTGTCGATCACTCCGGGCGCGATGCCGTTGATGCGCACACCATAAGACGCCGCCTCCTTGGCAGCACTGCGCACGAGAGCGTGGACCCCGCCCTTCGAGGCTGCGTAGTGAGCAAGGCCCGCCAATCCGCGCACCCCAGTCTCCGAGCCGATCAGTACAACTGACCCGGCGCCCTGATCGCGCATGATGCGCAGCGCTGCCCGCAGGACGTGAAAGCTGCCGTCGAGGTTCACTGACATCATGCGACGCCATTGCTCGTCGGTCAGGTCCGCCACCGTATCGACGTACTGACCGGCGGCCATCTGCTCGGCCACACGTCGCTTCGTCGTAGGGTCGTCGATCCCTGCGGCGTGAACGACACCGTCGATGTGTCCCGACCTTGCCGTTGCCAGGGCGAACGCGGCATCAACGCTGCTTGGTGACGCCACATCGACGACCAAGGCGTACGAGCCGGGAACAGCGATCGCAGCGGCCTCAAGTGCAGGCTCGTCGAGGCCAAGCACGACCACGCTCGCACCCTGTTCTGCGAGCACGCGCGCCGTCGCTTCACCGATCCCGGAGGCCGCGCCCGTCACCAAGATCGTCCTACCTGATAGCAGTGCCACGAGACCTCTCCACTTCCGCCCGGATCCGAGCCTCGATGCCCGTGAGGTCGTTCGACCTCACGCTCCACACTGTTGGATTCCGCCCGGTCTGGACGAGTAGTCCCCGGACCGCGAGCCATCGCAGATGCGCCACAGTTTCCGACAGGGCCAAGCGCCGCAGGCCCCCCTTGGTTTCCTCCCAGCCACGAGCCCACGAAACGCGCGACGCGACGTCCCAGGCCGTGCTAGCCGTCACCTCCGCCACGGCAGCGAAGGCCTCGCGTAGCCGATCAATATGGTGGTCGCGTACGATGCCAGCGCGCTCCTCAATGCCACGGAAGCGGTATTCGTGCCCGGGCAGGATCTCGACGTCGGCGGGCGCAACTCGAGCAACGATCTTGCCCAGCGAACTCAAGAAGTCCCCGAGTGGGTCCGATTCATCGATGAGGTAGCCGCCCACATGCGAGGAGATCCGCGGGAGCAGGTGGTCGCCGCCCAGGAGCAAGCCCTCGTCTTCAAGGGCGAAGCAGAGGTGTCCCGGCGTATGGCCCGGTGTCCAGATCGCCGTAATGCTGCGGCCCCCGACCCGAATACTCTCGCCGTCGTCAATAAGACGGTCCGGGATCACACCGCACGCTGCCATCATGGCATCTGCGTCCATGAGGATTGCGGTGGTCTCCGCGCCCGAAGGAACCCCGCATTGAGGGATCCACGTCGCATTACAGTCATGGACTCGGGAGCCGTCCGCGTACCCGGCGAGCACGCGAGCGTCGAGTTCGTGCATGCCAACCCAGCAGCCAGTTGCCTCGCGCACTCGGAGGGCCAAGCCCTGATGATCGGTGTGGGAGTGGGTTAGGAGAACACCCTGCACGTCGGTCACCGACCAGCCCGCAAGCTCGAGTCCGGCGGACAGGCTGGCCCACCCGGCCTCCCCCGGCCAACCGGGGTCCACCACAATCGGGCCAAGGGGCGTCGCGATTGCGTAACTGAGCACGTATCTCAGGGGACTCCCTGGAATCGGGACCGGGATGGACCAGACTCCCCCATCGATCTCCTCCACGAGGGGCATCCTCCGGGCGGCCCATGCATCCTTCTGTTCGATTCCTGTGACGGAGAAGTCACATGGCGGGGGCACCGGCACTATGCCGACCGGTGCGCGATCGGTTCCACCACGACATTGAGCGGACTGAATGATCGAGGCATGTATCCGTAATTGGTGGGGGGATCGGCGTCAGCGTCCCACGTGATGTTGCGGTATCGGTCGAGGAGTTGAGCAACCACCTCAATCTCCTCGCCACGCGACAGTGCCGCTCCCACGCAGTATCGCGGTCCAACGTTGAAGGCTAGGTGATCCTTGACGTTGGGCCTGTCCACCGTGAAGTCCTCGGGTTGCCCGTAGTGGTGTGGGTCACGGTTGGCTGCGGCGTTCACAGGATGCACCCGGTCTCCCTCCCGAATCGTGTGACCGCCGAGCTCGACGTCCTGGGTGGCAACCCTGATTCGGAACTGCACCGGGGCGAAGAAGCGCAGTGACTCCTCGCCGAAGTCAACGATCGCCTGCTCGTTGCCTCGTAGACGATCCTGGTACTCCGGATGCTCGACGAGCAGGTAGATCGTGTTCTTGAGAAAATGCCCAGTGGTGTCGGTGCCTGCGAAGAAGAGGACGCGGGCCTGGGCGAGCACATCGTCCTCACCCCAAGACTCGAGGAGCCCGTCGCCCTTGTGGTAGAGGATCGAGATGAGGTCGTCTTTCGGGTGCTCTCGTCTCTCCCTAATGACGGGGAGCAGCACGTCATTGAGGTTTTGGGCAGCCGATCTCGCCGCCTCATAGGCCGCGTCGTCGTCGCCGAACGTCTCAGTCCACCGAAACATGGTGTTGTTCCAAACGCGGCATTGCGCCATTAGTTCTTCGTTACGCCAGTCCAGGCCGAGCATTGCAGCGATGACATCACTCGGAACCACGCTGGCGTACTCGGCTGCGAGATCCACGTTGGTCCGGCCGCCAAGGGCATCGAGGCGACGCGAGACCAGATCGGCGATGAATTCCGACCGGTACTGCGCAACCCGCATCGGCGTGAAGTGCTTGAGGAGGAAGTTGTGCACTGAGTGGTGCTGCTCGCCCTGGAGGAGCAGCACGCCACGCGGGCCCCCGTACACGTCTGCAGCGCCGGCGATCCCGGCGTAGGGGTGCCTGAACAGGTCCTCGCGCAACTGCACGAACCGCGCTTCGTCATAGCCAACGACGAGCCACGCCTGCATGCCTTCGTCCCAGCTCACAGGCCCCTGAGCGCGGCGCTGCTCGAAGAAGGGGTAAGGGTCCACATTGCGGGCTTCTCTTAGGCTCTGCATGTCATCCTCATTCGTCGAAGTATCGTCATTAGTTAGCCATGTTATTTAGTCGCTGTCAAGGGATGTGACGATCGGGCTGCCACACGTGCAAGGTGAGCGGCAAGCACAACCGCCCTCGTGCCTGACGCAGCTCGCCTGGCGGCCTCACGAGTCGGGCTGCGCTCCAACTCAGTCGAGAAGACTTCGACCGACAGCGGCACATTCACCCCCGCGGCCCACAGTCCCCCCAAGAAACCCATGAGGTCGAAATCGCCCTCACCGGGGCAGCGGCGGTTGCTCACAGCATCATTCATGCGGTTCTCGTCGGTGGGAATGAGTGGGCCGTCGTTGACTTGAATCATGAACGTGCTGGCTGGGTCTACGTTTGCCAGATCTGCGACCGAGCCACCGCCCCGAAAGAAGTGCCAACTGTCGATGCACAGTCCGCCGTTGGCGCGCCCCGCAGCGGAGACAACGCCTGAAGCCACCGACAAGTCGGGGATGCTGGTGTAGGGCACGAACTCCAAGGCGACCCGAAGTCCATGAGGTGCGGCACGGTCGCACAGGGCGCCGAATGCATCGGCCACCTCCGGGCCAACGGATCGGTCATCGAAGGTGCCGACGGCCTGCACGCACGGGAGGCCCAGGGCATCGGCCATCCGCAGGATGAGGGCCTCGTTCGCAGGGTCTGCATAGACGAGCCCGGGTCGCTCGGGAACATTCGCTGGGCCCGGGGACGCCCAGAATCCCACGATGAGCTCCGCCTCTCCAATCCGGAGCCCGAAGGACTCCAGAATTCTGAGGATGTCGGCATCCGTCCATCCCTGGCCGAGCAACGCCGCGTACTCCGTCACCGTCAGTCCGATCGCGGCGAAGCCAGCGAGCGCAGCGGCCTCAAGACGATCGGGGAAAGCCGCTCGTCTCAAGGTCCCGAACGAGGCGGTCAAGTCGACGGCAACCTGGGATTCGGTCATTGGGTACCCGCTTCTGAGGAGAGTTCCACAAGCATGAGGATCCGAAGCGCACGCTCCACGACGGGACGGTCGACCATCTGTCCCTGGACACGGTGCGCGCCTCCGTCCGCACCCGCGGCCACGACAGCCGCGGCCCAGGCGCGCTCCTCGGCCGACGGTGTAAAAGCGGCGTGGACGGCGGCGACCTGCTGGGGATGGATGCAGAGCTTGCCGCCGAACCCGAGAGCCCGCGCGCGACGAGCATGTTCGAGTACGACATCGGGGTCTCCAAGTTCAGCGGAGACACCGTCGAGTGGAGCCGGGAGACCGGCGATCCGTGATTCCAGGACGAGCATTGAGCGCGCCAGCAGCAGGGCGTCGTGGGAGTCCTCGCACCCGAGGTCCGCTGCCAGGTCGATCGAACCGAAGGCCAGCCGGACAACACCTCTGGCGCGTGTGATCTCCCTTGTAGCGCCGATGCCCCGCGCCGTCTCGACGAGAGCGATCACGGCCTTCTCGTGCCCCAGGAAGCGTGCAACCTCTGCGAGCTCCGCTGGATCCTCGGCCTTAGGGACCATCACACCCGTGAGCGAGACATGCCCGACGAGCGCTGCGCAGTCCTCGTCGAACAAGGAGGTCGCGATCGAATTGACGCGGACCAAACCAGCATTGCCTTCCGCCAGCCAGTCAGACACCGCTCTTCGGGCGTCGTCCTTGTGCTCAAGAGCGACGCTGTCCTCCAAGTCGAGGATGACCTGGTCGGCCCCGCTACCAGCAGCGCGTGCGAAGCGGTCGGGGCGGTCACCCGGAACAAACAGGAAACTTCGAGCGTCCTCCAGCACATTGGTCCTCATTGAGGGCCATAGGTCGGCAGCACATTTCGTTTGCGCAGAGCCGTGATGGCATCCCGAAACGTTTGCTCGGTGTCCATAGTTTCGGTGAAACCAGCCTGCTTGATCTTCACCGTGCTTACGAGCGCCGGGGGCGGGGTGCCGGGTTGACCGTAGCCGAACGTGTAGTCGGCGTACATATGCGACTTGCCGACAATCTCCTCGATGGTGTGGGGCCGAAGACGATGCTTCAGGGTGACATCGGCCCAATCCTGCCAGTGAGCCGGGAGGAAGTCGGCCATGCTCAGAGGCTCGATCTCCTGGCACGGTACATCGAGGCAGTCCGCGAGGAAGGGCCAGATGTCCCGCCAGGTGAACACCTCCCCGTTCGTCACATTGAAGTGCTCCCCCCAAGCCCGCTCGTCGAGAGCGGCCCAAGTGGTCGCCCGTGCGACCAGGCGAACATCCGCCACCTGCTTGGGCGTTTGATGCGACCCTCCGGGAAATCCGAAGGGTCGCTCAGTGTTCCGGCAGATGGCCGCGAATGCTCCGATCACCGGCGGGGTGCTGTAGGCCACGCCGAACGCCGGACCGACGACGTGCACCGGGCGAAGAATCGTCCAAGCGACGCCGGTTCGGGCGGCGAACTCCCGCAGATAGTCCTCCTGAAGCCAGTAGAAGTTGGCATGCTCGTCGCGCGGATGTCGTTCGCGTGCAGGCACTGGGATCGCATGCAGGTGTACGCCATACGCCTTGGTCCCCTGCATGAGCGTTACGTGCTCGAGCCGCCCATGCTGCTCAAGGCCGCTGACCACGTTGGCGAGCATCGCGAGATTCGTGTGCATCTGCTCGGAATCTGACCAGCCCGAGACGAGATCTGCCCGTTCGAATACCGCCGTATAGACAACGTGCGTGACCTCGGGCAGATCACTCATCGCGACCGCCATCGACGTGGAGTCCATGAGGTCCACAGGCACGTGGGTGATGTGCTCGGACTCCATCACCTCCGGCCTTCGGCGCGACAATGCGTAGACGTGCCAGCCCATCTCGACGAAGGCCTCTGTGACCGCCGCTCCGATGAGCCCGCTTGCTCCCGCGACGGCAACGGTCGGACGGCTCATGCCGGGGCTGCTATCAGACCAGCCGGGGCCACCATCCAACCAGAATCCCTAGAGCGCCAAGGCGCAGAGCCCACCGTCATAGCACCACGCGCATTTGGTCGGGGGCTCGCATCTTCAGGCCTTTGGCCTGTGGGACGAAGCCATCGGCTAGTCGCATGTCGGGAAACCGGTCCAGCATGAGGTTCAGGGAGATCTCCATCTCCGACTTTGCGAGCATCGCCCCAAGGCAGAAGTGCCGACCGTAGCCGAACGCGAAGTGCTCCCCCGAGGCAGTGAACGCCTTGGAATGGTCCATGTCCGTCCGGAAGAGGTCGAACAGCTCTGAGTTTGCGAAACGCCGTTCATCGCGGTTCGCTGACGCCATGACGAGGTTCACCCACGAGCCCGCGGGGACAGTTTCACCTTCGAGTTCGACATCCTCCGAAAGGATGCGACCGTTCATCTGGGAAGGCGGCGTGACTCTGAGGGTCTCGCCGATCGCCGCGGTAACAAGTGACCGATCATCGCGCACGGCCTCGAAGTTCTCACGGTTCGTCAGGAGGTGCCCAAACAAACTTCCCAGGGTCTTGTCGGTGGTCTCTGATCCCGCATTCAGGATCTGTGTCGCATGAGTGCCGATCTCCTCGTCATCGAGGCGTTCCCCGTCAACCTCCGCGACGATAAGTGCGGAGATGAGGTCGTTCCCCGGATTGGCTCGACGCTCGGCGATGATCGGAGCGAGATAGGCACGAATCTCGTCGTGCGCGTCCAGACCCCGCTGGTGCACGTCCGGGTCCTTCTTGAGGTTGGACAGGAACGCGATGAGCGCCTGATACCAACCCCAGAACATCTGGGTGTCCGACTTCGGTAGGGCAAGGGTGTCTGAGATGACGTAGACGGGCAGGTAGTGCGCGAACTCCGCGATGAGGTCGACCTCAGTCCCCGAGACGAATCGTCCGGCTAATTCTTCGACGTTTCGCTCCACCAGCCCGTCGAGGATGGTCGAAACGTTTCGCATGATCACTGGCATCCAGTTTTCCAAGCCCCTGCCTCGGAACCAGGGACTCACGAGAGCTCGCTTGCGCGAGTGCTCGGTGCCCTCCATCTGAAGCAGGGTCCGGCCGAACACGGGCTCCATCTGCCATTCGTAGTTCTTCGTGCTGAATGCCGGATTCCGGTACGAGGAACTCACCGTGGCATGGCGAGTGACCAGATACGAATTTGTCTCGCCGTCGTAGTGCAAGGGCCGCTCTTCCCGCAGGCGCCGGTAGAAGGCATAGGGATCCGAGGCGACCTCGTCGGAGAGCAGCGCCGGAAAGCCCTCGTTGTCATGCGAATGAGCCATGGCGATTCTCCTCAAAGCTACTAAGACGGTGGCGGAAGGGGGATGTCCTGGGCTGGTGTCACGAACCAGCGAATCGTCGTGCGCGAGGCGAACCTCCACTGACCTTGGCGTCGCTCGTACTCGTCCTCGTAGGTCGCGGCAGTCAGACACGTACCGCCTGTGGAACGCTCCTGACCGATCGAGAACACGTCTGACCTGCCCGACGCCCTGTCGGGTTCGGTGAATGTCACCCGGTGATTCGACGTCCAATGCCAGTTGCGGATCCAGATCTCGTCAATCACCTCGAGGGATCGGTGAATCTCCGCTATGCCGGAATACTCGGCCCGACCGGGAATGCGGTACTCGCCGTCGGCGTGCCATAGCCCGGTAAAGAGTCCATAGTTCCGGTGATCCAAGCCGGCGCAGTAGCCTGCCACCAGGGCCGAAATGGCCACCCTCGACTCGATTTCGTCGATTCGCCCCTCAACGGAGCGCGGTTCACTCATTGAGACTCCTGACCGCTCACGATGGAGGGGGCAAAGGGATGTCCTGCGGGGTGCTGACGAACCAGCGGGTGACCGTACGGCGCCCGATCCTCCACGCACCATTGCGGCGCTCATACTCGTCGTCATAGGTGGCAGCGACCAGACAGACGTTGGCATCGACGTGCCGTTCGCAGATTGCGAACACATCGGATCGACCTATCGCTCGGTCGCAGCCATCGAAGGACACCGTGTGATTCGTCGTCCAGTGCCAGGTTCTTGCCCACGCCTCGCCGATGACCACGAGTGACTCTCGGATGCCGTCGAGGCCGTAGAAGTTGCCACGGCCCCCGGGGATCAAGTATTCGCCGTCGTCGTGCCAAAGCGAGAGGAAAAGATCGGAGTCCTTTTGGTCGACCCCCTGGCAATACCCGGCCACCAACGCCGAGATCGCCGTTCGCGATTCGATCTCGTCCAGTCGATCTTCCAAGCTGCGTTCAGTCATTCGCTCTCCCTCACCGGGGCCGGCTATCGACGGCCACAATCAACACACCTCTTGGGCCATCGTCCCGCCGCCGCTGGCCACCATCCAGCGGGACGTCGTCTCCTGCCTTCAGGATTCCGTGAATCCCTACAACACGACTTGCATCTCTCGCGGCGCCCGCATCTTCAAGCCCTTCTCCACCGGGATGAACCCGTCCGCCAGGCGCATTCGCGGAAAACGATCGAGAACGGCGTTCAGGGAGATCTCCATCTGCATTTTCGCCAGCATCGCACCGAGGCAGAAATGCCGCCCGTACCCGAAGGCAAAGTGCTCGCCGGATGCCGAGAACGCCTTCGAGTGGTCCATGTCTGTGCGGAACATGTCGAACTTCTCCGAGTTTTCGAATCGACGCTCGTCGCGGTTGGCCGACGCGATCACGAGGTTCACCCAAGTGCCTGCCGGCAGCGCCTCGCCTTCGATCTCCGTCTCCTCCGAGAGGATTCGACCGTTCATCTGCGACGGCGGAGTCACTCGGAGCATCTCGCCGATGGCGATGGGAACGAGACCTCGGTCATCGAGGAGCGCCTCCCAATTCGAACGATCGATCAGCAGGTGGTTGAAGATATTTCCCAGTGCGCTGTCGGTGGTGTCCGATCCTGCAGCCAGGAGAATCGAGATGTTGGCGAGTACTTCCTCGTCGTCGAGTTGCTCACCATCGACCTCGGCCGTGACCAGGGCTGAGACCAAGTCCTCGCCCGGGGCCGAACGCCGCTCGGCGATAATCGGCCGCAGGTAAGCTCGAAGCTCTCTTGTCGCAGCCAGTCCGCTCTCATGCACCAACGGGTCCTTCGCGAGATTGCCCAGGAAGTCGATAATCCGGTTGTACCAGTCGTTGAACTGATCGAAATCCGACTTGGGCAGGCCGAGAACTTCGGCTTGGGTGTACACGGGAACGTAATGCCCGAATTCAGCAAGAATGTCGACCTCAGTTCCAGGTATGAGCCGCCCAAGCAATTCATCGACGTTGCGCTGGACGAGGTCATCCAGAAGGCCAGCCACGTTCCGCATGATCGGAGCCATCCAGTTCTCCAGGCCCTTGCCTCGGAAATAGGGGCTCACGAGCGCGCGCTTCTTGGCATGCTCCGACCCTTCAAACTGAAGGACGGTTTTGCCGAGCACGGGCTCCAACTGCCACTCGTAGTTCTTGGTGGTGTAGGTCGCGCTTCGGTATCCCGCGCTGACAGCCGCGTGACGGGTGATCAGATAGGAGCCCGTCCCCTCATCGAAGTGGAGTGGACGCTCGGCGCGAAGGCGCCTGTAGAAGGCGTAGGGGTCGGACACGACCTCAGGGGAGGTAAGTGCCGGCAAGTCAGATGGCGACGTCGACAGGGACATGTTCTAGTCCTTTCCCGTGCTGATTTGATCGAGTCTCGCGCGGGAGGCCGCGACCGCTGATGCTTCGCCGGCGCGCTTCACTTCGGCCAGAAAGTTGAACTCGGCCGGCTGAAAGTGGATATTGCTGAGCGAGCTCGCGACGATCGTGGCGGCCGCGAAGGACAATCCAACGCCCATCTTTTCCAGCGATGCAAATAGCGCGTATTTTTCCGAGACGATTCCATCGCGCATGATCGAGGCGCACATTTTAGCGATCTCAACGGCTTTCGCCGTCAATTCGTCCGCAGGTACCAGCCAGTCGACGAGTCCGTAATCCAGTGCTTGGCTCGCTGTCCACGGAACCGCGGTGTACATGAGGTCTTTCGCGCGCTTGAGACCGACGGCCGCGATGAGCAGGGATAGATCCCCGTCGGCACCCAGCGTGTGCCACCGAGGGCAGCCGAATCGCGCATTCTCGGCCGCGATGGTGAGGTCGCAGCACAGAGCAAAGAACAGCCCTGTCTCGAGGCAGTCGCCCTGAGCCTCCAGGATGGTCACCTTGCGGCAGTGCAGAAGGCGTGAGTACAGACCACGCGGACCCCACCAGTTATCTGCGACCGCGATCAGCCGGGCTCGCTGGCTCGGGACCTTCTTGACGGCTCCTCCCGGCGCGTCGATGTACATACTCCAGACGTCGGCGACATCCCAGCCTGCGGACAAGTCGGGGCCCTCCCCCGACAGCAGCACTGCAGTGATGTCGTCGTCGTCGTCGACTTGGTCCAGGAAGTCGCAGATCAGGCGTCCCGTCGCGATGTCGATCATGTTCCGCCTCTCCGGGCGGGAGATGCGGATCCGCGCGATGTGCGAATCACGGTCAATGCTGAATGAAGCAGACACGGCGCTCACGGTCATTCCTCCTCGGCGGTCACGCCCGCCGCTCGCTGGGACGTGGCATACAGATTGGCCATGTCGAATTCGCGACCGACACCATGTGCGTCCAGCACGGCCTGCAGCATCATTTTCGACATGACGATGCCATCCAGCGGCATAGCCGCCGCATACTCAGCCGCCGCCTGCGTTGCCGAGGCGAGGCCGGCGCGACTGACGACCCTTGACACAAGTCCACAGGCCATCGCTTCGTGAGCGCCAATCGGACGCCCTCGGACCGCCCATGCCTTCGCGCGGTTCAGGCGAATCGTCAGCGATGCAAGAACGAAGTTGGACTCAGGCATGCACATGAATGGGGATGCGAATTGAGCGTCCTCGCTCGAGATCGTCAGGTCGGATGCCAAGACCAGTGCACTCCCTGCACCCGAGCAGACCCCAGCCACCTCCGTGATGGTGACCTTCTTCGAGAAGCAGAGCGCCTGGTAGATGGCGTCGGACGCACTGAAGTCCTGGCCCCAAGCCGTCACTGTGCCTCGCAGGTCGCGAGGGAACGTGCCTTGATCAGCCGGAGCAAAGTCCGGACCGCTTGCTCGCAAGACGATCACCTTGACGTCGTCATCGTCCGACAGGTCTATCACGGCCGCCGCAAGGGCTCGGGCGAATGCTCCGTCGTGCCTCGTGAGAGGAGCGAAGTCGGCGGTAGAGATGAGAGCGCATCCTTCGGAAACGTCCACGTCAATCACAGCGCAACCACTCCCTCGTCGCCGGTCCGCGGGTCTACCGCGCCCTTGCGCCTCTTGTCAGCATCCAGCGCACCGCCCACGCCGACTTCCTTAGCGGCCTTCCAGAAGTCCATCTCGTCCGGCGCCGACTGCAGGTGGTGTGAGACAAAGAGGCCGGTGACCGACGGGACGCTCGTGTCCATGAGCCCTTCGGCAGCACGGATCCTGCCCTTGAGGTGGAGAAGCGCGCCGGGGTCTTGGCTGGCGATCTCCTCTGCAACGTTTCGTGCGTGATCAGCCAATCGATCCGACGAGGCACATTCATGAACGAGTCCTAGCCGCTGGGCTTCGACACCCGACATAGGCATCGCGGTGAACCCCGTGCGGCGAGCTGCCTTCATGCCGATGATGCGATTGATGTGGACACTTGCGGCGGCGCCAGCGGGCCCGAGGAATCGCGCCTCCAAGGCGCCAACCTTGGCATCATCTGCTGCGATGACGATGTCGACCTTGCATGCAATCATGAAGTACGCGGCAGCCGCGCAGTAGCCGTGAATCTGGGCGATGGTGATCTTGGGCGACCGCGAAATTGCTTGGCTGAAACCCAGGCGCCCCCACGCCATATCGGTTCCGTAGCGATAACTCACATTGAGAGTTCGCCGCCGCTCGTGCGGTCGTCGTTGCCCCCACTCCTCGTTGATCTCATTGCCGCTGCAGAAGGACTTGCCATTGCCTCGAAACACGATGACACGGACGTCGTCATCGAGGTTCGCTTCATGAATGATGTCAGTGATGCGGTCCCGCATTGGCACGCTCATCGCATTGTGCTTCTCTGGGCGGTTGAGGGTGATCCACGCGACGCCTGTCGCTCGGTCGACCTCGTACAGCACCTGTGTCGGGGCCGCAGCAATGCTCTCGGCTGTGCCATAGCGGGTCATTGCGCGCCTCGCTCGGCTCGATCTCCATTGGGGATCTCCACGACACCAGCGGCGATGAGCAGCTCAATGTCCGCGCCGCTCACACCAACTCGGGCCAACTCCGAGACCGAATGCTCGCCGAGTTCCGGAGTCCAGTCTCGAACCGTGGCAGGAGTCCCCGTCATGTGGAATGGGTGGCCTACCACCTTGATACGGCCCCAGGTACGGTCGTCTTGTTCGAGGATGTACCCGTTTGCGAGGACGTCCGGGTCGTGGGCCAGATCGAGGAATGAGTTGACCGGCGCCACCGGGACGTTGTTCTCATGCAGCACCTCAAGCCAGTCTGCACGATCACGAGTGAGGAACTGCCTTTCCAGCAGAGGCTCGAGTTCAGCACGGTTCTTCTCCCGAGTGCGACTTCTTGCAAAGCGCTCGTCCTCGTGGAGGTCCGGACGCCCAAGGGCGGTCATGAGGCCGTGCCAGAGTTTCTGGTCGGTTGCCCCGATGACGAGCCACTGCCCATCCCCGCAGATGAATGCACCAGAGGTGGATGTCACCCTCCCCTGCGGGCGAAAGACCTTGTCCTCGTGCAGGGCAATCGTTATCTCCGCGGTGTGCATGCCGAGGCATGCTCCGACCAGGGATGCGTCGACGCGCTGCCCCTCCCCGGTGCGTTCCTTGACCAGCAGCGCCGCAAGCACAGCCATAGCGAGGAACATCGCGCCTGCCGAGTCGGCCATCGCCCGTGTCGCCAGGCGCGGGGTGCCGTCCGGCGCACGCATGAAGTCGGAGACTCCCGACACCGCTTGGGCCACCATGTCGTACATCGGCTCCTGGTTGCGCGGACCCTCCGGGCCGTACCCCGACGCCCCCGCATAGATGATGCTGGGATTGACGGCCCGAAACTGCTCGTAGCCCAGACCCAGGCGTTCCATGACCCCAGGGCGGAAATTCTCGACGACGACATCGCATCCGCCCGCAAGCCGCAAGGCGAGCTCGGCTCCCTCGGGGTGCTGAAGATCGATGGCGACAGACCTTTTGCCACGGTTGAGTCCGTGGAAGAATCCGGCGAAGCCATCAGGTGCAACGCGCAGACGCCTATCCCACTCACCCCCGGGACGCTCAACCTTGATCACCTCGGCGCCCATGTCTGCGAACAGTCGAGTCGCATAAGGTCCCTGAAGAAAGCGCGTGAAGTCAAGCACTCGCAGGCCCGCCATGGCACCGTTCGCGCCCTCACCCATGGTCCACCCCCCGAGTACTGACCAGCACGTCGAGAGCCTCGATGCCTGTGTCGGTGACGCGCAGTGGATTGACCTCCAGCGCCTCAAGGCGATCGCCCAACGACAGCGCGGCCTCCGCTACAGCAACCACCACATGGCTCAGCGCATCAATGTCGACGGGCTTCGATCCGCGCGCTCCCTGCAGAAGCGAAGATCCCTTTAGCTCGCCAAGCATGGTCCTGACTTCGTCGGCCGTGATCGGCAGAACTCGCAGGCTCGAGTCGGCCAATGTTTCAACCCAGATGCCGCCAAGCCCGACAGCCACCACCGGTCCGAAATTTGGGTCTACAGTCACGCCAACGAGGAGGTCGAGTCCCGGTGGCCGCATGGGCGAAATCAGGACGCCGCGTATGGCTGCCGCGGGCGCGCCTGCAAGGCAACTACTCAAAATCGCGTCGTACCCGCGGGCAACTTCGTCAGCACTTGCAACGTTCAGCAATACTCCCCCGACGTCGGTCTTATGCGGGATGTCGCGAGAGCAGACCTTCATGACCACGGGGTAGCCATAGTCCCGCGCTGCTTCAATCGCTTCAGTCGCCGAGGTGGCAAGACGCGCAGGCACGATGGCCACCCCAGCCGCACTCACGAGCCCTCGTCCCTCGTCCTCGGCCCAAACCCCGACCGGATGAGCATCTCCGAAGGGAGCGACCGCCACACGTGTGCTCGGTCGGTGATCGAGGCGGTCACGCTGCTCCGTCCAACGGGCCATGGCCCCGATCGATTTCAGGGCCAAGTCGGCTCCGGGTAGGAGGAACAGGCCATTATCCGCAAGTAGTTGCCGCGGATACTCCGCAATATCGAGGCAGGTGTTGGAGGACAAAATGATTGGCACAGGCGACTGTTCGACGATCCCCCCGATGATCTCCATCCGGCTCTCGATCCACGTGGGGTCCTCAGGTCGGGTCGCCGGCAGCGGCGTCATCATCGAATAGATGAAGTCAACCCCTGAATCCGTCGCAGCCATTTCCATCAGATCGTCCTCAGCCTTCGTCGGACGCGGCCGTGACCGCGCATGGCCGAATCCAGTCGTGTCCAGAGGGTTGAGCACGTGCGCGAATGGGGGTAAAAGGGTGCGGAACAGGGCCTCAGTCTCAGGCTGCCACTCAGGCAAGGCCAATCCCTCTTTCTCGGCGAGGTCGGCGATGATGTTGCAGCCTCCGCCCGACGATGTCACCACTCCCATCCGGCGTCCTCTCGGCAGTCGGCGGGTGTACGCAAGCAGACCGACCGTGGAGATGAGGTCCTCGACGCTCTCCACCCGAACCACGCCCGACTGGCGGAATGCCGCGTCAACCACGGCGTCATCAGTAGCCATCGCACCGGTGTGTGCCATCGCTGAGCGAGCCCCCTCCTCACTGCGCCCGGCCTTGAAAGCGACGACCGGCTTCCCGGCCCGCGTGGCATGGGTGGCCAGCGCCATGAAACGCTCTGGCTCGCGGACGGTCTCGAGGAAGAGGGCAATCGCTCGAGTTCCCTCATCTTCAATCAAATACTCAAGGACATCAAGGCTGTTGACTACGGCGGAGTTGCCCACCGACGCCCATAGGCTCGTTCCAATTCCGTGAGCTTGGGCGAATTCGTATGTCGCCCTCGCCATCGAGCCTGATTCGAACACGGCGCTGACCGGCCCCTTGATGGGATCGCTGTGCGATGCCACTGCCCAGGGTGAAATCCCCAAGGACGCATTGATGAATCCGATCGTGTTGGGGCCGAGGACAGTGATGTCCAGTCCCAGCGCAAGGTCGACCAAGTCAGCCTGAAGTTGACGCCCTTCGTCGCCAAGTTCACCGTATCCGGCGGCGAGCACCACGGCGCTGTGCACGCCAACCGAAGCCGCATCGGAAAGTATCTGCTCGACTTTTCCTGGGCCCACCATGATGAATGCGAGATCAACAGACGTCGGAAGATCTCCCATGGTCGGCACGGTGGCCTGCCCGAAGAGCTCCGGGTACTTCGGATGAACGAAGTGAACATCATCCACCCCGCCGCCTCTGCGCAGACTCCCGAGAAGATTCCCCGCCCAACTCGAGGACTCGGAGGCGCCCACGATTGCGATACGGCGGGACCCAAATAGTGCTCCCAGTCGCGTCGACGACGTGAGGCGCCGTCGCGCCGCAAGATTTCGGGGCATCGTTGTTGACTCCAGTCAAGGGTGGTGGGCTGATGGGGCTAGTTTGGCACAGATTAGTTAACTATGTTTACTTTTATTCGCCTCCGCCCTGTGTCAGTCGTCGGCTGCTGTGCCACCGACGTGCGAAGCAGTTGGCTCGTCCACACCGAGGTTCTCTAGGCGAGTGATCGCCTCGGAGGGATCAACTTCTCCGTGGGCCCCTGATGCAGCCTTCCGCTTGCCCCCGCCCTTAGACATGCGACGCTCTCGTCCAACTGCCAGAGCGACTGCCGCAATCAGTGCCAGTCCATTGAACATCGCGGCCACCCACGTGACGCCTGTGATGAGCTGCAGACCCTGGACTCCCGTAGCAAGGACAAAGATCGCGATCAACGAGCCCCAGACGTTCATCTTGCCCGGAGACAGTTGGGTTGAGCCGAGGAAGACGGCAGCGAACGCGGGCAGGAGGAGGGTTTCACCAAAGACCACCGAGGGGCCCGTGAGGGACACGAAGAGGACTCCCGCAAACGCGGCCAGCGATCCAGATGATATGAGCGAGATCCAGGCCCACCGGTCGACCCGGATGCCGGTGAGTCGTGCCGCTTCGGGGTTGCCACCGGTCGCATGCATGTAGCGTCCGACAGGCGTCCGCTCGAGCACCCACCAAACGATGATGGCGATGACGATGAGGTAGAGGAACACCGACTGAAAACCA
>CAFBNE010000051.1_pt1 | contig 21941 bp, 18 predicted proteins | sample 7269181 | NCBI WGS metagenome assembly CAFBNE01 (sample SAMEA6814085, study PRJEB35770) | uncultured Actinomycetes bacterium | biome: Freshwater; feature: Freshwater reservoir; material: water | place: Czech Republic | collected 2017-05-23 | depth 30m m
ATTGGCGCCGCGCCGATATGGAGGTGCTTTGAGTGAAGGACGATGAGGAGGAAGACGAGGACGACGCCAATCTGCAGCCAGATGCCGATCGTCTCGAGCCACTCGTTGGCGCCCTCTCCCAGCGGGGCGAGCAGTGATGCCGTCCACTCCGACGCGAAGGCGCCGCTCTTGAACGGAAAGACTCCCGTGTTGATCTGCGCGCCGCGGTACAGGAACAGGGTCCAGACCACATTGAAGATCATGAACAGGATCAGCCAGGCGCCCTTGGTGTGACTGCCGAAGAATCGGGAGTCACGGCCGTGGGTTGCGGGGCTATTCGTGAGTCGTAGGACAGCGAAGATGACGATGCCGACGAACACCAGCACGCCGAACAGATCCTCTAGGAAGCCGACGACCGGCCACGTACCGATGACCGGCACGGCGAAGTCGGCAATGAACAGCGCGCCGTAGGCCTCAAGGATGGTGAGGCCGAGAACCAGGAAGCCCCAGAAGGCGAACACGTGCGCGAGGCCAGGGATCGTCCACTTGAGGAGTTTCTTCTGCCCGAGCACCTCGATCGCCTCGGCCTGGACCCGCTTGGGCGCGTCCTTCGTGCGTCCGACCGCTGGCTTGCCCGCACGAGCGAGGGAGAACAGGAACCATCCCCTCTTGCCGGCCAGGGCCAAGATGACGACCGTGAGCAGGACTCCGACGATTGCGCGCAGCAGCATGTGTGATTCCACGCGCGCGAGCGTATCGCTCCCGGTTCAGCTGGGCGAGGGGACCGCGACCACGACGACGTCGGGAATGAGGTCGAAGTCGGTGGGATTCGTGGTGTGGACCGGCAGATTATGGGCGCTCGCGTTGCGGCGATCAGAGTGTCGAAGGCGCGAGTGCGCACCGTGCGGCCGGATGCCCGAAGTGCGGCGGCAATCTGGCCGTAGCGGCGGGCTGCCTCCGAGCTGAAGGGCATGGCCGTGAAATTGGCTTCGGCCTGCTGCAGGACTATCTGCCGGGCCATGCGCCCCTCGAGGCCGGCGTGCAGTTCATCGAAATTCAGCCTGGCAATCGGCCGCCACCGGGCGAGAACGCTGCGCGCGGTGCCGCGGTCACGCATGGGAAGGATCTGGGCGACGGGTCGGCCGGATCTGGTGTTGACAATGTCGTGTCCACCAAGGACCCGATCGATGACCTCGCCACCGTGGTTGCGCAGGTCGCGAATGCTCACGTCCGTCATGAACGGAACGGTGTCACCGGTGATACGTGGCGGCGTAGTGGCGATCCCAGAAAGTTGTGGAATCGATCGGGAATGCATCGCCAGCACTCTGGGTTACAGCCTATGAGTCGCATCGACTCAAGTGATTTGAGTTTCAATTTGCATAGATCCCTGATCCGGCGCACACTCAAACCTGTAAGCGAACCAGCGTCCATGAGGACGTCACACCAAACGAAGGAGCATCACCACCATGGCCCGAGCAGTGGGTATTGACCTTGGCACGACCAACTCGGTCGTCTCGGTCCTCGAGGGCGGGGAACCCGTCGTCATCACGAACGCGGAAGGCGCCCGGACCACCCCCTCGGTCGTCGCCTTCGCAAAGAACGGCGAGGTACTTGTCGGCGAGGTCGCCAAGCGCCAGGCCGTCACCAACGTCGATCGCACCGTCCGCTCGGTGAAGCGCCACATGGGCACGAGCTGGACCGTCGACATCGACGGCAAGGCCTACACCCCGCAGGAGATCAGCGCCCGCACGCTCGGCAAGCTCAAGCGCGATGCTGAGGCCTACCTCGGCGAGCCGGTGAGCGACGCCGTCATCACCGTCCCGGCCTACTTCTCCGATGCCGAGCGCCAGGCCACCAAGGAGGCGGGCGAGATCGCCGGCCTCAACGTCCTGCGCATCATTAACGAGCCGACCGCGGCTGCCCTCGCATACGGCCTGGACAAGGGCGATATCGAGCACACCATCCTCGTGTTCGACCTCGGTGGTGGCACGTTCGACGTGTCGCTCCTCGAGATCGGCGACGGCGTCGTCGAGGTCAAGGCGACGAGCGGCGACAACCACCTCGGTGGCGACGACTGGGACAACAAGGTCGTCGAATGGCTTGTGACCGGCTTCAAGAACGCGCACGGGGTCGACCTGTCGAAGGACAAGATGGCCATGCAGCGTCTTCGCGAGGCTGCTGAGAAGGCGAAGATCGAACTGTCGTCCTCGATGCAGACCTCGATCAACCTGCCGTACATCACGGCGAGCGCCGACGGCCCCCTCCACCTCGAGGAGAGCCTGAGCCGCGCGCAGTTCGAGTCGATGACCCGCGACCTGCTCGACCGCACCAAGGCCCCGTTCCAGGCCGTGCTCAAGGACGCCGGCATCGCCCTCGACAAGATCGACCAGGTCGTGCTCGTCGGCGGCTCCACCCGCATGCCTGCGGTGGCCGAGCTCGTGAAGGCAGAGACCGGCAAGGATCCCAATAAGGGCGTCAACCCGGACGAGGTCGTCGCGATCGGCGCAGCGCTCCAGGCCGGCGTGCTCAAGGGCGAGGTCAAGGATGTGCTCCTCCTCGACGTCACCCCGCTCTCGCTCGGCATCGAGACCAAGGGCGGCGTCATGACGAAGCTCATTGAGCGCAACACGACGATCCCGACCAAGAGGAGCGAGATCTTCACGACGGCGGACGACAACCAGCCGTCGGTGCTCATTCAGGTCTACCAGGGCGAGCGCGAGATGGCGTCGTACAACAAGAGGCTCGGCACCTTCGAGCTCACCGGGCTGCCGCCGGCACCCCGCGGCATCCCGCAGGTCGAGGTCACGTTCGACATCGACGCTAACGGCATCGTGCACGTCTCAGCGAAGGACCTTGCCACGAGCAAGGAGCAGTCGATGACCATCTCCGGTGGCTCGGCCCTGAGCAAGGACGAGATCGATCGCATGATGCGCGAGGCAGAGGCGCACTCCGACGAGGACAAGCAGCGTCGCGAGGAGGTCGAGGTCCGCAACACCGCGGAGTCCCTCGTCTACCAGACCGAGAAGTTCCTCGCAGACAACGCCGACAAGGTCCCGGCCGATGCGAAGAGCAATGTCGACGGCCCGCTTGAAGAGCTGAAGAAGGCCATCGAGGACAACGACATCCCGGCGATGCGGGCGGCGACCGACAAGGTTGCCCAGGCGAGCCAGTCCCTCGGGGCGGCGATGTATGCGCAGGCACAGGAGTCCGGCTCTGCCGAGTCCGGCTTCGGCGGCGACGCGGATGGCGGCGACGAGGACATCGTCGATGCCGAAATCGTCGACGAGGGTGGCGATGATGCCAACGCCTCGAAGGACGAGAAGTGACCGAGCCGCAAGGTTCCGAGGAGCGTCAGCCGGCAACCCCGGCTGACGCTCCCGGGATCGACGAGATGATGGACGAGGCCATCGCCGGGGTGGTCGCCGAGGAGGAGTTGGCCGCGGCAGCCGTCGAAGGCGATGTCTCCGAGGCCCAACTCGCCCTCGCCGAGTTGACGAACGACCTGCAGCGCGTGCACGCCGAGTACGCCAACTACCGTCGCCGGGTTGATCGCGACCGCGATCTCATCCGCGAGAACGCAGTGGGCGGGGTTCTCACCCAACTGCTGTCGTTGCTCGACGACGTCGACCGGGCCCGCCAGCACGGCGAGCTCGAGGGCGCCTTCAAGACCGTCGGCGAGTCGCTCGAGGCGACGATGACGAAGCTGGGCCTCGAGCGGTTTGGCGAAGCGGACGAGGCGTTCGACCCGATGGTCCACGAGGCTCTCACCACTGAGTCGCGCGAGGAGATCACCGAGCCGACCGTCATCTCCGTCTACCAGTCGGGCTACCGCTTCGCTGGACGAGTGCTCCGACCCGCGCGCGTCGCGGTTGCCGGTACTGACTGACCCAGGGGCGTATCGAACGTGAACAAGGACTGGCTCGAAAAGGACTTCTACGCGATTCTCGGCGTAAGCAAGAGCGCGACCGCGGAGTCGATCAAGAAGGAGTACCGGGCCCTCGCCCGCAAGCTGCACCCGGACAAGAACCCAGGTGATGCCAAGGCGGAGGAGCGGTTCAAGCAGGTGTCTGAGGCGTATGACGTGCTCTCCGACCCGGCCAAGCGCAGTGAGTACGACGAGGCGCGCGCAATGTTCGCCTCCGGAGGCTACGGGCCGCAGGGGTTCGGCGGTGGTGGTGGGCGCGCGAGCAACGCGAACATCAACATGGAGGACCTCTTCGGCGCCGACGCCGGAGGGTTCGGTGATTTCCTCGGGGGCATCTTCAACAGGGGCAAGGGGGGTCGTGCCCCGGCGCCGCGGCGTGGTCAGGACGTCGAGAGCGACCTCACGATCTCGTTCGACGATGCACTCGATGGCGTCACTGTTCCCCTGCGCCTGAGCAGCGAGACGGCCTGCAGCAGTTGCCACGGCACCGGCGCGAAGGCGGGCACCGTGCCCCGCGTGTGTGCCGGCTGCCAGGGCTCTGGGCAGGTTGCCCGGAATGCTGGCGGGTTCGCCTTCCCCGAGACCTGCAGCACCTGCAGGGGCCGTGGCCTCATCGTCGACGAGCCGTGCACCGCATGCCGAGGCTCCGGCCGGGGCTCGAGCACCCGCACGGTTCAGGCACGGATCCCGGCCGGGGTCCGCGACGGCGCGCGCATCAAGCTCAAGGCGAAGGGTGCGCCCGGCGAACGAGGCGGGCCCGCAGGTGACCTGTTCGTCCTCGTGCACGTCACTTCCCATCCGGTCTTCACCCGCAAGGGCGACAGCATCGCGATCACCGTTCCGGTCACCTTTACCGAGGCGGCGCTCGGCGGCGAGGTCGGCGTGCCGACACCCCGTGGCGGCAGCGTGACCCTCAAGATCCCCGCAGGAACGACAGGGGGGCGAACCTTTCGCATTCGAGGCAAGGGCATCGTCAAGAAGGACGGCACGAACGGCGATCTGCTGGCCACTGTCGACATCGCCGTCCCGCAGAACCTCAGTGGGGAGGCCAAGGAGGCCCTCGCCGCCTACGGTCTCGCGACAGCCGATCATGATCCTCGTAAGGACCTGCGAGCACTGGCGGGGGCAGCTACCGCCGGCGGGTCAGCGGGCGGAGCCGCAGCAGGGTCCGTGTGATGAGCGAGCGCCCGGCCTTCAACGTCGCCTCCGACACCCCGGTGTACGCGATCTCGATCGCCGCCCAACTCGCCGGTCTGCACCCACAGACCCTGCGCCAGTACGACCGGCTCGGGCTCGTGTCGCCGACCCGGGTCGGGGGCCGAAACCGGCTCTACTCCTCCGATGACATCAGCCGGCTGCGCGAGATCGCCGACCTGTCGGCCGAGGGCCTGTCCCTCGAGGGCATCCGGCGGGTGCTCGCGCTCGAGGGCGAGGTCAAGCGGCTGCGCGGCCGGCTCGCCGAGTACCACCGTGAGAAGACATCGACAGCGCTCGTCGTCTGGCGTCCCAAGCGCACCCGATAGGCGCCTGCAAGACCACCGAAATCGCATGAGCATGAGATGGGCAGGGGAGACATGGACATCCAACTGACGACGAAGAGCCAGGACGCCCTCGGCGCCGCAGTGCGAATCGCAGGAGCGAAGGGCAACCCCCAGGTCGAGCCGCTGCACGTGCTCGACTCCCTGCTGCAGCAGGGCGAGGGGATTGCATCGGCGCTCCTCGTGGCTACGGGGGCCGACGTGCCGGCGCTGACCGGCGAGGTTCGGCGCGCGATCGACGCGCTGCCGTCCGCGAGCGGCTCGTCCGTCGCATCACCTCGGCTGAGCAATGCGAGCCACAGGGTCATCAACGATGCGCAGGAGCTAGCGACCGAGCGCGGCGACGCATACGTGAGCACGGAGCACCTCCTCATTGCTCTCGCGCAAAGCGGCGGGCCGGGAGTGAGCGACCGGCTGGCCAGCCAGGGGGCAACCCCATCGGCACTCCTCGAAGCACTCCAGCAGGTGAAGGGATCGACACGCGTGACCACCGCGAATCCGGAGCAGACATTCCAGGCACTCGAGAAGTACGGCATCGATCTGACCGCGCGTGCGCGCGAGGGCAAGATCGACCCGGTCATCGGCCGCGACGAGGAGGTGCGCCGCACCATCCAGGTGCTCTCGCGTCGCACGAAGAACAACCCGGTGCTCATCGGCGAGCCGGGCGTCGGCAAGACCGCGGTCGTTGAGGGCCTCGCGAGGCGCATCGTCGAGGGCGACGTCCCGACCAGCCTCATGGGCAAGACCCTCATCTCACTCGACCTTGCCGCGATGGTCGCCGGCGCCAAGTACCGCGGTGAGTTCGAGGAGCGGCTGAAGGCCGTGCTCGACGAGATCAAGGAGTCCGACGGCCAGATCGTCACGTTCATCGACGAGCTCCACACGGTCGTCGGCGCAGGCGCGGGCGGCGAGGGCGCGATGGATGCCGGCAACATGCTCAAGCCGATGCTTGCCCGCGGCGAGCTGCGCATGATCGGGGCCACGACGCTCAACGAGTACCGCAAGTACATCGAGAAGGATGCCGCGCTCGAGCGGCGGTTCCAGCAGGTCTTCGTAAGCCAGCCCTCGGTCGAGGACACGATCGCAATCCTGCGCGGTATCAAGGAGAAGTACGAGGCCCACCACAAGGTGGTGATCTCGGATGCCGCCCTCGTGGCTGCGGCAACCCTCTCTGACCGCTACATCACGGCGCGGTTCCTCCCAGACAAGGCGATCGACCTCATGGACGAGTCGGCGAGCCGCCTGCGCATGGAGATCGACTCCTCGCCGGTCGAGATCGACGTTCTGCAACGTCAGGTGGACCGCCTGCGGATGGAGGAGCTCGCCGTCGCCAAGGAGACCGACGAGGCGTCGAAGGAGCGCCTGCAGAAGCTGCGCGACGAGATCGCCGACAAGGACGAGGAACTCCGGGGCCTGCGAGCCAGGTGGGATGCCGAGAAGTCCGGGCTCGACCGGGTCGGCGAGATCAAGGTGCTCATCGATGACCTGCGTGCCATCGCCGAACGCGCCCAGCGCGAGGGCGACTTCGAGCAGGCGTCCCGCATCCTCTACGCCGAGATCCCGACCTTCGAGGAGGAGCTCGCCCGAGTGTCCGCGGAGGCCAATGCCAGGAGCACGATGGTCAAGGAGGAGGTGACGGCCGACGACATCGCTCAGGTGGTGGCGAGCTGGACGGGCATACCGGCCGGCCGGCTCCTCGAGGGCGAGACCCAGAAGCTGCTCCGCATGGAGGAGGACCTCGGGCGCCGGGTGGTCGGGCAGTCGGAGGCCGTGCGCGAGGTCAGCGATGCCGTTCGCCGGGCGCGCGCCGGGATCTCGGATCCGAATCGTCCGACCGGGTCCTTCCTGTTCCTCGGACCGACGGGCGTCGGCAAGACCGAGCTTGCGAAGGCACTCGCGGAATTCCTCTTCGACGACGAGCGGGCCATGGTGCGCATCGACATGAGCGAGTACTCCGAGAAGCACTCGGTGGCCCGGCTCGTCGGCGCTCCCCCCGGGTATGTCGGCTACGAGGAGGGCGGGCAGCTCACGGAGGCTGTGCGCCGCCGGCCGTACTCGGTGATCCTCCTCGACGAGGTCGAGAAGGCGCACCATGAGGTGTTCGACATCCTGCTGCAGGTGCTCGATGACGGCCGCCTCACCGACGGCCAAGGCCGCACGGTCGACTTCAGGAACGTCATCCTCATCCTCACCTCGAACATGGGGTCGCAGTACCTCGTCGACCTCACGACATCGTTCGAGGAGCGCAAGGAGCAGGTGCTCGCGGTCGTCAGGCAGCACTTCCGGCCGGAGTTCCTCAACCGCCTCGACGCGATGGTGACGTTCGAGCCGCTCGACAAGGCCGACCTCGCGAAGGTCGCGTTGATCCAGCTCGAGCAGCTGCAGGGCCGGCTCGCCGACCGCCGGATCACGCTGGTTGTGACCGATCGGGCGACCGAGTGGCTCGTCGAGCGCGGGTTCGACCCGGTCTACGGCGCCCGCCCGCTGCGGCGGCTCGTCCAGACGGCTGTCGGTGACTCGCTCGCGAAGGGAATCCTCTCGGGAGGGATCCGGGAAGGCCAGACGGTCACGGTCGACGCCCCGACAGGCTCGACCGAACTGACCGTCACCTCGTAGCCCGTATTCACCTTCCGGGGCGGGAGCGCATGCCGGCGGCGTAGAGCGCCTCGACGAGCACGCGCGAACTGACCTCGGCGGCTCCCTGCTCGACCGCTGTCGGGCGAAGCTCCTCTGGGATGTCGTAGTGGTCGCCCTCGAATCCCCGCTCCGGGACCCCGAGGCGAGCGGCGAACTCGTGGAGCTCGGTCAACGAGGTGTCGCTGACCATGTGGCACCAGAGGCGATCGTGCGCGGGCCAGATCGCCGCGTCAATGAGGATCACGGCAGCAGCGTACGGGCCGCCCCGAATTCCGTGGCTGCCTTCAACATCCCGGCTGTGGAACACTCGCGCAATGGACAACGTCGACTGGCAGATCGTCGGCGAACTGCAGGGCGATGCCCGCCTGTCGTTCAGCGAGCTCTCGCGTCGGGTCCACCTGTCCACCCCGGCTGTCTCCGAGCGGGTCCGGCGGCTCGAGCGTTCGGGGCTCATCCGCGGCTACCGCGCCGACATCGATCCGGTCGGCGCGGGCTGGGCGGTCGATGCCTTCGTCCGGCTGTCGTGCTACGGACCGACCTGCATCCTTCGGGACCCCGAGGTGCTCGAATGGCCGGAGATCCTCGAGCTGCACCGGGTGACGGGCAATGACTGCTCGCTGATCCGGGTGGTCGCCCAATCGATGCAGGACTTCGAGCAACTCATCGACCGGCTATCGAAGTACGGGACCCCTTCGAGCACGCTCGTGCTCTCATCGCCACTGCGCCGAAGCCCGGTACGTCCCCCTGCGGCTACGGGCGACAGCGGCGTCCAACCGACATAGCGATCGACGTGGCGACGGACGACCCGTGCCCGGGTCAGCCGGGGAAGCCGGCCTGGAGCCGGGTGATGGCCTCGGAGAGGACCTCGGGCTTCTTGCAGAACGCCCAGCGCACGTACGGCCCGCCGATCGACGGGTCGTCGCACAGGCCCTGATGCGGGATGGCCACGACGCGAGCGCGCATCGGGATGTCGCGGCAGAAGGCCAGGCCATCGGCGTACCCGAGGGGACGCACGTCGGTCGTGATGAAGTACGTGCCCTCGGTGTCGAGGACGTGCAGGCCGATTGACCGCAATCCGCCGGCGAGCAGGTCGCGCTGCTCGGTCAACTCCGCCCGGAATCGCGCGAAGTGCTCGTCGGGCAGACCGAGGCCGACGGCCATTGCCCACTGGAAGGGCCCGCCCGACACGAAGGTGAGGTGCTGGCGCACGACGCGCACGGCGCCGATGAGGTGGGCTGGCCCGGTGGCCCACCCCACCTTCCAGCCGGTGAAGGAGAAGGACTTGCCGCCCGAGCCGACGGTGACTGTCCGCTCGAACATGCCGGGCAGGGTGGAGATGGGGACATGGCGGTGGCCGTCGAACCACAGTTGCTCATAGGCCTCATCCGACAGGACCAGGCAGTCGTGCTCGATGGCGATCGCCGCGATGGCGGCGAGCTCATCCGGGGTGAAGACGACGCCGGTTGGGTTGTGCGGGCTGTTGAGGAGGATGAGCCGGGTGCGCGGGCTCATGGCAGCCCGCAGGGCATCGATGTCCGGCCGAAGGTCAGGCCCCGACATCGGAACGGAGACCCGCACGCCCCGCGCCATCGAAATGGCGGCGGTGTAGATGTCGAACCATGGCTCGAAGACGACGACCTCATCGCCCTCGTCGACGAGGGCCATAATCGCCGAGACGAGGGCCTCGGACGCGCCGGTGGTGACGACCACGTCGGTGTGCGGATCGAGGGCGATGCCGTACAGCCGCTGCTGATGTGACGCGATCGCCTCGCGCAGCGGCATGATCCCGTTCGCCGGCGGGTACTGATTGCCACGTCCGTCCAGGATCGCGGCGATGGCCTCGTCCTTGAGCGCCTGGGGCCCGTCGACGTCCGGGAAACCCTGACCGAGGTTGATCGCGCCCACCTCGTGGGCGAGTTTCGACATCTCGGCGAAGATCGACGCTGCGTGCTCGGCCATTCGAGGGACGAGCGGTGGCTCTCTGCGGCTCATGCCAGAACGGTATCTGCAGGCGATAATCAGGGCATGGATCCAGTGGGTGCGGACACGCAGGAGTTTGCGGACGCCGCAGCAGTGATCGACGCCGTCATCGCCCCTGCCGCCGAACTCGTGGATCACGCGGGCGTGCAGCGCTCCGCCATTGACGCGCTGGCGGCTGCCGGTCTCCTCGGCAGCCCACTGGCACCTGCCGTCCAGCGCGAACTCGCCGAACTGCTCGCAGCCGCTGATGCGTCGACCTGGTTCTGCTGGGTCCAGCACCAGTCGCCGCTTCGAACCCTGGCCCACGCGCCGTCGCCGGGCGCCGAAGCGCTGCGGGGGCGTTGGCTGGGGGGCATGGAGTCCGGGAGGCTGCTCGCTGCCGTCGCCTTCGCGCATCTACGCAGGCCCGGTCCGCCGAAACCGGTGGCGAGCCGAACGGCCGGTGGCTGGGTGCTCAACGGGACCCTGGACTGGGTGACCTCGTGGGATATTGCCGACGTCGTGATGATCATGGCGCGATGCGACGGAGATGATGCGGCGAAGGTCATCAGCTGCTTCCTGCCGGCGGGCCGCTCAGGCGTCCCGATCCCAGGACTCGAGGTCGGCGAACCCCTGTCGCTCCTGTCGATGGGCGGCACCCACACGAGACCGCTCGCCTTGCGTGACCTGTTCGTCCCAGATGAGTCGGTCGCCGCGGTCGATGACCTAGGCGAGTGGCTCGCAGCTGATTCGATGAGGACGATGGACGCGAGCCCGGCAGCCTTCGGGGTCACGCGCGGCGCGCTGCGTGAACTCAAGGGGCTGGCCGCCGCGCGTGGTGACGCCGACATCGATCGCGCAGTAGAGCGACTCGCCCAGCAGTGCCGGGAGATCCGGAGGGCGGCCTACTCGCTGTCGGACCTGCCTTCGGAGTCCCAGAGTGCGGAGCGGCTCGACCTGCGGGCGGCATCGCTCGACCTCGTGGTCCGGGCGACGACCGCGGTTGTCATCGCGCGCGCCGGGGCCGGCGTGCTTTCGGGGACCTCGGCCGAGCGGCGGGTGCGCGAGGCGATGTTTCTCCAGATCCAGGCACAGACCGCCGACTCCCGCAGGGCTGGGCTCAGGTGGATCTCGGACAACCGGGGTTCGATCGAACCCGCTACCCGCCGATAGCTGCCGGATGGGTCACGGTGAACTGCTCTCCGCCGCCTCCGCGTAGGCCCGTCTGCTTTGGTAGCATCACCCGGAATCGCACGGTGCCCGTCGCCTCGTCGCCGCGAAACTCCACGTTGTACGGGTACTGTTTTGGACAGTCCGGATTGCGCTTGGCTGTAGTGCTTGAGACTCGTTGCCAGGCTCCCTTGATGAACTTCTGCAGGTATGCCTTGGGTGCCTCCCAGCACCTGTCGTAACTCCACGATGTTCCGCTCACGCAGTCGGCGGTCGTCTGGATGGTCAACTTCGTGCAGGTGCGAGTGACGGCCGGGGGGTCAGCGGTCTCGCCAGCCTCGGCGAGCGCTCGCGTGATGAAATCCGTATGGCGTGACGCAACGGCACCGTACTCCCAGGCGGAATACTCCGGAGGGCCGCACGGCGGCCCGCCGCCGCCGGCAAGCGGGCCGATATAGAGCAGTTCAGCGCCCACCTGGACCATCCAGGGCCCCCCACTATCGCCCCCGCAGGGGCCGCGCGTGCCGTCGCCAATGGTTTCGAAGGTGTCGATCCCGCCGGAGTACCCGTCGGCGTCGAGCCGCTGCGTCACACCGAGTGGAACATCACTCACCGTGCCGTCTTTTTTGGCAGGAGGCCCAGTCCGTCCATAGCCGACGTAGGTGACGCGCGCGCCCGCCTCCGTCAGGTCCACGACCTCATCCTGGGTGGCCATCCGGGTGATGATTGGGGTTCCGAGTGGGGCGCTCAGTATGAGGAAGGCAATGTCATCCTTGTCGGCACGCGATCGCGGATCGACGATCACCGCTATAACGGTGACGGGCGACGGACCCGCCTTTCGATCGGCCCCCGGCGGATAAACGATGAAGTCGGACGGTGCGGTCACCAGCGCATCCTTATCCTCGTCGGTTACGCAGTGGGCTGCCGTGATGAGGATCCGCGACTTCCAAAGCCCCGCAGTGCAGTAACCGTCGGACGTCTTGATGGCGACTGATGCGGCGGCGTAAGGGGGCGAAGCGTCCCCATTGATCACCCTGGGCGTGAAGGTGGATGAACGGGCGGACGGTGCCAGCAGCAGGACGATGACCAAGGGTGACAGCACCCCAGCCGAGATACGCAGGTGCCGCGAGCCGGGGGATCGTGTCATCGCGCCAGGTCCTCTCCGAATAGCTGTCGCCTCCTGAGGAGATTGGTCAGCAGAGGTTACCCCGCTCGAACGACGAAGACCCGGGATCCCGCTCGCAGCTTGTGCCGTGAGCAGGATCCCGGATCGTGGGGGGGGGTGTGAACTGGTGTGGATCGCTACGAACTTGGGGTTGCTGGTAGCGAGGGAAGCACTGGCAGGGAGGAGGGCCCGCCGGGAGGCGCGAGGAGGTCCTGACCCGGGCCATCCTGATGGCCTTGGCCGCCTCGGTGGCCGCGACCATCGCCATCATGCGGGCCCTGACGCCCGTCACGGTCACCGTCGCGCATGCCGTCCGGGCCGCCTCGCATCCCGTCCTGCTGGCCGGGTCCGCCCTTGGCCTCGACTCCGCTCATCCCGGGGCCATCGCCTCGGTCGTGGTTGTCAGACGCAGCGCCGATCGCGAAGCCGGTCACCCCGGCAACTGCGAGGAGGGCGACCGCCGCACCGCCGGCGAGGGCGGCCTGCAACGTCCGCCGTGAGGACTTGGGCTCCGGGGAGCCGGTGCCCTCAGCTGCCGGCGCGAGGGCCGGGTCCTGCGAGGGCAGTTGGATCGGATTAGGACCTGCGTTCATCGGATCTGTGTTTTCGCTCATGCAGTGATGCTGTCGGACGGATGTGAAGGGCTCATCGCCGTCATGTTCGGGTTCTGTGAGGAACTCCTAGACTGCGCGCATGGATATCAACACCGTGGTTCAGGCGCCCGTTCGCGGGAGGATTGCGTTCGGCGCCACTGCCCTCCTCGCGGGGTTCGGCATGGCGCTCAATTTGGTCCTCACCGTGCTCGGCACCTACCCCTCGACCCAGACCGTCCCAACGCTGCTGGGGTTCAATGAGCCCGGTTTGGCCGGCATGCCCGGAAGGGTGTTCGACTTCCTCAGCTACTTCACCGTGCTGAGCAACGTGCTCGTTGCCGTGGTCATGGCCTTGCTGTGGCGCGATCCGCAGCGAAACGGGGCGCTGTTCCGGGTCCTGCGAATGGATGCCCTCATCATGATCACCGTGACCGGGCTTATCTACTGGGGAGTGCTCGCCGGCGGCGTTGAGCTCCAAGGCCTTGAGTACGTCACGAACACCATCGAGCACACGCTGGTTCCGATCGCCGCAGTCCTCGTGTTTCTCATCTTCGGCCCGCGGGGCCAGTTTCGGGTGTCCACTGTCTTCGTGGCGCTCATTCTGCCGATCGCCTGGGCGCTCGCCATCCTCGCTCGGGGTGCGGTGATCTCTGCCTACCCATACGGCTTCATTGACGTCGCGCGCTACGGCTATGGATCGGTGCTCCAGAACATCGTCGGCGTCGCCGTGTTCGGCATCATCTTGGGGTTCGTGTTCCTCGGCATCGACCGGCTGCTCGCGAGAATGCAACGAGCGGGGTAAGCGGAGCACAATCATGCGGTGACGTGGTCTCTCGGGCTTGCCGATCTGCGCCGCGAGCGCCGGGCGGACCTTCGGGGTGATCTTGTCGGTGGCCTGACGGTCACGGCTTACTCGGTTCCCCAGGTGATGGCGTACTCCTCGCTCGCTGGGCTGCCGCCTCAGACTGGCCTTTGGGTCGTCGCGCTGACGATGGTCGTCTATTTCGTGCTCGGATCATCCAAGCTGCTCTCAAGCGGCCCGGAGTCTTCCACCGCACTGCTCACGGCGGCGATCATTGCCCCGCTCGCCGCGGGGGATCCGCAGCGCTATGCGTCCCTCGCCGCGCTGCTGGCCCTCATGTGCGGCGTGTGCGCGCTCATCGCTTGGCTCCTCAAGCTCGGCTTCCTCGGCGACCTTCTGTCCAGACCCGTCCTCATCGGCTATATGGCCGGTGTCGCCGTCATCATGATCACCAGCCAGATCGGGAAGGTCACGGGCCTCGAGGTGGCGGGTGACACCTTCATCGCCGAGGTGCGATCCCTCTGGGCGAGCCTTCAGGAGTCGCGCCCATCATGGCCGTCTGTCGCCATGGGCCTCGCGGTGGCGATCCTCCTCATCGTGCTCACCCCGCGCCTGCCGCGGGTTCCGATGCCGCTCATCGTCGTTGCCCTCGCCGCCCTCGTGACCGCGGCATTCGGTCTTGACGAGGCGGGCATCCCGACGGTTGGCGCGATTGATGGCCGGCCTCCGGACATCGGGCTCGCGAGCATTGCGACCGAGGACGTCATCGCCCTCATCCTCCCCGCGATGGGCGTGTTCATCGTCGCCTACACGGACAACATCCTCACTGCGCGGATGCTGGCAGTCCGTCATCGCCACCACGTGAACAGCAATCGTGAACTTCTTGCCCTCGGGGCCTCGAATATCGCGGCGGCGGCCGTCAGCGGGTTTCCGGTGAGCTCGAGCGCCAGTCGGGCCGTCATCGGCGAGGCGAGTGGCGCCAGGACACAGGTGTCATCACTCGTGGCGGCGGCGGGCGTCCTTGCGGTACTCATCGGCCTGCCGGGCGTCCTTGCGAGCTTTCCGGTCGCGGCGCTCGGCGGCCTCGTGGTCTACGCGGCAACGCGATTGGTCGACGTTCCTGAGTTCCGGCGCCTTTGGTCCTTTCGTCGCAGGGAGTTCGCGCTCGCGGTGGCCGCCGCCGCCTCGGTCCTCGTATTCGACATCCTCTACGGAGTGATCGCCGCCATCGTGCTGTCGATCCTGGAACTGCTCACCCGGGTGGCGCGGCCGCATGCGGCGGTGCTCGGCCAGGCACCGGGCCTGGCCGGATGGCACGACGTTGACGACTATTCCGGGGCGGCTCAGGTGCCGGGCCTGCTCGTCTACCGCTACGACTCACCACTCTTCTTCGCGAACGCAGATGACTTCAGGCGGCGCGTTGAGTCGGAGGTTGACTCGCATGAGCCCAAGCCGCAGTGGCTGCTCCTCAACATGGAGGCGAATGTCGAGGTTGACATCACCGGACTCGACGGCCTTGAGAGGATCCGGCGGCATTGCGCGGATGAGGGGATCATCGTGGCACTCGTGAGGGTCAAGCACGAAGTGCTTTCGGACCTCCGGCGCCATGGGGTCCTCGGGCGGATCGGCGAGGATCGGGTGTACCCGACGCTCCCGACCGCGGTACAGGCCTTCTTGGACTGGCAGCGGGCCGAGGGCTAGCGTCGCCTGCCCTACGTGGCCTCAGGCGCCCGCGGTGCGCCCTGATTGTCGAGCAGCGCATGGACCTCGCTCGCCGGGTAGCGGCGATGTCCGCCGAGGGTACGAATGCACGTGAGCTTGCCCGCCTTGGCCCAGCGGGTGACGGTCTTTGGGTCCACCCGGAACAGCGCCGCCACCTCGGAGGGGGTGAGCAGATAATCGGGCTCCGGACTACGTGCTGTCACCGCTCCTCCAAGCGTCCACCCTGCCCCCTGCGCCGCTGCGCGTGATGTCCGTACTGTTGCACCGAGGAGCGTCTCGGGCAACCGAATAGCGGTTATTGAGGTTCTTCTCGCGTAATCGGCCGCCCGAGGCGTTGGAATGAAAGGGAGTGGACGAGCATGGGCCCAGCAGTCGTCGATATCCGCGAGAGCCCCTGGTCGGGGTTTGAGGGCCACGAGCAGGTCGTCACGGCGCAGGATGCCGCGAGCGGGCTCCGTGTCGTCATCGCAATCCACTCCACTGCCCTGGGCCCCGCGCTCGGCGGAACCAGGATTTCCGCATACGGCGGCAACGCGTTCCCGGGCTGGGCCGCGCAGCAGGACGCGCTGCGCCTCTCGCGTGCAATGACCTACAAGAACGCCCTTGCCGGACTCGACCACGGAGGCGGAAAGGCCGTCATCCTCGGTGATCCGCAGGCGAAGTCCATCGATCTCCTGCACGCCTACGGGCGCGTCGTCGAGTCGCTCGCGGGTCGCTACGTGACAGCCGGCGACCTTGGAATGACGGTCGCCGACATGGACGTCATCGGCGAGGCCTGCCGCTGGACAACCGGCCGTTCTCCGGAGCGGGGCGGCGTCGGCGACAGCGGCATCCTCACCGCCGTTGGCGTCTGGCAGGGCATGCGGGCGAGCGCAGACCACCTGTGGGGAAGCCCAGATCTCGCCGGACGACACATCGGCGTCGTTGGAGCGGGGAAGGTCGGCGGACGACTCATCGGCCACCTCGCCGAAGAGGGCGCCAAGGTGACCGTCGTCGAGCCGTCGAAGGAGGCACGTGACCTTCTGCTGGCCACCTGCCCTGGGGTTCAGGTCGCCGGCTCCCTCGACGAGCTCATCTCCGGTGACATCGACATCCTTTCGCCCAATGCAACCGGGGCAATGATCACGAGCGATCTCGTCGCCCGGCTTCGGGTCCGTCTCATCTGCGGAGGAGCCAACAACCAGCTCGCCGCCCCTGAGGTCGCCGACGAACTCGCAGCCGCCGGCATCCTGTTCGCACCGGACTTCATGGTCAACTGCGGTGGCGTCATCCAGGTCGCCGAGGAACTCGCGGGCTGCGATCTCATTCGCGCTCGGGAGCGTGTTGACCGGGTGTACGGCACCACTGAGCGGGTGCTGCGACGCGCGGTGGCCGAGGGCATGACGCCCCTTCGCGCGGCCGAGGCCGAGGCGGAGGATCGAATCCGCGCGGCAACCGGTTGATGGCGCACGGGTAGGCGACCGTGTCGCACTCCATGAACTACGACGACATCGTCCGACTCGTCGGCCGTCAGACGTTCGAGCGCGGCCTCGACTACGCCGATGCCGGCCACGTCGACGAATTCCGGTGGTTCGGCGCCGGCACCCAGCTGTTCGGGACCGTGATCGGCAACCGGACGACGCCCTATACCGTCGTCGTCTCCTTCGGCGCCGGTGGCAAGGCGGGGGCCGATGGGGTATCTGGCACGTGCACCTGCCCGATGGCCTGGAACTGCAAGCACGTCGCAGCGCTCCTCATCGCGAGCCAGCAGGAGACCGGCCTGCCAACCGGCGCTACCCTCGGCGCGACTACCCCGTGGCGGCGCGCGCTCGCTCCGCTCGCCCATCCTGCCCATGCCGAGCGCGAGTTCGACCCCCTCGGACTGCAGTTCTCCCTCCTTGCCCCGCCTCGCGAGACCAGGTACTCGGCGCCGGTGGTCAGTTCTGCGCAACGGCTCGGGGTCCGTCCGGTGACGATGGGCAAGCAGGGCCGCTGGGTCCGTGGCCAGCTCAACTGGACCAGCCTTGGCTACTCACGGGCCCACTACGTTCCCGATCACCTCCGCATCATGTCGTCGCTCGTGGCCCTGAGTTCGGCTCGAGGCCAGTACATGCGATACGACTCCCAGTGGCTGTACCTCGACGATTTCCCCAGCCGATCACTGTGGGAGGTCCTTGCCGAGGCACAGTCGTGCGGCATGGGACTCATCTATGACGGCAAGGGCCAGCAGCAGGTCACGGTCGAGACGAGCCCGGCGACACTTGAACTCGACATCACCGCGACGGCCAGCGGCCTCGTCATTGCCCCCGCGCTCACGGTTGCTGGCGAACTCGTCGGGCAGGGCCAGTTCGGGTTCACCGGCAATCCCGCCCACGGAGTATTCGCCTGGGAGGATCCCGGCTCCGGCCCGCAGGACGTTCGGCTCACCCTCGCCCCGCTGCCCGGCGGCGTCAGCCCGGAGGTACGCGAGTTTGCCTTGTCCCATCAGGCGATTCTCGTCCCTCCCGCAGACGAATCGGCGTTCACGAGCGAGTTCCTCCCGCAGATATCCCGGTCTGCCTCGCTCACGAGCAGCGATGGCTCCTTCGAATTCCCGCAGAATCCGGCCCCCCACCTCGCCTTGACGATCACCCACCAACCGGGAGTCATGGCAGCCTTGGACTGGCGGTGGGAGTACTGCGCCCCGGGCGGCACCCCGCCTCCAGACGGCCCGGTTCCCGGCACTGAGCGCCCGCTTTCTTCGTCGCATGGCGCCTCGGCCTTTCGCGATCCGGATCGAGAGGCGGAGGTCCTCAGATCCCTTGAGTCGTTCATGGCCCGCTTCCCTGATCTCACCTATGAGTCGATGGGACGACGCCGGCTGAGCGTCGGCACCACCCTCACCGGGGTCTTGGCCATCTCGTTCCTGGACTCCGGCGTGCCGGAACTGCAGGCCCTCGATTTCGTCTGCGTGAGAACCCAGGGCGTGAGCCCCGACTACCGGCAGGCAGCGGGAGCTCCGAGCATCACCCTCGCGGCCCTCGAGCGGCCCGGTAGCCGCGATTGGTTCGACCTGTCGGTGACGGTCACGATCGATGATGAAGCGGTCCCCTTCGATGCCCTGTTCCGTGCGCTCGTCCTCGGCGAGGAGCTTCTCGTCCTGCCGTCCGGCACCTACTTCGCCCTCGACCGTCCTGAACTCCAGCGACTGCGCCACCTCATCGAGGAGGCGCGCGGGCTGCAGGAGTCCGCCACGGACGGCCTCGGGCTCAGCAGGTTCCAGACCGACCTGTGGGCGGAGCTCGAGGACCTCGGGGTCGTTGATCAGCAGACGGCCGCCTGGCGCGAGGTCGTGGCGGGTCTCGCGGACGGCGCCGACGTTAGCGTCCAAGACCTCCCCGTCGGGATCGAGGCGACGCTGCGGAGCTATCAGCAAGCAGGATTCGACTGGCTCTCGTTCCTCCATGACCACCACCTCGGCGGCATCCTCGCCGACGACATGGGCCTGGGCAAGACGCTCCAGGCGATCGCCTTCATCGCGCGCGCCCGCGAGGCGGGGAGCGGCCCCTTCCTCGTCGTCGCTCCGACGAGCGTGGTCTCGAACTGGGCTACCGAGTGCGCGCGCTTTGCCCCCGGTCTCTCGGTCGTGACGATCAGCGAGACGTCGAAGAAGCGAATGTCGAGCCTGGCGGAGGCGGCGGGTTCCGCCGACATCGTCATCACCTCCTACACCCTGTTCCGGCTCGACTTCGATGAGGTGGACGCCATCGAGTGGGCGGGCCTATTCCTCGACGAGGCGCAGTTCGTGAAGAACCACCGATCCGCCGCGCATCAGTGCGCTCGGCGCCTGCGAGCGCCGTTCAAGGTCGCAATCACCGGAACTCCGCTGGAGAACAACCTCATGGAGTTGTGGTCGCTGCTGTCGATCACCGCCCCGGGCCTGTTCCCGAGCCCCACTCGGTTCGGTGAGTACTACCAAAAGCCCATCGAGCGCGACCTCGATGACGAAAGGCTGGCTCAGTTGCGCCGGCGCATGAGGCCCTTCATGCTCCGCCGAACGAAGGAGCAGGTGGCCGCCGACCTCCCCGCGAAGCAGGAGCAGGTCCTCGAACTCGAACTCCACCCCAAGCACCGCAAGGTCTACGACACGTACCTTCAGCGGGAGCGCAAGAAGGTGCTGCGGCTCATCGACGACATGAATGCAAACCGGTTCGAGATCTTCCGGTCCCTCACCATGCTGCGCCAATTGAGCCTCGACGCGAGCCTCTACGACGACCGCTACTCCCATATCCCGTCGACGAAGCTCGATGCCCTCACCGAACTGCTCGCCGACATCGTCGCCGAGGGGCACCGGACCCTCATCTTCAGCCAGTTCACCACCTACCTGAAGAAGGCTCGCAGCCGGCTTGACGAGGCGGGGATCTCGACGTCGTACCTCGACGGGCGCACCAAGAACCGCGCTAAGGCCATCGCCGACTTCAAGGACGGGAACAACCCCGTCTTCCTCATCAGCCTCAAGGCGGGGGGCTTCGGCCTCAACCTCACCGAGGCGGACTTCTGCATCCTGCTCGATCCCTGGTGGAATCCGGCCACCGAGGCGCAGGCTGTCGACCGGGTCCACCGGATAGGCCAGACCCGAAAGGTCATGGTCTATCGCATGGTGTCGAAGGACACGATCGAGGAGAAGGTCATGGCGCTCAAGGCTGCGAAGGCACAACTGTTCGACAGCGTGATGGAGGGCGCCGCCGGCAGCGGAACGGGGCTGACGGCGTCTGACATCCGCGAACTCCTCGGCTGATGAGCCGCCTGGAGTCGGCGGCGGGACACTTCATGCGCTGTTTGACGGACGCTGACGACGATCTCCGGCAAGAGCAGGTAGAGTAAGCGTGTTGTTGGGGGGCCTCCCAGGGCCAGCCCACGTTCCGTCCACATGACCGGGGAGTTGCCCCGAAGGAGGTCGAGCCATGGGGCGCGGCCGAGCCAAGGCCAAGCAGACGAAGGTTGCCCGTGCGCTGAAGTACGGCGGTCCCCAGACCGACTTCGATCGTCTGCAGGCTGAGTTGACCACAGGTGAGCAGCAGCATGTCGAAACGGCGCCCGAGAGCGACGACGACGGCGCTGATGATCCGTACGCAGCGGACCCGTATGCGAAGTACTACGACGAGGATGAGGACGACGACGACAAGTAGCGGTTCGCCCTGCTACTAGCGCGCCGGATGCACGCCCACGAGTCGAACGGCCCCGCCATCGACCCCCTTCGCGGCAGCGTCACCCACCTCGCCATCGCGCCTAGCACGCACCTCGCCGCACGCCCACGCGGCGACCCCCCGGCCCCCGAGCAGTGCGATTGCCGGGCCGACCGCTGCAGGTGGAAGCACGGCAACCATGCCGATCCCCATGTTGAAGGTCCGCTCGAGTTCGGCTTGCGGAACTGCGCCCTCGCGGCCGATGAGGTCGAAGATGGGCATCGGCGACCAGGACGACCGGGTGATGTGGGCTGCGAACTGCGGCGGCAGTACCCGGGCGATGTTGGCTGCGAGGCCACCACCCGTCACATGGCTCACCGCGTGGACCTCGACGGCTTCGATGAGCGCGAGGACGTCACGTGCGTAGATCCGGGTCGGCTCGAGCATTTCCTCTCCGACGGTGCGGCCGAGGTCCGTGACGTGGGCGTCGAGGCCAAGCCGGCCCTCGCCGAGCAGCACGTAGCGTGCGAGGGAGTAGCCATTGGAGTGGAGGCCCGAGGAGGCCATCGCGACGACGATGTCGCCCGAGCGCACCCGGTCGGCCCCAAGCAGGCGGTCTGCCTCGACCACGCCGGTGCCAGCCCCCGCGACGTCGTACTCATCGGGGGCCATGAGGCCGGGATGCTCCGCCGTCTCGCCACCGAGGAGAGCACAGCCGGCCTGGCGGCAGCCGTTCGCGATGCCGGAGACGATCGAGGCGATCCGCACCGGGTCGACCGACCCCGTCGCGATGTAGTCGGTCATGAACAGCGGCTCGGCGCCGCAGACGACGAGATCGTCGACGACCATGGCAACGAGATCGATGCCGATCGTGTCGTGGATGTCGAGGGCTCGTGCTACCGCGATCTTCGTGCCGACACCGTCGGTCGACGTGGCGAGCAGGGGCCGCCGGTAGCGGGTGAGCGCACTGGCGTCGAAGAGGCCGGCGAAGCCGCCGAATCCTCCGACAGTCTCGGGGCGCTGAGCTGACTGGACCGCAGAGCGCATGAGGTCGACCGCTCGCTCGCCCGCCTCGACGTCGACGCCGGCCGCGGCATAGGTGGCCGCCTGATCAGGCGGCGAACTCACGGACGCCCTAGGGCGTCACGGGCACCGATACCCATGGTGGGTGGCACTCCCTCTATGTCCAAGAGTGGATCGGCGGCAACCCGCCGCTCTATGTCCAAGAGTGGATCGGCGGCAACCCGCCGCTCTATGTCCAAGAGGGGATCGGCGGCGACCCGCCGCTCTATGTCCAAGAGGGGATC
>CAFBNE010000052.1_pt1 | contig 21644 bp, 18 predicted proteins | sample 7269181 | NCBI WGS metagenome assembly CAFBNE01 (sample SAMEA6814085, study PRJEB35770) | uncultured Actinomycetes bacterium | biome: Freshwater; feature: Freshwater reservoir; material: water | place: Czech Republic | collected 2017-05-23 | depth 30m m
CGCCGGGCCCATTGACGACGCAGCCCATGACGGCGACGCGCAGCGGAACATCGAGGCCCTCGAGACCGGCGGTGACCTGCTCGGCGAGGGTGTAGACATCGACCTGCGCCCGCCCGCACGATGGGCACGAGACGATCTCAAGGCCGCGCTGGCGCAGGTTGAGCGACTCGAGGATCTGGTTGCCGACCTTGATCTCCTCGACCGGCGGCGCAGACAACGAGACCCTGATGGTGTCGCCGATGCCACGGCTCAGCAGGGCGCCGAATGCCACGGCTGACTTGATCGTGCCCTGGAACGCCGGGCCCGCCTCGGTCACGCCGAGGTGAAGCGGGTAGTCGCACTGCTCCGCGAGCTGGATGTAGGCCTCGACCATGACGACCGGGTCATTGTGCTTGACCGAGATCTTGAAGTCCCGGAAGTCATGCTCCTCGAACAGCGACGCCTCCCAGAGCGCCGACTCGACGAGGGCCTCCGGCGTGGCCTTGCCGTACTTCGCGAGCAGTCGCTTGTCGAGTGAGCCGGCATTCACGCCGATGCGGATCGGGGTGCCGGTGTCCTTGGCCGCACGGGCGATCTCGCCGACCTTGCCGTCGAACTCCTTGATATTGCCCGGGTTCACCCGCACCGCGGCGCATCCGGCCTCCATCGCCGCGAACACGTACTTCGGCTGGAAGTGGATGTCGGCGATCACCGGGATACCGGACTTGCGGGCGATCTGCGGCAGCGCATCGGCATCATCCTGGCTCGGCACCGCAACCCGGACGATCTGGCAGCCCGATGCAGTGAGTTCGGCGATCTGCTGCAGGGTCGCATTCACGTCGGACGTGAGCGTCGTGCACATCGACTGGACGCTGATCGGCGCATCGCCGCCCACGAGCACCGGATGGGTCGGGTGCTTGAGGAGGATCTGCCGCGACTTGCGACGCGGGGCGAGCACGGGCGGGGGGACGGCTGGCATGCCGAGGCTGATCGTCACCTGCCAAGTATCCCTGATCCCCCATGCCGGTGCTTGCCAACCGGCACACCTGCCAATCCCCACTCTGGGCACGTGAGCCCGAGGTGTCAGCCGAGCGTGATCGGCTTCACGAGGTCGGCCCAGATCACTATGACACCCATGAGGAGGAGCATCCCCGCCACGACGTAGGCAACCGGCAGCAGCCGCGCGGTGTCGACGGGGCCCGGATCGGGCCTGTGGCGCACCTTCGCGATCGATCGGCGCAGGCCCTCGTACAGCGCGCTCGCCACGTGCCCGCCGTCGAGCGGAAGGATCGGCAGCAGGTTGAACAGGAACAGGAACAGGTTGAGTGATGCCGCAAGGCTCAGGAAGGTTGCTGCCTTCGCGACGATCGGCTCGTCCATCGCCGCGATCTCGCCCCCGAGCCGGCTCACGCCGACAACGCTGACCGGGCCGTCGACCGCACGCTCTCCGCCTCCGATGAGCGTCTCTGAGACAAGTTCGTATAGCCGGACCGGGAGGGTGATGAGCGCCTCGACTGAGCGCACCGTGATGTCCCACATGAACGCCGGCACCGCTGACCACGGCTGGGGCACGTACTCGACATCGGGGCGGATCCCGATGAAGCCGGAGGCGACTGTCTCGCCGGTCGCCTTGCCCGCCTCGTCGTAGATGGGACGGTCGACCTGGGCGACAACGAGGGGCAATGGCATGAGGGCCCCATCACGATCGATCGTGAGGTCCGCGGTCGCGCCGGGGTGGCCTCGGATCCACTCGGTGACGTCGTCCCACTGGCTCACCGGGGATCCGTTGAGCTCGACGATGGTGTCGCCCCGCACGAGGCCTGACGCGACCGCCGGCGATGCGACGGTGCCGGTCGGGCATTCCCCCGATGGCAGCGGGTCGCCCGTGGGCTGCGCGAGCGACGGGGTGCAGGCGACGATGGCGCTCACCTGGAGGGATGGCTGGGGCAGGCCGATGCCGACGAGCACGATGGCGAACAGGACGAATGCGAGGAGGAGGTTCATGACCGGCCCGCCGAGCATGATCACCACACGCTTGCGCACCGGTAGCCGGTAGAAGACCCGCCCCGCATCGTCCGGCCCGATCTCCTCAAGCGAGGCGCGCCGGGCATCATCGATCATCACCGCGAACCGACCGGTGGACATCGACCGTGCGGTGCCGTCCGGGTCGCCCTTCGATGGGGCGAGCATGCCGATCATCCGGATGTAGCCGCCCACGGGGATCGCCTTGAGCCCGTAGCGTGTCTCGCCCTTGGCCTTCGACCAGACGGTCGGGCCGAAGCCGATCATGTACTCGGTGACCTTCACGCCGAACCGCTTCGCCGGGATGAGATGGCCGAGCTCATGCAGGGCGATGGACCCCCCGATGAGCAGGGCAAACAGGACGATCCCGACGAGCTCGAGCATCAGCCGGATCCTTTCGCGAGTTCGAGGGCGCGCATGCGCGCCCAGCCGTCTGAGGCTATGACGTTCTCCAGTGTGACATCGTTCCCTGACACATGGGCTGATCCAGCAGCCGATGCGGCTGATGCAGCGGATTGGCCCCCCGATCCAAGGTGCTCGTCGAGCACGGCGGCCACGGTCGTGACGATCCCGTCGAACGCCAGCCGTCCCGCAAGGAACGCCTCAACACATGCCTCATCGGCCCCGTTGAACACCGCAGGCGCCGTTCCTCCGGCTGCACCGGCGCGGCGCGCGAGCGAGACGGCGGGGAACGCCTCCTCGTCGAGCGGGAAGAACTCCCAGGTCGCAGCCCTGCCCCAGTTGCATCCGGGGGCGGCCTCCGGGACCCGCTCGGGCCAGGCCATCCCCAGGGCGATGGGGATGCGCATGTCGGGCGGGCTCGCCTGGGCGATCGTCGATCCGTCGGTGAACTCGACCATCGAGTGGACGACCGACTGGGGGTGGACGACGACATCGATTCGGTCGAATGGGATGTCGAAGAGCAGGTGCGCCTCGATGACCTCCAGGCCCTTGTTCATGAGCGTGGCGGAGTTGACGGTGACGAGCGGGCCCATCGACCAGGTGGGGTGGTTGAGCGCTTGCTCCGGGGTCACCGTGGCCAACTGCGCGGCGGACCAGCCCCGGAAGGGGCCGCCGCTCGCCGTGAGCACGAGCCGGCCGACCTCCCCGGCCGTGCCGGACCGAAGTGCCTGCGCCAGGGCCGAGTGCTCGGAGTCGACAGGGACGATCTGCCCCGGTACGGCGAGGGCCTTGACGAGCGGACCGCCGATGATGAGCGACTCCTTGTTCGCGAGGGCCAGGGTCCGCCCGGCCCGCAGCGCCGCGAGGGTCGGCTCGAGGCCGGCCGCGCCGGCCATGCCGTTGAGCACGACATCGCAGGGCCACTCGGCCAGTTCCGTCGCGGCGGTCGGCCCGGCGAGGATCGCCGGGACCGAGAATCCACCGGTCGCATACCCACGCCGCTGCGCCTCCGCATAGAAGGCGAGTTGCAGGTCCTCGACCGCCGTGGCCCGGGCGATCGCCACGACCGCGACGTTGAAGTCGAGCGCCTGGCGCGCGAGAAGGCCGACATCCGATCCGCCGGCCGCGAGGCCGACGATATCGAAGCGGTCAGGGTTGCGCCGGGCTATGTCGAGGGCCTGGGTGCCGATCGATCCGGTGCTGCCGAGCAGGACGATTCGACGCAATGCGGGTCAGGCCTCCGGCTGGCCGTCGGCCGCGGGAGCCGCCACGAAGCCGGCATGCCGGAACATGCGGCGAAGATCGCTGATCTGCTCGATCGTGAGGTCCTTGTTGTGATGGACGTTGAACACCTCGGTCTCGGACCCGAGCACGACGCGGACGTCGCCGCCGGACTTGTCCTCGACGCTGCCGACCGCGGCCAGCAGGCTCAGGACGTCGACCCACTTGAGATTGCCGCTCGTCGGGTGGACGAACAAAGTCGCGAGGGTGTCGCGGTGGTGGTGGCTCAGGTGCTCATGGTTCGAAAATTCAGTCATGGGGCCACCCTAACGATCCGTCACGCGCGCACTCCGACTTGATACCCAGCGGTACAAGACCACGTGCGGATTACAGCGCGAGATCAGTGAGGACGAGGACTCGCTCATGGGTGAAGTCGACCATCGCTGAGCGCAGGCCCTCGCGGCCGACGCCCGAGGCCTTGATCCCGCCGTAGGGCATCTGGTCGGCGCGGAAGGTGGGAGCATCGCCGATGATGACGCCGCCGACCTCGAGGTCGCGGTGCGCCCGGAAGATGTCCTGCAGGTTGTGCGTGAAGACGCCCGTCTGCAGGCCGAACCGCGAGTCGTTGACGAGCCCGATGCCCTCGTCGAGATCGCGAATGACCTGAATCGACATCACCGGGCCGAAGACCTCCTCGCACGAGACGCGGACGGTCGGATCGACGTTCGAGAGCAGGGTCGGCTCCACGTACGTGCCCTCCCGGCCCCCGCCCGCGAGCAGCGTGGCGCCCGCGGCGGTCGCCTCGGCCACCCACTCCTCGACCCGCTCGGCGGCGGACTCGCTGATCATCGGACCGACGACGGTCGCGGGATCCCACGGCGACCCGCTGTGGAGGCCTCGAACGGCCGCGATGAGCCTTTCGGTGAACCTTTCGGCGACAGCCTCGTGGACGAAGATGCGCTGGACGGACACGCAGGTCTGGCCGGCCTGCGAGTTGCCGAACATCGCGATGCGCTGGGCGGCCCACTCGAGGTCCTTGTCGCTGGAGTAGTCCGCGAGGATGATGGCGGCCGCGTTGCCGCCGAGCTCCAGGACGATGTGCTTGCTCGGCACGGCCCGCTGGATCGCGAAGCCGACCGGCTCGGAGCCGGTGAACGAGATGACCGGGAGCCGGGGGTCGAGCGTGAGCGCGGGGGCCGCCTCATTGCCGACCGGAATCACCGAGAACATCCCGGGGGGTAGATCAGTCTCGCCGAGCAGCTCGCCGAGGAGGAGGGCGCCGAGCGGAGTGGCCGGCGCCGGCTTCACGACGATGGGGGCGCCGACCGCGAGGGCCGGGGCGATCTTGTGGGCAACGAGGTTGATCGGGAAGTTGAAGGGCGAGATGCCGAGCACCGGGCCGTGCGGGAAGCGCCGGATGATCGCGGCACGGCCGGCCGTCGCGGCCTCCGTGTCGAGCCGCTGGAACTCCCCGTTGAACCGCCGGGCCTCCTCAGCGGCCCATCGGAAGGTCGATGCCGCGCGGGTCGCCTCGGCACGCGCCCAGGTGATCGGCTTGCCGTTCTCAGCCGTGATGAGCGCTGCCGCCTCCTCGACCCGCTCCTCGAGTCGCCGCGAGACGTGTGTCAGGGCTGCGGCCCGCTGGGCAGCCGTGGTCGCCTGCGCCGCCTTGCGCACCTCCCAGGCACCGGCGATGGCCGCTTCGACACTCGCCGCGCTCGGCACCGTGTAGGTCCCCACGACCGAGCCGTCGCCGGGGTGAGTGACCTCCGCCCTCACTCCGTCATCGGACGCCACTCCGGCGATCCACGCAGGCCAGTGGCGGGGAGTACCGGCCGATACGGCGACTGGGCCTTGCACGGTCTGGGCGTCCGGTGAGGTCATGCGCGCCAATCTATGGCGAAGACGACCCAAAGCGGTATCCCAGACGGAGTCCCACGAGACCCGCCACCCTCCGATCTGTTCACTCTGGGCCAGCCAGTCGGCTATCCACGTTCTCGAGGGCGAACCAGAGTTCAGCCCGCACGGACGCCGCATCCAGCGAGACGCCGAGCAACGACTCGGCCCTACGCAGTCGGTGCCGAACAGTGTGTCGGTGAACGCCGAGAGCTACGCCGGTCGCGTCGATCTGCCCGTGGTTGTCGAGCCAGGCCCGGAGAGTACCGAGCAGTTGAGTGGCTTCCCCCGACGCGAGCACCCCCAAGAGCGCGGTGTGGGCCCAAGCCCGGCCGCTCACCGGGTCGATGAGGCCGGCGAGCCCGGTCTGGGCCGGATCGTCGAGCCGAACCACGCCGGCGCCTCGCGCGGCCGCTCGGCCCGCTCGTTCAATCATCGCCTCGACTGCGCGCGGATCACCGAGGTCAACCGGCCCGGACACTGCCGCACACCTGGCGGCAGCGAAGGCGTGTGCGGACTCATGGCCGGTTGCCACCGACGGCGGGAGGAAGGCGAGCACCTTTCCGTCATCAAGGACGGCGGCAATACCGCTGGGGAGGGCGTTCAGCATCGACGCCAGTTCAGCGGCATCGTCCATCGGCGTCATGACGATGATGCGAGCGCGATCCCGCTCGAGTCCTCCGAGTCCGAGATCCGCCATGGGAATCGCCCCGGAGCCCTCTCGGCGAATGACGTCGATCGCAAGGCGATTCCAGGCCTGCCCGCGATCGAGCCCGCGGACCATCCCCCAGGAGAGGAGCGAAGTCGCGAGATTCATGACGGCGATGTCGCTCGCACGCAGGGCCCGCGGCGATCCGACGACGAGAAAGCCCCTGGCGCTCCCCCGCAACCCGAGGGGCACGATCGCGACGTGTTCCTCGGCTGTTGCGATCGCCGAGGAGGCAAGCACCCCTCGGGGTCGCAGCCTCTCGATCTCAAGAGTGAACTCATCGATCCTGCGGGCGGCCGCTGCCGGGGTGGCACAGACGGCCGCTCCTCCGGCATCGACGAGCATCGCGAAGCCCCCGGCCTGCCTCGCGAGCAGGGCGACCACCTTCGCATCCCCCTGCTCCTTCAAGGCCGCTCGGATGAGGGCCCGTTGCGCCTCGAAGGAGCGTTCGGCCTCCTCGTATTCCTCGGCTGCCAGGGCCCGCGAGACCGCCTTACTCACCGCGACGAACGGCGTCGGGGTCGGCACTTCGATGACGGGCAGCGCGGCACGCTCGGCAGCGGCGATCAGTGCGCCCGGGATCCCCGCGAAGGACAGTCCCACGCCGAATCCGAGCGCCGATACCCCGCCGGCCACGAGCGCTGCAACGTAGGTCTCGCACGCCGCCTGGTCGTCGCTCAGACGCATGCCGGTCGTGAGGAGGAGTTCGTCACCGTCGAGCCACGGCCCAGGATCAGTGAGCTCAGACGTCGCAACCCAACGAACCGGCCGCCTACCGTCGCCCGCCTCAGTGCGCAGGACGAGGCCGAGCCCGGGCAGCGCAATTACCTGAGCGATGGTCAACGGCACAGCGACTCCGATCCACCCGGTGCCGGCCGGCGTCAAGGCCCCTGATGTGCCTGACGCCCTCGGACAACTCCACTGTCCTTCAGTGTACGAACTGGACTGGTCGTTCGATGCACCCTCCCCTACGATTCGAGCAACGATGCATCCGCCGTCGCGAGACCAGATGCCCACTCACGTCGAAAGGCCCCGCCATGACCCTGACGCCCGAGCGCACCGCCAGCGACCTCGTCCAGGAGCGACGCCTCGTCACGAGTGTTCCCGGACCGAAGTCGCAGGCGCTCCTCGCCCGCAAGACCGAGGCCGTCTCGGCCGGTGTCGGCATCAGTTGGCCGGTGTTCATCACCCAGGCCGGCGGCGGTGTCCTCATCGACGTCGACGGGAACTCGATGATCGACCTCGGCTCCGGGATCGCCGTGACCACGGTCGGCAACGCGAACCCGTACGTCGTCGAGGGAGTCCAGAAGCAGGTCGCTGAGTTCACGCACACCTGCTTCATGGTGACCCCTTACTCCGGCTATGTCGAGGTCTGCGAGGCACTCAACCGTGTCACCCCGGGCGACCACGAGAAGCGCTCGGCCCTGTTCAACTCGGGGGCCGAGGCGGTCGAGAACGCGGTCAAGATCGCCCGCGTCTACACGCAGCGCTCCGCGGTGGTCGTCGTCGAGCACGGGTATCACGGCCGTACGAACCTCACGATGGGGATGACCGCGAAGAACATGCCGTACAAGAACGGCTTCGGCCCGTTTGCCCCCGAGATCTACCGGGTGCCCACCTCGTACCCATTTCGCGACGGCCCGCATGATGGCCCCGAGGTTGCCAAGTGGGCGATCAGCCGGATCGAGAAGGAGATCGGAGCCACGAACGTCGCCGCGATCATCATTGAGCCGGTCCAGGGCGAGGGCGGCTTCATCGTCCCGGCACCCGGCTACTTTGCGGCGATGGCGGCCTTCGCGAAGGCCAACGGCATCGTCTTCGTCGCCGACGAGATCCAGTCCGGCTTCTGTCGCACGGGTGACTGGTTCGCGAGCGAGCATGAGGGCGTTGTTCCGGACCTCATCACGACGGCCAAGGGCATCGCCGGCGGCATGCCGCTCGCTGCCGTCACCGGCCGCGCCGAGATCATGGACTCCGTGCACGCCGGCGGCCTCGGCGGCACCTACGGGGGCAACCCCGTCGCATGCGCCGCCGCCCTCGGTGCCATCCGCTGGATGGAGGAGGAGGACGCCCCGGGCCGCGCACGCGCGATAGAGGCGGCGATGATGCCGCGGCTTCGCTCGATGCAGGAGAACCACCCAGCGATCGGCGACGTCCGCGGGCGTGGTGCCATGCTCGCCATCGAACTGGTGAAGGTCGGCACCATGGACCCGGATCCGGAGCGCACTGCAGCGCTAGCGCGCTTCTGCGTCGGCGAGGGCGTCATCGTCCTCACCACCGGCACCTACGGCAACGTCTTCCGGTTCCTGCCCCCGCTCACGATGCCCATGCACCTGCTCGAGGAGGCCCTAGGGATCATCGAGCGCGGTCTCGAGGCCACCGCCTAGCGGCGCTTGTCAAACCTTCCTTTCAGGAAGCCTCGCAGGCGGGGTTCTTTCGCTCATGTCCCTATCGGCCTGACACGCAAACCCGCCATGCCTCCATCGACCGCCAGTGCCGTGCCAGTCGTTGCGCCACTCAGGGGGCTCGCGAGGTAGGCGATGGCGCCGGCCACCTCTTGAGCAGAAACGAGCCTGCCAATTGGTTGGCGCGCCTCAAGCGCAGCTCGCTCGGCCGCGGGCTCCGCAGCCGCATCGAGCAGTCGCGCAACCCATGGAGTATCTGCCGTCCCCGGGTTGACCGCTGTGACTCGGATGCCATCGCGTGCGTAATCGGCGGCCATTGCCAGCGTGAGCGACAGAACAGCACCCTTGGAGGCGCTGTAGAGAGCACGGTTCGGCAGACCTGCTGTCGCAGCTATTGAGCACGTATTGACAATGGCTGCCGCCGTTGACTTTCGAAGGTGCGGTAGGGCGGCCCGCGAAACTCGCACCATTCCGAACACGTTCACCTCGAACACACTCAGCCATTCAAGGTCGGCATTGTCCTCGACCGTTCCGATCGCACCGATGCCGGCATTATTCACGAGGATGTCGATACCGTCGAATTCGCTTGTCACCTTCTCGATTGCCGACCGTACCGAGGCGTCATCAGAAACATTCGTCGCGACATACAGAGCACCAACATCTTCCGGGGGAGGCGACAGGTCCAACACCGCGACCCTTGCACCTCGCGAGAGAAGGAGCTGCGCAGTAGCAAGGCCGATACCCGAACTGCCACCAGTAACGACCGCCACCAATCCGCCAAACTCACCCAAGACCGGGCCCTTTTGTTCAGACAGCATGCGAACGCTCCCAGGGGGCAACGGTTGACGGCAGGATTGATGCGTTGGGGGCCAGAAGGACCTTGCTGGAATTCAACTCGCGTCGTCCCAACTTCGTGAAGATGTCGGGGCCCGCGGTCATCGGCTCTACCGTGTCGATGAGTCGTGACGCGATTACCGCATTCTGTTCTAGCCATCGAGCTGTCAGCTCGAAGTCCGCTCGCGAATAGCAGAAGCTACCCACGATGGTTCTCTCCGCAACCGAAACTGAATATGCAGGCACTTGCAATTGCGGGGAGTCCATGCCGAGGAGTACCACGCGTGCACTCTTTGCCGAATGGGTAAGGGCCACCTCGAGTGTCGCAGAATTCCCAACGGCGTCCACCACCGCGGTTGGTCGCCGACCTGCAAGTTCATCTTCAAGATGCTCTGGCGCCACCGACCGAACGCCGATGCTCGAGAGGAGATCACGACGATGTTGGCTGATCTCCGTCACGAGCACCGCTCCGGCATCAACGCGCGCCGCGGCCAGGGCCACCGCCTGCCCTATCGGTCCACCTCCAATCACGAGCAACGACTCTCCCGACCTCAGGTTCGCTCGCCTCACTGCGTGATATCCGACGGCCAATGGCTCCACAAGCGCACCTAGAGCAGGCGGAGTTGACGGCAGCAGCGGAACAAGGCTTCCCACGGGGACCGTCACATACTCCGCGAAAGCGGCGTCTATTTCGGGGACGACGCCAAGAACGCGCAACTCTTCGCACTGTTGCTCTTCGCCTGACACACAGGCATCACAGAGTCCGCATACCATTCCCGGGTTGATCGTCACTAGATCACCGACGCTCACGCGGCTGGACGACATGGGGAGCCTATGGACAACTCCCACAGTCTCATGTCCCATGACTTGGCCTTGGTGCCGTCGTCCGGTGTGACCAGTAAACCCATGGATATCAGAACCGCACACGCCGGTTGCCAGGACCTCCACTATCGCTTCGTCGGGGCCCGGCTCGCGAATCGGGCGCTCCTCGATAGCCATCTCCCATGGTCCTTTGAACACCAGAGCCTTCATGAACGTGCCTCCTGATCTGTCATTTGACCCAAGTCGCACGTGGCAATTTGGGCAGCGACCGCATTCACGCCTGCGATAACAGCGTCTTCTCCGTTGGCGAGCGAGATTCGCAACCAACCCTCGCCTTCCGTCCCGAATGCCGTTCCCGGCGCCGTCGCCACGCCCCGTTCACGAATCAGCGCCAGGGCGAAGTCGCGAGATTTCATGCCACTTTGGCTAATGTCAAGCCATAAATAGAAAGCACCCTGAGGAGTCACGAAAGGGATTCCATGCTCGCTGGCAACCCTGACGGCGGAGTCCCGTCGACTGCGATAGGCAGAGCGCATCAAGTCAACGCAATCCTGAGGGCCAGTCAATGCAGCAACGCCCGCGAACTGCGCGGGGCTGCTCACACATGAAATGAGGGGCTCTTGGACCTTCGAGAGTTCACGTGCAATGGCACTCGGCACCGCCGCATAACCCACACGCCATCCGGTCATTGCGTATGTCTTCGAGAGACTAAATGTCGAAATGACGCGATTCTCGTTGTCAATACGCCCCGGGCTGAATTGCGCTTGATCGAAGGTGATCTCGTCATAGCACTCGTCTGAGATGATCCACAGGTTGTGACGACTCGCAACCTCGTACAGGGCCCGGACCGTCGGCTCGCCCATGACCACCCCAAGCGGGTTGGAGGGAGAGTTGATGAGGATCGCTTTCGTGCGCGGAGTGATGAGTCTCTCTACCTCAGCCGAATCCGGCATGAAGCCATTCTCGGAGCGCAGGGGGTAGTAGATCGGGTTCGCGGAGAGCAACGTCGCCATCATCGTGAAGTTGGGCCACCCCGGATCAGGAAGCAGGAGATCGTCTCCCGGCGAGAGGATGGTCAGCAACGCTCCGTAAATCGACTGTACTGCCCCCGCGCCCACAATGATTTGATCAGCCTCTACCTCAAAACCGTTCCGAGCTGCGATCTTGGACGCCATCGCCTCCCGCAATTCAACGATGCCGGCATTCGGCGTGTACCGAACCGCTTGCCGCCTGATCGCCTCTTCCGCTGCACGGCCGATGTGCTCAGGCGTCGCGAAGTCCGGTTCGCCGACCTCGAGATGAATGACGTCTGGCGTGGCCCATGCGAGGTCCATCACCTCACGGATCCCCGACCGTGGCATGTTCATCACCGATGTTCGAATGCTGGGGGACATCTAGACTCCTTCAATTCCGAGTATTCGGGCCGCGTTGCCGCCAAGTACGAGTCCTCGCTCTGCCTCCGAAAGGCTCGGAAGATGGAGTTCGACGATGTCACCGAGTGCTGCGTAGCCGGGCAGTTCAGCGATCCAGGGCCAGTCCGACGCCCACAGCAATCGATCTGCGCCGAAGGCCGAGAGCAAATCCACCGAGATGCCTTGAAGGTCCCAATAGGGAAATGGGTCCTGGCTAAAGGCGTAGTGACCCGAAAAATGGACGGCAACCTGAGGGTAGCTCGCCATCGAAAGAACCTGCGGCAAAGTGCCGGGCGGTATTTCAGTTGAGATTCTCGGCCTTGCCCACTCATCCATGAGTATCTCCGTCTGACAGAAGCCGAGATGATTGAGCACGACCTTCAAGTCAGGCAGTTGTTCAAGAACTCGAGGAAGAATGCGCATTTGGTCGGGCGAGGAATAGAACCAAGCGACGATGCCCCGATCGCTCATTTCCTCCAGTAGGGGAAAGAATCGAAGGTCTCTGACGGGAACCTCGCAGTCTCCGAGTTCCCAGATGCGGTAGCCAATAATCGGCATTGCCTGGACCCTTGACTTCAAGTCCGCTACGGGATCGGGGTGTGCAGGATTCATCACGGCAACCGCAGAGAACCTGTCGGGATACGCCTTGACTACCTCGCGCGTGTACTCATCATGTTCGTCCAGAGACACGATCACCGAATGGGCGATTTCGTTATCGTCCATCGTCTGGAGATAGTCCTCCACCAAAGCGGAGCGCTCTCGTGGATAGAGCGCATGAATGCCGCGGGGGTATCGCTCTCCACTCGGCGCGAATAGGTGCATGTGAGAATCGATCCTTGGGGCAGTCACGAGATGTCCTTCCATTCGGCCAACACCGAAACCCTCAGTTCGCGCATGCGCAACTCAATCTCCTGTGGTGTCCCGGAAGTGAGCGAGCCACTCATGCCAATCGCCCACGAACCGGCACGCAGCCACGACACCGCGTTCTGCGGCGAAATGCCGCCAGTAGGAACGAACTCAACGCCATTGAATGGCGCTCGCAACGCCCCGAAGTACGTCAGTCCCAGGGTCCCTGCCGGGAACAGCTTGACCCTCCTGGCTCCGGCTCCAAGCGCAGAACAAATCTCAGTTGGTGTCATTGCTCCGGGCAGGACATCCATGCCGCGAGCGAGTGCGTCCTTGACGATCGCTTCATCGAAACCAGGAGAGACCACAAAACTTGCACCGCAATCATGGGCTTCGCGGACGTGCGCCATAGTCATCACGGTCCCCACACCGACCGCGGCAAACCCCATCTCCACCGCGCGAGTGACGGCCGCTTGCCATTCAGCGGTGTTGGTCGTTACCTCAATGGCTGTCGCTCCACCGTCCCGGAGTGCCGCAACGACAGCGAGCGCGCGTGCGGGATCCCCGAGCTCCCGGACAATCGTGACGATCGGAAGCTCGCTCACTGCCTTGCCTAGGCTTTCATCGACCGTCAAAGTCGTCATCGGCGGATTCTTCGCTCGGAGGGGTTGGTGATCTCCTCCATGGTGAAGGCCGAGGCATCACCGGCGAGAGTCTGCTGGAAGGCCGATGCTCGTACCGATGCCTCCACAGCAAGACGATAATCGCCCGTCGCCGAATAGATGGCGATGAACGCTCCCGTTCCGGCATCGCCGGCTCCGACTGGATCAACCACTCGCCCGGGGCATTCGGCCGTGAATTCGTCACCCTCGGTCACCACGGTCAGCGTGTTGCTGCCCATCTCACCAACCCGACCCCAGCGTCGCGGAATGAGTACGAACTGGTGGCCATATTGAGCGATGAGCATTCGAGCGGCGACGATTGGATCCGGGTCAATACTCAACAGATCAGTCAGGTCATGGTCTGACGCGACAAGCACGTCGAACAGGTTCAACAGACGCATCGTGGCGTCACGCGCTTCCGTTTCGCTCCAGAGCTTGCTTCGATAATTCACCTCGAAGTACTTCAGCGAGTTGGCACCACCCTCGTAGAACTCCCTGAGAAGGTTCTCGCTTCCCGGACCAAGGCCCAACGTAATTCCCGAGCTATAGAGAACAGTCGCATCGGAGACAACTGCGCGCATGCCTTCATTGAGTCCGTCAAGCAGACTCATGGCGGATACGGCGCGATCGTAGATAACCGAGACTCCGCGAGGTTCTTCGCCAACTTCAACGAAGTACAGACCGACCCGGCTATCGGAGGGTGCGACCACTACCGTCACACCCGCGCCCCTAGCCGCCCTCATGATTCGCTCAGCAAGCGGATTATCGGGGAGGGAACTGAGCCAAGTGGCAGGCATTCCGAGGGCGGCACTAGCGATTGCGACGTTCAGTTCGGCGCCCCCGACACTCGCGTCGAACCCGACTGCAGTGGCGACCCTCCTCCCGTCCGGCGGGGATAGACGGATCATTGCTTCGCCTAGGGTGCAAAGGTGAGCGCGCATCATGTCTTCGCACTCTTCTTCGTCACGAACACCGTGATTGCCGCCACAATGATGGCCCCACGGAAGAGTCCCTGCGTGTACTGCGAGATCCCCACCATATTGAGTGCGTTATCGATAAGCGCCAACAGGACGGCGCCACCCACCGCTCCCAGCAGGCGTCCACGACCTCCCATCAATGAGGCTCCACCGATAACGACCGCAGTAATGGCCAGCAACTCCATGCCATCCCCAGTCGTGGGAGCTCCGACACCCGCTCGAGAAACTTGCACGAGGCCGGCAAGTACCGCAAACAGGGAACATGCGACGAGCGATGTTGTGATGACCGGCCCGCTACGGACCCCTGAGCGGCGCGCCACTTCGATATCACCTCCTACCGCATAGAGGTGAAGTCCCATACGAGAACGTCGGAGCCAAAGACCAACCGCAGCCAAGAGCAACACTAGGACGAGCATCGAGTAGGGAACCGGGCCGATGTTCCCGTACAGGCTTGTTACGACTGGCGTCGGGATGCTGCCAACGCCCTTGATCGTGTAAGCCAACACGAGGCCCTCGATAATCGAGAAGGTTCCCAAGGTCGCGATGAATGCTGGAATCTTCAACCTGACGACGAGCAAGGAATTGAATAATCCGATGCCAATACCAATTGCGAAGGCAAGCGCCACAGCGCCCACAAACTTCCCGCCGTCGCCGTCTCCGATGCCTGAAACCAGAACGGCCGTGAGCTTCACGACCGCCGCCACGGACAGGTCGATCTGACCGGCGATGATCGCGATAAACATGCCGACGGTGATGATGATCAGGGGAACTGCCTGGCCCAAAACGTTCGGGACATTCTTGATGGTGAGAAAGGAGTCGGAATACACGGTGGCCAACATCGCAAGGACGCCCACCATAATCCAGACGGCGATGCCATCCGTAAAGGCGCTGCTGATCCGTTCTTTCATCTGCATCACTTCCCCTGCACCGCGCTCGCATGGAAGATCCTCGCCTCAGTCGCCTCAGCACCTCGGAACTCTGCGGCAACGATGCCATCGCGCATCACCATGATTCGGTCCGTGAGAGCCAGAACATCCTCGATCTCGGAACTCACCACGATAACGGACGTGCCGCGTGAGGCGATCTCACCGACGATATCGACAATTTCAGCCTTCGCTCCCACATCGACCCCCCTGAGCGGCTCATCGAGCAAGAGCAATCTCGGGCTGAGCGTGAGGCAGCGGGCGATGACCACCTTCTGCTGATTTCCACCGGAGAGGAACTGGACCTTCTGACCGAGATTCGCGGTCTTGATCTGCAAACGGAGGACCATGTCTTGGGCGATGGCACCGACGTTCGAACTTCGTAGCCAACCCACGGTTGCAATCCGGCCAAGAACGGAAAGCACGATGTTGGATTCCACCGACTGCCCGAGGATCAAGCCCTGACGCTTGCGGTCTTCGGGCACAAGCACGACGCCATTTGCGATCGCTGCCCTTGGCGACCGGATACTGATCGGCCCTCCTCCCCACGTGACCGAACCTGAGATTGGCGGGTCCACGCCGGCTAAAGCCCTCAGCAGTCGCGATCTGCCCGACCCAGTTAGTCCGGCAACTCCCAAGATCTCTCCCGGTCGCAGAGAGAAGTTCACGCCGGTTTCATTCATACCGGGAAGCATCAAATTCGACACCACTAGACCACCGTGGCCATCCTCTTCATGAGCGTGGTCAGCGGACTGCCACTTCGGCGGCGTATTGCGCTCTACCGAGCGCCCTACCATCGCCTCGATCATGACGTCGTGGGTCAATTCGCCCCTCGGCAACGCGAGAACGACACTGCCATCACGCATGACCGTTGCCTCATCGGCAATTTCCATGACTTCGTCCAGACGATGAGTGATGTAGACGACCGAAATCCCAGCTTCAGTAAGTCGTCCCACCAACGCATAAAGCAGCTCGAGCTCATCATCGCCAAGAACTGCACTCGGCTCGTCGAGAATGAGAACCTTCGCTTCACGGGTCAGTGCCTTGCCCACTTCGATCATCTGTTGGGACGCAATGGTCAGATCGCCGACTGTCGCCAGGGGCGAAATGCCACCGGCCCCCAATCGGCTGAGGATTTCCCTCGCGCCTTCCGCCATCGCCTTACGATCGAGGAGACCATTCTTCCTGGGCTCAATACCCAGATACAGGTTCTCCGCAACCGTCATGTCGGACAAGAGACTGAGTTCTTGATACACCGCCACGATGCCGCTCGCCAGCGCCTCACTGGGATCACGAAAGTGAACACCTCTTCCCTCGATCTCGAGCGTTCCAGCGTCGGGTTGAAGTACCCCCGAGATGATCGAGATCAGCGTGGACTTCCCAGCTCCATTTTGGCCGAGCAGCGCATGAACCCGACCTCCATACAAGTCAAGGTCGACATTCGTCAGTGCAGGGACTCCAGAAAAGGCTTTGCTGACACCGCGCACCCGGAGGAGGGGGTCAACGACCCCCTCCTCCGTCACGCGACCCTCGTCAGCAGAGCTTGAGAGAGGCAAGGAGGTCCTTGCTCAGCAAGTCTGCGGGGAGCCACAGATCATCCGAGCACTCCATCTTCACGAACTGATCATTCTCAGCGTCCGTGAATACCGGCACTCCGACGTTCACAAATGATGACACTGGCTTGCCCTCAAGCGCCGAGACCGCCGTGTCGAGGCACTCAGACGAGTGACTGGGCGGATAGCCGACAGCAAGGAACTTCACGCCATTTTCTTTTGCCAGCTTCAGGAATCCATTGAGCGGCTCAGCAGTCATCGGCGGGATCGCCTTGCCTGCCTCCTTGTAGGCCTGGATCACTCCGATGTCCTGCAGGCCACTGTCGGACCACACGGCGTCGATCTCGTCGCCGTACTTTGCCAGCAGTTGCTCCATGACCGTCTTGCCTTCGGTCGGTGACCAGTTGGTGTACTGCTTGTCCAGGATCTCGATGTCCGGGTACAGAGCGAACACCTCCTCCGCACCGGCCTTACGGGTTTCGGTCGTCGGCACACCAGCAATGCCACTCAGCATGACAATCTTTCCCTTGCCGCCCACTTGCTGCGCGATCCACTCCGCAAAGAGAGCGCCATTCAGGCGGTTGTCACGGTCAACACGAGAGACGTTCGAAGTTGTGTCAACGATGCCCGTGCAGAGGATCACCGGAATCCCTTGCGCTGCTGCACGCTCGATTGGTCCCTTCACAGCGGGGCCCATCGGCGTGACAATGAGTGCGTCGATGTCCTTCGCGAGCAGGTCATTAATGTCGTTGACCTGCTTGTCTTCCTTACCGTCAGCGCCGGCGTACTCGATAGCCACACCGAGCTCGGTTGCATGCGCCTTGAGGGTCTCGTCATAAATGGCAGCCCACGAGTTGGTCGGGCCCTGCGATGCGAACCCGATCGTGTAGGGACCCTCCTTCGCGTACTGCGCTGTGTCGACCTGGACGATTCCGGCGTCAGTGGGGGTCAAGCCTGGGTTCGTAAGCCCGACCTTGCCCCAGTCATCAGCCCAAGCGGTGCTGAGGGCATCGGCGGAAACTTCACCTGAAACTGCGGCTGCGCTCTCCTCCACCGGTGCAGCGCTTGACTCAGCGGCAGCCGACACTGCTGCAGCTGTAGGCGCGTCGCTGCTGGAACTATCACTGGAGCATGCACCAATGAGTGATGAAATTGCCAGCACTGATACGACGCCCGCTATCGAGCGTCTCCTTCGAGTATTAAACATTTGCATCCTTTCGATGACTATGAAGTACTGCATGACCGCGCTCCCTGCCGCAAACAGCAGCAGGTTCTCCGCTTCCTAACCCCCTCTCCTAGGTCTGCTCCAACGAGTCGTCTGGACCGCTACGGCAACGAGGATGATGGCGCCCTTGACCACGAGTTGGAGCCATTCATCGGCACCCGTGAGGACGATCATGTTCAGAGCCGACGCAATGACCACGGCACCGAGGAGCGAGCGACCAACACCTCCGGCGCCACCAGCAAAGGATGTGCCACCGATGACGGCTGCCGCGATCGAGTCCAGGTCATAGCCCACCCCCAGATACGCATCGACGTAGCCGGCATACCCACCGAGCAGGAGACCCGCGAACACTGCAAGCAGACTGCAGGCGATGTACGCCCCGGCCGTCACCCAGGCGACCGGCACCCCGCTCATCCGGGCAGCCTCTGGGTTGCCACCTGCCGAATAGAGCCAACGTCCCAGGATCGTGAATTTCAGAATGATCGCAACGATTCCGATCACGATGAGCGCGATGTAGGTCGGGGCGGGAATACCGAGAACTCGGCTCGAACCCAGCTCAGCCAGCGCGGAGGGAATCCCTCCACCTGGTACTCCTTGAGTCCACGCAGTTTGGAACCCGACGATCAATACGGCCGTTGCGAGTGTTGCGACGAACGGCGGGACTCGGCGACCCACGACAAGAACCGCGTTCAGCACCCCGACGATCAGCCCGAGCAAAAGGGCCGCACCAATCGCACCCACCAACTGGTCGTCATTCCCCTCGCTGACTCGGGCGACGATCACCATGCTGAGCGTCATGACGGCGCCCACCGACAGGTCAATGCCCCGCACCAGGAGAACGAGCGTCTGACCTGCCGCGACAATGGCCAAGATGGCCGCCTGACGGCTCAGGTTTCCGAGGTTTGCGGGCTGGAAGAACGACGGAGCCAGGAACAACGCGATAATCAAGATCGCGACGAGGCCAAGGACGGGCGTTAATGACGCCCAGTCACGCGGGGAACGAGTATCCGTTTGCTCCCGGATGCCCGCGCTCAAGCGTCGCCTCCACAAAATTCGCGGATGACACGTTCATAAATCGGCACGCTGTCGTACAACGACTGAATGGACACACGCTCATCAGCAGCATGGGCCCTCTCCAGCATGCCGGGGCCGAATGCCGGCAGCGTGGGGATTCCAAGGATGCCCTGGAGCCAACACGCGTCCGTCGTCCCAGGGAAGACACCGGTCGGGATCTCGCCCCCGAGGACTCCCGCGACCGCGCGCATGCACGCGAGAACAATCGGTGACATTGGATCCACTGCAGTCGGGGGCAACCAGTCGCGCGGAGCATCCTCGAACCGGAAGGAGGACTCTATTGGCGTCGCAAGTGCCGACGCGCGATCGAGGAAGATCTGCAAGTCCCTTTCGAAGTCTTCGCGTTCCATGCCGGGCACAAGCCGAATATCCGATGCGAACGTCGCCAAGCCGGGCACGACCCCAAAACCTATACCGCCGCTCACGGTCACCCCGGCATTGACGGTCGGGCCCATACCCCACTCGTTAACGGGATACTCCGGCTTGAAATCCGAGGCAAAAGATGTGAGCATCCGCGCCATCTGTTGGGTGGCACTGACGTAGCCATTGACCTCGGACAGACTCGAGTGACCCTGTCGACCTTTGACGTCGATGTACACGTTTGCGATGCCTCGGCTGACGACATGCACTGCATCCCAATCTCCAAAGACCCCGGCGGGCTCCCCGATGACGATGGCATCGGCATCAACCAAGCGGTTCTCTGCGAGGTAGCGCGAGCCGTATTGGGAGCCAAACTCCTCATCAGCGGTGAAAACGAGTTGGAGTCGTCCAGCGAGAGGCGGGTTCTGAGCCACATTCGTCGCGGCGAGAAGCATCGCCGCGATGGCGCCCTTCATGTCGCAGGACCCCAGCCCGTACAGGTAGCCATCCTGCACGACCGGCGTAAACGGGTCTGTCGCCCATTCAGCGTCGCCGACGGGCTTCGTATCAAGGTGCCCGCTCAACGCCAGCGTCCGACCCCCCGGGCCAAAGTCGAGATCAATCAGGACGTTGGGACGCTCAGCGAGCGCCCCAACGACCCGGCCCCTACCCAATCCGAGAGAGTTCGACACCGACTGGACGGCATCGGCCATCGCCCGCTCGTCCCCAGGCAAATTGGGACTGGGCACCTCAATGAGGTGACTGGCCAAGCTAACGACGTCCACAACCCCTCCGTTCCATACAGTGGAACTGTGTTCCACTCCAGACGTACGGTACGTCCGAAGTGAAGAACGGGTCAACGGGTTTCGATTACAACTTGATTACATTGTCGATGCCGGAGCGGCTGAGTTCAGTCCTCCTTGTAGTGCTTGGCCCAGTCCACGCCCTGCCACGTCCACAGGCGCACGGGGTCAAGACGGAAGAGCCAGCGCTTCTTATCAAGGGTTGGCTCTAGGTACGAAGGTCCATTCGGTCCTAGGTAACGCACTGACATCCGCTCGGCGATGGGTACCCAAGCCCCGCCCACGTTCGGGGGTTCCACGAGAGTCGCGGTGCACTGCGCAATGACTTTGCGTAGTGCGCCCTCCTCATCGATCGTGATTGCGCAGCGAGATTCCTTCTCGAGGTATTCCGCCCAAGCAGATTTCATTCTCGCAACAACCCAGAACGAATCACCGTCCCACTCGTGCCAGCACGGCACGACGTACGGCCACCCCTTGTCATCAAGGCAGGCGAGGCGCGCGACCTTACCTTCGGCGAGGAATGTGTCGAACTCCTCCCGCTCTAAGCCTCCGAGTTTCCCCCGCCAACTTTCGTTTTGCATGACTTCTCCTCTCATGGGCCATCAGTATTGGGGGCAAGCCTTGGCTGCTCATGGCTCGTGTGTGAAGTCTCTTGACGGTTAAAAGTTGACAGAGTTCGACTTGGCGCCTGGATCCAGGTACCTGAGTGGACGTGCTCATCCCACTCGTTACGGCAAGGCGCGGATCGTTGTGATGACGTCAGTCGGGAATGAACTGTGGTCGCTGCCCGGGGTTTGACGCTCGATAATCCCGAACCACACCGCAACAAGCCTCGACCACGATGCGCGAGAATTCGTGAAATGGACGTGACTGCGGAGATTGGCGTCGAAGCATTCGAGTACCTCGGCGTGTTCGTCATCGGCCGCCCTGTCCATGACGAGATGTAGGTTCCGACCGGGGTGAGCATTGGCGAAATGCTCAACGAACCCTTGGAAATCGCGACCGGGGGCAGATTGGTCAGCGGCGCCAACGATCGCCCAATCCACTGATTCAAGGGCCGTGAATCCGGGCGCGAGTCCCTGGGCGATACGTTCGTCGTCCGAACCCGTAAAGAGTGCGGACTGCATCGCCGTCGGGTGATCCGCAGGATCCCGCCCCTGAAACGCGTCATTATCAGACAATCCGAGCATGATTGCGTTGCCGCTCGGCGCGAGGAATAGCCCCAAAACGTTGGTAACGCTGCCCATCATCTCGGGGACTGTGGAGAACTGATACGTGTCACTCCCCAACGGCTGAACCCCGTACTCTCGCCAACAGCGAGCGACCGTCGCATTCCCTACGCCAAGCCTGCGCGCCAGCGACCGACTCGACCAGTGTGTGAGGCCCAGGCTCTGGGGCGGGGGCTTCAGCGTGGCGGCAATAATCATTTCGTGACTCACGTGCCGGGGCCGCCCCTGCCTTGGCTCGTCGTACAGTCCGGCAATGCCTTGATCCTGAAACCTCTTCCTCCAGAGGATCA
>CAFBNE010000053.1_pt1 | contig 21346 bp, 27 predicted proteins | sample 7269181 | NCBI WGS metagenome assembly CAFBNE01 (sample SAMEA6814085, study PRJEB35770) | uncultured Actinomycetes bacterium | biome: Freshwater; feature: Freshwater reservoir; material: water | place: Czech Republic | collected 2017-05-23 | depth 30m m
CCGAGGTCGGCTGCCAGATCGTCGCCGATGTCGCGCCGACCCTGAAGCGGGTGAGCCTTGAGCTCGGGGGAAAGGCGCCGAGCATCGTCACTGCCTCGGCCGACATGGACCAGGCAATTCTCGGCAATCTTCGTGGTGCGCTCTTCAACAGCGGCCAGGCCTGTGGCGCCTACACGCGCACCTTCGTCCATCGCAGTCGCGCGGACGAGTTCGCTGAGCGGATCGCCGAGGCGGCGAAGCAGATGCGCGTCGGACACGCGATGAATGAGGACACCGAGTTGGGGCCGCTCATCACGCGTGGCCAGGTGGATCGCGTCCTGTCCTACATCGAGGGCGCCCGGGCCGAGGGTGCCGATCTCGTCTACGGCGGCCGCGTCCTCGCGGGGGACGGCCTGGAACTCGGCCACTTCCTCGAGCCCGCGGTCCTCACGAACGTCGAGGACCACATGCGCATTGCGCAGGAGGAGGTCTTCGGGCCTGTCATCTCGATTCTGCCCTTCGATGACGAGGACGAGGCGATCGCCCGTGCGAATGCAAGTGATTACGGCCTTGCCGCGGTTGTCTGGACGAAGGACCTCGTTCTCGCGCACACGATGGCCAAGCGACTGCGAGCGGGCACGGTGTTCGTGAACCTGCTGCCGCTCATCGATCCAGGCGCGCCATGGGGGGGATTCGGGCTCAGCGGCTGGGGACGAGAGATGGGCGCCTTCGCGATCGACGAGTTCACCGAGCCTAAGGGCGTCTTCATCGGCCTCGAGTCCTGACGACCTGCTAGCTGGAGAGGAGCTGCAATGACGATTACGACTGAGAGTCCCATGGATCTGCCCTGCGCTCCGGCCGCGGGTATCCCTGGCCTGATCGAGCTGCAATCGGTGGAGTGCCCTGACACGCCTGCGCCGAACAGCGTGCTCGGCAAAGTGGCACTCATCCTGCAGGCCTTCAGTGTCGATGATGACGAGCTCACGCTTTCGCATCTTTCCCGTCGAACAGGCGTGCCGAAGGCCTCCGTCCATCGTCTCGCCCAGGAGCTGCTCGAACTCGGCTTCCTCGAGCGTGCCGGTGCGTCATACCGGCTCGGCATGCGGCTGTTCGAGATCGGGGCGAGGGTCCCGCGCACGCGAGCGCTGCGCGAGTCCCTCCTCCCATTCATGCACGCCCTCCACTCGGCGACGAGGCAGACAATCCTGCTCACCGTCCTCCAAGGCGCGGAGATCGTCTTTGTCGAGCGGGTGAACTCATACGGGCAGGCGCCATCCCTCTCGAAGCTCGGCGGCCACGTGCCGCTGCACTGCTCGGCGACCGGCAAGGTGTTCATGGCCTTCGGCCCACCGGAGCTATTCGAGACGGCGGTGCGCGGTGGGCTGACCCGGCTCACCCCGAACTCCGCCGCGTCACCCGTGCGGCTGCGCGCGCAGATCGATCGCGTTCGCGCCGACGGTCATGCGGTTGAGTACGAGGAGGTCATGCAAGGCTTTTCGAGCATCGCAGTCCCCCTCTACGAGTCGAGCGGCAGGCTCATCGCTGGGCTCTCGGTCACCGGGACCCTGCAGCGCACGGACATCCCGCGGTTCACTCGCTCCCTCCTCATGACCAAGGAGATGATCGAGAGCTCCCGAGCGATCGCCTAGGCAAGTCACGCGTCGCACGCACGAAGGGCGAGGTCACCGGCTGCCAGCGAACTTTGACGGGTACCTCGTACGTGGACATCTCATCCGGACAAGTGCCCGTTTCAGGCTGGCCTGCCCTCATGCCCCACACATCTGTTTCGCTGAGCAAGACGATAGCTACCCAATGCTGGTAAAGGACTATCCGTCGGATCGACACGATGCTTTAATCCGATCGCGGGAGGGATCGGTCGACAGTGCATTAACAGGAAGGTGGATTCATGGCCAGCGTAGGAGAGACCACGCACATGGATGAGACCGGCAAGTTGAAGGGCAAACTCGGCGTCTTCGGCGTCATCGTCATGGTGGTGGCAGCGGCGGCCCCGCTCAGCACCATCGGCGGAGTCGCACCCGTTGCGATCATTGTGGGCAATGGAGCGGCCTTCCCGGCCATGTACGTCATTGCGGGCATCATCCTCGCGCTCTTCGTTGTTGGCTTCAACGCAATGACGCCCTTCGTCAAGGAAGCGGGAGCGTTCTACTCGTACATCACCATGAGCCTCGGTCGTGGCCTCGGCCTTTCGGCCGCCTATATCGCGATGCTCACGTACATCTGCGTTGAGATTGCGGTCATAGCGGTGCTCGGCGCAGTCTTCGAGGGCCAGATCGTGTCCGTCGGTGGCCCGGACGTGCCTTGGTGGGCATGGACCGGCATCTTCCTGTTGATCGTGCTGTTCCTCGGTTATCGCAGGATCGACCTCTCCGGAAAACTCCTCGCGCTGCTCGTCGTGCTCGAGATCGGCATCTGCATGGTCCTCGTCATCGCTGTCGTTGTTCAGGGAGGTTCCTCGGAGGGCCTCTCGACCGCGGCATTCACGCCTTCCGCTTGGCTCCAGGGGGCCCCTGCACTCGGCCTCATGTTCGGAATCTCCGGTTTCCTTGGGTTCGAGGCCACCGCGATATTCCGCAGCGAAGCGAAGAACCCCGATCGCACGATCGGCCGCGCCACCTACGGGGCGCTGGCGATCGTCGGCATCTTCTACGCGGTCGTCTGCTGGGCCATGGTGAGCGCGTGGGGCGACAGCAACATCGTCGCGAAGGCGGAGGAGAACCCCGGTGCCCTGCTCAGCGCGAGCTTCGGCGCGTACGTCGGCCCGCTCAGCGAGCAGGTCGTGCAGTGGCTGCTCATCACGAGTTTCTTCGCGTGCGTGGTTGCGTTCCACAATGTCATCAACCGCTACCTCTACACGCTGTCACACAAGCACCTCATGCCGAAGGCACTTGGTCGCACGCACCCAACGCAGAATTCCCCGCACATCGCTGCGGTCGTGCAGACGGTTGTTATCGCCATCCTGCTCGCCGTCTTCGCGGGCCTTGGCTACACGCCGTTCGACCAGATCCTCACGGTGACGGTGGGCGTCTCGACGCTTGGGTTCCTCCTCCTCATGTTCCTCACCTGCATCGGCGTGCTCGTGTTCTTCAGCCGGGACTCGCGCGGGGTGAGTCGCATGCGCACGACGGTCCTGCCGCTCCTCGGAGCCATTGCATTGGGGGCCGCTGTGGTGACGACGCTCATGAACATGACCGTTCTCGTTGCCAGTCAGGGACTTGCCTACACCGCGATCGGAGTCATCGTCATCTGCGTGGTGATCGGTCCGATCCTCGCGGCGATGAGACCGAGCCTCAACGCGGACGTCCCGGCCACGTGAGGGAAACGGCATTCACGAAGCAATGAGCACGGAATGGACCGGTGCGGCACCAGCCGCACCGGTCCATCGTGTCGCGATCCTCATCGTCGGCTCTGGCGGCAACGCGATCGCCGCGGCCGTCCTGCTGGCCCGAGCCGGGCATGCGGACATCACCATCATGACCAAGCACGCCGACTTCGGCGGAGCATGGCTGCAGAACACCTATCCCGGCTGCGAGGTCGACAGCCCATCGGTGGTCTATCAGTTCGAGTTCGACCCGAACCGGCGCTGGTCCTCGCTCTTCGCCAGGCAGCCGGAACTCCTCGATTACCTGCGTGATGTCGCCCGCCGAAACGACCTGTACAAGCGGACGATGTTCGAGGCGGAACTACTGGATGCGCGCTGGTCTGTTGATGAGCACTGCTGGATCGTCGAGTCGACACGCGGCACGGTGACGGCAGGCGTGCTGATCCTGGCCACCGGGTTCCTCGAGGAGCCCGTCATCCCGGAGATTTCGGGGATGGACTCGTTCGGCGGTCGAATCTTCCACTCGTCGATGTGGCCGGTCGGTTACACCGGGGCCGGGGATCGGGTCGCAGTCGTGGGCTCTGGGTCCTCCGCGATTCAGATCGTCCCGGCGCTGGCGCCGCGCGCCGCGGAGGTCATCCAGTTCCAGCGGACACCAACCTGGGTGTTCCCGAAGCAGAACCGTCAATTGCCCGCGGAGGAGATCGACATGCTCGAGCGATCCCCGGCCGAGCGCGAGACGCGGGAGGTCGCGGTGCAGGAGGAGGAGGAGCGCAATTGGTCGGCTATCTTCCTAGGGCTGGATGACGCCGCCGCTAAGGAATACGAGCGACTATCGCGTGAGTTCCTCCATGAGCAGATCGCAGAGCCGGAGATTCGCACCCTCTTGACACCTGATCACCCGGTCGGCTGCAAGCGCCCACTGGTCAGTGACGACTACTACGGCTCCTTGAATGCGCCGAACGTCTGCCTTGTGCCGAGCGCCGTTTCATCGATGGGACCCGAGTTCGTCATGACATCAGATGGGGATCGATTCGACGTGGACGCGGTTGTCCTGGCGACCGGTTTCCACTTCGGCGGCCACATCCTTGACCGAGTGCGGCGTCGTGACGGCCAGACGGTTGCCGCGCGCCAACAGGGCCGTCCGCGCGCATACAAGGCGATTTCGGTATCAGGCTGCCCTAACCTGTTCCTCGTGGGCGGAGCGGCGCCGAATGGGCAGATATGGAACGGCTTGTTCCCCGGCCAGGCTGCGGCGCCGTACATAATCGGCGCGCTCGCGCATATGCGCGATCACGGCCTCATCGCGCTCGAGGTGAGCGAGGAGGCTGAGGAGGCCTGGAAGGCGGGTGCAGACACGCTCCTCGATGAGGGGCCAACGGTCATCGGCGGCTGCCTCAACTATTCGCAGGACGAGACCGGCCACAACAAGGCCGCATGGCCGGGTTCGCTCGAATCCATGCGTGCCGCATACGCGATGTTCGACCCGACGGACTACATCGCGATCACCTGAGCAATGAAACCCAAGCATCAGCAGAACGATTGAAGGAGGAAGCATTGTCCGACGACACCATGCGGCTATACAACCTGCGCGTGAGCGTTCACGAGATCCGCGGCCGATCCGTGTGCGGCATGTCGGTGGGCGACTTCTTTGAGGTGCACAACAGTGACCAGCTGAGCGTCCCGGAGGGGAAGCATTTCTGCTTCTGGGCAATGCAGGCGGTTTTTCCGCTGCTGGCCGGCAAGATGCGCAGGCTCCCTGATGGCGACTGGCTCGAGCAGGACACGCTCGTATGCTGCCCTGATCCGGAGGAGGGTCTCATCATGCGAATCGACCGTATCGGTGAAGTCGAACTCCGCACCACCGACCTCACATGACCGGAATGCGCGAGCCGGGCGCCCCGGGACAAGTCGGTATCGGCCTCGCCGGCCGGTTTAACGCCGCCGAGTACACGCAGATCGCGACGGTGGCGGAGGCAGCGGGCTTCGACGCGATCACCGTCTTCGGCGACCTCATGTTCCAGCCGCCAGCCATGGTCCTTGCGACGATGGCCGCGGCCACGAACCGCATCCGCCTCGGTGTCGCCGCGTACTCGCCCTGGACCCACCATCCGGTCGAGATCGCCGGCCAAGTCGCCTATCTCGACATGGCCTCGCAGGGACGCGCGTTCTACGGGCTCGTCCGCGGCGCCTGGCTCGATCAGCTGGGAATCGACCAAGGCAACTCCCTATCGGCCATCGCCGACACGGCGGAGATCGTCACCCGGCTCCTGGCCGGGGACGCGTCCGGCTACGTCGGGAGCGTCCACTCACTGGGTGAGGGCCTGCGCCTGGAGTATGAGCCGTTCCGTCCGAGGGTGCCATTGCTTATCGGGACCTGGAGCGCGAAGCTTGCCGCCTACGCAGCGACTGTCGCTGATGAGATCCAGGCCGGTGGCTCGGCAAACCCTGCGATGGTGGGCCGGCTGCGCAGTCTCGTGGCTGACGCCGGCTCGGGTCGTGAGGTGGGAATCTGCCTGAACGCCGTCGCCGTCGTCGACGACGATCCAAGGGCGGCCGCGCGCGCCGTCCGAGCCGCGTGCGCTCCGTACTTCGATGTCGTCGCCTCCCTCGATGCGACCCTCGAGGTCGATCCGGATCTGCTGAGTGGGGTGAAGGCGCGGCTCGCAGTGGGCGATGACGAGGGTGCCGGTTTGCTCATCCCTGACGACATCCTGCGTCGTTTCGCCTTCTGGGGAACGGCAGACGACGTGGCGAATCACGCGATGGAGATCCTGGAGGCCGGAGCGATGCGCGTGGAGTTCGACACGCCGTTCGGCCTCACCACCCCCGATGGCCTGCGGAGGCTTGCGAACGACGTGCTTCCGAGGATACGTGCGATGCAGGGCTGAGGGTGGCCGGATGACGATGGTTGCGAAACTCGCCCCGGAGGCGCGGCAGTTGCTCTCCCGGATGCCCGCTCGTCCGCCGCGTCGGGCCGGTTCCGTAGAGGAGGCTCGCGCCGGGCTACGGGCCGCGGCCGATGCGGTCTTCGGCCCCATCGAACCGCTCGCCCGTGTCATCGACCTCCAGGTCAAGGGGCGGGTCGTGATCCCAGTGCGGCTCTACCATCCGGAACCGGGGGCCGTGCTGCCAGCGGTCGTCTATGCGCATGGTGGCGGTTGGGTCATGGGCGACCTCGAGACCCATGACCGGCTGTGTCGGGCACTGGCCTCGGCATCCGGTTGCGCCGTTATCGCAGTCGATTATCGGCGCGCCCCGGAGCATCCATTTCCGGCAGCCTGGCAGGACGTGCAGGACGTGCTCCGGGATGCTGCAGCCAACCCGGTGGCCTTCGGAATCGATCCGGCGCGCATCGCCCTCGCAGGCGACAGCGCGGGTGGCCAGTTGGCGGCGGCCACAGCGCTGTGGGCACGCGATGCTGGCATCGCAGTCCGGCACGTCATTCTGTTGATGCCAGATGTCGATAATCACCCTGAGCAGTGGGCTTCGCACGATGAGTTCGACGAGCGCTACGGTCTCTACCCGGATGATCAGGTCTGGTACTACGAGCAGTACTTCGGACTGTCCTGGCGGTCTGGCGAGGGCGCGGGAGTGTCACCGCTGCGCGCCGATCTCGCGGGTCTTGCGCCGACGACGATCGTGCTCGCCGAGTGCGACCCTGTGCATGATGAGGGAGCGGCATTCGCGCAACGCCTTCGTGAGGCATTGGTGCCCGTGGAGGTGCTGGACTACCCCGGGATGTTCCATCCCTTCATCCTGTTCCGCGGACTGGAGGCGACCCGCAGGGCGGAGCGTGAGGTTACCGACGCATTGCGACGGCATCTGGTGGATTGACGTTGCTGACGGAGGGTTCGCGCCCGTCACTCACGATCTCGTCGAGCCTCACTCTCGGTTGCCAAGTGGAGTCTGCGGGTGCGGCCTGTCGGCCGAGCGATCCCCGCGGATATCCTTTTCAGGCGAGGCACATTCGAACCAACCCCGTTGGTTCACCTCCGATGAACGACTTCCTTCATGAAAGGCTCAATCAATGAACGACGGCAATTTCCTCTGGACCCTGCTGATCATCTTCTTCATGGTCTTCTACTTCATGCTCCTGTTCATGGTCCTGCTCGACATCTTCCGCGATCACAAGATGAGCGGCTGGATCAAGCTCCTATGGATCATCGCGCTTCTCTTCTTCCACTTCATCACGCTGTTCATCTACGTCATCTTCCGCGGCAAGGGAATGGCCGAGCGCCAGCAGTCCGCTGCAGTGGAAAACCAGGAGGCGCGTCAGGCCTACATCCAGTCGATGGCCGGCACGAACCCGACCGAGCAGATCTCATCCGCCAAGGCACTGCTTGATGCGGGCACGATCACGCAGGCCGAGTTCGACAGCCTCAAGACAAAGGCACTTGCCTAACCGTTCGTGAGCAAATCGAAGGGCCGGTTGCTGCGCAGTTCGCAGCACCCGGCCCTTCGCCATGCAGGGGATCGTTGTCTCAGTCGGTCAGCGCACCCGCATTCGGAGCCTCTTCGCGGGCGGCGGTCCGGTGAGGATGAACTCGCGCCGCCAGAATGCCTCTGGGCCGAGCACCGGTTGGACGGGTTGGCTGGCGCCGTCGCCCATGCCCGGCTGGGCCGAGCCCGGGGTCCTGGCCGACGTACCGGTTTCCTGGCCTGCCCAGAGCAACGAACGCGGGGCCCGCGCAGCCGAGTCGCCGGCCCGATCGCCTCTCATGGAGTCTCCGGAGGGACGGACAGCCAACGGCTGACCTGGACGATGAACTCCTCGAGGTCACTGAGATCGGCGAGCCGATCGAGGACGATCGCATCATCGACTCCGACGTACTCGTGGACGAGGACATTGCGGAATCCGACGGCCATGCGCATCCGATCAGCAGTGCCCGGATCTAGGATTCCGCGCTGCCCGAGGGCACGCATTGCATCGCCGTTGTCGCGCGGGGCGGTCGGTGCCTCGGAACTGCAGATGTGCTGGGCGCCGTCAATGCAGGCCTCGACGACGCTGATGAACAGGTACTTGACCCCCGGCAGCCATATTGCGTCGGCGCGCCGGTCGAAGCCTGCGCCCTGTTCAAGGCGCAATCCGTCGAGTGCGCCACTCGCGGCGCGCAGGAGTCGGATGACTCGCACCTCATCGACCACGTGCTGCCCCCTCGAGGAACTCGCGGTGGGAGCGGTCGATTCGATACTTCTCGTCGGAGTAGACCTTGCGAGTCTGCGACTCCCAGCGAACGCGGTCGGCAGGGCTGTCGTCGAAGAGCAGTTGCCCGTCGAGCGCGATGCGCCCGGCAATCTCGAGCGGTGCACCGTTGAGGATGAGCAGATCAATCCCCGAGGGAACATCGACCTCGAAGGATGCGGGGATGGGGCCGGCGAAATAGGCCGCAACGTCGTAATCCGAATCGGCCCGCGCTGAGCCGGATGCTCGACTGCCGTGCAGGTACGCGAACTCGGCGCCGCGGGCACGCAATTGCTCCACAGCGCAGTCGATGATCGATGCGTCCATGGAGTGATGATCGCACGCTTCCTCGGGTGAGGCAGGCGCGGCTCTCAGTCTCCGCTGGCGAAGAGCAGCCGACCCGTCCTCACTGCGACAACGCTCCAGAGCACAGCCAGGGTGATGGTCGACACGAGTCCGAAGGCCTCAATTGCCAAGACGCCGCAGGAGCTCCCGATGGCAGTGATCGAGAGCGCCATGGCACCGATGGGGAAGACGAACCCCCACCAACCCGGATGGATCGGCACGCCCCCGCTCCGCCGCATGCGGCGAAGTTCGAGCCCAGCGAAGCCCGCCCACCAGAGCCCGAATCCCACGCCCATTGCGGCGACGACGAGCCCGGCGGTGAACCCCGAGAAGCCGGGCACGCCGGCCTCGGTTGCGGCCTGGAGCAGTCGAATCAGGGAGAGGCCGATGACGCCAGCGGGGGCGAGGGGTATCCAGAGAGAGGCCGCCATCGCGGCGGGGAGGGGATCACGCAGCGCTAGTCGTGCGATCAGCAGGGCGACGATTGCGAGGAATAGGAACGTGCCGACCCCGAAGAAGGCGAACCCGATGAGGACGAGCAGGGGAGCAGCATCAGGGTTGGCGACGATGAGCGGCGAAAGCCCCAGTGGTACGAGCAGGTTCATGACGGGCGGTATGAGCCAGCCGCCGTTCACTGACTCGAGTCCGCGGGACGAGTGCATCATGCTCGAAGACCAGGCGAGCCCGAGTGCGAGCGCGATGAGGACACCGAAGACCAGGAGGACGCCGTTGATCCACAGGGCCACCGACGAAGGCATGAATGACGGGCCGATACGTCCCCATGCCACGGCGAGGACGAGCAGGCCGGCGGGCAAGGTCGCGAGCATGGGCCCATGGGCAGGATTGTCGATCTCGGTCAGGAGGGTCGCTCGGTTGCCCAAGCGGCGCAGGTAGCGTGGCAGCAGAAGGATTGCCAGGGCCGATGCAGCGATCAGAAGCACGATTGCGATGACTGACAGCCACTCAGCGTTCCAAGTCGCGGCCTGACCTGCGAATGCGAGCGCCAATGCGCCGGTGCCCATGACCGATCCGTACCAAGCCGGATGATCCCGGGAGCCTGCGGCCATGTTGAGTTCCGTCCGTTGTTGCGCTGATGTCCTAGCATGGACCAGCATGTCCTTCACTGTCCGTCGTCACAACTCACATGCGAATCGGAGCGAACATGCCAAGGATCGTGACGCTGATCATCGGGGCACTGCTCATGGCCATCGGGGTGGTGTGGTTCTTCCAGGGCATCGGCTCTCTCGCCGGAAGTCCGATGACGGGAGTGAGTTTCTGGGCGTTTGCCGGCGTTGTCTCGTTCGTGGTCGGGCTGTTCGTGCTGTTGCGCGGGATCAAGGGTCGTCGGACGTCTCAGGACGGCTGAGTGTCACACCCTCCTGCAAGAGTGGCGTTGCGACCGAGTGCCGGGCGCGATAACCCAAGGAGGTCCATGTCCAGCAGGATCACGTATGACCCGCACGTCTTGCTCACGGAGAAGTACAGCGAGGCCGTGCTCTACGCATCCACCCTGCACCGGGGTCAGACCCGCAAGGGCAATGACATCGCCTATGTGTCGCACCTGCTCGGAGTATCGTCCCTCGTTCTCGAGGCGCGTGGTGATGAGGCTCAGGCGATCGCTGCCCTGCTGCACGATGCAGCCGAGGACCAGGGTGGGGAGCCCACCCTCGACGTCATCAGGGAGAAGTTCGGCGAGCGCGTTGCCCGCATCGTCAAATCCTGCAGTGATTCGCTTGCCGAGAACCCCGACGAGAAGGCATCCTGGCTCGTTCGCAAGACCGAGCACATCGCGAAGTTGGCCGTTGCCGATGACGACGTCATCATCGTGGCCATGGCCGACAAGGTCCACAACGCGCGTGCGATCGTGAGCGACCTGAGCATCCACGGGGCGAAGACCTGGGAGAAGTTCAACGCGAGCCGCGAGCAGGTCCTCTGGTACTACACGAGCAACCTGCTGGTGGCGCAGGAGCGCAAGGCGCCGAGGTTCCTTATCGATGCGCTCGATCGCTCCCTTTGCGAGATGCGAGGGTTTCCCGAGTCACAGTAGCGTCTCGCTGATCGCGGGGGCGGCGCCATCAGGCTGCAGGCCCCGACCAGGCGGACCCAGCGTCCCAAGTCCACGGCGTCCAGGTTCGGTATGTCTCGGCGGCCAGGCGATCCAGGGTGTGGACTTCGACCGTGAGCGCGTATCCGAGACCGGGGGTTATCCGCCGGTTCAGGTCGGACTGAAGTTCCTTGCGCGCGGCCTCAATGGCTGGCACTGCGAAATCAGCACTCGCTTCATCCCAGAGGCCAACGGACTGAGCGCTGGCCGCCGTGATGATGAGCTGCAGTGGAATGAGTTGCTCCCCTGGTGCGATGTACCACTCATCGGCCATGAGCACGAGCATTTGCGATCTTGACCGTCCGTCCGTCTTCGCCCGGCCGGCCTTGGCAAGCTTGCTGACGCGATCGCCGCACGAGCGTAGGACGTGCGCCTCGACATGGTCAGGATGAGGGTTGGTGTTGGTCCCACCCCGACGACGGAGGTCGCCCCGAGGTTGATGAGGTCTCCCTGCCGGAGTTGATCAAGCCGTTCGGCGAGGAGCCGGATCTGCTCCTCGCTCAAGATCGGGTGGGTCAAGGAAACCGCCCTCTCAGGCCAGAGCGACAGCGCAGCGGGCGCTCTGGCGGAATTGCTCGCGTAGCGCGGCCGGAATTCCTGCTGGGTCCTCATTGCCCGTTCCGTCACCTCTGGGCCCGCCGGCGAGTCAGCGGCTGCAGGACCGAGCCCGAACCCGCCCAGCAAGGTCGGCCGCGTCAAGGATCGTTCGGCGCTCACATCGGCCAAAGCGCGCAGTACCTCTGCCAGCTCGTACCGGTATCGCCCGCCCGGTGTGGGCTTCGACGGGATTCGCCCGGATCTCGCGTAGCGCTGAATCGTTGCGGCGGACAGGCAGACGCCAGTTTCCACGACCCCGCACGTATCGGCAGAGCGAGGGCCGGTGGACGGAAACCCACGTTCGCGGAAACTGTGGGCAGGGCACGAATGCCCTGAATCGTGCCTCGGCTGTGGTCAGATAGGCACGTCAACGCGGTGCCTTGACGAGAGACGGGTCCAGCGACCGGGGGTGAGCATGTCAGCGTGGTCGTCACCGTTCCTTGACATCCCCGCAGAGGACTGGATCGCCGAGAACGAATCAGCCTTCGCCGTCCGCGATGGATTCCCGGTCTCGCCGGGCCATGCACTTGTCATCACCAGGCGACTGGTGCCCGACTGGTGGGGTGCCTCGCCTCAGGAGCAGCGCGACCTCATGGCCCTCGTCGAGAACGTCAAGAACGATCTCGAGCGGATGACTCCGAGGCCCGACGGCTTCAACGTCGGGTTCAACGCGGGCGAGGCGGCTGGTCAGACCGTGCCGCACCTTCATGTGCACGTGATTCCGCGCTATGTCGGCGACGTCCTCGATCCCCGGGGTGGCGTCCGCCACGTAATACCCGGCAAGGGCAACTACCTGGCGCGGCCGGCATCGGCGCTGCTCGACGGCCCTTCGCGGCCGCTCGGCCCCTCGCTCGCCGATGCCTTGGAGGACGACGACATCGACCGGATCGACATCGCGGTCAGCTTCGTCATGCAGTCCGGGCTCGACCGGCTCGCGGGCGAGATCCGCACCGCTATCAGCCGTCCGGGCATGAGACTGCGTCTTCTCACGACGAACTACCTCGGCATCACCGAGAGAGGCGCCCTGGAGCGACTTCTCGCCGACATCGCGCAGTTCCCGCAGGCGCTGGCGGTGCGGGTCTTCGACGCGAGGTCGGTGAGCTTCCATCCGAAGGCCTACATATTCGGGAGTTCGGTCGGGCAGCGCGCCGGGTTTGGCTTTGTCGGCAGCGCGAATCTGAGCCGCAGTGGTATCGGCACCGGAGTCGAGTGGACGCTGCGGACAGACTCGCCGGACGAGGTCGAAGACCTCCGTCGTCGTTTCGAGGGTCTGTGGTCCGACGCCCACTCGCTCCCGCTCACACGTGCCTTGCTCGACGGATATCAGGAGACACCCAAGGTCCGGTGGCCGAGCGAACGTGACCCGGAGGTGAGCGCGGGGCAGGCTGCGGCCTTCGTCCACGAGCCCACGGCGATTCAGTCAGAGGCGCTGGCAGCACTCGAGCAATCTCGGGCATCGGGATTCCACGCGGGCATGGTGGTGCTCGCCACCGGACTTGGCAAGACGTGGGTATCGGCCTTCGATGCCGGACGCCCTCAGTTCCGGCGGGTGCTCTTCCTCGCCCATCGTGAGGAGATCCTGCGGCAGTCGATTGCGGTCTTCCGGCGCGTCATGCCGCTGCGAACCCACGGGCTGCTGACGTCCACCACGGATGAGTCGTCGGCGGACGTCGTGTTCGCGAGCGTCCAGACCTTCGTGAACCGCATGGGCGACCTCGCACCCGACGCCTTCGACTATGTGATCGTCGACGAATTCCACCACGCGACTGCCCAGACCTACCGAAGGATCCTCGGCTACCTCGAGCCCATGTTTCTCCTGGGTCTCACGGCCACTCCCGAGCGTACGGACGGCGCCGACCTGTTGGCGCTCTGCGACGACAATGTGGTGTTTGAGGCGAACCTTCCTGAAGGCATCACGCGAGGCGCACTTGTTCCCTTTGAGTACCTCGGCGTGCCGGACACCATCGACTTCGAGCCCATCCCATGGCGCAACGGCAAATTCGACCCCACTGCGCTCGAGGCAGTCACATTGACCCGCGAGCGTGCCGAGTCGGCGCTGCGCGAGTGGCAGCAGGGCGCGGGTGACCGAACGCTTGCCTTCTGCGTGTCCGTGCGGCACGCGGAGTTCATGGCGGATTTCTTCCGCCAGCACGGGGTCCTCGCGGAAGCCATCCACGCATCGCCGGGCAGCGCCCCGCGGCATCAAACCCTCGATGCCCTTGCCAGAGGTGACATCAAGGTCGTGTTCAGTGTCGATCTCCTCAATGAGGGTGTTGACATCCCGACGATCGACACCGTACTCATGCTGCGGCCGACGTCATCGGCGATCCTGTTCCTACAGCAACTTGGCCGGGGACTGCGTCTGTCGCCGGGCAAGGAGTCGCTGACCGTCATCGACTTCGTCGGGAATCATCGGAGTTTCCTACTGAAGCCGCGATGGTTGCTCCAGCTGACCGGCCGCATGCTGAGCGACTCCGAGCTGCAGGGAGCGCTTACCTCAGGCGATTTCGAACTGCCGCCGGGCTGCTCGGTCGACTACCGCCTTGAAGCGCGGGCCATGCTCGAGAACTTATTGAGCAGGGCTGCGAGACCCAATGCACTCGTGGAGTTCATCTCGGAGGTTGTCGCCGAGACGGGGGAGCGGCCCTCGGCCGTGCAGGCCTACCGGGCGGGCTTTAATCCGGCGAGTCTGAACACCAGCGGCGGCTGGTTTGCGGTTCTGGAGTCAGAAGGCTTGTTGTCTGACGTCGAGGTGTCGGCGCTTCGGGCGCATGAGCGAACCCTTAAAGACGTTGCCGTGGAGCCGATGACGAAGTCGTACAAGATGGTGACCCTGCGAGCGATGACGATGGCCGGTGCTCTGGGCGAGGGGATGGCTGTCAGCAGGCTCGCTGCCATCTGCCATCGCATGATTGCCAGGGACCCGCGCCTCCTCCTCGACGCGACAAGCAGCTCCATGCCAAACCCCGCGAGCTTGGACCCTGCGAGTTGGCTCGCGTACTGGCGTAAGTGGCCTATTGCGGCACTCCTCGGCGAGTTGCAGGGCGGGGGCCGGAGCTCATTCGTGCTCAGCGACGACACCTTCGGCCTTGCCGCGCCCGTGGCAGAGGAGCAGCGCGGCCACGTCGATCGGATGGTGGGCGAACTCGTCGACTGGCGGCTTGCGAGGTACCTCGACACGAAAACCCCGCGGGTTCAGGGTGTGGCAGTGGCGAAGGTTGCCCATAACGGCCGCACGCCGATCCTGTTCCTCGACCGCGACAAGAACCCGGAATTGCCGCAGGGCAAAGGGGTGAGGCTCGTCGTCGACGACCGGGTCTACGAGGCGGATTTCGTGAAGATCGCCATCAATGTCGCAAGGCTGGATGCGGCGGGGCCAAATGCGCTGCCCGACCTCCTCTGGTCGTGGTTCGGGCCTGACGCAGGGATTCCCGGAACCGCTCACCGGGTTGCGATCACCCTTGATCCTGCCGGTGAGTGGCACATGAGCCGGATGCCTGATGTTCCAGAGTCGAGCACGGGACTTGCTGGCGTGACCGTCGGTTAGACCGTGTGTTGGCCGCAGGCTCTGCGTCCCCCGAGTGGGGTGCTACCGACGAGCCCTGAGGGAGTCAATGTAGCCCGTACAGTGGACTTCGTGAACACGACTGCACGGGGATGGAACACTTATCAGGTGAATCCCGAGGAGTCGTTGGCCCTCCTGTCGTCTCTCCAAGGCGAGGTAGCCGCTGGCAAGGTGCGCATTGGCGTGAGCGGCGACCTCGTCGATCACCTGTTCACAGAGCGGGGAAGCGACCGGAGCCTGTCGTAGCGGTGTTGCTCAAGCCGAGGCCGGGGACGATGCTGCCGTCCCCCGCGCATGTGGAACGGCACCGAATCGAGGTGTTCAAGGGCCTTCCGCTCGGTGCCTGAGTGAACTGCGGAAGGGGGTGCCAGAGCAATGTGTCGCGGTTCAGTTCTTGGTGGGCGCGGTGCCTCGTACGTCATCTGCAGCGAAACGTTCGCCCGCGGCCTCGATCTTCGCCACGGCGGCAGCATGGAGGTCGATGCCGAGCACGTCGGCGAGGCGCACGAGGTAGAGGAGGACGTCCGACATCTCTTCAGCGACCCGAGACTTAAGTGGGTCTTCCTGGGCAAGGTCCCTTGCATCGGTGGCGGGCAGCCACTGGAACAGCTCGCTGAGCTCGCCGACTTCACCAACGATGGCCAGGAGGAGCGACTTCGGGTCGTGGAACTGCTCCCAGTCGCGCTCGTTGGTGAAGCCGCGCATGCGATGGCGAAGGTCCTCGAGATCTGACACGCCCCGACTATGCCACCCCGGTAACGCGAGAGCGTCGCCTACCGGCGCGATGCGCAGCCGGGGCCACCTCACTCAAGCCGGACGGAGCACATTCCCGAGGAGACCTCGTCGAGAGGGACTCGGATCTGCAGGGCAATCGGGGTGCCTGTGGCGGGCGGGTCGAGTTCTTCCTCCAACTGCAGGCCCCACCAGGACGACGCTCTTGCTCGTGCATACTCCGACTCACCCCGGCATGTGCGGCCCTGCATGCTCCCTATTCCGGGGCATATGCGGGACATTTTCCGGCGGTCACCGGTAGGTCCCGCGACGGTGACCGATCCGGACAACGAGGATCAACAGCAGGCTGTCGCGTACCTCGTACACGATCCGGTAGTCGCCGACCCGAACCCGATACACCGAGCCTTCACCCTGCATCGCCGCGCAGTTCGGTGGTCGAGGGTTGTCGGCCAGTAGGTCCAAGGCCGCCCGAACACGCTGCTGCTCGCGGCGCTCCAGAGAGGCCAGCGACCGCGCCGCGCGCCGTGCGAGCCGAACCTCGTACGTCATGGTCGCGTAAGGCCGAGGTCCGCCTTGACCAGGTCCCTTGGAACGTAGTCGTCCTGATCGCGCGCGATTGCCAACTCGGCGCGGTCGATGGCGTCGTCGGCGTCCTCGAGCATCTTCGCGAACACGACCGGATCCACGACTACGGCCACGGCGCGTCCACGCCGGGTCAGGTAGACCGGCTCGCCCGTGCGCTGGGCACCTTCGATCACCTCAGCCTGATGCTCCCGCGCCTCGCTCACCGCCATCTCCGTCATGTACGAATCGGACAACACTGGCTGCAGGCCTGAAAGTCACCTTGCCCGGCGGGTAAGCCGAACAGGAGAGAGCCATTCATGGAAGGGTGACGAGTATGGGGCAGACGGAAGCCTTCGTGGCGGAGCTGCCGCGCTTCCTCGGCTGCGAGGAGGAATCGCATGATCCCGTGTGGCGGACGGACCGCTGGGTGGCGGAGCGCTCCGCGAACCGCGATCCGGACTCTAGGAACACGAAGGCGGTGGGATTGGAGGAGACCCAGTGTCTCCTCCAATCCCTCAACTTCCATTCTTCGATGTCTGCCCCGAAATCGGGTTGAACGGTCGGATCGACGACCGGAGGGTCATCGACGTTTGTAGGATCGCGACGTGACTACCGCCATTGAACTCCGAGATCTGTGCGCCGCATTCCTGGGTGCCGAAGTTGAGGCCGCCGGGATCTTCAGCGCTGGTAGCGCCATCGGCGCCAGCATCATGGGCGCAGTGGGAGGCGCCACGATCGCCGAGGTCGCGACGCATCAGACCGAGGAGTTCGTCACCGATCAGATCGTCGGCGAGGTCGCCGGTGGCCTGATCTCCGGGGCGAGTGCGGCGGCGGGCATGCACGTCGCCCGCGAGGCGGCCGCCGCCGCGGAGGGCCTCACCCCCGTCCTGCTCGTTGCCCTGACGTCCGATCGCATTGTCCTCATGGACTGGCACGGAAACTCAGCGTCCGGCACCGGGCCGACCCGCGAGCTCGTCTCCTTCCCGCGCTCGACGACCCAGCTCACGTTCGGCAGGATCGGGGCGAATCGCAAGGTCACCTTCGACGACGGCGTGAAGACCTCCTCGATCACCGGGGCCCTCGGATGGCTCAGCAGCGGCAAGGAGGGCAAGCGCGACGTCCTGCGCGGGCTGGGCAGCACTGACTGCTGAGCCTCATGCCACGCCGGGCATGCCCGGTTGGAGCTTTGCGAGGGCTGCCCGGAATGCGGCGTTCGGATGGGCGTCGGGGAGCGCCGACTGCACGTCGTCGAGGGCCTGGCTGATGCCGACTCCGCGGTGCCTGGCGGAGTAGAGGGCGGCGACGGCAGGTGTCCGGCTCTGCGCCTGCACGCAATGCAGGAGCACGGTGCGACCCTCGGCGCGGAACACGGCCACTGCATCGGCCGCCTGATTGAGCACGTAGTCGAGGTTCGGGTTGACGGCGGTGTCGCCGCTGTCGATGAGCCAGACCTCGAGGTGATCGCCGGCTGTCAGCCCGGACGCCGGTACCTCGTCCGCTCCGAGCCGGCAGAGCGAGACGACGGCATCGACCCCCGCCGGCAAATGCCTGAGATGCCCGATACCGGAGAGCAGGACGCCGGAGTCGTGTGGGTGAGCCGCGAGGGCATCAGCCCCGGGGTAGCCCGAGTAGTCGTGAATCGCTTCGAGGGGCCAGCCGGAAGGGTCGGGCTTACCGGCGCGGGCGGTGAGCAGCCCGAGTCGGATGAGGTCACGGGCTCGAAGGCCTGGCCACCCGTGCAGAATCCGCTGCCATTGCTGGGGAACGGCCGATGCGCCCCACCGTGCGCCGAGGAGCCCGCCGGCAATGGCAGCCACGGTGTCGGTGTCATCGCCGGCGCGTACGGCGGCGTCTAGGGCGAGGGCGAGGTGCTGGGCCGGGAAGGAACCGCTGGGAGGGTCAAGGGAGGGGACCGGTGTCCTGGAGATCGCTGACCAGGCTGCTTGGAGTGCCGCGACCACCCAGCCGTTGTGCGGGATCTCGTGCGGGGCGACCGACTCTGCATGGTTCAGCCGATCGGACCAAACCCGGGCCCGGTCTGCGGGCAGTGCTGCGACTGCGAGCCTGAGGCCGTCGAGATTGGCGTGCAGCACTGCATGGGCGATCGCATCGCACCACAGGGCGCACGCCTCGCCGGCCTCATCGTCGCCGTGGGTGAGCAGGCTCACCGCACGGGCAGCCTGCCTGCGGGCATCGGGATCATGCAGGTACGCCAGGGCGACGGGTGCCGTGCGCTTGAGGGATCCGTTGCCGGTGCGGCCCGTCCTGGCGAAATGCTCGCGGGCGCTGGCCATGGCGGCATCGCTCGTGGGCTCGCCCGCGATCGAGCGGAGGACGGCGCCCGTCTGGATCCCGACATCCGGGGCGTCCTTGGCCCAGCCGACGAAGCGTTCCGTGATGGCGTCGAGTGCATCCATGGACCTGAGGTCGGCGCCCGTGGAAGCAGGTTCCGAGATCGAGACGGCCATCGAGGTGTCGTCCGTCCATTCGCCAGGCGCCCACCCGAATCCTGCGCCACCGACCATGGCGACTGGTTCGCCATTGATGCGGGCGGGGCGAAACTCGTAGCCGGCGCCGAGGGCGTCGCCGCAGGCAAGGCCGAGGAGCACGCCGGCGGCGCGGTCGGCCTGGGCCGAGGAGAGCCGAGGGTCGCTGGGACGGGTGCCTGTCATGAGACCTCCACTAGCGGGTGCCGACGATTGAATGCCGTGAGGTGAGCCCATCCCTCGTCAAGGGTGACGCATCTCAGGGCTGCATATGGCGTGTCGAGCACGAAGGTCTGGCCGGCCCCGGCATCGAGCGCGCTCGCGTGGTGCGCGTGCCGTGCGTCCAGCCGCTCGACCAGACGCCGTGCCCTCCGGCCGGGAGTCGCCTCGGCCGCGGCACCGCTGGCGAGGGCGTCGAGCATGAGCGACGCGAGGAGGTCCGGGAGTGCCGTGGCGAGGCACGAATGGGAGGGGAACACTTCGAGGAGCACCGGCTGGCCGGCAAGGCCGACGATGACACCGCGCTGACCATCAAGGATCGGGGTGCGCGGTCGGTCGGTCGAGTTCTGGAGTCGGTCGAGATGATCGACGTAGGACGATGTCTGCGAAGCCCCCATTGAGCGATCGTAGGCCGACACCTGGCTCCATACTCGCCCCTGCCGCGCATGGTTGTCAGGTGAGCGCATGGCTGCGCGGACGTTGCCTGAGGCTCGTCGCGCATGGCGAGCATGGCCCCTCCCGTCGCCGCTCCATCGACCTGCCTCAACGCAAACGACCGGCGCGACCATGGTGCTGCCCGGATTGAGGATGAGGTCGTGCCGCAGCGCTCGGTGCTGCCAGCCGCCCTCGAGCAGTTCCCCCTCGACGAGCAGCGCGGTGGTGATGCCGGTGTTCCTGACGATGAGTTCGCCGACCACCGGGCTTCCGGCGCGTTCAGTGACGTCGACATGGGAGCTGAGACCCATCGCCACGCTCGTGACCTCCGGGTCGCTGGACCATACGGGAAACACCGTCAGTGGCCCGGCCTGCGTGCCGCGTCCGACATGGAGCTCGGGTACCTGCATCGTCAACGTCATCATGTGCTCCTTGCCCTCGTTGGAACCGGGAAGCGCAGAATAGATAATTAGATCAGAACTGCGCTAATAGGGAAGACAGTAGCGCACGGGTCCGACAGAATGATCAGGTGACCCGGGAGGCGGCATTTCGCGACGAAGCGGGCTGCGCCCTCGCCGACTATCCCCGGCCCTCGGTCGCGGTCGACACCGCGCTCATGACGGTGATCCCGGCGGCTGACGGCGTGTCGGCGCAACTTGGCATCCTGCTCGTTCGCCGCCCACCGCAACCCGCTGAAGCGCGGCCCGGCTGGGCCTTGCCGGGCACGTTCCTGCACGGGGGCGAGACTCTCGCCGACGCCGTACGCCGATCCCTTGACGAGAAGGCTGGAGTCACTGGTCGCGAACCACAGCAGCTCCATGTCTTCGACGACCCGCAGCGAGACGACCGCGGCTGGGTCCTGTCCGTGGCACACCTTGACGTGCTCGCGTTCCCAGAGCTTGAAGGGCTGCGAGACCCTACGAGCACTCGCGTCGTGCCACTTCCCATTCGGCTGAGATTGCCCTACGACCACTTTGCGATCATCGAACTCGCGATTGGGCGCCTGCGTGGGGAGTACCGGGCGCATCCGGACCCCCACGGACTGCTGCGCGACTCCTTCACGATCGCTGACCTGCGCGAGGTGCACGAAGCGGTGGCTGGCTGCGTCCTCCAGAAGGACACCTTCCGCCGGCTCATGATCGACGAGCTCGAGTCGCTGCCGGCTGCCGCCGAGGGTCGGCGTGGCAGGCCAGCGCAGCTCTTCGCCCGACGCAGGCCGGAAACCTGACCCAGGCAAACACCCGTTCAAGAAGCCCGCTTTGCAGGAGCCCACAAGATCCGTGCACGCGCTCTTCGTGCACGGTGAAGAGCGAATGACTCAAGCCCCCGAGCGATCCGGGGGCCTGAGTCATTCGACGCATCAATCGCCCAGGTATAAAAACGCCGGGTCTGTGCGGCGTCTGCCCCGGCGCAGAAGGGAGCGTGCCCACAATGGATCTCGTTACTGTCAACTGGTTCGCCGTCGCGGTGAGCACGATCGCCGCATTCGTTGTGGGCGTGATCTGGTTCGGGCCGAAAACCTTCTTCCCCAACTGGTGGAAGGCAATCGGCCGGTCTCCTGAGGGCAAGCCCGGGGTTCAGGCTCGATGGCGGTGACGTTTGGGCTGATCGGCGTTGCGGCGTTGGTTCAGGCGGCCGTCCTCGCCCTCATCGTCGGTGTCGGCTTCTCGGCGACCACATCCCTTGGCCATCGCCTCATGGGCGGTCAGGGTTTCGTCGTCTGGGCGATCGAGGTCGGTGGCGATATCGCTGCGCTCGTCGTGATGGGCGGGATCCTCGGCGCCTGGCAGTAGAG
>CAFBNE010000054.1_pt1 | contig 21006 bp, 18 predicted proteins | sample 7269181 | NCBI WGS metagenome assembly CAFBNE01 (sample SAMEA6814085, study PRJEB35770) | uncultured Actinomycetes bacterium | biome: Freshwater; feature: Freshwater reservoir; material: water | place: Czech Republic | collected 2017-05-23 | depth 30m m
CGCGGCCGGATGAGCCGATCGAGCGGTCCGAAGTTGGAGTATCGCAGCGGTGGACGTCAGGCGTCACACAATGATGATTCCGCGGCGCAGGCGAATGATCGGAGGCAGCTGCCCGGCGCACACGAGGGCGAGCAGTCCATAGACCAGCGGCCAGGACCCAGACCACTGGAGTACCGCACCGCTGATCAGGGGCCCGAGGGCCGCGACAAGAAAGGTGACCGAAAACGCCATTGCCGTCAGCCGAGCGGATGAGGCAGCGTCGCGCGAGTATTCGCTCAGCATTGCCAGAGCGATCGTGAATCCGCCGCTGTGGGTGAGGCCGAATGCCATGAGAACCGCGATCGGCATGAAGTCAGGAGCGAAGCCGATGGCGAGGAGAGTCGCGGTTGATATGACGACAGTGGCCGAGAGGAGGGTTCGCCGTGCGGTCATTCGCTGGGCAAGGGGCGGAAGGAGCAGTGCAGCGAGGATCTGGGCCGTCGAGAACAGGCCAAAGAGCACTCCGCTATCGACGAGACTCCAACCGCGTTCGGCGTACGACGGAGCCAGCCAGGCGATGGCGCTATAGAACACCACCGAGTTCAGCATGAGGTAGGTCGTCAGGGCCCAGGCGTTGGCGTCTCGCCACGGAAGGGAGCGCAGGCTCACCGAAGTGGCCGTATTAAGCGATGCGTCTTGGCGCCGATACGGCTTCTCGACGATGGTCCACACGATCCACGCGATGGCTGCAGGGATGGCCCAAACGGCGAGTGCGATCGTCCATGAACCGGTGATTTCGGCTATGGGTACCGTCATCGCGGCGCCGACGGTCGCACCGGCGAACATCGATGCGGTCCACAGGCCCGTTGCCATGCCCACCGCGTCCGGGGCCTGCTCTCTGATGATTCCCGGGACGAGACCAGCTGCGAGGGCGATCCCGATCCCGGCGAGCATGGCCGAAGCAGCCAGAATGACCGAGACCTCACCGGCGAGCCGTGCGGTCATGGCGACAACGAGCAGTGCCATGGCTAGCCAGACGGTCTGCGATCGGCCGAATTGGCGGGCGATGGCGGGGACCGCAAGGGCGAAGGCGCCCATCGCAACGACGGGCAGGGTCGTGAGGGCACCGATGGCAATGTCATCGAGACCGGTCGCCTGCTGGATGTCGAGAACGACAGTCGGCAGGCTGGTGAGTGCAATTCGAAGATTGAAGGCGACCAGGGCGATTGCGGACAACAGGAGTACTCGCTGTTGCCTCAACGTGGTCGGCGTCACGCTGTGATTGTTCCTGCGTACGCTCGACCCATGGACACAGGGGGTAGCCCTGCGCCGGGTGGTGGACGCTCGCTCGCTGGCCCGGCTTTCCCGAACGATGACGGCAGCGCGGACCCGGACCTGCGAGCGCTCCTCGCGCAGCCGGAAGCCGACTTGGTCGATCGGCTCCGAACCGGGCGGCTGCTCGTTGCGGTGGTTGCTGTCGCGGACGAGGTGGACGAGGCTGGGGGTGACAAGAGCAGCCACATGGCCGTTGTGTCGATGATCAGCGCGTCGGGGGAGAAAGGACTCCTCGCCTTCACCGGGCTCGATTCGTTGGCCCGCTGGGATCCTGCCGCGAGGCCGGTGCCGGTGACGGGCATCGATGCCGCGCAGGCCGCCCTCGACGATGGCGCGCAAGCCCTCGTCATCGACGTGCTCGGTCCGGCACGTGCAATCATCTCCGGCCCAAACCTCCGCGCCCTCGCATCTCGCCCAGAATCTGGGCCTGATGAACGAATCGCCCCGTCCGACAGCTGAATTCGTTCAGGCGACCCAGAATCCGGGTGAGATGCGGAGGAGGGTGGCGGCCGGGTTCTCTTGGGGGCTGCCGTACTGGTACCCTTCGGGCAACCGTCTTGGCCCTTGTGGTCAAGTCGCGCAAGCGGAGCCTCGGCTCCCACCCACGGACCGCAATGCTTCACGAGGTCCGCTGGGTCGCGGGTGCGGTCGTCGTCCCTTCGGACGAGGACTCTGCCATGCCGAGACCTCTGTGCGCGCTGCGCCAGGGGTCTTTGTGATTCCGGGGGTAGGTCGAGCCCCATCACCTCGAGCAAGGAGCCGCCATCAGCGTCGAGCCAAGGATCAATGACCGGATCCGCGTGCCTGAAGTCCGACTTGTCGGGCCGAATGGCGAGCAGGTGGGCATCGTTCGCATCGAGGATGCGCTCCGCCTGGCGGTCGAAGCCGACCTTGACCTCGTCGAGGTGGCCCCGATGGCGAAGCCACCGGTCTGCAAGCTCATGGACTTCGGGAAGTTCAAGTACGAAGCCGCCATGAAGGAGCGTGAATCCCGGCGGAACCAGACCCACACGATCATCAAGGAGATGAAGCTCCGGCCGAAGATCGATCCGCACGACTACGAGACCAAGAAGGGTCACGTCGAGCGGTTCCTCAAGGCCGGCGACAAGGTGAAGATCACGATCATGTTCCGTGGTCGAGAGCAGAGCCGGCCCGAGCTCGGCCTTCGTCTCCTCGGCAAGCTTGCCGAGGATGTCGAGCCGCTGGGCTTCGTCGAGGCCACCCCGAAGCAGGACGGACGCAACATGATCATGGTCCTTGCCCCGCATCGCCGTAAGGCGGAGTCCGGCAAGACTCGTGACGACGTCGCGGCGGCCGAATCGGGTGAAACCGAGGTCGAGGTCGAGGCCGAGGTCATCGTCGAACCCTGATCGTCCTGAACTCCCCACCCAACCAAGCGAGGAATGTCATGCCGAAGCAGAAGACCCACAGCGGTGCCAAGAAGCGATTCAAGGTGACCGGCTCGGGCAAGATCACCCACGAGCAGGCGAATCGCCGCCACCTCATGGAGTCGAAGTCGAGCAAGCGCACCCGCAGGCTCGAGTCGGACGCCCTCGTGGCCCCCGCCGACATGAAGAAGGTCAAGAAGCTCCTCGGCCGCTAGCCGACCCCCACGTTCGCCGAGGCATTCCGCCCACTGTTTTCAGGAGATCGACATGGCACGCGTTAAAAGAGCAGTCAATGCACAGAAGAAGCGTCGCGAGATTCTCGAGCGCGCCAGCGGTTACCGCGGCCAGCGCTCGCGCCTCTACCGCAAGGCCAAGGAGCAGGTCACTCACTCGATGGTCTACGCGTACGCCGACAGGCGCACGCGCAAGGGCGACTTTCGTCGCCTGTGGATCCAGCGGATCAACGCCGGCGCCCGAGCGAACGACATGACGTACAACCGGTTCATCCAGGGCCTCAAGGTCGCGGGTGTCGAGGTCGATCGCCGTATGCTCGCTGAGCTTGCCGTGAACGACCCGGCCGCCTTCGCGGTTCTCGTCGCCGTTGCCAAGGCATCCGTGCCAGCAGCGTCCGCCTGAATCATCCTTTGACGCAGCCGCTCGCATCGCGGCGATCCCCGAGGGTCGCCGCGATGCGGCATTTGCGAACGAGGGCCGGGCGTCGAGAGGCCGGTGCATTCGCGGTCGAAGGCCCCCAGTCCGTTCGCGAGGCCGTCTTGGATGCTCCGGGCACGCGGACCGTCTACGCGACCGCCGTTGCACTCGAACGATTCGCCGACATCATCGCTGTCGCACGGGCGAATGGCGTCGAGGTCGTCCCGGTCACCGATGACGTGATCGAGGCGATGGCCGAGACACGCACCCCGCAGGGGATCATCGCGGTGTGCGACCTCCTCGACCATTCGCTCGACGATGTGGTCCATGCCGGGGCGAGCATCGCCGTGGTCCTGGAGTCCGCGGCGGATCCGGGAAATGTGGGCACCATCATCAGGACGGCGGACGCGGCAGGAGCCAGCGGGGTCGTCCTCACTGCGGGATCGGCCGACCCGTTCGGGGGCAAGGTCGTGAGGGCGACCGCGGGGTCGATCTTCCACCTTCCCATCGCCGAAGACGTCGAGGTGCGGGCGCTGCTCGCACGCGTCTGCGAGACCGGCATGACCCTCGCGGTCGCGACGGGTGACGGCGAAAGCGATGTCTTCGAGTGGCTGGAGCGCGCCCCGACATCGATCTGCTGGGCGTTCGGCACTGAGGCCCATGGAGTGAGCGATGAACTCAAGGAAGCGGCGGACGCACGCGTTCGCATCCCGATCTCAGGCCGGGCGGAGTCGCTCAATGTCGGGGCGGCCGTGGCAGTGTGCCTGTTTGCCGATGTCGCCCGCCGACATGAAAGACTGAGCTCATCCCACGAGGACCCGAACCACTGAATGGAGGCCGTAATGTCGTACGTCACGCTTCCCATCTTCGATGAGACCGGATACGTCGTCGTCGATTCATACGATCAGGACCAGGACCCACGCGAGTGGCAGGACCTCATCTATGTTGACTGGAAGTCCTCAGGCGACACGCGATTCTCCCCGATAGCCAGTGCCTACGGCGACGTCGAGTGCGACGGGTTCTGGAATCACACTCCTGCGAAGACCGACAAGGACGGCGTGTGGGTACCGGAGAACGTCGAGCGGGCCCCGCGGCTCACCGAGCGGGCCCAGGAGCCGGGCGCGAACGTCGGGCGCTGCCGGGTGATCGAGTTGCAGCCGAACACGTATGCCGATGCGATCTACAACCTGCACCGTGACGACAACAACCGGCTCAATGTCGAGGGCACCGGTTGGATCGTTCGAGCCTTCTTCAATCTCACCGACAATCCCGACTCGATGATGATCCTGCGCGAGGACAAGGACGATCCGTCGACCGAGACCCGAGTGCCGCTCCCGGCAGGAGCGCAAGTCGTCATCGACACCCAACGTCTCTATCACGCAGTCTGGCACCCAGGTCCTCAGCCTCGCTACTGCCTCATCACCTCCCTTGAGTCCGGTCCCGAGCTCGACACGTGGATCAGCGCCCGAAACCCGGTCCCGAGGATCGAGTCCCCGGCGATCGACCCCGTCATGGCGCAGGACGCCTACGACGCCGCCGAGGCGAAGAGGGCAGCGCGAGCAGCCGCCATCGCCGCCCAGGGCAAGGACCCGAGGTTCGGTGACGGAAGCATGGCCATGGCCGAGGACTCCGTCGACTCCGGCATGGAGGTCTTGAGCGAGGCATGACCGAAACCACCGTTCCCTACGAGGCCGTACTCGATGAGCTCGAGGCCGAGGCCATCCACATCTACCGAGAGACCGCCGCCGCCTTCCGCGACCCGGTGCTGCTCTACAGCATCGGCAAGGATTCGTCCGTGCTCCTCCACCTTGCGCTCAAGGCGTTCGCGCCGGCCGGACTGCCCTTCCCCGTCATGCACGTCGACACCACCTGGAAGTTCAAGGAGATGATCGCGTTTCGCGATAAGCGCGTGGCCGAGCTGGGCCTTGACCTGCGTATCTCGACGAACGAGGAGGCAAGGGCCGAGGGCGTCTCGCCATTCTCGCACGGCACCCACGAGTACACCCGGATCATGAAGACGGTCGCGCTGCGTACCGGCATCGATCGCTATGGCTTCGATGCGGCGATCGGTGGGGCCCGACGTGATGAGGAGCGAAGTCGCGCGAAGGAGCGCATCTTCAGCCTGCGCGAGCCCGGTCACCGCTGGGAGCCGCGCAAGCAGCGTCCGGAGTTCTGGCGGACCGCGAACACCACCCTCTCCGAAGGCCAGTCGATGCGGGTGTTCCCGCTCTCGAACTGGACCGAACTCGACGTCTGGCGCTACATCCAGAGGGAGTCCATCGACATCCCCTCGCTCTACTTCGCGAAGGAGCGTCCCGTCGTCGAACGCGATGGCGCGCTCATCATGGTCGATGACGACCGCTTCCCGTTGCGTGACGGAGAGGAGGTCCGGATGCGGTCGGTGCGTTTCCGGACCCTCGGCTGCTACCCGCTGACCGGTGCCGTCGAATCGACGGCCGACAACTTGGCGGATCTCATCGCCGAGATGGAGAGTTCGACCATGTCCGAGCGTGCCGGTCGGTTGATCGACGGCGAGGGCGGCGGGTCGATGGAGGCCAAGAAGGCAGAGGGCTACTTCTAATGACGAACACGCGCCAAACCCCGGTGCTCCACCTGGTGACCTGCGGCTCCGTCGACGACGGCAAGTCCACGCTCATCGGGCGCCTGCTGGCGGAGACCAATAGCGTGCCACTCGATCAGCTGGAGTACGCGAGGCAGACGCGCCGCGGCGGGTCGACGATCCCGGTCGGCGAGGTCGACTTCTCCCTCCTCACCGATGGCCTTGAGGCCGAGCGCGAGCAGGGGATCACGATCGACGTCGCCTACCGGCACATGAACCTGCCGAACGGACGTCGCGTGCTCATCGCGGATGCGCCGGGCCACGAGCAGTACACGCGCAACATGGCGGTGGCTGCATCCAATGGCGACGTCGCGGTGCTGCTCGTTGATGCAGCGCGAGGGGTACGTCCGCAGACCCATCGCCATCTGACCGTGTGCGCGCTCATGGGCGTCAAGACCGTCATCATCGCGGTCAACAAGATGGACCTCGTGGGCTATGGCCAGGCGCCGTTCGATGAGATCGTCGAGGTCGTGCAGGCAACCGCGTCTCGGCTAGGGGTGCCTGATGTCCGGGCCATCCCGATGAGCGCGGCCGTCGGCGACAACGTTACGTCGTCGACGAATGAGATGGCGTGGTTCGAGGGTCCGAGCCTCCTTGAGGAGCTGTGCGGCTGGGAGCCGGTCGAGGATACGACGAAGAAGCCGTTCCGGTTTCCCGTGCAGTTCATCGTGCGGGCCGAGGGCAACTTCCGGGGCTATGCCGGAACGGTGGTCTCCGGTGAGGTGTCGAGGGGAGACGAGATCATCGTCGCCGACTCGGGACGAACGGCGCTGATCGATCGCATCGTCACCTTTGACGGAGATCTCGAGCAGGCGGTCAGCGGGCAAGCGGTGACCTTGACACTCGACCACGAGGTGGACGTCACGCGAGGCGACCTGATCGCGGGCGTGGGGTCGACCGCCGTCCAGCCCGCCGATCGATTCTCCGCTGACCTCGTCTGGCTGGGCGAGGAGCCGTTGGCGCACGGCCGCTCCTACCTGCTCGTGTCCGGATCCCGTTCTGTCCCGGCCACTGTGACGAATGTGCGCTACCGCCTTGATGTCGTCTCCGGACATGAGCATTCGGCGCGGCTTCTCGACATGAACGACATTGGCCGCGTCGAGATCGCGACTGACCGTCCGATTCCGATGGACCCTTATGCGACGAGTCGCGACACCGGGGGCTTCCTCCTCGTCGATAGGGTCACCGCTGACACCGTGGCCGCAGGGCTCACTCGCCATGCGATGCGACGATCCTTCAACGTCGTTCCCCACTCGTACGACGTCGATCACGAAGCCCGGGTGCGGCTCATGGGCCATGAGGGCAAGGTGGTGTGGCTCACCGGGTTGCCGGGTTCCGGCAAGTCCAGCATTGCCGATGCGGCCGTGCGCCGGTTGCATGCGCTTGGCGTTCACACCTACGTCCTCGATGGCGACAATGTCAGGACCGGGCTGAACAAGGACCTCGGATTCACACCGGAGGATCGCGCCGAGAACGTCCGGCGCGTGGCTGAGGTGAGCAAGTTGATGCGGGATTCAGGGCTCGTCGTGTTCGTGGCCCTCGTATCCCCGTACCAATCGGACCGGCTCTCGGCGAAGGCGCTCTTCGGACCCGGCGAGTTCCTCGAGGTGCATGTCGATACCTCGGTTGAGGTGTGCGCAGAGCGGGATCCCAAGGGCCTGTACGCGAAGGCGGCCGCGGGTTCGCTCCCGAACATGACCGGCATGGGGCAGGTTTATGAGATCCCCGAGCACCCTGATCTCGTCCTCCACGGCGTCGGTGACATCGAGGCATCGGTCGCCGCCCTGACGGTTGCGATCCTCGGCGAGTAGGCACCGACGACAGGATTGTGCCGGGGTGAAATACTCGGCGTCTTATGTCTGGACCAAACACGAGTTTTGACCCGAAGCAGGTTTCTGTGCTGAGCGCGGATGCCATCGATGGCATGGCGCGAGATGCATGCGCTGCTATCGCTGCTGCATCGACCCTCGCGGCGCTCAAGGAGGTCCGCATCGCGCATGCGGGCGATCGATCGCCGCTTGCGCTCGCGAACCGGGAGATTGGGGCGCTGCCCCCGGCGGCCAAGGCGGAGGTCGGAAAGCGGGTTGGCGAGGCCCGCGGGGTCGTCAAGTCGGCGCTCGACGACAGGCAGGTCGCCCTCGAGATCGAACGTGACGAGCGAGTGCTCGCCGAGGAGTCGGTCGATGTGACGCTACCGACGGTTCGGGAGGCCGTCGGCGGACGTCACCCGCTCACCACCCTCATCGAGCGGGTGTGCGACGTGTTCGTAGCCATGGGCTACGACATTGCCGAAGGCCCCGAGGTCGAGGCGGAGTGGGTGAACTTCGACGCCCTCAACGTGCCGCCGGATCACCCGGCGCGAACGATGCAGGACACCTTCTACGTCTCGTCGCCCGACAGCGGCGTCGTCCTTCGCACCCAGACCTCGCCGATCCAGATCCGCGCGATGCTCGAGCGGCCGCTGCCGATCTACGTCGTGGCGCCGGGCCGGGTGTTCCGGACCGATGAGCTCGACGCGACCCACACGCCGGTGTTCCATCAGGTCGAGGGCCTCGCCATCGACGAGAACATCACGATGGCCGACCTCAAGGGCACGCTCGACCACTTCGCCCAGGCGATGTTCGGCGAGGGCATCGTCACGCGGCTGCGTCCCTCCTACTTCCCGTTCACCGAGCCGAGTGCCGAGCTCGACGTGCAGTGCTTCGTATGCAGGGGATCCTCGGTGGGGAATCCCGATCGTCCCTGCCGCACCTGCGGGAGCGAGGGCTGGATCGAGTGGGGTGGCTGCGGGATGGTCAACCCCAGGGTGCTGAGCGCCGTCGGCATTGACCCGGTGCGCTACCGCGGCTTCGCATTCGGCATGGGGATCGAGCGGACCCTCATGTTCCGCAACGGGGTCACCGACATGCGCGACATGGTCGAGGGCGACATCAGGTTCACTCGAGCATTCGGTTTGGAGTCATAGTGCGCGCCCCGGTTTCCTGGCTCAGAGAGCTCGTTGACATCCCGTCGAGCGAGGGCGGACGTGACATCGCAGAGCGCCTCGTTCGTGCCGGGCTTGAAGTCGAGACGGTCGAGGTGATCGGCGAGGGCGTGGTCGGCACCTTGGTGATCGGTCATGTGGTCGAGATCGAGGAGCTGGCGGAGTTCAAGAAGCCCATTCGCTGGTGCCAGGTCGACGTGGGTCCTGGCCACGGCGGCGTCCGCGGGATCATCTGCGGTGCCCGCAACTTCGCTGCCGGCGACATTGTCGTGGTTGCCCTGCCCGGCACCGTGCTTCCCGGCGGTTTCATGATCGCCGCGCGCGAGACCTACGGACACACGTCCGACGGCATGATCTGCTCGGAGCGCGAGCTCGGGCTCGGCGACAACCACGACGGGATCATGGTCTTGCCAGCGGACGCTGGCGTCATCGGTGCTGATGCCGCGCCGATCGTCGGAGTTGGCGATGAGGTCCTCGACATCGCGGTGACCCCTGATCGCGGGTACGCCCTATCGATCCGCGGGATTGCGCGCGAGCTGGCGTTCTCGTACGACGTCGAGTTCGACGACCCCGGCGTGCGCGTTGTCGCGCTTCCGGCGCCGGCATCGGGAGCCGTGCCGGCCGACTGCGGCAGCGAGGACTTCGGAGCCTGCGAGCTGTTCACGATGCGCACCGTCACGGGGTTCGACCCGTCGGCGCCATCACCGCTGTGGATGCAGCGTCGGCTCGTGTCGTGCGGCATGCGTCCGGTGTCCCTCGCCGTCGATGTCACGAACTACGTCATGCTCGAACTCGGGCAGCCGCTCCACGCGTTTGACCTCGACAAGCTCTCCGGGCCGGTTCGGGCCGGTTGGGCACCGGCCGGCTCCCGGCTCGAGACTCTCGATCATGTGGTCCGCGACCTCGGTCCGGAAGACCTCGTCATCATGGACGACTCCGGGATCATCGGGCTTGCCGGCACCATGGGCGGGCTCACCTCGGAGATCGATGACGGCACCGTGAACATCGCGTTGGAGGCGGCCCACTTCTCGTCGGGCGTCGTGGCGCGGGTCTCGCGCAGGCATCGCCTCTCGACTGAGGCGTCACGCCGATTCGAACGGGGGGTCGATCGAGTGCTCGCGCCCTACGCATCTGCGCGGGCGGCTGAACTCCTCATGCGGTTCGGCGGTGGCACCTACGTCGGCATGACTGCGGTCGAGGCCGAGTACCGACCCTCACGAATCTCGATGCCGGCCAGCGAACCCGCTGACGTCGCGGGGATGCCCATCGACAGTGCAACCGTCGTGCGCCTGCTGCAGTCGGTGGGCTGCGAGGTCGCCGGGAGCGATGGGACCCTCACGGTGGATGCGCCGTCGTGGCGACCGGACCTGACTGACCCCGCGGACCTCGTCGAGGAGGTGGTGAGGCTCGTCGGCTACGACACCCTGCCGTCGACGCTGCCGACATCAGCGCTCGGCCACGGCCTGACCCAGGCGCAGCGCGTGCGCCGCCGGGTGGGCATGGCTCTTGCTGCCCGCGGGGCGATCGAGGTCCTCACCTACCCGTTCGTTGGCGACCGCGATCTCGATTCCTTGCGAATAGCTGCGGACGACCCGTGCAGGGCAAGGGTGCGCCTCGCGAATCCGCTGTCCGACGAGCAGCCGATGCTCCGCGCATCGTTGCTCCCGGGACTCGTTGCCGCAGCCCGGCGCAATATCGGACGGGGCAACTTCGACCTCAACATCTTCGAGCTCGGATCTGTTTTCCGCGGACTCGCGGGGGAGACGCTCGTTCGTCCGAGCGTTGAGCATCGCCCAACCGATGCCGAGTGGAGCGCGCTCAATGCACTGCTCCCCGAGCAGCCGATCGTGGTCGGCTGCGTGCTGGCGGGGGAGCGGATCCCGGCCGGCTGGTGGGGGCCATCGCGTCCCTACGACTGGTCGGATGCAGTCGAATCGGCTCAGGTGATCGCCGAGGTCCTTGGCGTTGAGCTGACCATTGCCCGCGGATCTGACCCGACCTTCCACCCGGGCCGCTGCGCAGCGCTCATGATCGGCGAAGCACAGGTGGGCGTCGCTGGCGAATTGCACCCGAGGGTCATCGAGGCGACCGAGCTGCCGGCTCGAGCATGCGCCATGGAGCTAAGCCTCGATGCGTGCCGCGAGGCCGCGACCGCCGTGCGGCGAGCCCCTGCGGTGAGCACCCACCCGGTCGCGAAGGAGGACCTCGCGCTCGTGGTCGCTGATGACGTGCCGGCGAGCGCGGTCTTGGATTCGCTGCGCGAGGGGGCAGGTGACTTGCTCGAGTCGATTCGGCTCTTCGACGTATACCGCGGATCCCAGGTCGCTGAGGGGCACCGCTCGCTGGCATTCGCACTCAAGTTCCGCGCGGCCGACCGCACGCTCGACGCGGGGGAGATACAGCTCGCCCGGCAGGCCGCCATCGATTCGGCTGCCCGAACGTGCGGGGCGACACTTCGGTAACCGTTCGTTGAGTTCCTCAGCACCCCACGCATCTGCATATATACGCAGTGGTGTATATTATGCGCATGTTGAAGGTGAGTGTCGCAGGGGCTTCCGGCTATGCCGGCGGTGAGCTGCTCCGGTTCCTCGCGGGCCACCCGATGATCGAGATCGGGCCGATCAGTGCGGGGAGCAAGGCGGGCCAGCGGCTCGGCGAGGTGCATCCGCAGTTGCTGTCGCTCGCCGGCCGCGTGCTCGAACCGACCACCGCTGCCGTTCTCGGCGAGGCCGACCTCGTCTTCCTCGCACTGCCGCACGGCGAGTCGGCGGCGATCGCGTCCCAGCTGCCCTCGGATGCCCGCATCGTCGATCTGGGGGCCGATCACCGGCTCATCGACGCCGGTCAGTGGGCGGCCTACTACGGGGGCCTGCCGCATGCCGGGAGCTGGACCTACGGCCTGCCCGAACTCGCAGGGTCACGGGAGCGAATTGCCTCATCCCGCCGGGTGGCGAATCCGGGGTGCTATGCGACCGCAGTCACGCTGGCCTTGGCACCGCTGGCAGCGGCAGCGCTCATCGAGACGACTGATCTTGTCGTCGTCGCGGCGTCGGGCACGACAGGAGCGGGCCGTAAGCCCTCCGAGTCGCTCCTCGCGAGTGAGGTCATGGGTTCGATGTCCGCCTACAAGGTCGGTGGCATCCACCAGCACATTCCGGAGATCGAGCAGTCGATTGCCCTGGTATCCGGTCAGCAGGCCAGGCTCTCGTTCACGACCCTGCTCGCCCCGATGCCGCGGGGGATCATCAGCACGTCGACGGCTCCAGTCCGGCCGGGCACGACCCGCAAGGACATCGTCGACTGCCTCGCCGAGGCGTATGCCGGTGAGCGATTCGTCCGGCTGCTCGAGCCGGGAACATGGCCCCGGACCTCCTCGGTGAACGGCACCAACTCCGCGCTCCTGCAGGTAGAGCTCGATGAGCACTCGGGCCGTGCGATCATCGTGAGCGCCATCGACAACCTGGGCAAGGGCGCGGCCGGCCAAGCGATCCAGAATGCCAATCTCATGCTCGGGCTCGACGAGAAGTTGGCCCTGCCGACCGATGGGGGAGCGCCGTGAGCGTCACTGCCGCTCGAGGATTCCGCGCATCCGGCGTCGCCGCGGGACTGAAGGCGTCCGGAGCGCCCGATGTCGCGCTCGTCGTGAACGACGGCCCATCGCAGGTCGCCGCCGGGGTCTTCACCGGGAACCGGTTCAAGGCAGCCCCGGTCGTCTGGTCCCAGCAGGTGCTACGTGCCGGTTCCCTGAGGGGCGTCGTCCTGAACTCGGGCGGAGCGAATGCCTGCACCGGTGCGGGCGGATTCCAGGACACCCACCGAACGGCGGAACTCGCGGCCGCGCTGCTCTCCGCAGCGGGGCTCGAAACCGGTGCAGCCGAGATCGCGGTGTGCTCGACGGGACTCATCGGCGAGAGGCTTCCGATGGATCGGCTCGAAGCCGGGGTCGAGGATGCGTTCGGACGTCTCAGCGAGGGTGGCGGCCCCGACGCGGCGACCGCGATAATGACCACCGATACCGTCGCGAAGCTCGCCGTGTTCGAAGGTGCCGGCTATCACATCGGCGGCATGGCGAAGGGAGCGGGCATGCTCGCCCCCGCGCTCGCGACCATGCTCGTGGTCATCACCACCGATGCGCTGATCACCGAATCGCAGGCCGACGAGGCGCTGCGCAATGCCACGGCGCATTCCTTCGACCGCATTGACTCCGATGGCTGCATGTCCACCAATGACACCGTGCTGCTGCTCGCGAGCGGCGCGAGCGGCGTCCATCCGGACCCCGCGGAGTTCGTCGCGGCGCTGGCCGACGTCTGCTCGAACCTCGCTCGGCAACTCATCGCCGATGCGGAGGGAGCGTCGAAGGACATCGCCATCATCGTCGAGTCAGCTGCGTCGGTCGCAGATGCGCTTGACGTGGCACGCGCGATCGCCCGGAGCAACCTCCTGAAGTGCGCGCTCCACGGTGAGGACCCGAATTGGGGCCGGGTGCTCTCGGCAATGGGCACGACGAACGCCCAGTTCGAGCCTGATCGGGTCGATGTCGCGATGAACGGTGTCTGGATCTGCCGCGGTGGCTCGATCGGCGAGTCGCGCACCCTTGTGAGCCTTAGCGCCCGCGAGATCGAGATCCGCGTGTCGCTGGGCGCTGGCCCAGAGGGTGCCACCGTCTGGACAAATGACCTTACGGCCGAGTACGTCCACGAGAACTCCGCGTATGCAACCTAGGAGCGCCGCATGACCGGTCCCGCCCAGCGCCCAATCGTCGCCGAGGCCGCGCAGAAGGCTGCGGTGCTGGCGGGTGCGCTGCCCTGGCTCAAGCGGTTCAATGGCGCAACGGTCGTCGTGAAATACGGCGGCAATGCCATGGCCGACCCGCAACTCCAGGCCGGCTTCGCCGAGGACATCGTGTTCCTTCGGCTCGCGGGATTGCGTCCGGTCGTCGTCCATGGCGGAGGCCCGCAGATCAGTGCGATGCTCACCAGGCTCGGCATCGAGAGCGAGTTCGTCGGCGGGCTTCGCCGCACGACCCCCGAGGTGATGGACGTCGTCGGGATGGTGCTCGTCGGGCAGGTGCAGCGCGAGCTGGTCGGGCTCATCAATGCACACGGGCCCTTTGCGGTCGGCCTCTCCGGCGAGGATGCCAGGTTGTTCCTTGCCGAGCGCCGGTCCGCAACGGTCGACGGAGAGAGCATCGACATCGGACTCGTCGGTGATGTCGTCGGTGTCCAGCCGGCATTCGTCGAGCGACTGCTCATCGAGGGGTTCATCCCGGTCATCTCCACCGTCGCCAGGGATGCTCACGGGGTCACCCACAACGTGAATGCCGACACCGCTGCGTCGGCGCTCGCCGTCGCGCTCTGTGCCGAGAAGTTCGTCGTCCTCACCGACGTCGAGGGCCTCTATGCCGACTGGCCGAGCAGTACCGAGGTCATCGCGGTCATCGGGGCGAACGACCTCCGCGAACTCATGCCGGCCCTCGAGTCGGGGATGGTCCCGAAGATGGAGGCATGCGCCCGAGCGGTCGAAGGCGGCGTTGGCCGGGCGCACGTCATCGACGGCCGGATTCCGCACTCGCTCCTCCTCGAGGTGTTCACCGACAGCGGTGTCGGCACGATGGTCGTGCGGGATGCTGCCGTCCTCGAAGGCCCAGGGACGACATGACAGTCTGGCAGGAGCGCTGGCAGGCGGCGCTCATGGACAATTACGGAACCCCACCGGTCAGGCTCGTGCGGGGTTCCGGGTCCCGCGTGTGGGACGACACGGGCGTCGAGTACATCGACCTCATCGCCGGAATCGCGGTGAACTCCGTGGGGCATGCGCATCCGCGATACGTCGAAGCCGTGACCGCGCAGCTGTCGACCCTCGGCCACACGAGCAACCTCTATGCCACTGAACCGGCCATGGCCCTGGCAGAGCGCCTGATCGCGCTCGCAGGGACTTCGCCAGATGCCCGGGTGTTCTTCTGCAATTCCGGGGCTGAGGCCAACGAGGCCGCGTTCAAGATCACCCGGCTCACCGGCCGGGCCCAGATCGTGGTGGCGGCCGGTAGCTTCCACGGGCGCACGATGGGCGCCCTCGCGCTCACCGCGCAGCCCGCGAAGCAGGACCCGTTCCGCCCGCTTCCCGGTGAGGTCACGGTCGTGCCGTACGGCGATGAGGCGGCGCTGCGCGAGGCCGTGTCCGAACGCACTGCTGCCTGCTTCCTTGAACCGATCCAGGGGGAGGGGGGAGTGATCGTCCCTCCTGACGGGTACCTCGCGGCGGCTCGGCAGATCTGCGATGAGTCAGGGGCCCTGCTCGTCCTCGACGAGGTCCAGACCGGTGTCGGCCGCACCGGCTGGTGGTTCGCCCACCAGCGTGACGCCGTGGTTCCAGACATCATGACCCTCGCGAAGGGGCTGGGCGGTGGCCTGCCGATCGGTGCGGTCCTCGCTCGCGGGCGAGCGGCCAGCCTTCTCAAGCCGGGATCGCACGGCTCGACCTTTGGCGGGAATCCCGTCGTGTCGGCAGCGGGCTTGGCGGTGCTCGACATCATCGAAGACGAGGGCCTCCGCGCGCGAGCGAGTGCGCTCCATGAACGGCTGTCGGCGGATCTCGTCCACTCGTCAAGTGGCCTCGTAGACCATGTTCGGGGCCGCGGGCTCCTCCTCGGGGCAGCGCTCACCGGCGACCATGCCCAGCTGGTCGAACGGTCCGCCCGGGCGCATGGCCTGCTCGTCAATGCGATCGGCTCGAGAGTCGTGAGGCTCGCTCCAGCTCTCACGATCAACGATGCCGATGTCGACGAGACCCTGCTCAGGTGGGAGCGCGCGCTCGCGGACGCGGCGGCGCAGGCCGGATCAGCATCGGAGTCCAGATGAGCTCACCGCAGACCATGACCGCACGTCGTGCCCAGATCCGTTCCCTTCTCCTCGACACGATCGTCACCTCGCAGGATCAACTGCGCACCCTCCTGCGCGAACTGGGCGTCGACGTCACGCAGGCGACCTTGTCGAGGGACCTCGAGGCGATCGGAGCGGCCAAGGGGATTGCCCCGGATGGGTGCGTTCGCTACGTCGTTCCGGAGATGTCCTTGGCCACGAGGCTCGTGCCGGCAGCAGGGCTTGATTTGATTGCCCGCGTCATCGGTGATGTCCTCGTGAGCGCGGTCGCGGCCGAGAACCTCGTGGTGCTTCGCACCCCGCCGGGCGCGGCGATGTACCTCGCCGGGACCTTGGACCGTTCTGGTGTTCCGCAGATCGTCGGCACGGTCGCGGGCGACGACACGGTCATCGTCGTCACGCCCGGGGCGAGCGAGGCGGCCGAACTGTGCGTGCGACTGCTCGATCTGGCATCGGGCACGGGGGCCGAGGCGTTGACCCCGTACCGTTCCCCGGGCGGGCGTACGGCAAGCAGTGCCAGCAGGAGGAGAACATCGTGATCAGTCGAAGGGTGCCTGATGTCCAGGGATGCGATCGTGGACGCTGACGCGGGGGACGCGCAGTCCGCGGAGCCTGGGGTAACGCGGCTCTGGGGCGGGCGCTTCTCCAGCGGCCCCGCTGACGCCATGTCCGCCCTCAGCGCCTCCGTGCACTTCGACTGGCGGCTGGCCCCGTACGACATCGAACAGACCCGTGCCCATTCCCGGGTGCTCGCCCGCGCGGGCTTGCTCTCCGAAGCCGAACTGGTGCTCGTCGAGGCGGCGCTCGTCGATGTCGCGAACGGGGTGAGCAGTGGCCTCCTCGTCCCAGAGGCACAGGACGAGGACGTGCACACCGCGATCGAGCGCCACCTGATCGCAAGGCTCGGCGACCTCGGCGGGAAATTGCGAGCGGGCCGAAGTCGAAATGATCAGGTGTCGACCGACTTCCGCATGTACCTGCGAGCGCAGGTCCGCGTCATCGCCCGCCAGGTCATCGACCTTGAGGAGGCCTTCATCGATCAGGCATCGCAGCACGTCGGAACGTCATCGCCCGGCTTCACTCACCTGCAGCATGCGCAGCCGGTGTCCTTCGGGCACGAGCTCGCCAAGCACGTCCATGCGCTTGGCCGCGATCTCGAGCGCTTTGCCGACTGGGACGCGCGCTGTGCGAGGTCGCCTCTCGGCGCGGGCGCGCTGGCGGGCTCGAGCTTGGGCCTTGACCCTGAAGCCGTTGCACGCGACCTCGGATTCACCTCGGCACTAGGCAACTCGATCGACGCGGTGAGTGACCGCGACTGGGTCGCAGAATTCCTCTTCGTCGCCGCGATGCTCGGCGTTCACCTCTCACGTATCGGGGAGGAGGTCATCTTGATGACATCGCGGGAGTTCGGCTGGGCCACGCTCGACGATGCCTGGTCGACCGGCTCATCGATCATGCCGCAGAAGAAGAACCCTGACGTCGCTGAGTTGGCTCGCGGAAAGTCGGGACGTCTGATCGGCAATCTCACAGGATTGCTAGCGACCCTCAAGGGACTACCGTTCGCCTATAACCGCGACCTACAGGAGGACAAGGAGCCGGTGTTCGACACCGTCGAGCAACTCCTGCTCGTCCTGCCAGCGATGACGGGCATGATCTCGACCCTGCGTTTCGACACCGCACGCATGGCACGCTCTGCGCCCGAAGGGTTCGCCCTCGCAACCGATATCGCCGAATGGCTTGTCCGGAAGGGCGTCCCGTTCCGCGAAGCCCACGAGATCGCTGGCGCCTGCGTTAGGCGCGCCGAGTCTCGTGGAATCGAACTGTGGGACCTATCAGACGAGGAATTGCAGGGAATCTCGGCAACGCTGACCCCGGCGGTGCGATCTGTCCTGTCGGTTCGAGGTTCCCTGGAATCGCGTTCGGCGTTCGGTGGAACCGCCCCCGAGCGAGTGAGGGAGCAGATCGACGCCCTGCGTCAAGCTGTGGCGATGGAAGGGCGTCGCTGGGCTGAGCCCGCGGGCGCCTGAGTCCCATCGCGTGACGTTCGGGCGAACGCAGCACGGCCGGCCTCGGCTGGGACATTCCCTGCGCGCGCTGGAGCCGCGGGATGCGCCAGTCATCGCTGCAATTGCGCGAATCGCGAGGTCTGAGTCGATTCCGGGACTTCCGGATCTCCATACGCCACAGGAGGATCTCGCCTACTACGCATCTCAGGTCTCCTTGTGGCAGGGCCTCGTCGCGCTCGATGGAGTGCGAAGACCGGGTGCGGGCGTCGACTTGCAGGTTGTCGGGTTGGTGATGTGGCGTGACGAGTTCATCGAGCATCTCTACGTGCTGCCGGGGCATCGGTCGCATGGCATGGGAGCCGCACTCCTGGCGGGTGCTGCTGAGCGAATGCCAACCGAGCGAATATCGCTCTGAGGGTTCCTGGCCAACGTGAATGCCGTCGGTTTCTCCCTGCGTCAGGGCTTTCGGATCGACCGCGCCAGCAGCGGGCAGGCGGATGAGGAGCGGCTCGCGGACTTTCACCTGACCCGAGCCCAGCCCGGCCCCGGCGTGATTGCAGGCGTCACATCGAGCTCATCGCAGACATCCCCGACGCCGTAGCATCCTCAGATGAATCTACGAGGGAATGCATCGGATCATGCGGATCATGCGGTGCACAGGGATGAGGCGGATGAGGGGGTGCATGCGCTGCATGCGGTGCACGCGGCGCCCCGTCTGCTCGGCTCACTCATCACTTCGCGGGTCGATGGCGCATCGGTGACGATCCGGGTGACGGAGGTCGAGGCCTACGGCGGCCTGGGGGAGGATCCGGGCTCGCATGCCTACCGGCGCCGAACCGCTCGCAATGCCACGATGTTCGGACCGCCAGGTCATGCATACGCGTACTTCACCTACGGCATGCACTGGATGCTCAACATGGTGACGCAGCCAGAGGGAACCGCGGGTGCCGTCCTCATTCGAGCGGGGCAGGTGGTCGACGGCCTTGGGGTGGCGAGCTCGCGGCGGCCGGCCTGCACCGTCGAGCGCGACCTCTGCCGCGGCCCTGCCAGGCTCGCGGCAGCCCTGGGAATCGATGGCGCCTGCGATGGGCTCAACCTGTGCGCGAAAGGCGGCATCCTCGAACTCGAGCTCGCTTCGGCGGCGCCGGAGGATGTCCTCACGTCTGCTCGCACTGGCGTGGCAGGGGAGGGCGCCTCCACCCCGTGGCGTTTCTTCCTCCCCGGCGAGCCGACCGTCAGTGCTTACCGCGCAGCGGCGACTCGAGAAAGACGCGCGCGACCTCCGAAGTGACCGACCGACCGCCGGCGCCCGCGATGCGACAGGGCGAGCGAGCCCTGCCCTCCGGGGAAGGCCGGGGTGCGAAAGGATGCACGTGTGACGAACTCAACGATCCTTGACGAACTCCTCTGGCGTGAGCTCATCGCGCAGAGCACTGATCTCGGCGCCCTTCAGGCCGCGGCAGATGCTGGCCCGATGACCCTGTATTGCGGGTTCGACCCAACTGCACCGAGCCTCCACCTCGGAAACCTCGCGCAGATCCTCACGGTTCGCCGGTTCCAGCAAGCCGGTCATCGGCCGCTAGCCCTCGTCGGAGGTGCGACTGGACTCATTGGTGATCCCAAGATGACAGGCGAGCGACAGCTGAACCCGCGGGAGATCGTGGAAGACTGGGTTAGCCGCATCCGTGGCCAGCTCGAGAGCTTCTATGACTTCTCGGGCACGAATGCTGCCGTCATGGTGAACAACTATGACTGGACCGAGGGTGTCTCGGTACTGGAATTCCTGCGGGACATCGGCAAGCACTTCAGCGTCAACCGCATGCTCGATCGCGAGGCCGTGGCGGCCCGACTCGCGAAGGAGGGCATCTCATACACAGAATTCAGCTACCAGTTGCTGCAGTCCTTCGACTACCTGCAATTGTTCCGGCAGTTCGGGTGCACGCTTCAGACCGGAGGGTCAGATCAGTGGGGCAACATCACTGCAGGCGTCGACTTGATCAGACGGGTTGAGTCAGCGAGCGTCCATGCCCTGACAACTCCGCTGCTGACCAAGGCCGATGGTACGAAGTTCGGCAAGACCGAATCGGGCACCATTTGGCTCGACCCGGGTCTCACGAGCCCGTATGCGTTCTTCCAATTCTGGTTGAATGCAGACGACAGGGACGTGCCAACCCTGTTGCGTACGTTCAGTTTTTCGCCGCGGCCTCGAATTGAGGAGTTACTCTCGGCGACCATCGAGCGACCGCACGAGCGGGCTGCGCAACGGGCACTCGCGCAGGAGTTGACCGCGCTCGTGCATGGGGAGGCCGAGCAGAGAGCTGCCGAATCGGCCGGCTTGGCGCTGTTCGGCCAGGGGGATCTCGCAGCGCTTCCTGCGGCTGCGCTGACAGCAGCGCTCCTGGAGGCGCCGAACGGCGTCGTTGATGCGGGGGAGATCGTGGATGGTGCACTCCCGGCTGTCGAGGATCTCCTCGTGCGCTGCGGGCTGGCATCAAGCAGGGGCCAAGCGCGTCGGACCGTCGGTGAGGGGGGCGCCTATCTCAACAACGAACGGGTCGCGAATGAGGGTCACATTCCGATGTTGGGGGACCTTCTGCACGGAGAGTGGCTCGTGCTCCGTCGCGGAAAGCGCACTGTGGGTGGAATCCGGCTCGAGCAATAATCTGTTGCAGCGCAACGAAAATCGCGAATACGAGCCGACTTCGGACGTGTAAATGACACCGCGATTTGACCTGGACGACATGACAACGTAATGTTTGTACTCCCGCAGGGGAGGAACGGACACCAAGCCGCACTGAGTGCGCCAAGCTAGGCCGGTTCCCGCGGGCAATGAAGTTAGAAGATTCCAAGATTGCGCCGAATTGGGCGTTTTGACCGGATGAGCAAACCTAGTATGATATCGAAGTTGCCCCAATATTCGGCTGGAAGGCTGAGTGGCGGTGCGCGCCCGTACCTTGAGAACTCAACAGCGTGTCACATGTCAATGCCAATTACCCCGTTCTTGGGGTGTGGGCGGGCTTGCCTGTTCGCATCGTGAGACGGATTCCTTTGGTAGAAATATGAGCACACAGCTCATTCTCTGCCAGTTTCAACTCATACATTTATGGAGAGTTTGATCCTGGCTCAGGACGAACGCTGGCGGCGTGCTTAACACATGCAAGTCGAA
>CAFBNE010000055.1_pt1 | contig 20965 bp, 19 predicted proteins | sample 7269181 | NCBI WGS metagenome assembly CAFBNE01 (sample SAMEA6814085, study PRJEB35770) | uncultured Actinomycetes bacterium | biome: Freshwater; feature: Freshwater reservoir; material: water | place: Czech Republic | collected 2017-05-23 | depth 30m m
GACACCGTGCCGTCGGAGGACAATGCGTTGGGGTCAAGCGCTAGGCGGCGAACTCCGCTCGCACCCTCGGACCAGTAGACGACGGGCTGAGCGCGCAGGCCGTCATTTTCGGTCCAGAATAGTCGATTTCCGTATTGCTCCGGCGACGTGAAGCGGGTGTAGTTCCACAGTCCCTTTACCTGCTCGGTGCGTGAGGCCAGGCTTGGCATCGAGTCGAGATAGCGACGGGCCAGCGATGCCTCCGCGGCAACCCAACGCTTGGTCCGGGGATCGGTAGGGTTTTCGAGATAGTGATACGGGTCGGCGACATTCGTGCCGAAGTAGGTGTCGACGTAGGCAGTTCTCGGGGCGGCCGGATATCGGTAAACCACCGGTGACGTGGCCGAGGCTGACAGGGGTAGATCGCCAGCGAAGGCGGGCGCTGTCAATCCCGGAAGCGTGGCGAGGACGACTCCGACAGTGACGATCAGATTCGCTCTCACACCGTGACCCTACTTGGGGAAGCGAATTGTCCGTTTGGCGTGCGCTTATCGGTAGCCGTCGCGCCGGTGCCCCAAGCGCAAGACCGTCACCGTAACGATGTCGTCGTCAATTGAATACACCACTCGATAGTCCCCCCGGCGAGCCGATCACATGCCGCTGAGTTGCCCGGTGAGTGGCCTGCCGACGCGATGTGGATTCGCTGCGAGTGGGCCATTGATGAACTCCCATGCGGCCGCGGCGACACCCTCCGGCAGAGAGTGCTCAAGTGCGCGACGGGCGGGAGCCGACAGCGTGATGCGAAACGTCACGTCCTCGGACGCATCTTCACCGCTGCCACATCCACCACATCACCCCTGGCGATCCCGCGCTGTGCCTCGTCGGTCTCTGCCATGGCCTCCGGATCGGAGAGGAGTGCGATGGTTTCCTCGAGCGACTCAAGGTCCTCCGGCGAGATCAGAACTGCAGCGGGTACACCATTGCGCGTGATGACGATGCGCTCATGAGTCCTTTCAACTGAATCCACGAACGCCGAGAGGCGCGCCTTAACGGTGGCCAGCGAGGTTGTCAGCATGACCTAAATTATCGTCACAGGTCGAGATGCGTCAAAGAAATGTTGCGAGGACAGGCTCATGGCTGTGCGTCAGTCGGTGCCAGCGACCAGCGGCTCGAGCATGGCGTTCGGAAGGTCCTGCTCAATCCGCTTGAGGTGCCACGGCCCCTTGAACAACGCGAGGTACACACCGTCGGTGCGTTGCAGCACCTCAACATCGCGCTTCGCGGCGAGGTCTGGGGCATCGGCCGCCGTGGTTCTGCGTGCGAGGTTGTACTCGAGGAAGTCGAGGTGGACGGGGGTGGCGAACTCATGCTCGAGGCGATGCGTGGCAACCTCGAACTGCATTGGCCCGACGGCTGCGAGGATCGGCGCCTGATCACCGCGGAGATCGGAGCGCAGGATCTGCACGACGCCCTCCTGGTCGAGCTGCTCGACCCCCTTGCGAAATTGCTTGTAGCGACTCGGATCCTTGGCGCGCATCACCGCGAAGTGCTCGGGCGCGAACAGCGGGAGCGGCGGGAACTGCACCTTCTTGCCCGCATAGAGGGTGTCGCCGGCTCTCAGGGCGCTGGCGTTCACCAGGCCAATGACATCGCCCGGGTAGGCGACATCGACGGTCTCGCGCTGCCGCCCGAACACCGTGTGGACGTACTTCGTCGCGAAGCCCCGTCCGCTCGGCTCGTGGGTGATGACCTCGCCGCGGACGAAGACTCCGGAGCAGACGCGGGCGAAGGCGAGGCGATCGCGGTGGGAGGTATCCATGCCCGCCTGCACCTTGAACACCTGCGCGCTGAACGCACTGTCGATATCGCGCGCAGAACCGGCTGAGTCAGGGCGCGAGGTGGGCGACGGGGCAAGGTCGTGCAGCACGTCGAGCAGTTGCCCGACGCCGAAGTTCAGGACTGCCGCGGCGAACAGGACGGGCGTGGTGCGGCCGGCGAGGAAGGTCTCCTGATCGTGCAGGGCCTCCTCGAGGGTGAGGAGGTCGTGCTCCTCGGTGGCAGATGACCACGCAGGCCCCTCGAGGGCGAGCGCCGCCTCGGGCTCGAGGTATTCCTCGGGCGCGAGCTTCGCGCCGCCGGCCGTACGGGTGAAGCGGATGAAGCCGCCGGTTCGCCGATCGAGGACTCCCCGGAAATCGCCCGCAACCCCAACGGGCCAGGTGAGCGGTGTCGGGATGAGACCGGTGCGCTTGCGAATCTCGTCCATGAGTGCGAGCGGGTCCAGGCCGGGACGGTCCCACTTGTTGATGACGGTGATGATCGGCAGGCCCCGTGCCTTGCAGACGTCGAAGAGTTTCATCGTCTGCGGCTCGAGTCCCTTGGCCGCATCGATGAGCATGACGGCGCTGTCGACGGCTGAGAGCACCCGGTAGGTGTCCTCGGAGAAGTCAGCGTGGCCCGGAGTGTCGACAAGATTGAAGATGGCATCGCCGTATGGGAACTGCAGGGCGGAGGAGCTGATGGAGATGCCGCGCGCCTTCTCCATGTCCATCCAGTCGGAGACCGTTCCGCGGCGACCGGCCTTGCCGTGGATTGCCCCGGCCTCGGAGATTGCATGGGCGTGCAGGGAAAGGGCCTCGGTGAGGGTCGACTTGCCGGCGTCGGGGTGGCTGATGACCGCGAAGGTCCGGCGCTTGCTCGCCTCACGCCCGGCATCAGGCGCTGCACGCTTGGGGACGGTGGGCTGCTCTGAGTTGCTCGAGTCTGACGTGGCCGAATCTGACATTGCCGGACTTTCCTCCGCGTGCCGTGATCACTGTGCATGCCCGTTGGCGACGCAGTATGGAGTTTACCCTCGACCGCCGGTACCTGGTTCCGTTCGTCGTGACGGTCTTCGGTCGGGCAGCAAACCTACGAACTGCGGACAGCAAACCTGCGAAAAATAGGCAGCAAATCTACGAAGTACCGGCGTTTGGGGTCCCGCTTCGCGGGTGGGATTGTCTTGGGCACAGGTGAAGCAGGACATCAGCATGCCGAGCGGCTGTGGGGGCTTCCCATCTCCGCGCTCTGGGAGTTGTAGGTCGCGGACTTGCATCGATCTGCTCCCGCCCGGGACCAACGGCCCTCGCAGGCGTCCGCCTCGCGATCTACCGTGAAGAGTCCAGTGCCGTGTGGGGGAGCGAAGTGCCATGAGCGATGTGCAGACGGTGGAGAAGCCGGCAAAGAAGGCGTCCGGCACCGGCCGGCGGGTCGGCTATGTCGTTGCCGTCATCATCAATGCTGCCCTTCTCTATCTCATCGATGCCCGCCCGGGCTGGCAGGCGTGGGATGCGCTCACCGCCGACTTCGCGACCGTGCTGTGGCTCATCAACCTCTCACTGAGCCTGAGCCTCATCGCCAATGCTCTTTATCTCGTCTACGACGCACCTTGGTTCAGGGCGATGTGCGAACTGCTCCTCGCCGTCGTCAGCCTCATCGTCGCCGTCCGGCTGTACCAGGTATTTCCCTTTGACTTCAGCACGTTTGCTTATGCCTGGACGGTGCTGGCGCGGTTCGTGCTCGTCATCGTGATGTTCGGCTCGGCGATCGCGATCATCGTCCAGTTCGTCAATCTCATTCGTGCTGCAGTCCGGATTGGCGCGGCTTCGCCCTAGCCCGGAGTCAACGACCCTGACGAATCCGCTCGGCTAGTGAGCGAGTCCGAGGAAGACCATGAGGCGTCGCTCGAGTTCGAGCATCTGTGCCCCGTCAAGGTGGCCGATGCGCTCGCCGACGTTGCTGCGGCGCACGGTGGTGACCTTGTCGATCATGGCGAAACTTGGTGAAGCGATCCCGGTCGCATCGTCGGCCGGGGTCGCCATCCGCAGCAGTGGCGCGTCAACTTCGATCGTGGTCATCGCGCAGACCGTCAACGAGTCGACTCCGATGAAGAGGTCATCCTGCAGAATGACGGCTGGGCCTGACGCCGTGCCTCATCGGCAAATGCCGCCGAGCGAACGTCCGGCACCCATATCTGGATCGGTCGAAGTCCCTGCGAACGCAGGCGCTTGCGGTGCTCTGAGACGCGATCTCGGACGGTCCTACCGCCGGTTACATGTAACGCCTGCGGTGATCAAAGGCCGTGAGTCACGCTCCTCGGCCACTGGTTGGGCGCACGGTGCATTCCATGGGAGTCCAGCCCCCGGCTACCTTACGAATCACGGGAGTGGCCCGAGACGAGGTATGGGAGACGCGCGTGCGGGCACGGGATCTTGGCATCAGGTTCGACGGCACGCCCGGACCGTTGAACGGCATCACCGACGTGACGGGCGTCGAAGTGGGCATGGTCACGCTGGTCGATGGCGGCTCAGCGGACGGCTCCGGCTCAGTCGCGGCGGTCTGCTCGCGCACCGGAGTGACGGCGATCCTGCCCCTCGGCCGCGACGGGATCACGACAGCTGTCCCGTCCGCGATCTCCTCGCTCAACGGAAACGGCGAGATGACCGGGTCTCACTGGATCCGGGAGACCGGCGGGCTCACCGGTCCGGTGATGATCACGAACACCCACGCCGTTGGCACCGTGCATCGCGGTGTCATCGAATGGATGGCACGCAACCGGCCGGAGCACGCAGCCGAATGGCTGCTGCCGGTCGTGGCCGAGACGTGGGACGGCTACCTCAACAGCATCAACGAGCCCTTCGTGCTGCCCGAGCATGCAGGCGAGGCGATCGACGCTGCAGCGAGCGGGCCGGTCGTCGAGGGCTCGGCCGGCGGCGGCACGGGCATGAACTGCTACGGGTTCAAGGGCGGCAACGGCACCGCGTCGCGCCTCGTCGAACTCGGCGGCCAGACCTACACGGTCGCAGTGTTTCTCCAGGCAAACTTTGGCGACCGGCGCGAGCTCGTCATCAACGGCGTGCCGATGGGCGATCTCGACGTGCCCTTTCCGATGGGGTCGTCGGGCTGGCTGCAGCGAGACAGGCACCCGGTCGCCGGGGCTGGCTCGGTGATCGCTGTCATCGCGACGGACGCCCCGATGATCCCGCAGCAGTGCGAGGCCCTGGCTCGCCGCGTGCCGATGGGCCTCGCGCGCACGGGCACGACGGGCGGCCATTTCAGCGGCGACATCTTCCTCGCCTTCTCCACCGGCAATGCCGGCGCGCTCGACAGCGGCTTTCCCAGCGAACCCGCCGCGAGCGCCAGGCTACGGTCCATGAATCTGGTGCCGTGGAATCGCATGGACGGCTTCTACGCGGCGACCGTCCATGCGGTCGAGGAGGCGGTGCTCAATGCGCTCGTGAGCAACATGACCATGGTCGGCCGGTCGGGTCACACGAGCCCGGCCCTGGCGCACGACCTCGTCGTCGAACGCCTGCGAGGTGGCGTCAGCCGGTCCTCACGTCAAGGATGAGCTTGCCGACATTGTCGCCGCTGAAGAGACGGAGCAGCACGTCGTTGAAATCGGCGACCGTGCCCTTGACGAGGGTCTCGGGCGCGGACAGCCTCTCATCGGCGACCCAGCGAGCCAGGCGCTTGCGGGCGACGCGGTATTCGTTGACGTAGTCGAACACGAGGAACCCCGACATCGTTGCCCGGCGGACGAGCAGGCTCATGTAGTTGGAGGGGCCGGGGGTCGGCGCCTCGGCGTTGTACTGCGAGATGGCCCCGCAGATAACGACCCGGGCTCCCATGGCGAGGTTGCCGAGGGCCGCATTGAGCACCGGGCCACCGACGTTGTCGAAGTAGACGTCGATGCCGTCGGGGCAGGCTTGGGCCAAGGCATTGCGAAGGCCCGGGGCCTTGTAATCGACGGCAATGTCGAAGCCGAGCTCGTCGACGACGTAGGCGCACTTCTCCGACCCGCCCGCGATGCCGATGACCCGGCAGCCGCTCAGCTTCGCCAGCTGGCCCACGACTGAGCCGACGGCTCCGGCAGCCGCTGACACGACCACCGTGTCACCGGCCCGCGGCTTGCCGAGCTCCATGAGCCCGAAGTAGGCGGTGAGGCCGGTCGTGCCGAGGATGCCGAGGTACATCGACGGGGTTCCGAGCCGCGAGTCGACCATGGTGACGCCGTCGCCGTCCGAGAGCGCGTACTCCTGAACCCCGAAGGTGCCGAGCACCACGGATCCGACGCCGAACCGGTGGTGCTCGGAGGCGACCACCTCGCCGACCGTCATCGCCCGCATGACGTCGCCGATGCCGACCGGGGGCAGGTAGCTCGGACGGTCATCGAGCCAGCCGCGCATGGCGGGGTCCAGGGAGATGAGCTGGGTCTTCACGACGAACTGGCCGGGGCCCGGGTCGGGCATCGGGGCGGCCTCGACGAGCCAGTCATCGGCGACGGGCATGCCGGCGGGGCGTCGGGCAAGGCGGACGGAGGTGTTCAACGTCATGCCTCAGGCTATCGGCATCGACCCCTCCTGCGCGCATCACTAGGCAGGAGAGAATCACTGGCATGAGCACACCTGACGAGCACCGCCATGACCGAGTGGTGGGCGAATCACACGCTGTCACCCCGCTCGAACTGTTCTTCGACCTTGTCTTCGTTTTTGCCCTCACCCAGGTGACGGCCCTCCTGGCCGCCGATCTCACCTGGCTCGGCATGCTGCGCGGCTTCGCTGTGCTCGCGGTGATCTGGTGGGCCTGGGTCGGCTATGCCTGGCTGACCAATTCGATCCGCATCGACGACGACGTGACGTCGCGCCTGGTGATCATGGCGGCGATGGTCGCCATGCTCGTGGTCGGGCTGGCGGCGCCCACGGCCTTCGGCGAGTACGCGCTCCTGTTCGGGTCCGCCTACTTCGTGGTGCGGGTCCTGCACGTCCTGCTCTACGTTAACGCGACCCGCGCCGACGCGGATGTCTACGGAGCAGTGCTGCGGCTGGCCCCGGGAATGCTGGCGGGGGCAACCTTGATCCTGGTGGCCGGCTTCGTGGCGCCGGGACCTTTGCGTGCCGCGCTGTGGGCTCTGGCGATCATCATCGACTTCGGTACGCCGTTGGTCGTGGGCACCTCCGGTTGGAAGGTCGACGCAGACCACTTTGCCGAGCGGCATGGACTCATCATCATCATTGCGCTCGGCGAGTCGGTGGTGGCCCTCGGCGTGAGCGCAGCGGGGGAGGAGCTCTCCGCGGGCGTGGTGACGGCGGCTGCGCTGGGTGTAGTCGCCGTGTGTGCCATGTGGTGGCTCTACTTCGACGTGGTGGCGGTGGTGGCTGCGCGCGTGCTCGACTCCCTGAGCGGGCGCGTGCAGGCGAACATGGCGCGTGACTCGTACAGCTACATCCACCTGTTCATGGTGTTTGGCATCGTGCTGGTCGCGCTGGGGCTGAAGAAGACGCTGCTCGACATTGATGCGCCGCTGAAAGCGGTCGTGTCCGTGGCGCTGTTCGGCGGGATGGCGCTCTACCTACTGGCGCACGTCGCCTTCCGGCTGCGCAACATCCATACCGTCAACGTCCAGCGAATCGTCGTCTCGGGTGTACTTATCGTGCTGATCCCGGTGGGTGTGCTGCTGCCCTCTCTCGCCTCGCTCGGCATCCTTGCCGGGGTCCTCGTCGCGCTGGTGACCTACGAGGCGATCCGCTTCCGCGAGATCCGTCACCGCATCCGGTTCAACGAGCCCTGAAGTTTCCGGAGAAGTCCCATGCGATCCTTGTCACTGCCACGGGATTAGCCCGCCTGCGTCGTCCGAGTGAAAGAGTGCCTGCATGAGAATCGCCGACATCAAGGGCCGTTCGGCTCGTTCCGCCCTCGCCTTCGCATTGGCATTGGCATTGACGGTTGGCGTTGCCGTGACTGGATTCGTGGCGGCACCCGCCCAGGCGGATCCGGTCGGTGACTATTCGCAGGTGTACGTGCCAAAGGCGCGGGCCAATGGCCCGGTCTATGGCGTGACCGCGGGCCCGGGCGGCAACATGTGGTACACCCGGTACTTCACCAACAGGATCGGGCGGATCGCGCCCAGCGGCGCCGTCCGGGAGTTCCAGTTCCCCGGTGGTGGGACGAGTTCGGCCGGCCTGTTCGACATGGCGGCGGGACCCGACGGCAACATGTGGTTCACTGCGTTCAACACCAACGTCATTGGTCGGATCACCCCGTCAGGGGTCATCACGACCTTCCCAACGCCGACCGCGAACTCACGTCCGTTTGGGATTGCGGCTGGCCCCGATGGGAACCTCTGGTTCGCCGAGGACTTCGCGAATGCGATCGGCCGGATCACCCCCGATGGCGTTATCACCGAGTTTACGATCCCGGCGGTGGGGGCTACGGGGCCAAGCAAGATTGAATACTCCAGCAATTGCATTCAGTGCGGGTACCTCATCACCGCCGGACCAGACGGAGCCATGTGGTTCACGATGCCGGCTGCGAGCAGGATCGGTCGCATCACTGTTGATGGCGTCGTCACCTCGTTCCCGGTGTCGACCACGCCGCCGGAACCTAGCAATCCCAACCCGATTAGCGTCGGGGACATCACCGTGGGAGTCGACGGAAACCTGTGGTTCACCATGCCGGTTGACAACCAGATCGGGCGCATGACGCCCACCGGCGTGGTGACTGAATTCAACATCCCGACCCCAGCGTCAGACCCGCAGTACATCACTTCTGGCCCGGATGGCAACCTATGGTTCGTTGAGTCAATGACGAGCAAATTGGCCAAGATCACCCTGGACGGGGTCATCACGGAGTACCCGACTCCGAAAGCCAACGCTATGCCGGGCCTAGGTGCGGCAGGAGCCGACGGCAATATTTGGTTCAGCGAGCAGCCGTCCAGAACCACTGCGGCAGGGTCGACCCAGTACCCCGGGCGCATCTCCCGCATTGGGACGGGCGTTGGCCCGGTGCTCACCTCCAAGGTCTCGGGCACGGGCGCGGCAGGCTCGCCGTTGACCTGCTCGTACCGCAATACAACGGGCTGGAAGGTCGCCTCGGTCAAGTACCAGTGGCTGCGCAACGGCTCCGCGATCCGTGGTGGGACGATGAAGTCCTTTACTCCCAACGCCTTGGCAACCGGCAGCAGCGTCAGGTGCACGGTCTCCGTTACCTACGCACCCGCCCTCACTCAGTCCGGCAGCATCTCCGCAGGGGTACGGATCACGAGGTAGGGCAAGCCGTTCGGGCAAGTCGCTGCTGCCCGTCTCTGCGCTCCGGGCATGGCGTGCTCCCGGTCAAGGGCAACTCGTGAATGCGTGTTGCCGCGGCGCGCCGTGGTTCACTGGACGCATGCCCTTCGAACGACCTTGGCTTGCCCACTACGCACCCGGTGTCCCGGCTGAGATCTCGGTGCCCGGGGGCTCGCTCGTGGACATGCTCGATTTGGCCGTCGAGTCGTTCGGCGATCGGGTGGCCCTTGATTTCTTCGGGCGGGAGACGACCTTCGCGGTCCTTGGCCAGCGAGTGAGCGTGGCAGCGTCCGTCCTGCAGGATCTCGGTGTCGTGCGAGGAGACCGCGTCGCCATCGTCCTGCCGAACTGCACCGAGCATGTCGTCGTGTTTCACGCCATCCTGCGACTCGGGGCGATCGTCGTCGAGCACAATCCCCTCTACACCGAGGATGAACTCGCGTACCAATTCGCCGACCACGGTGCCCGGGTCATCATCTGCTGGGACGCCATCGCCCTGATGGCGCAGCAGGCGGCGCCATCGGGAGTGACTGTCGTGGCGGTGAACATCTCCCGCGACCTCCCGACGTCCAAGAGACTTGCGCTCCGCCTGCCGATCGCGAGGGCGCGTGCCATGCGCGATGCCATGACAAAACCAGCGCCGGGCCTGGCTCGGTGGGCGGATCTCGTTGCGGCGGGGCATCCGCTCGACCCATCGACGGAGAGGCCGGTGGAAGCTGATGTCGCCCTCCTGCAGTACACCGGGGGCACGACCGGCCGGCCGAAGGGTGCCATCCTTACGCACCGAAACCTGCTCGCCAATGGTGCGCAATCGGTGGCCTGGGTACCGATGCTCAAGCCGGGCAGCGAGGTGTTCTACGCAGCGCTGCCCCTCTTCCACGCCTACGGCCTCATGCTGTGCCTCGTCACGTCGACGATGCTTGGCGCGACCACCGTGCTGTTCCCCCGGTTCGACGTCGACCTGATGCTTGATGCGATGAAGCGAAAGCCAGCCACCTTCCTCCCCGGGGTGCCGCCGATGTATCCACGGCTGGTCGCCCGGGCGAAGGAGCGCGGCGTATCGCTGAGTTCGGTGAAGCTCGCCCTCGCTGGGGCGATGTCGCTTGCACCGGAGATCGTCGAGCTTTGGGAGGACGCATCGGGGGGCCTGCTCATCGAGGGCTACGGCATGACCGAGACGTCGCCGATCACGCTCGGCAATCCGGCCAGCGGCACGCGCCGCCCCGGGGCCATCGGCATTCCGTTTCCGTCGACCGACATGCGCATCGTCGATCGCAATGACCCGACAATCGACGTCGCCCCGGGTGATCCCGGCGAGTTGCTCGTGCGAGGCCCGCAGGTGTTCTCCGGCTACTGGAACAAGCCGGGGGAGACGGCGGAGTCCTTGCTGCCCGACGGGTGGATGCGCACCGGCGATGTCGTGGTGCAGGATCCCGACAGCTTCGTCCGCGTCGTCGACCGGATCAAGGAGCTCATCCTCGTCGGCGGCTTCAACGTGTACCCGACCGAGGTGGAGCGAGTGCTTGTGGCAATGCCCGGCATCGCCGAGGCGGCAGTCGTTGGCCTCCCCGGAGCGCAGGGCGAGCAAGTGGTCGCCGCGGTCGTGCTCGAGCCGGGTGCGCAGATCGACAGCGAAGAGGTCCGAGCGGAGTGCCGCCGGCACCTCGCCGGCTACAAGGTCCCCCGGGAGATCGTGGTGGTCGATGACCTGCCGGTCTCGACGATCGGCAAGGTGCTCCATAGTCGGCTGAGGGAGCGGCTCATCGAGCAGCGCGGCCCCACGATGCTCGTCGGTGGTCAGGCCTCGGTCTGACGCACGATCGCTGACCTAGTCGTCAGCCGCTGGGCGGGCGCCCGTCGCTCACCGGACGCCACAGCCCCGCCCCGGGGTTGACCGCTGACACGGCAGCTGCGAGGGGTAGGGCACTGAGCGGCAGAACGGGAAGCAGGCTGACGCCCGCAATGATCGAGACGAGAACCTGGGCTGACGCGATGGGCAGCCAGAGCAGGGCGAGTGCCGTGATGCGGTGGCCGTGATCCGCGCGCGGCGCTACCAGCGCCCGGCTGGCAAGGACGGCCCAGGCGGTCGCGGCGAGGAATGCCGGGGCGGCGGCGACGACGACCGGTGGTGGAGCAAGTGACGGGACGATTGCGAGCAGCACGGCAACGACGGCCCCGAGGGCCAGGAGAATCGGATGCGCGGGACGGGTGAGCACCGCCCGCCAGGGCAGCCGGGGTGCAGGCTCGAGCCCGAGCGATGGCGGCTGCGGACGCAGCAGGACGCGCCGCGCCTCGTCGAGTCGGGCGAAGCTCCTCGGATCGCCGCCTGCGTCGGGGTGCGCGAGCCTTGCCCAAACCCGCCACGCTCGCTTGACGGCCTCGGCGCTCGCGTCGGCGGTGACGCCGAGGAGTGCGGCGGCCTCATCCCTGTCCACGGCCAACCCCCTATCCACGGTCGCGATGCGCATTGAGTGCCATTCTCGGGCATCTCCGTGACAATCTGCACGAACGCTGGTCACTGCTCGGTCCTGCCGCCGCAGCGCGGGAACGCGATGCGACGCGCCGCGCCGGGTCCAGCCCTTCGAGCTAAGGCCAGGGGGCACGTCTACCATCGTCGCGTGCAGGTAAGGACCTCGGTCGCATGACCATTGACGGATCCGAGTGGGATGTCGTCGTCATCGGCGGCGGACCCGCCGGGTCGATGGCTGCGCTAGCGGCGGCCGAGTCGGGCGCGCGAGCCCTGCTCATTGAGCGCAGCGAGCTGCCCCGCTACAAGCTCTGCGGTGGTGGGCTCATCGGGGCGTCGCTGCGCTCGCTGCCGGCAGGGTTCGAGGTTCCCGTCCGAGACTCCACGCTGTCGGCGACCTTCAGCCTCGGGGGCCGGCGGGCCGCGACCCGTACGTCAACCGCTCCGTTCATCTCGATGATCGATCGCAGCGAATTCGATGCGCAGCTCGTCGCTGCTGCCGAGGGTGCCGGCGCAGTGATCGCCACCGGCGTCACGCTCGAGCAGATCGAGGAGGACGACGACCTCGTCACGCTGCGCACCTCCGCGGGCATCGTCCGCACGCGAGCCCTCGTCGGTGCCGACGGAAGCGCGAGCCGGGTTGCGGGCTATGTCGGGGCTGAGTACGCGCAAGTGGATCTGGGCCTCGAGGTCGAGCTCGCCGTGACCGAGGCGCAGGCGTCCGAGTGGCGCGGCCGGCTGCACCTGGACTTCGGCGAGCTGCCCGGGTCCTATGCGTGGGTTTTCCCCAAGGGCAGCAGCCTCACGGTCGGAGCCATCGCGCGGCGCGGCAATGCGGCCTGGCAGCAGGAGTACCTCAAGCGGTATATCGAGAGCCTCGGCCTCTCGGGCGCACCGGTCGAGAAGAGCGGAGGCCACCTCACCCGGTGCCGGGAAAAGGACTCACCGCTCGCGAAGGGCCGGGTCCTCCTCTGCGGCGACGCCGCAGGGCTGCTCGAGCCGTGGACGCGAGAGGGCATCTCGTTCGCACTGAGGTCAGGACGGCTCGCCGGCTCCGCCGCGGCGGGCCTCGCAACCGGCAGCCAGAGCCCGCAGGCGGCGGGTGCGCGGTACTCCGATGCGATCGCATCCACCCTCGGGGAGGAGATGCGGGCGGGTGCCGCGCTCCTGTCGGTATTCACCCGGCATCCCGTACTCGTCCACAAGGCCCTGACCTCGACCAAGGCTGGATGGCGCGGATTCGAGCGGCTCAGCCGAGGAGAGACAACCCTTGACCGGGCAATGAGACACCGGCCCGTGCAGCTTGCCGTGGCCATGGCCGGCGGACGCTGAGGTCGCCCGGTCGAGCACTCGAAGTCACCTTCTCCGTCTCAGGAGTGCCCTCCGGCAAGCGGCCAGGAATGGCCCAATTCACCTGCGATGGAACTTCTTCGGAGCGACAGGTTGGGTTTCGCCCGGCGGTCGCCAGACATGAGTCCGTCTCCTTCCTTGACCTTGTGTGGAACCGGTGCTAGCGTCCAACTGTGCGTTTTACCGACTAACGTGCAAATGATCACAAGGCCCAGGCGAGGAAGGCGATCGTGGCGGAACAGATCAAGTTGCCTCAGGCCGAGCACAGGCTATGTGCGCGGGTCGCACGCCTGTATTACGAGTCGGAGATGACGCAAGAGCAGATTGGTGAATTCCTCGGCCTCTCGAGGATGAAGGTGAATCGACTTCTCAGCCTTGCGATGAAGAGTGGCATTGTTCAGGTGCAGATCATTGGACCGGACGATGCCTTCGCAGATCTCGAGGGGCAGCTGCTGAGTGCCTTCCACCTGAAGGATGTTCGCGTCGTTGCGAGCCCGCTGCCTGGCCAATCAATTGGCTCTGCTCTCGCGGCTGGCGCATCTGAGTGGCTCAGCGAGCGGCTTGAGCCAGACTTGACCATCGGCATCGGGCTGGGGCGCACCGTCGCCCTCATGCCGCAAACGTTCTCGGTGGACCACTCCATGAAGTGCCAGTTCGTGACCTTGGAGGGGGTCGGGGCTTCGCCGAATGCGGGCTTCGCCGCGTATGACGTCACCAGTCGCCTGGCTGAGGCAGCAGGTGGATGGGCGGAGGTGATTTCGGCTCCCACATTCGTATCGACGCCTGAAATGCGTGAGGCGCTCATTGCTGAGCCCTCCGTTGCAGCCTCCCTCAAATCGGCTCGCGGAGCGAACCTCATGCTCCAGAGCGTCGGCACGGTATCGGCCGATGCACCGCTCTTTCGCCACGGGACACTGCCTGAATCTGACCTGCCGAAGCTCAAGAAGGCGGGAGCAGTGGGAGATGCGCTTGGCCACTTCTTCAACGTGGACGGAGTGCACATCCCTTGGTCGACGGATGCGATCCATGTCGGCCTAACCCTCGATGACCTCAGGGCATGTCCGATGAGCGCCGTCGTTGCGGGGGGTCCGGAGAAGGTGATCGCTATTCGAGCCGGGATTCGTGGTGGATTCGTGCACGCGCTCATCACCGACTCAACGACGGCCGAACGACTGATGGAACTAGGCCTGTGACGGCACTGCCACTGATCCTCGGGATTGGGATGACGCCGTTCACCGGCCACAGGCTCGATTCGAACCTGACCGACATGGTCGTTGACGCGGCGGTGCAGGCCATGCGGGATGCCGGCGCAACGACCGCTCACGTCGATATGGGAGTGGCGTCGTACGAGAGCGACCACTTCAACCAGTCCATGAGCTTGGGCCCGGTCTGGAATGAGGCCATCGGACTGACTGGGAAACCTCTCGTGAGGGTCGAGGGCGGTGGCGCCACCGGAGCTCTCGCGCTGCAGACCGCCAGGACGGCGATCATGGCCGGGGAGGCTCGTGCGGTTCTTGTCTTCGGAGGCGAGACGAACGGTAGATCCGTAGATCGGGCGACTGCAACCGAGATCCTCGCGCTGTCTGCGGACTTAGATTGGGAAACGCCCCTGTTCGGCAGTTTTGCTGCGCCATATGCACTCATGATGACTGAGCACATGCGCTGCTACGGGACGACGCCTGACCAGTTCGCGCACGTTGCTGTCAAGAACAGGCGGGAGGCGCTCGCGAATCCGATGGCTCACAAGGGCATGACGATCAGTGTCGACGACGTGCTCACCTCCAAGGTTCTGGCAGCGCCGTACCGACTCCTTGATACCAGCCTTTTGAGCGATGGCGCTGCTGCAGTTCTTCTGGCCACGGAAGAGTGGGCGGTGGAGCATTCGACCACCTATGGGCAAAGGCCCTCTGTCGAATACTCCGGAGCCGGGTCTGCCACCGATTATCCGCGCCTAGCGGACCGTGATCCGCGCTTCCTCGCACACTTCTCGGCAAAGCGAACGGCGGCGAGGCGGGCCTACAAAATGGCTGGCATTACTAATCCGATGTCTGAGATAGACATCGCCGAGGTTTATGACTCCTTCAGCGGAGCGGAAGTCCAGGCGTATGAGGATCTTGGGTTCTGCGACATCGGATCGGGGGGGACAGCGGCTGTCGATGGTCGCTTTGACCGGGAGGGAAGCCTTCCGGTGAACATGTCTGGAGGTCTGCTCGGACGAGGGTCCGCTGTGGGTGCGACGGGCATCGCCCAAGCGATTGAGGTCGTGGGTCAGTTGCGGGGCGAGGTAGGCGCTGCGCGAGAAGTTCGCGGCGCCCGTCTGGGAATCACCGACACGCACTCAGGCGTAGGCGCCATCTGTGCGGTCAATGTCTTTCGAAGGGCGGCGTGATGAGAATCGTGGCGCAGGAGCCTGTAAAGCACGATGAATTGAGCAACGCGAGCAGCCTCCAATATGAGATGACACTTGCCTACAGCAGAACTCTCGGTTCAGCCAGTCCCTTCTTTGAAGGACTAGCTGGGGGTGTGCTCCGCACAACACGATGCACTCGGTGCTCGCGCACGTTCTTCCCACCACGACGACTCTGCCCCGATGATCACCTCGAAACAACGTGGTACGAGTTGCCTGGTAGCGGCACTGTGAGAGTCGCGACACGTGTCTATGGTGCTGCACCATTCGGGGGATTCGAAGCTCCGTACACCCTTGGGATTATCGCCCTGGACGGCGTCGATGGCGCCATTACCCACCGGATCCTCGGAGACGGGGTTCCTGAGGCCGGAACCCGAGTGGCGGCGACATTTATCGGCGATGAGCAGATGCACCCGCTGCTGCGTGTGGCGTTCGAAGTCAGGAGTGCTTTGTGACGAGGACAGTCGGCATCGAGGCCTTCTACTGGCTCGACACTTGGGCTGATGATCAGACGACCGTGTTCGAGAAGGCAGCGGCGTCGGGCTTTGACGGCGTAGAGATCTCCTTGGTCGCAGGAATCGAGATCGATGTGAAGAGTATTGCGGAAGCCGCAAAACGCGCAGGCGTATCAATCGCGTGCAGCACTGGGCTCACTCTTGATAGAGACATTTCAAGTCCGGACCCAGTCGTTCGAGCCGCCGGTGTCCAACATCTGACTCAGAGCCTGCATCAGGCAGCCGACCTCGGGAGCCCGATTCTTGGTGGCGTCACGTACTCACCTTGGATGGCATTTCTTCCCGGGGATCGAAGCGAGTACCGCAAGCGCTCAACAGACTGCCTGCGGGACCTTGCAGAGGTTGCCTCGGAACTTGGAGTGACCATTTGCCTTGAGGTCCTCAACCGATTCGAGAGCAACATGTTCAACACGGTTGGAGAGTGTTGTGAGTTCCTCGATGAAATTGGGCATCAGTCAGTCATGGTTGAGGTGGACACCTTCCACATGAGCATGGAGGAGGACGACCTCTCGCAGGCGATTCTGCTGGCGGGCGACCGCCTCGGCCACGTGCAGGTTGCGGCAAACAATCGCCGGGCGCCCCAGTTCGGTCACATCGACTGGAAACCCTTCAAGGACTCCCTCGATTCAATCGGCTACGACGGATGGGTCGTATTCGAGACCTTCCCCAATCCGCGTGTTGAGACTGGGCGTAGCACGTACGCGTGGCGGGACCTCGCTGTAAGCCTCGACGAAGAGGCCCGGGATGCCGCCACGCACATCAGGAGGTGCATCGCATGATCATGCGGACCAGATGGATGTTCAACGATCGCAAGAATATTGTCGAGGAGATGCTGGACGGCTACATCGCGGCTCACTCGAACCTGATTGCGCTGTCGAACGGTCTCGTGGTGCGGGCATCTCGGAAGCCCGAAGGTCGTGTGGGCCTCGTGGTCGCCAACGGCACGGGGCACGAACCGGCGATGATCGGCTGGGTCGGACCGGGGCTCCTGGACGTGAATGTCCCAGGACCAATCTTTTCCTCGCCCGGCCCTGCGCAGATCATCGCGGGCATCAAGGAGGCCGACCGTGGCGCGGGAGTCCTGCTTCTCGTATCCAGCCATGCGGGCGACATCATGAACGCAACGCTGGCCCGTGAAGAGGCGGTATCGGCAGGGTTGCAGGTTGCGATGGCGATTCTTTATGACGACATCGCTTCAGCACCATCTGATCGAGCAGAAGACCGGCGAGGGGGTCCCGGACTGTTCTTCGTCTGGAAGATCGTAGGTGCGCTCGCGGAGCGGGGGGCCAATCTCGCTGAATGCTCGGAGATGGCCAGGCGCGTGCGGGACAGCACGCGATCCATCAGCGGGGCTATGGGAACGGTCGTTCATCCGGTGAGCGGGCAGGCACTGGGCAATGCTGATGGCACGCATCTTGCGGTCGGCATGGGGGTCCATGGAGAGCCGGGCACAGTCGTCGACGATGGCCTTCTGGCCGACGATGTATGCGAAATGCTCATCGATCGGCTGGTCGAGGATGCCGAGCTCACTGCAGGTGCTCGCGTAGCTCTCATGGTGAACAACTCGGGGTCCTTGACGCTCATGGAGTTGTCGATCCTCTACCGAGGAGCGTCAGCGGCCCTTAAGGCGAGAGGCATCGGAGTGAGCCGGTCGTGGATGGGGAGTTACGCCACGACCCTTGATCAGGCAGGGTTCGCACTAGCGATCTCTCGGCTTGATGACGAGCTCCTTGAGCTTTACGACGCCCCTGCTCGCAGTGGTGGCTTCTGGATGGGCGAGGCCAATTCGTGAATGGAATTGATACCAAGCTACTGGTGGCCATGATTGCAAACACCGCGTTTCGGCTCGCCGCGAGCGCTGATGAGCTATCACGCATTGATGCGGTTGCAGGCGATGGAGACCACGGTGTGAACGTCTCCGTGGCATTCGCAGATGCGAGTGCTCGACTGGCGGAGGCACGCCCGGCGCACCCGTCAGATGTCTTCCTCATCGTTGGTCGATCTTTCAGCGAAGGTGGAGGTGGGTCAGCGGGAGCGCTCTTTGGTGCCTACTTCGCAGCTCTGGGCAAGCGGCTGGCCTTAGCCGCGGACCCCGAAGTCGGCAGCTTCGCTGAGGGGCTCGAGGCCGGCTCCTTGCGGGTGGCGGGACTCGGTCGCGTGGCATTGGGTGAGAAGACGATGTTTGACGCCCTTGAGCCAGCCTCTCGTGCGGCAAGGGACGCAGTCACTGCGGGCGGAAATTTCGCAGTGCTGGTCGGCGCGGCGGCCGAAGCGGCAGCGCGCGGTGCGGCGGCAACCGCTGGCATGGTGGCGAAAGCAGGGCGCGCCCGATACGCCGAGTCGGGCGCCGTTGGAACGCAAGACCCCGGAGCCCTGTCGGTTTCGTTGATGTTTGCAGCGTGGGAGGAAGTCGTGATGAAGGGGACTGACCAGTGAAGGCAGAACGACTGCGAGTCGGATACGTGGGCGCAGGTTTTGGGAGCTACTACGCAGTTGAGCATGACCAGTATGGCCGGGCGGTGAGAGGGCTAAGGGCTCTCGCTGAGGAGATGGACTTCGAACTCTTCGCCATTGAGCAGGGCGTCACGAGCGTCGAAGAGGCAAGCGAGGCGGCGGCTCGTCTAGCTTCAGAGAATCTGGATTTCCTGATGCTGGAAGCCGCGGCGTGCTCGCCCGGTGAGGTCTTGCTGCCCTTCACGAACATCGCTCCGCGACTTGGGATTTGGGGCACCCCGGATCCCGAGCAGGACGGTCCTATCCAGATTCATTCTCTGGTTTCCGTCAACCATTACACGTCGATCATCCGGACTTATCTTGCAGACCAGGCAATTGCGCACAAGTGGTTCTTCGGCGCTATCGAAGATCCCGATCTGATCCGCAGGTTTCGCGTCACCATCAGGGCCCTTCAGGGCATCAAGGCGATGAAGTGCGCTCGAATAGGTTGGATCGGCGGGAATTCCCCCGGCTTCTACAACATGGAGTTCGATGAGGAGGCGCTACGCCAGCGCTTTGGCACGACGGTGGGGAGGCACTCGATCGGTGAGGTCATCGAGCGGGCCCGGCGAGCAGAGGATGGATTGGCCGACCAGGTAGTCGGGGTAGCGACGAGTTTCGCGGCAGAGGTGACAGCGCCTAAGTCCGGGATGGATCGTAATGCGCGCATCTATCTGGCGCTGAAGGAGATCATCGAGGAGGAGGGCTATGACGCGCTCGCGGTTCAGTGCTGGCCGACGTTTCAGGAGGACTATCAGGTCGTGCCGTGCATGGCCTACAGCTTGCTCGGATCCGAGGATGGCTTTGCGGTTTCCTGCGAAGGCGACCTCCCGGGCGCCGTCTCGATGCTTCTCCTCAACTCGATCTCTCCAGTACGCGGATCGTCGACGCTTCTCGATCTGACGGCATTAGATGCCCAGTCAGACATGGCCCTCCTCTGGCATTGCGGAGTCACGCCGCGCCACTTCGGCAAGGACAACACGATTCGATGGGTTGATCACGTGACCATCGGCCGCAAGTCGGGTGATCGTGTCGGAGTGTCCGGGGATCTGGTGTTTGCCGCGCAACCGACCACGATCGCATATTCCGGCAGTGACTTCAGTCGGATGTTCATTGCAGGTGCCCAAATCGTTGAAAGGGATGTGACAGGTTTCGACGGAACGCGCGGCTGGTTCACCGAGTTCCGTATTGATGGTGAGCCAGTGCCGGTGGGAGATCTACTGAACACGGTCCTTGCTCACGGCCAACAGCACCACTATGCGGTTGCGCAGGGCGATCTCACCTCGGAACTCAGCGAGGTTGCCGCCTGGCTAGGAATGCGCACTATCCAGCCGGTGCCAGCGCGCGACTATGTGCAGATTGAAGGAGTGAACACATGACAACCAGATCCAGTGATGCGAGGGGGGAGCGACTAGCGAGGCTCTCCGCCGAGTCGGGACAGTTCGCCATCCTCGCACTCGACCACGTCAGTTCCTTCGCGGCGACAGTGCGACCCAGTGCACCGGAATCCCTCTCGCCGGAGGAGATGTACGGGCTCAAGGAGAGATTGGTTTCTGAACTGGCGAGGAATTCCACCGCAGTCCTCATTGATCCGGCGTTTGCACTGAATCGTCGGGAGACAGAAGCACCGGCTTTGCCAGTTGGCCTGATCCTGGGAATTGAGGACGGAGATTACGACGATGCAGAGATTTCTCCCCGACTTCTGCCGGGTTGGACGGTGGACCGGGCGTCCAAATTTGGCGCCGATGCCGTAAAGATCTCGTTCTACTTCGACCCAGATTCCGACACGTCTGAGGCCGAGGCGTTTGTCGCGGAGACGGTTCGGCAATGTGAAATCTCCGGTCTGCCACTGTTCTGCGAGCCCCTGGTACGGCTGGCGGGGAGTGATGACACGCGACGCAAAGTCCTTGACGGCGTTCGACGGTTCGGCAACATGGGAGTAGATGTCCTGAAGATCCAATTTCCAGGCGACACGGATAGCTCATCGTCGAGGGATGCTTGGGTCGACGCCTGCGGTGAAGTGACGGAGCAAGGAAGTTCGCCTTGGGCACTTCTCTCCGAGGGACGTGACTATGTGGTGTTCCGGGAACTCCTGACCGTGGCCTGCCAGCAGGGGGCCTCGGGGTTCCTCGGTGGCAGGGCGATCTGGGGCGGTGCCGTATCCGAGGCCGATGCTTTCACCGTGTACGCGGAGCGACTATCGGAACTGCGGTCGATCGCAGTCACAGAGGGAACGTCCTGGAAGGCGCACCTGGCGACATCTGAACCTCGCCCAGAAGCGGATTCATTGTGACTCCTTGGGTGGCGGATTCATTCTCAGCGACAGCGCAGCCCCAAGGACGCGCTCTCATTAGAACGGGAGAAAGGAGGGGCGGCCGATATCCACGGTTCAAGGGCTAGAGGTATTGAGAAACGCCTCTGCCGAAACATACTCTGACAGGTGAACGTCAAGAAGAGGAGCTATCGCAATGAAAGCAAGTAACGCTATGCGCCTTGCGGCGTGCCTCGCGGGAGTCGCCCTATTAGCGACGTCGTGTGGATCGTCCGAAACAGGATCAACAGCAGTGGAAGCTTCAGGGGCCGCGGCGCCGGCATCATCCGCCGCAGCCACAGTGGCACTAGAGGACATGACATGGGAGCAGATTGTCGA
>CAFBNE010000056.1_pt1 | contig 20852 bp, 15 predicted proteins | sample 7269181 | NCBI WGS metagenome assembly CAFBNE01 (sample SAMEA6814085, study PRJEB35770) | uncultured Actinomycetes bacterium | biome: Freshwater; feature: Freshwater reservoir; material: water | place: Czech Republic | collected 2017-05-23 | depth 30m m
AGCCGTCCAGCCCTCTGTTGTCCCTGAATCCGCGAGCGCCGGCAGCGGTGCCGGCGGTGGCGTCATCCTGCCATTCACCGGCTATGCCGCCCCCGTCACCGACCCGGTGCGTGCCTCCCTCTTCGGCCTCACCGCACCTGTCGACTGGGTGAGCCCGGAGGTCCAGACCGGATCACTTCGCCTGTGGGATGTCGGGGTTTCATGGAAGGAGATCGAGACGTCGAAGGGTGTCTACGACTGGTCCAAGCTCAGCGCGACCGTGCAGCGGGCCTCCGCCCTCGGGGCCGGCGTGCTCTATGTCCTCGGCAACACTCCCGCCTGGGCCAGCGGCGGCAAGGGCGACAGTGCCCCGCCCAGCAATCTCGATGATGCCGCAGAATTCCTCAAGGCCATCTGCACCAAGTACGGCGGCGCGATCGGTTCGTACGAGGTCTGGAATGAGGGCAACATCTCGCGCTACTGGTCAGGCACGCAGCAGCAGCTCGCCGACCTCACTGAGAAGGCGAACGCTGCCCTCAAGGGCTGCTCTGGCTCCGTGCAGGTGGTCGCCGCGAGCACCGGGGTGCGTGCGTCGGGCACCTTCGCCAACCAGTACACCCAGTACCTGTTGGCCCTGAAGGAGAAGAACTGGCCCGTCGACGCGTTCTCCGTCCACGCCTACCCGCTCCCCAGTGGAACTCCGGCGACCCGGGTCGACCTCGTCGCACAGTTCAAGACGATGCTCGCAGTCAACGGCGCCCCCGCCGACCGCGAGATCCTCGACACCGAGTTGAACTACGGCCTCGCGAGCTCCTCTGAGGGGCGCGTGCCGCTCAGCGATGCGACCACCGCGGCCTACATCTCGCAGTCGTTCATCCAGTCGGTGCAGTACGGCATCGACTCGACGTACTGGTACCTGTGGTCCGGCAGCGACTACGACCTTCTCGGCGGACAGTTGAACCCCGGCACCCCGGCAGCGAAGCAGGGCTGGCGCACCACGTACTCGTGGCTCGTCGGGTCACGCATGCAGCGCTGCGGCACCGCCGGCCCATCCGGCTCGGTTCAGGTCTGCCAGGTGACCGGCGCCGACGGTCAGAATTACTCGTTGCTCTGGACGACGACCTCCGCAACGGCGAAGGTTGATGCCACCGGGCTTGGGTCCACCCTGTGCCGCCTCGACGGCAGTTGCGCTGCCGTCGGCTCAGCGACCAGCGTTGACGTCACTGAGTCACCCATCCGGATTGGTGGTTGACCGGAGCCTCCTGACCGCGATGACAATGAGTCCGATCGACAATCCGAGTGCGAGCCCTCCGCCCCTGATGATCAGCCCCCAGGGGAGGGAATTCTCCGGTCCGGGCGGACGGTCGATGCCTACCCCGGTCGCGATCGCCAACCTTACGACGACCCCGGCGTGGTCACTCGCCATGCAGATGCGAGTCCCGCACGACCACATGCCCGCGCCATCAGGCCAACCCTCCCCCACTAAATGAGCCGTCACGATCCGGGCGTAATTGCTGGCGAAGACGTAGTCGAGTCGGTCGGTGAACCCAACCCCATTACCCATGGCTCGCGCTGCATCAAGGCGCGCAGCATCCGGTCCGGCTAGGTCAGCAGCCCCACCCCAGCTGAGGTTCGCGGGGTCGGCCGAATCAGGACCCGCATCGACGAACCCCGCATCAACCATCGTCCAATAGGCGCTGCAGGTCGGATCGCCGCCAGCTTGGGCAGGGCAGGCCTCACTCACCACCGGCTGTTCCCCGGGATTCGCGCCCGGATCCCGGGGATCGCGTGGATCTGAGTTGAAGTCGCCCATGACCACGAGCGGCATCGAAGTCGCGCCGAGGTCGCGGACGAGCTGTCGCGCTTGGATCGCAGACGGCGGAACTGCGCCGGGTGACGAGAATGATTCCAAGTGCGTGCTGACAAAGCGGGTCGGGGCGCCGTCGATCTCGATATCTGCCCACGCATAGCCACGCGGCACGACCATGATCACCGGCACGAGCGCTGTCGTCTCGGCGTAGTCGACGGCACCTGCAGCACGAACGGACGAAGCCCGGTCCTGCCGCACCGCGATGACATCGGAGATCGAGAATCCGCAGGCGGCATCGTCGGATCCAAAGAGGGGCTGAAACGTCGCCGGATCATGGACCATCGTCACGAATGGGATGGCCGGGATGCTGTAGCCGGGATTTCGCGCCTCGGAGCCGTTCGCCGACGCAACGACGTACGGCACCCCCGCCGCTCTCGTCGCATCGAGGATGAGGCTCAAAAAATCAAACACCACCGTCGAGCCGCCGAGTCCGGCTCGGCATTCCCACGAGGCGACCTCCTGCATGCCGAGGACGTCTGGTTTTGCCGCGACGATCTCGCGCGCCAACGCGGGTGCCCGCGAGGTGATATCGGTGGCGCGCAACTGGTCCCAGAGCGACTGCGCCGCACCGGGCATGTCAGGAATGAGCGACAGGGCCACGCCCACATCGGCGCCAAGGTAGACGTTGCGCGTCATCACCGTCACCGTGGAATCGGCCTGCGCACTCGGTGCCGCCGCGAGGACGGGACCGAATCCGACGAGGAAAGACCCCAGGAACATTGGGCAAAGCATCGAAAGCCGACGGCGAGGCACCATGACACGACGGTAGCGGTCAGGAGGCCCACTCCAAGGGGTAATCGAGAGCTTCAAGAACCTCGGGCTACCGGCGCTGCAGCGGAAGGATGTCGTCGGCTCCCAGGGTGACCCCGCTCACCCGCTGACTCGCAATAAAGAACACGGCAGCGGCAATCACGTCGAGGGTTGGCCTTGCACGCACCACGGGTTCGTGCGCGTTGAGGCTGGCGAGAAACTCATCAGCGTCAGCGCCCTTGTAGGACAAGGCCGAGTCCAGGAGATTCGGGGCAACCGTGTTCACACGAGAACCAACGTTGAGTGCTGCAAGTTCAGCCGTTCTGCTCAGGACAAGCGATCGGTCAAGACCCTCGCTCCGCGCCTCAGCGAGGACGTTCACCACCGACCCGCTCATCTCCGCGAGCGCGAGCGTGAACGCAGCACGGATAAATGCCTCGCCCTGCTCGCCGAAAACCGGTACCTCATCGGTGTTTACGACGCAGTCCAGGCCGTTGCCCAGCCGTGCCGCACGGCGAATTGCGCGGGAATACGAGTCAATGTCGGTGAGGTCCGCCTGCACCTGCGCCCGGGCGAAGTGGGAGGTGCGGGGCGACGAGTCTGCCCCCACTACGAACCAGCCATGACCCATGAACTCCGAGCCGAGGTACTCGCCTACCGCTGAGTGGATCCCCGTGACGAGAACGCTGGGCCCGTGATGTGCTGGCATAGGTGCATCCTCTCACCTCACAACCTGAAGCCTTGGTCAAGCGCCCTCGCGAGGGTGCCCCTTCCGGGGTCGTGCGTGTGGCCGGCTTCGAGATGTGGCAGGGTCGGTCCATGAAACATCTCAGCCCGATGCGCCGTGCCATCGGTATCGTGCTCATCATGATCGGCCTAACCTGGGTCGCCCTCGGCTCGGGATTCCTCGGGGGCAGTGTGATGTCCGGTCAGGTGACCTGGGCGGTCATCGGAGTCGCCGTGGCGATCGGCGGCGGATTCGTCCTCTATCGCGGGCTTCCGCGACGATGACTGCAGCCTTGACGTACTGCTCAGAATGCGGGCAGCCCCTCGCCACACCCAGCGCGAAGTTCTGCTCAGCGTGCGGTACGCCCGTTCCCTCGGCGAGTGCGGCCGCCTCGGCTCCCCCCGCGTCCGGGCCGACACCAGTCGCTCCCCCGCTGCCTGCCATCAGCCCCCGCATCCAGCCAAGGCAGCCAGTCGCAACACCAGCCACCGGCCCGACTCGAGGTCCAGAGCCCTCGCGTCGGCGCGGCCGCAACTTCCTGCTTCTGGTCCTCATCGGCGTGGGCCTCGTCGCGGCCTTCATGCTCGGTGCGCGCACGAATGGCGATCCCGCCGCGACTGACCAGGTTCTGGGCAACAGCAGCACGGTCGAGCCCAGCCCGGCTGGCATACCGGCCTCCGGCTCTGGGGAGCCTTCGAATCCCGACAGTGATCCGTCCACGGCGAATGTCACGCCCAGCAAACCAGCGGCTCCCGTCATGCCATCCGTTGTCGGAATGGTGCTGCAGGACGCCCAGAACCTGTTGCAGTCCCAAGGCAGTTACCTCATGGATCAGGTCGATGCCTCCGGCGCCGGCCGCATCCAATTCTTCGACTCCAACTGGAGGGTCTGCTCGCAGGAGCCCTTGGCGGGATCACCCCTTTCCACGATTGACGTGGTGACCCTCGGGGCCGTCAAGCTTGACGAGTCGTGCCCCTGACCGATCTCAGAGATCGACGAGGCTGCGGATGAATCCGCCGATCGCATGCATGTCGGCCATGACGAGATCGAGCATCGGCCCCGAGGCCTCATCCCAGTTCGCGATCGCCGCATAGGCCACCTGGACCCCGTCGCGCGACACGAGGCCGCAGTCAGCGCGCACACCGACGTCCGTCCCCGTCTTGTTCATCACCGATAGCGACCGTCCAACCGCCACATGGCCTAGGGGGTCGAGTTCAAGGCTGGCGGCCACCATCGACAGGTCGGTGTTCAGCCCGAGCCAGAACGCGAGCATCCCAGACACGGAGGGCGTGAGAATCCCGCCCTCCGGGATACGAGCGAAGAAATCAGCGAGTTCGCTCGCCGAACCGGATGAGAGCCTTACCGGATCAGTGGTTCGTCGGGCATCGCGTACGAAGTCATGCAGCCGAACATCCTCAAGACCCAGCGAATGCGCGACCTCGTCCACCGCCTCTAACCCAACACGCCGCAGGAGCACATTCGTCGCGAGATTGTCGCTCACGGCGGCGACGAGGACGGCGGCGTCGCCCACCGTCAACGAGTCCGTCGCAAGGTGCTGCCACAGCCCTGAGTCGGCAACCGCATCGGCAGGTGTCCGCGACACGCACTCATCCGGCCCGAGGCTGCCATCCTCAAGCCGGCGTGCGACCTCCGCGAGGAGCAGCAGCTTGCCGACACTCGCCGTTGACAAGGCGGTTGCATCATCGCGGGTGAACGTCGCGCCGGTGGCGAGGCTGCGCACATGAATGGACCACGTGACTCCGGTCGATCGCAGGTCGATGGGCAGGTCTGCCCTGCCGGCCACGTCGTTCCATGTCATGCCCTGACGCTAGCGTCCGAAGCAGCGTCCGGCACCGGACATGCCGAGGGGCCGCGCCGTCATCGACGCCACGACCCCTCGAGCAACGCATGAGAACTACATCCCAGCAGCCTTTTGAACTGCCCGCTTGGTCAGGACGCGGGTGAGGTGACTGCGGTACTCGGCATCAGCGTGGATGTCGGTCGTCGGCGCGGTGCCATCGGCCGCCGACTCCGACGCCGCCGCGATCGCTGCCGCGTCAGCAGCCCCGACGAGGGCCGCCTCCACCGAGCGAGCGCGGATCGGCGTCGTGCCGACGTTCGTCAGTCCGATGCGGGCCTCGGCAATGCGCCCACCCTCCATCCGGACTGCAGCCGCAACGCCCACGATCGCCCAGGCCTGGGCCGTCCGATTGAACTTCTCGTAGTGAGAGCCCCAGCCCTCGCGCTTCGGGAAGCTCACGCTCGCGAGCACCTCGTCGTCGCCGACCGCCGTCGTGAAGTAGTCGACGAAGAAGTCGGACGCCGCAACAGTGCGACGACCGCCCGGACCCGCGATGGTGAACGTGGCATCGAGCGCCGCGGCCACGGCGGGCAGGTCGCCGGCCGGGTCGGCGTGGGCGAGGGATCCGCCCATCGTTCCCCGGTGACGAATCTGCGGGTCGGCGACCGTTGCGGTCGCCTGCGCGAGGAGCGTCACGTACCGCTTCACGAGGTCGTTGTTCATGACCGCGTGATGGGTGGTGCCCGCTCCGATGACGATCGAGTCGCCCTCCTCGCGGATACCGATCATCTCGTCGATGCGCGAGCAGTCGACGATGAGGGACGGCGCGCCGAGTCGCAGGCGCAGGACCGGCATGAGCGACTGTCCGCCGACCATGACCTTCGCGTCCTCGCCTCCCGCGACGAGAGCCGCCACTGCCTCGTCGACCGTGCTCGGCCGCACGTAATCGAATGCAACGGGAATCATGCTGCTCCTCCTGCCTTCGCTGCCTGGATTGCCCGCCACACCGTCATCGGTGCCGCCGGCATGTTGATGTCGGTCACGCCCAGCGGTCGCAGGGCATCGACGACGCCATTGATGATCGCTGGGGTGGATGCAATGGCTCCGGCCTCGCCGACGCCCTTCGTGCCGAGCGGATGCGTCGTCGACGGCGTGCACGTGGTGTCCGTGATGAAGGACGGCAGGTCCATCGCGCTCGGGAGCAGGTAGTCAGCGAAGCTCGCAGTCTGGAGGTTGCCGTCCTCGTCGTACGAGGCACCCTCGAACATCGCCTGTGCGATCCCCTGCGCCAGGCCGCCGTGCACCTGGCCCTCGACGATCATCGGGTTCACCTGAACCCCGACATCGTCGACGCACACGTACTTGCGCAACGTCACCTTGCCGGTCTCGGTATCGACCTCCATCGCCGCAAGGTGCGTGCCATGCGGGTAGGAGAAGTCCTCCGGGTCGACGGTCGCCTCGGCCGAGAGGGTCGGCTCCACGCCCGGCGGCAGGTTATGACCCGTGAACGCCTCGAATGCGACCGCCGCCAGCGGCTGCACCTTCTCCGGGTCGCCCTTGACCCGGAACACCCCTTCGACGAACTCGATGTCCTCAGGGCTGCACTCGAGTTGATGCGCGGCAATGACCTTCGCCTTCTCGACGAGCCGGTCGGCCGCCTTCTTGATGGCCTGACCACCGACTGCGAGGGAACGCGATCCGTAGGTGTCCATGCCGTACGGGGAGCGACCGGTGTCGGAGTGGATCACCTCGATGTCCTCGACCGGGACCCCGAGCACGCTGCTCGCGATCTGGCTCCAGGCGGTCTCATGGCCCTGGCCGTGCGGCGAGGTGCCGGTGACGACCTCGACCTTGCCGGTCGGCAGCAGCCGAACGGTGCAGTGCTCCCAGCCGCCTGCGACGTACTTGAGTGCGCCGAGGGTCCGAGACGGTGCGAGTCCGCACATCTCGGTGAAGGTCGAGATGCCGATGCCCAACTGCACGGGGTCGCCTGACGCACGCCGCTGAGCCTGCTCGGCACGCAGGCCGTCGTAGTCGAACAACTCCATTGCCCGAGCCGTGGCGGCCTCGTAGTTGCCGGTGTCGTAGGTGAGCCCCGCAACCGTCGTGAACGGGAACTCCTCGTGGGTGATCCAGTTCTTCTTGCGCAGTTCCATCGGCTCCATGCCGAGCTCTGCGGCGAGCTCGTCGACGATGCGCTCGATCGCGTAGGTCGCCTCCGGCCGACCCGCGCCGCGGTAGGCATCGGTCGGCGTCGTATTGGTGAAGACGCCGGTGCACTTGAAGTCGTAGGCATCCATCTTGTAGATGGCCGGGTACATGAACATGCCCAGCAACGGGACGCCCGGGGTGATGATCTGCAGGTAGGCGCCCATATTCGCGAGCAGGGTCACCTTGAGCCCGAGCATCTTGCCGTCGGAGGTCGCGGCGATCTCGATGTCCTGGATCTGGTCGCGCCCATGATGGGTTGCGACCATGTCCTCGCTGCGGGTCTCAGTCCACTTGACCGGCCGACCGAGCTTGCGGGCGAGCTGCGTCACGAGGATCTCCTCGCGATAGCACTGGAGCTTGCCGCCGAAGCCGCCGCCGACATCCGGCGCCACGACCCTCAGGTTGTTCTCCGGGATCCCGGTCACCAGGGCGAGAAGCACCCGAAGGATGTGCGGAATCTGGGTCGATGTCCAGATGGTGATCTCGTCGCTCATGCCCATCGGCGCGGCAACGACCGCACGTGGCTCCATGAATGCCGGGATAAGCCGCTGATTGATGAAGCGGCGCTTCACGATGACGTCAGCCTTCGCGGCAACCTCGTCGTAGCCGCCACCGAGGTTGTAGACGTAGCACGTGTTCGTGCCCTTGTCGTCATGGACGATCGTGCTGCCATCGGCGATTGCGGACTCCATGTTCACCACGGCGGGTAGCGGCTCGTAGTCGACCTCAATCGCCTCCAGCGCATCAGCCGCATGCACGGCGTCGGTCGCGAGGACAACCGCGACGCAGTCTCCGACGTGGCGCACCTTGTCGATCGCGAGCGCCGGGAACCCGGGCATGACGATGTCGTCGGTGACGGGCCAGACGCACGGCACCGAGCCGTTGAGGTCCCCGAGCTCCGCGGCACCATAGGCGGCAACGACATTCGGCATCTTCAGCGCGCCCGAGACGTCGAGCTTCGTGATGCGAGCGTGGGCCATCGGGCTGCGCAGGATTGCCATGTGCAGGGTCCCGGGGAGCTGGATGTTGTCGGTCCAGTTGGTCTGTCCGTGCAGCAGCCTCGCATCCTCCTTGCGGCGGATCGGACGGCCGAGTGCGGTCGGCGTCTCAGTCGTGTTCGTGACATCCATCTGCGTCATTTGGTTGAACCCCCCATCAGGTCTGCCGCAAGCGCGACGCTCTTCACGATGTTGTGGTACCCGGTGCACCTGCAGAGGTTCCCCTCGAGGCCCTCCCGGATCTCGGCCTCGGTCGGGTTCGGATTCTCCGACAGCAGGTCGACGGTCGACATGACCATGCCCGGCGTGCAGTACCCGCACTGGAGGCCATGGCACTCCTTGAATGCGGTCTGGACCGGATGCCATTCATTGCCGTCCGAGAGGCCCTGGATCGTGGTCACGCTCGATCCGTCAGCCTGAACGGCAAGGACGCTGCACGACTTGACGCTCCGGCCATCGAGGAGGACGGTGCAGGATCCGCAGTTCGAGGTGTCGCAGCCGACCACCGTCCCGACCTTGCCGATTCCTTCGCGCAGCCAGTGGACCAGGAGGGTCCGGGGTTCGACGTCCGCCTGATAGGCGGTACCGTCGACTGTCACCGAGATATGCATAGGGATCAGTACCCTTTCGTCGGAAGGTGGACGAGCACGTATTCACAGAAGGTACGCCCGGTCGACGCCGTCCGCTGAGGAATTCGAAAATTCGGCCCGGACTACCCTTAACGGATGGCATTCGACGTCCGCCGATCGCGAGGATGGCTCGGGCTCTACGTGCTCGCCGCCACGGCCATCACGACCGCCATGCTCGCCGTCCTCGCCCACTACCTGCGCGAGCCGTTCATCTTCCCTTCAGTCGGCCCGACGATCTTCATCCTGTTCTTCACCCCGCTCGGCGTCCAGGCGGCGCCGCGGAATGTCCTCGGCGGGCAGCTCATCGGCATCGCCTGCGGCTACCTGTCGCTCGTCATATTCGGGCTGACAGACAAGCCCGCGGATATCTTCGACCTGGACGGGGCTCGCATCGGCTCGGCCATCGTCGCACTGTCGCTCACGCTCTCACTCATGGTCTGGCTCGGGCTGCCCCATGCCCCAGCAGGGGCCACGACCCTCATCGTGGCGCTCGGCCTCGTCCATACGCTGCCGCATCTTGCGATCCTCTTCCTCGCCGTTCTCCTCGTCGTTGCCTGCGCGTTTGGGATCAACCGGGCAGCCGGCATCCCGGTGCCCCGGTGGAGGCCTTCGCCGTCCCCGGACAACGTGCACCACGACTGATTCCCCGGCAGCGTCTTCATTGCGCTCGCGGCCATCACCTTCTTGGTGCCGGCAAGGCATGGGTCGCCCAGACCGAGTGGATTTCCGGCTCACCGCAACGGGTCGTCAGGTCAGCGTGTACGCGACCACCACCACCACCCTGCGGCCCACCGGACCCGGTTCGGGCGCCTGCCCGCGCCCGCTCACATAGGCCTGCCCCCGAAGCCCGTCAGACCGCATGGCGAGCATGGCGTTCTTGGCGCGAGCGGTCGAGAGCGAGATGTCATTCGAGGTGTTCTGGCTGGGCTGGACATAGCCGATCGACTGAATCGTCACCCGTGTCGCGCCTCTCGGAAGGCTCCGCACGAGTCGTGCCAGTCGTGCCGTGGCGACCGAGCCGAGCGCGGAGGACTCAGCAGCAAAGGTGATCGTCGTACGGACCTTCCTGACCACGCGCGTCCTCTCCGCGGTAACGATCAGGCCGACAGAGGCTGAGCGCACCTGGAACGCCGGGGTGTAGCCGTTCACCTGGGCGACGAAATCGCCGGGGCTCAGCGTGTCGGGAACCGGCACCGTCCCAGCGAATGTGCCGTCGATGCCGACTGTCAGATTGCCGAGCAGGAGCGGTGCGGATTCGGGTACGTTCGAGCCCTCGCGTGAGGAGCGAACTGCGGACCTCGTCGGCGATGCCGGGAAGACATAGATGGATGCTTCGGTGTTCGGGGCAAATCCCGCCCCGGACGCTGCGAGCCCGTTGCCCTGCACAACGCGCATGGTCCCGTTGGTGTCCAGCGGTGCCGGGGTGCCGTTCGGCAGCGTTCCGGCAAGATCAAGCGTCCATCCGTCGCCGGAGACCTGCACGCCATCGCGCCGAGAGGTCGGGGCTACCGTGCTGGTCGTCGGTACGCCGCCGACCAGCACCACCGCACTGCCGGGCGATACGGACATCGTCGCAGCCTCGATCACAGGCTGGAGCGGACCGGACGGGGTGACGATCAGGGAGGCCGGGGTTTCGGTGGTTGAAGTCGGAGCGGGAGCCGAGGAACCGCCTCCGCCGCTGCCCGATCCCCCTCCGCCTGCGCTCGCTCTCGTCACAGTGACGCTATAGGCCTGGGTTGTCGTGCCGTCCTCGGCAGTCACGAGGACGGTGATCATGTTCGAGCCTTCAGCGAGCGAAATTGCCGCTGACGTCGCAGCGGATGCGACCGTGGTTCCGTTCACCGTGACGGTTGCGTTCGCGTCGGCCACCGTAGGCGTGACCGTCGTGGAGGCGGAGGCATTGACGACGCTGGACGCATAAGACGTCGTCCCGGAACTGAAGGACGGGCTCAGCGATCCGGCCGCGAGGGCCAGATTCGAGAGCGTGGCGTTCGTTGCTGCCGCGCCGCGCGTGACGGTCACGGTGTAGGTGCGGGTCGACGCATTCTGGGCCGTGACGACAACGGTCACAGTGTTCGTCCCCACCGTCAGCGGGATTGATGATGACGCCGAACCAGACACCACCGTCGTGCCATTCACGGTGACGGTGGAACTCGGCTGAGCGACGGTCGGCGTGACGGTTGTCGAGGCCACCGCGTACGACGCCGATGCGGTGTAAGAGGTCGTGCCGGAGGCGAAGGCGGGGGTGAGCGACCCCGCGCTCAACGCAAGGCTCGACAGAGTCGTGTCGCTGAAGGCAACCGATGGCGAGTAGCGAACGACGACAAGACCTGACCCGCCGGTAGCTCCGGCGGCACTGGCAACTGAGGAGCCGCTGATTGCGAGTGCCGCGCCGCCGCCACCGCCACCGGTGTTCGTCGAGCCATCGAGTGACGCCGTCGCAGCGTAGGCGACGGGTGTCACCGAGCGATTCACCGTGGTCGTGCCGCCGGTGCCGCTGCTTCGAACGGTGTCGCCCGAGCCCGCGGTGGCAACGCCATTTGCTGATGCTCCCTGCGAGATCGCCCCACCTCCGCCACCGATACCGAGGATCCCGGCCGCGTAGTTCGACGCCTGATTGGAGCCGGCACCACCATTACCGCCCGCCGAGGTTCCAAACGTCAGGGGGCTGGGGATGCTCCTCGTTGCGCCAGAGCCGGCAGCGGTGGCCCCGCCACCGCCACCGCCCGCACCGACAACGTTTCCGGGGACTGCTCCGCTTGGTGACGGCCAGGAGTAGCTGCCTGCGCCGCTATTCCCGGCACCGCCGGAACTCGGTGACTGGTCATTACCGCCATTGTTTCCTCCGGACAGACTCTCTGCCTGCTGTGCGTTGGCACCCCCCTTGCCCCCAGCCGCGCTGGCAGTCCATGTCCCATTCGTCATCGACGTGGTGCCGCCTCGGGTCCCCGTCCCAGCCGCGCTCGTCGTCTGGGCCGGTCCACCCGCGCCGCCTGTCCCGATGACGATGGTGAGACTGCTGCCCGCAGTGACCGAGTTGCTGCCCTGCGTCTTCACCTGCCCGCCACCTCCTCCTGCGCCAGCACCGAAGTAGAAGGCCGACTCCCAATACGATCCGCCGCCGCCTCCACCACCACCGACGGCGAGAACGTCGACACTTGTGACGCCAACCGGCACCGTCCAACTGCCGCTTGCGGCGAACGAGTGAACGCACGTCGTGCTGGAAGACGGGGCGAGGGCCGCGCCCGGGTCTATGGCATTGCACGGGTCCGCCACCGCGGGCGCGAAAGGGGCGCCGACGATCAACGTGGCAGCGGCAACGACGGAGGCAACTGCAAACGCCGTGATCCGACGAGGACGGATGGAACTCAGGTGGTGGGAGCGCGGAATTCCAGTATCAGACGGGTCCTGCACGCGTTGATTCGCAGTCATCCAACCACGCTAAAGGGGATTCCTGGCGAGGCGGCTGCATGCGTGGGGTGCCCCGCTCGTGCTGGCACGTAGGCGCTACCCCACTCGCGCTAGCCCCGCCAGGAGGCGATGCTCCTTGGACTAGTCGACCGGGAGTCTTGCGGTACGGGCGCGGGGATTTGCTTGACGCACCGCAGGTTGTCCTCGCTAGGACGGCTTGCCGGGCTGCTTGGCCGGAGCCAGCGGATCAGAGCCGGGCACCGAGGCCGGCGGCTCCTTCACGAGTGAGTCCTTCGCCGGCTCTTTCGCCGGAGCAGAAGCCGCGTCCTTGGCTGGAGCGGCGTCCTTGGCTGGAGCGGGAGCAGCGTCCTTGGCGGGCGCGAGTTCGGGAACCTTTGCCGGGACTGGCGCGGCGATTGCCGGCCGGGGCTCATCGCCGGGGGTGCGGATGACCGCGGGCCGGCTTGGGTCCGCTACCGCGTCTCCGGACAGGCTCTGAAGGAGCGGCGGCTCCCCGAACAGGCTCGCCTGCGAGAGATCCGCGCCGGTGAGGTCGGCCCCCAGCAGGTTCACGCCCGCGAGGTTGGCCCGGATGAGGGTCGCCTTGGAGAGGTTCGCACCTGACACATTGGCACCGGTGAGGTCAGCGCCGGTGAGGTCCGCTCCGGACAGGTCCGCCGGTGACAGCTGCACATCTCGCAGGTTCGCCTTCGCGAGCTTGGCCCCGCGGGCAATCGCCCCGGTGAGGTTCGCTCCCGTGAGGTCCGCTGAGCTCAGGTTTGCGCCAGACAGGTCGGCCGAAGTCAGGTTCGCGCCTGCGAGGTTCGCCCCAGCGAGGTTGGCTCCTGACAGGTTCGCGCCCGTGAGGTCCGCTCCCGTGAGGTCCGCTCCATTGAGGATGGCCCGGCTCGCGACGATGCCCGTGAGACTGGCGTTGCTGAGATTGGCCTCGGTGAGGACGGTCCGGGTGAGGTTTGCTCGAGCCAGCAGGGAGTGGGAGAGGTTTGCACCCGTCATCTCCGCGCGGGTGAGCATTGCCTCGCTCAGGTCGGTGACCTTCGCCTCTGGGGCATCGTCCTTGCTTGACGCGCCATCGGCCGGCGGAGGTGTCGCGAGGTCGGCCTTGCCCAGCTTCGCCCGGGTCAGGTTCGCCTTGCGCAAGTCGGCACAGGTGAGGATCGACCCGGTCATGTCGGCCCGGGTGAGGTTGGCGGAGCTGAGGTTCGCCTCCACCAGGTTCGCCCACCGCAGATCGGCCCTGATGCAGATGGCGAGGTGCAGGTCTGCGCCGGTGAGGACCGCCCCGGAGATATCGGCCTTGCGGAGGTTCGCCTCAGAGAGGTCGGCTCCGGACAGATTCGCCCAGCGCATCATCGCGCCCGACATGTCGGCCTTGCGCAGGCTCGCCTCTACTAGGGTCGCGCGAACGACGTCCGTTCCGGGGGTTCCCGACACGACTACCTCTGATCCACTGACGCTCATGCGTTCCCTCTCCTCATTGCTCAGTGACAGCCTACGCGGCCAAGACGGGTGGGACCCCCACTTTGTCCGCGTAGGTGTTCGGGTGCCTCGCATTCACCGCCCGATATGAGGACTTCCTGTCGATCGCCTCTAGACACTGATTTACTATTTGGGTATGCGAATGATGAATCCCGGTACCTCTCGACTGCGCTTAACCGTCGGAGCGGGCGCTGCAGCCCTCCTCGCCGGATTAGCACTCCAGGCCCCCGCCGAGGCTGCGACCAGGGTCGGCTCCCCCGCACTCGTGTTCGCCACCTTCAATGTCTGCAAGACCGATTGTGCAGCCCCGGCGCCCTCATGGGATATCCGCCGGGATCGGGTGGCACGCACGATCATCGAGTCATCCGTCGACGTCGTCGGCCTTCAGGAGGCCACCCACTGGCCGACCTCAACCGCCAAGACCCAGTTCCTCGATATCCAGAACCTCACGGCACCCCACGGCTTCGTCGCACCGACGTACACCGCGGACTCCGACGAGTGCCGCTGGACGGCAGCAAATCCTCGGCCGTGCACCCACACCACCGGACTGCTGTTCAAGTCGAGCACCGTCCAGCAGATATCAACCCCGAACGGCACCCCGTCCGCGGGCACGGTGCCGATGTCGCGAATCGCGGCCGGCCTGACCGCTGACGCCGCACCGCGCAAGATGGTGTGGGCCTACCTCAAGGGCCTGAACGGCGCCGGTCCCTTCCTCGCCCTTTCCGTCCATGTCTCGACCTTCAAGGACCCGGCGAACGAGGCGTCGCGCATTGCCTTCGGGGCGGGCCTCGATGGCTGGGTGCAGGCGCTCAACGACGCCCACGGGATGTCGGGCGTCCCGGTGGTCCTCATGGCGGACCTCAACTCCTACCGCAAGCGCCAGCCCCAGGGCGTCCAGACCACGCTCACCAACGCGGGCTGGGCCGATGCGGCGAACGCACCGGTCAAGCGCAATGTCGAGTACTCGACCATCAATTACAACCCGCTCCTGCTCGCCGAGCAGGGCTTCCCGAAGAAGCCCTACACATTTACGACCTCGAAGCGGAGGCCTGTCCTGGACGCCACTCGCATCGACTACATCCTGACGAAGGGCACCGGGGTCGTCGCCACCGACTACGAGGTCGTCATCCGGCTCAACCCGGACGGCACGTTCATCCCCGAGTACCAGGGCTCCGATCACCAGATGGTCCGCGCCACGATCGAGATCCCGGCGGGGTAGCACCGGGTGCGTCATCCGAAGGTGAACGTGACCCGGTGCGATCTCCCGGAGCGGTAGATCCCTGACGCCGCCTTCGTCGCGATGACGCCGCAGGCCGTCGGCGCTGCGGCTGTCAGCGTGGAACCGACCACCTGGCATCCGGCGCCGTCAGCCTCGAAGGTGACCTGGCCGGAGCCGGACCCGCCGCGAGTCACGAGCGCCACCGGCGTGCCAGCGACCACGGTTCGCAGCTCGTTGGAGATGAGCAGTTCCTGCTGGTCGGCCCGGGTGAAGGTGAGCGCCCTCGATGAGGAGCGGGCGCCGGCGTAGATGCCACTCGCCGACTTCGAAGCCGTGACGACACACGTTCCCGGCCGGCTCGCCACGAGGATGTTGCGCTCGACCGAGCACCCCCGGCCCCGAGCCGAGAAGCTCAGCGCCCCGCTGCCTGATCCCCCACCGGCCGTCAGGCGGATCGGGTTCGCGGCCGCGCCTGGTCGCGAGGGATTGCTGATCACCAAAGGCGCCTGACGAGCTGCCCGGAAGGTGAACGCCACCGGGGATGAGGCGGAGGCGCCGAAGTTCCCGCTGCCGGCGCGGGTGGCGGTGACTCGGCAGGTCGTCGGCGCAGTCGTGACGAGCGTGCCGCGGACGATGGCACAGTCCTCGCCCGTCACGACGAACCTGACCGCCCCGGTGCCCGAGCCACCGCTGCTCGTGAGCCGGACCGGGGTGCCCGCCACGCCGGATCGCCCGACGTTCGAGACGGCAATCGCCAATTGCGCCGCGTCGCCTCCGGACGCAGCGGCTGGGTCGGCACTCCCGGCAGCCGCGCCAGCATCCACCGAGGAGACGGCCTCGAGGACCTCGAGCACGGATTCGTCGATCGGAACCGGCCTAGCGAATGCCTCCGCCTCATCGACCACGCGCCCGGAGGGCGAGATGCTGACATTCGCCACCCGGACCCGCCCGCTCGGCGTGTCGAACGGCACCACGTAATCCGCGAGCACCCGGCCCCCCCTCGATCGAAAAGCGAGCTGGGCGCTTCCCGCTTTCCCCTTGGTCACCTCGAGGACGAGCGCCCCGCTCGGCAGCGTGAGATTGACGCTGTTGAGTCCGTTCGCGATATTCACCTGGGGTCCCCGGACGAAGGTGCGCCCGGATTCGACGACGACCAGCGGGAACCCATCCCGCGCCGACGACCGACTGCGCACAAGGTTCGCCCGGGGCAGGGCGTCGGCCGTGAGCATGTTCGGCGATCGCACCGTGATCCGCGGCCTGCCCGGGGCGTCGACCGAAATCGTCGTCGGAGTCTGCGACCCGGCCGCGTCCCAGGCGATCGGAGCCGCCGCGAAGGAGGGGACCTTGCCACGATTAATGGTGACGGTCACCCCGGATCCGGCGAGGCCGGTACCGAGGATCCGCCGGACGCTCACGCCGCGCGGCAGTCGTGCGCCGAGTTCGCTCGCGTCGATCGTCCTGCCCTTGACCGTCAGGGCAACTCCCACGCGAGCAGACGGATCTGGCGAGGTGACGAGCAGCGTCACGCTCCCGGCAGTCGCCCCGGCTACCGGGCTCAGCGCGAGCATCGAGGCGTCGAAGGGCGCACGGGCCGGTAGCGCGCGGATCGACATCGGCGTGAGCTCGATCGTTCCCATGCCGCCCTCCCACGCATCACCGGAGACGGCGGTCGGGCCGGGCGCATACGTCCAGCGCTCCGAACGCGGGTCGACGAGGACCTCCTGCACCGTTCCCGGGTAGTCGCTGTCGTATACCGACACGGCAAAATCCTCGCCACTTCGGTGAACGGCGAACGGGAGCACTGAGTGGGCGCCGCCGGGCACCTCGAGCCCGAGGGTGTAGCCGGCATCGGACAGGAGTCCCCCAGAGAGCTCCTGGACGATCGACGAGGGCGAGTACAGGCGCGAGGAGTCGGCCGCTGCCTGCGCGGGCGGGAGGAGTTGCGTCGCCCACCACGTCTGGATCGCTCCGGTGACGGCCGGGCTCGCACGCGTGAGCGCTGAGGTCGTCCCGGCCTCGGGATCGAGGTCCTCGACCGAGATCTCGCCGCCGAAGATTCGCTGCGCCAGAACGGCCATCCCCTCGCACCGACCCCCCACCATCGCCTCGTTCACCTGCCTGGCCCATTGCGCGGCCGCCGGGTACAGGACGCACCCCTGACCCGAGACCGTCGCGCAGACTGACTCCGCGCCGAAGAGAGCGATGAGCGCCGCGGCTGACAAGGTGCCCGTGGCCGACTCGTTCCCGAAGGCCAGCCCATCGCGGGCGGGATCGAACCCCGAGTCGATGCAGCCATCCGCGTCGAGGTCCGCGCAGTCCCCCGCCGCCCCCGCCGCCCTGGCGGCCGCAGGACTGGGGCCGCTCGCGGGGGGCGAGGCAGCCGCCTGGGTTTCGACCGACACCGGAAGCGGCGGCGCATCCGACTCGAGCGCCCAGGTTCCGATCGCACCGAGCCCTGCAGCGACCGCCAGCACGACGATGATCCGCGCGAGCATGCCTATTCGGCCGCCGCGGCGACGTGATCCGGGAACCAGCGCCACGCGAGGACCGCACCACCCGCTGTCACGAGCGCGCCGATGAGGAGCGCCCAGCCCATGCCGGTCACGAACGCCTCGCCGGCGACCTGCTGGACGGGCGCCGCAACGTCCTGCGGGAGCCGAGCGATGACGATCGTCGCCGAGGCGAGCGACTCGCGCACCGCCTCGACCACGGCCGTGGGAGCCTCGCGGATCGTGTCACCGGCGGCCGCGATCGCCGCATCGATGCTGCCCCGGTAGGTGATGGAGAGCATCGCCCCGAGGATGGCCACTCCGAAGGACCCGCCGAGCTCGCCGATGCTGTCATTCACCGCTGATCCCATCCCCGATCGCTCGCGGGGCACGGTCGAGAGCACGCCGTTCGTCGCCTGGGGGAGGGTGAGCCCGAGGCCGATGCCCATGAGACCCAGGCATGCTCCGATGAAGGGGTACGGCGATCCCGGGGCGAGGAAGCTCATCGACAGCAGGCCGACTGTGACGAGGGTGAGCCCGGTGACGACCGTCCGGCGCGATCCGATCCACTCGGCAAGGCTCGAGCTGAAGAGCGATGCGAGCAGCAGGCCCCCCGCACCAGGGAGGACCGACAGTCCCGACTGGAGGGGGGTCATGCCCTGGACGAGCTGGAGGAACTGCGGGAGGAAGAACATCGCCCCCATGAGGGCGAAGTAGACGAGGCCGACGCAGATGACGGACACGACGAACAGCCGGCTTCCGAACAGGCTCATCGGCAGGAGCGGCCGGGGAGCCCGCCGCTCCCACCACACGAATCCCCCGAGCAGCAGCACCGCGGCAAGCCCCGTCGACAGGGTGAACACGCTCACCCCGGCGTCGGGGAGGTCGATCACCGTGAGCACGAGGGCGATGAGTCCGGCCGACGACAGCATCGCTCCGCGAACGTCCAATTGTGGCCGGCTGGGATCCCGCGACTCCGGGACGAACAGCAGCGCCGCGATCATCACCGCGATCGACAGAGGCGGGTTCACCCAGAAGATGGCGTGCCAGCTGTAGTGCTCGAGGAGGATGCCTCCCACGATCGGGCCGATCGCGACGCCCACTCCGGCCACGGCGGCCCAGACCCCGATCGCCTTCGCCCGCTCACGGGGATCGGTGAACACCTGGACGAGGATCGACAGGGTCGAGGGCATGATGAAGGCTGCTCCCACCCCCATCACCGCCCGGCAGGCCGTGAGCCCGTTGACGTCCGTCATGACCGCGGCCCCGAGCGACCCGGCGGTGAAGACGACGAGGCCGGACAGGAGCATCCGACGGCGACCGAAGCGGTCGCCGAGGCTCCCGGCCAGCAGGAGCGACCCGGCAAAGAGCACCGAGTAGGCGTCGACAACCCACTGGAGCTGGGCCGTCGTCGCACCGAGATCCTCCTGGAGTCGAGGGAGGGCGACATTGACGATCGTGTTGTCGAGTGAGATGAGCGCGAGGCCAGCCGATAGGACGAGGAGGACGAGCCAGCGCCGGTCACCGGCTGCGGGGGTCACGGCCGTTTACCCCGTTTCGCGAACGGGAAGAACTCACGCTGGGTCCCGGTCCGCTCGAGGTAGGCGACGGCGCCCTTGGCCACGACGAACTCGGTCACGCCGACGTCGTCCTTCGCCTTCGGGCTCCAGTCGTAGGTGTAACCCAGTCGGGTCCACGGGAATCCGTAGCACTGCCCGACCGACGCGTTCGCGTAGTCCTGGGCGCACGACACGGCGGCCTTGGGGCGGAATCTGTCCGGCGCCCGCCAGGCGTAGTTCGCCTGGGACCACAGGAAGTCTGAGAGGTTCACCTCGCCGACCGTCGCGGGGATCCCGGCAGCGGCGCCCAGGGCCAGCTCCGGGCAGCTCGGGCTGGTGATCCTCGGGTCGGTGCACGGCCGGAACATGTCGGCCGGCTTGACCCAGAACTCGGAGACGTAGCGGTAGTCGGCGTCCGGCGGCAGGCCCATGACCTGCTTGAGCTGGAGGTCCAGTCGCTGCGTCCCGAGGTCGATGCAGGAGTACCGGACGCATTCCTCGGCGAGCTGCCCGGGAATCGAGACCCAGCGGCTGGCATCGAGGGTGAACTGCGCGCCGGGCTCGACAGTGGTCACCGGGGCAAACCTCAGGGAGGTCACGAGCAGGTAATCGATGCCATCGATCGTCCGCCAGCGGGTGCGCACGTCACTGGGCGCCGGGATGAGCAGGTCAGCATCGACCTCGGAGGGCAGCGCCACGGCCGCATCGCTGATCGCGGTCAGGTAATCGCGCCATGTCGCCCGCGTGATCGTGGGTGCCCTCGGATCGTCGACGCTCCTCGCGGCCAGTCCGCTCGCAGCGGCAGCCGGCGATACCGGGCCGAGGGTCCCGGCGACGAGTGCGCAGAAGCCGAGTGCCACGATGCCTGCGGTCCTGACGATCGTGCCAGAGCGTCCCATGCCGGGTGACGCTACCAGCGACACGGCCCTAGCCATCGGAGCGAACCGGTGATCCACAGCGCCGGGGCAATCACTCGGCCGACCCCAGCGCGGCCTCAGCCCCTAGGGCGGTGGGGTTGGATCGCGCCGGATGGAATCTGCCCGAACCGCCCGGCCTGGAAGTCCTCCACCGCTTCCATGATCTCCGCATTCGAGCACATGACGAACGGGCCGTACTGAACGACGGGCTGCCTGAGCGGGACCCCGCCGATGAGGAAGACCTCGAGGTTCGGCGTGCGCGACTCCTGGGTGGTGTTCGCGGAGATCTGGACGTAGTCGCCGTCCTTGAGCACTGCCATCTCCCCCGTTGCGAATGGCTGGCCGTTCGGCCCGACCGTCCCGGCGCCGGCGAGTGCGTAGGCGAGCGCGTTGAAGTCGGTTCGCCACGGGATCTGGATCTGGGCGCCCGGCGCGAGGGTGAGGTGGGCGATCGCCAGCGGGGTGTGCGAGATCCCGGGGCCGTCATGCCCGGCAACCGCGCCGGCGAGCACGCGGAGCACGGCGCCGCCGTCGTTGCTCGTCACCATCGTGCAGTCAGCGCCCTGGAGGTCCTGGTACTGGGGGGCGATCCGCTTCTTGTCGCGCGGCAGGTTGATCCACAGTTGCAGGCCGTGGAAGAGGCCGCCTGATTCGACGAGGTGCTCGGGCGGGGTCTCGATGTGCAGGATGCCGTCGCCGGCGGTCATGTACTGGGTGCCGCCGTCGAGGATGGTGCCGCCCCCGCCGTGCGAGTCCTGGTGGATGAACTGGCCGTCGATGAGGTAGGTGAAG